>Ga0181520_10012092_pt1 | contig 11164 bp, 5 predicted proteins | sample PEATcosm2014_Bin_29_FD_132451 | JGI IMG/M metagenome (GOLD analysis project Ga0181520, IMG submission 132451) | Peatland microbial communities from MTU Mesocosm Facility, Houghton, MI, USA - PEATcosm2014_Bin02_30_metaG | ecosystem: Environmental > Terrestrial > Soil > Wetlands > Peat | place...
GCGGACATTTATCTGGACATTGTTAGCGGAGACTTCTCGGCAACTACCTTCAGCGCCTTCGTTGCCGCATTGCAAGCGCACGAACCGCTCACGAGCGACGAGTTATGGAATATCGCCGCGTTCCTTCAATTCGCCTTGCTTGAATCGCTCCTGCTCGACGTCCGTGCGTTGCATGACTCTCCGAAACCAGGTCCTGCGCCCTCATTCGCCACTCGCCTCACAAGCCTCCGGACCATCCAACATTCTGACTGGAGCTCCATCGTCGAGCCCCTCATTGTCTACGATGCTCTCCTCCTTCAGGATCCGGCAGAGACTTACAAACACATGGATTTCGAGAGCCGTCAACTCTATCGCAAACGAGTAGCGTTCATCGCTCGCCACTCGGACTGCATGGAATCGGAAGTGGCTCAAGCCGCATTAGATTTGGCTCGCGGTGGAGTTGAACGGTCATTCGGCGACGCGCGCATGCGGCGTCGCTACATCCACGTTGGCTTCTATCTTCTTGACAAAGGTCTCTCGAGGCTTTCCCCAGTCGTAGGCTTTCATCCGCCGCTGGCCTGGCGCACTGGACAGCTCGCGCGCGCTCACGCTGAGGACTTTTACATCGGCGGCATCCTGATTGTTTCACTTCTTTTCGTCGCTCTCGCGCTTTTTCCGGCCCTTTCCCAATTCGCCTCTATTGTTCCTTTGGTTATCGCCGTTTTTGCGCTGCTGCCCGCAGCCATGCAAATCGCGGTGGATCTCGTGAACCAATCCATTACCGCCCTTTTTGCTCCCGAACCTCTGCCGAAACTTGATTTCAGCGTGGAGATACCGGCCAATTGCGCAACCTTGGTTGTGGTGCCTTCCCTGCTGATCAGCGAAAGCCAAGTGCGCGAACTGGTAACCCATCTTGAAGTGCGCTTTCTGGCCAATCGTGAACCTCATCTGCACTTTGGTCTGTTGACCGACCTTCCGGACTCCGTTACCAAGCCGCGAGAGCAGGATGCCCATCCTCTTGTGGAACTCGCCGTTCGGCTCATTGATGAGCTGAATGCGAAATACGGCTCGCGCGGGAACGGATCATTTCTGCTCCTCCATCGTCATCGCATATTCAACAAGCGCCAGGGTGTGTGGATGAGCTGGGAACGCAAGCGTGGCAAACTGCTGGACCTTAACAAACTTCTGACCGGAGAATTCGACGCATTCCCAATCAAAGCGGGCCGTGTCGATGTTCTTCCGGGAATCAAATATGTTTTAACGCTTGATGCAGACACGCAGCTGCCGCATGGTACGGCCGCTCGGCTGGCCGGCGCCATTGCGCACCCGCTGAATCAGGCCGTGATTGACCCGAAGCTGCGCATCGTCACTGCGGGTTACGGGATCCTGCAGCCGAGAGTAGGAGTCACCGTTCGGTCGGCTGCGCACTCGCGCCTGGCTGCAATCTTCTCCGGTCAAACAGGCTTTGATATCTACACTCGTGCTATCTCTGACGCATATCAGGATCTGTTTGGCGAAGGCATCTTTACCGGCAAGGGAATTTATGAAGTATCGACCCTCCATGCGGTCCTCGACCGCAGATTTCCAAAGAACGAGCTGCTGAGTCACGATCTCATCGAAGGCGCTTATGCGCGTGTCGGCCTGGCCACGGACATCGAAGTCATCGATGATTATCCCTCGCACTACAGTGCTTACAGCCGCCGCCAGCATCGCTGGGTACGCGGTGACTGGCAGATCGCGCAGTGGATGTTTGCCAATGTCCCCGATGAGTCCGGACGTAAGGGCCCGAACCCAATTTCCTCAATCTCCCGCTGGAAGATCTTCGACAACCTCCGTCGCTCATTGGTTGACCCTTCGCTCTTGGCTCTGTTTGTCGCTGGCTGGCTGGGACTTCCCGGCGGTCCGCTTTATTGGACATTCGTTGGCCTGTTGTCGCTCGGCTTTCCCGCTGTCATTCAACTAGCGTTTGCCCTGGGCCGCGCGGTTGCCGGCAGACACAAAGGCCAGGCGAGCGAGGCTCTGGCTGGATTTGGGCGTGCCTCTCTCGTCACGCTACTTCATCTGGTTCTTCTTGCGCATCAGACAATGCTTACTTTTGATGCGGTCATTCGTTCGCTTACGCGGCGGTTCATTACTGGCGAGCGATTGCTCGAGTGGGAAACGGCGGCCCAGGCGGAGATGGTTCCCGTCCGGCGCGCGCCGGTCGACCGTTATCTGGCAACAATTTGCTATACGGCAATTGCCCTCGCGGCAGGTGTTTGGCTCTTTACGCTCCGCAACCATGCTTTGCTCTATGCGGCCCCCATGCTGGTGGTTTGGGCTCTCTCGGGATTCGTGGCCACGTGGCTTGACCAGCCTCCTCGTGAACGCTCCATCCTCAATCGTTCCGATACTGCATTTCTCCTTACGCACGCGCTTTGCACCTGGCGCTACTTTCTCGAATTCAGTTCGGAACGGCACAACTACCTGATCCCCGACAATGTGGCAGAAGACTACTACCATGAAGCCAGTCGCGTTTCTCCCACGAATATCGGCATGCTTCTGAACGCACGACAGGCTGCTTGTGAGCTCGGATTCCTGACGGCACCGGAATTTGCCGAATTGACAAGGCAGAGTCTTGCGACAATTGAGCGCCTGGAGAAGTTCCGAGGGAATCTATATAACTGGTACGACACCCAGACGCTCGAGGCTCTCGGCAATCGGTTTGTCTCCACGGTCGATAGCGGCAACTTCGTCGCTTCGCTCTACACACTCCGCGCGGGAGTGCGCGACCTGAGGCGAAAACCGCTTCTTGAGCCGAGCCTTTTTTCCTGTCTGCGGGAGTTTTGGCGAATGATGTGCGCAGACAAAACACTGTCCAGCGCGCTTCTACGGCTTCTTCCGCCCGGGCCTTCAGCGACCTTTTCAGAATGGATAGAATGGATACCGAAGGCCGAGGCCGGGCTTTCCGCAGCTATGAATTCGCAGCCATCCGATGCCCGGCATGCCTGGTGGCTCAACGAGACGCAGGGTCGCGTGAAGGCAATTCGCACTTTGCTCAACGATTATCTCCCATGGTTGCTTCCGGAATTCAAGCAGCTTTCCGAGACACTCCAGATTGCCGGCAAGGATGGAGAAGGGAAACCAAGCATCGAAGACGCATTTTCTCTTGCCGGGAGTCTTGTTGATCGCATCAATGGCGCCAGGAGTGTGCTGGCAGCCAATCCGGCGTTGCTGAATCTCTCCGAGCAGTTGCGCGAGCTGCTGCCCACTGCCCGTGAAAACCTGCGAGCGTTGGCCACCTCTCTCTGCTTCGTCGAACAAACCGCTGAACGCATTGCCGACCAGACTGAATTCTCGTTTTTCGTCTATCCGGGACGCGAGGTTCTCTCGATAGGGTATGACGCAGGAAAGCATCAGATCCTGGAATATTGCTATGACCTGTTCGCCTCGGAAGCTCGCATAGCCACTTTCCTTGCTATCGCGCGCGGCGATCTGCCGCAGAGGAGCTGGTTCAAGCTTGACCGCGAGAACGCGCTCGCCTACGGCCAGTTCCTGCCCTTTTCCTGGACGGGAACGATGTTCGAATATCTGATGCCTTCTTTGTGGATGCGAAGCTATCGTGGCACGCTCATTTCACTCACCGAATCCGCGTGCGTCGACGTGCAACGCGCATTTGCAGAGCAACTCGGGCTGCCGTGGGGAATTTCCGAGTCAGGCAGAGCACGCAAAGACGATTCCGGAAACTATTCCTACCATGCATTCGGCCTGCCTTGCGTCTCTCTTAGTCCAGACGCGTTGGCCGGCCCCGTCATTTCGCCATATTCCACATTTCTCGCTCTCGGAGTCGACCCTCCTGAGGCTGTCAGCAATCTGCGCCGTATGGTCAAGGCCGGCTGGGTAGGCGCTTATGGTTTCTACGAGGCTGCCGATTACACTGGCTCACTGCGCGCTCCGGTGTTGGTACGGGAATGGATGGCTCACCATCAGGGCATGTCGCTGCTCGCCGTCACGAACCTGATGCGCCAAAATGTCGTTCAAAGGTGGTTCCATGCCAACCCGCTCATTCAAGCTAACGAACTATTGCTGAATGAGATGCCGCCGAGCACCGCAGTTCTCAGAGCCCGGCACAACGAATTGGCCCCGAAGGGAAGCGCATTCTAAGCGTGATGAGAATGGTGTCCGTCAAGGCTCGACTTTGATCAGAGCCAACGAATTCGGTGTCAGCTTGATCTCGAGCTTTCCTGCCGTAAGTCTTGCTTCTGACGGCTCACGAAGTGCGCTTGCCAGATTCAATTGCGTCACTTGATCCTGTGTAGGATCGAGCGGCTGGCCCATTGCGGCATAGGGTTTCAGCACATTCCCGTGATCGTCGTCGATACGCTGGATGCTGACTCGCGCATCTTGCGGAACATGCCTGAAGGCCAGATCGATCGTCTTACTCGCACCCGGCTGACCCGGGTCCGCAAGATTCCATACCGCGACTTCGATTTCATCGGCGGAGTCCTTTGTCACGATTACATCGGGAGAGTCGTTCGCCAGGCGCTCCGTACCCAACTGGTGCAGTAACTCGAACGCATAATAGCTGGGCTTGTTAATGCCACCCTTGGCACGCAATCCAAAGCCGTTGATGAACGGCTTGGGGATTGGGCCGGACTCTTCAAATACATCGGAGAATGTCCAGAATGACATCAAGTTTAAGACGCCATCGCACTGGCGCACTGTATTCGCAAGGGCCGGTGCCAAGAAAGTCGTGTCTCGCGCATCCATCAGGCCTTGCACGTTCCATTCTGTCAGGAACAGAGGAAGTCCCGGTGTAGTCGATGCCTTAATCTCGCCTTGGACCTTTTGCGCTGCGCGGCACACACGATCGTCCATCGGAATCTCTTCGCTCGTTCCAAAAAGATCCTCAACGGTATCGTCAGCGTACGCGTGCGTTGAAACGAAGTCGACTGGCAAGTGATTTGCAGCGGTGAATTTAAGAAAATCCTCGACCCAGGCTGCGGCTGCGGTGGCAGGGCCTCCCACGCGCAGTCGAGGATCTACGTTCTTCAAGGCGCGTGCCGTGTGCGCGTACAGCTCAAAGTAGGAGCGCTCGCGTGGAATTCCATTCCAAAAGTCGATATTTGGCTCGTTCCACACTTCGAAGTACCAGGTCGACACTTCATCGATTCCATAGCGATCGACGAGATGCCGGGCGAAGTGCTCGATGAGGTCGTCCCACCGGTCCAGGCTCTTGGGGGGAGAAACATTTGGCTTGTACCAGAACGGATGCAGAGCATCGGGATTGAAGGCGAGCTTCCGCGGCATGAAACTGATTTCAACAAAGGGCTTTACTCCTTCCTTGAGTAGCCCGTCGTAAATTTGGTCAACGTACGAGAAGTTATAAACGGGATTACCATGCTCGTCTTCGTTGTACACCCCCACCTCGTCGTGAAAGATCGCATGAAATCTCACGTACTTGAAGTCCGCAACTTGCTTCACCGCGCGTATGTCGTCGCGATAACTCTCGCGCAATGAAAGAATGGCTCGCCCCGATCCAAACATCTGCTCCCAGAAGTGCGGAAAAGGCGAAGTCTGTGCCTTTGCGTCGATTTGAATTGTCTCTTGCGCCGTCACTCGCGGCAAAGGGGCCAAAAGCGCGAAAAGAAGCGGAAGCGCGAAGTGGCTCCAACGGCTCACGTGGCCCGTGACGGATTCCCGTCGCAGGCTGCGCGCCGTCAATTTCTGGACCGGGATGTGAGTTGACGCCACGCTGATTGTGTCTGCGAACAGAGGCAAAGGATGAAGAACCGATCGTAGCACAAATTCGAAGTGCTGCTCAGAAAGTTACCAGGCGGCGCTTCGCGGCATAGATTACAAGCGAAGTTCTGTCGCTTACCTCTAACTTGCGGAAGATCGAGGTCAGATGGTGCGAGACAGTTGCCAGGCTGATGTGCAGCCGGTCTGCGATTTCCTTATTTCTCAGCCCTTCGCAGATGAGTTCGATGACTTCGCGTTCGCGGGGAGTCAGCGAGGCGATTTTCATCTCATCCTCGTCGGGAGGCTTGTGTTTGCTTAGAGCCCGCTCAAGCACCCGCTCGGCAGCAGCTTGCTCGAGCCAGACTCCACCGTTGGTTACTTTTCTGATCGCCATCGGAATCTGTTGAACCGAACATTCTCTTTGGAATACGCCCTTGGCTCCGCAACGTAAAGCGCCTTCAAAGAAACCAGCATCCTTGCGGCTAGTAACCACGATTACACGCGTCTGTTCAATTTCAGTAACAAGCTGTTCGATAGCGCCGAGTTCTTCGCGCAGAATCTCCGCGCTTACCAGTACTACGTCCGGAGAGTGATTGCGGACCGCGTCCACGAGACGCTCGGAGTTCTGACATTCTGCCAGAATCCGAATGTCGGCTTGGTCGGCGACAGCGCTCCGCATCCCGGTAAGAGAAAGTGGTTCATTGTCTGCGAGAACAACATCAATACCGGCCATACACCTCACCCCGTATCCCGCGGTCAGATTCTCCGAATCAGTCGAGGCTAGGTCTTCAATCAAAGACTGATTCCAAGGCTTTCGAAAGCGGACGGTTGGCCAAAAAACTTAACTTTGCCAAAGGCTGCCAAAGGATGCACAAACGACTTTCTCAGCGCATCTAATCCACTTAATAGGGCGGCGAATTTCGGCAGTGCGTCGGCCTTCCCACGGTCACGCGAGCACTTGCTCTCATTGCGTGATTAGACGCATCCTACGCTCGATTGGTTGGGTTCTAGCAGATGAAAACAAACATCACTCTCGTCAAAAGAATCCTCTTGATCGGATTCTCGCCGATGCTTTTTCTGGTTCTCGCTCTGGCCATGGCCGGACGCCAGCCTTGGCAAAATACCCAACAACCTTTCGCGATCGTCTCCGCGAACCCTGCCGGCCCTTTTCCTGAAACAGCGCATAGCGCATACGACTTCGTGAACAGCATCGGCGTGAACACTCACTTGAATTACTTTGATCGCCTTTACGGCAACTTTCCTCTCGTCGAGCGAGAGCTTCGGTCCATAGGCATTCATCATCTCCGCGACGGCATTCATCTTCAGAACGCGGATTACAACAATGCGGTCTACGGGCGCTGGATTCAACTCGGGAAACTCGGCATTCGATTCGATGCGGTGCTCGACCCCAGGAGCAATCTTGGCCAGCTGACTCCCGCGCTGCTTGAGAACGTTGACCAGCTCTCCGGCCACACCATTGAATCCTTCGAAGGCCCCAATGAACTCGATATCAGCGGCGTGCCAGACTGGCCCTCCGTGGATCGAAGCTATCAAAAGATGATTTCTGCGGCGGTAAGACCGCTGCCCAACGCAGCCCAGATTCATTTAATTTCGCCATCTCTCGCCTTCGCTTCCCATGGATCGGCACCTGGTAGCTATGGTGATTCAATCGATGAAGGAAACCTGCACTCTTATCCTGCTGGGCAAATGCCGTCAACCGTGTTTCCGGAGCAAACCGATCTGGCCAAAGTGATGTTCGGCGACGGAACAATTGTCATGACCGAGACTGGATACCATAATGCGCTGAACGACCATACTGACCAACCTGGAGTCTCAGAGCAAGCGGCTGCCAAGTACATTCCGCGGCTATTCCTCGAAGACTTCGCGCGTAATATTCCGCGCACCTACCTTTACGAGTTTATGGATGAAGCGCCCGACCCAGCGCTCTCCAACAACCAACTGCATTGGGGACTCGTCCGGGCGGACGGCTCAGAGAAGCCGGCATTCACAGCAGTAAAACGACTGATTGCGGAGCTGGCAGACAGCGCCGAAGTTGCGCAGCCCATGCAACTGGCATGGTCCCTCAGTCCGGCTGGCGAATCAATCCACCATTTGCTGTTGCAGAAATCCGGGGGCGAGTTTTATCTCATCCTGTGGCAGGAAGTTCCAAGCTACAACTCCAAGAGTCAGTCCGATATCGTCAACCCCGACGCGGTTGGTGTGCTGACTCTGGGCTGTCGCGCTCGAAGCATCACACTCTACGAGCCGTCCGTTCAGGAAGGCCCCATCAAGTCCGTTCCCGGTGCCACGAGCGTCACCCTTGCCATTCCCGATCATCCCCTCGTCGTCGCTATCACCATGGAATAAGCATGCAGCAATTTCCGCTTCGTCTGCACGCAGGGCTGTGGCCAGTACAGCTTGAGGCTCGTCGAAAGAGCAGGCGGCCGTTTCAAATCGCATTTCGCCGAGCTGACCATTCACTTCAGCCACGCCGCGTCAGACACGCCCTGCCACTTTTTTTCTTCAACGAGCTCTTCGTACACATCGCTCAATTCGCGGGTCATCACATCAATGCTGTAGTTTTTAATGCCATCTCGCGCGCGGCTCCGCCATTGGCTGAGTTCCTCTTCATTGCCGAGCATGCGGCAGAGCGCCGTAGCAAGCGCAGTGGGGTTCCGGGGCGGTACCAGCACGCCGGCGCGGCCATCTTCCAGCGCTTCGGCAGTTCCATCCACATCCGTGGCCACAATTGCGCAGCCTGCCTCGCGGGCTTCCATCAGCACCAGAGCGCACGAATCGCGCCTTGAGGCCAGAACGAAAATGCCGGCGCTTAACAAATACGCCTGCGGCAGCGCCTGAAAGCCCTCGAAGTGAATCCGAGCGCGATGCGGCGAACGGCTGGCCTGCCGCTCGAATCGTTTCCGCTCGGGCCCGTCGCCCACCAGGTAGAGTTGCGCACTGGGATAATCGCGCCCGACAATCTCGAATGCAGCGATCAGTTCTTCGATTCCCTTGCGGCGAGTCATGCCTGCTACTGTAACGATCGAAGGGCTGGCCAGCGATTCGGGTTCAATCCCCTCCAACGCGGGACGTCGCGGGCTGCCGAGAATGCGATTGACCACCACGCGAATCTTCCTCGCTGGAATGCCGCGGCTTGCCATCGTTGCAGCCACCGATGTGCTTACGGCGATGACCCGATCCGCAATTCCCATCAAACGAGACGCGTAGCGGTCATGGACGTTATGTATGTGGCCGATCAGCGCAAAGCTATGATTGCGGCGTGAAAACCAGGCCAGCAGCAAGCCGGTGCGCATGTGGGCATGAACCACATCAGGACGAAACTCTAGGAGAATCTGCTGAAACGATGGAATCGCGCGCAGTAGCTTTGCGGGATGCCGGGACTGATCGAGAGTGAAGTGTTGAACGCCTGCGCGCTCGAGCAGAGATTCGTACCCCCCACCGGCGGAAGCAACGGCGACGATGGAGCCCTGCCGCGCCTGCTCGATGGCAAGATCCACGGCGGTATTCACGATGCCGTTGCCCCGGTCGGTTACGTCGTTAAGGATGTGCAAAATGCGCATCAAAGCCTCCTAAGCGACTGCGTAATCTGCTTCCTCATGAACCTGTTGTTCGGCGGCGATCTCCACGAATTCCCGGTATTCCTTTTCGGCGAGGTTCATGGAGGCAAAAGTCCATACCATGAATCCCAGCACTCCCAGCAAAACGCTGTTCATAAGACACTGCGCCGCAAGTCCGATGAGAATCGCATGCGCGGAGATCACAAATGGATCACTGGGCCTCACGCGAAACAACTGTATTGCGAGCGTGGCAAGCCCGACGGTGTAGATGAGTGTGCCAACCCAACCGAGGGAATACAGGAATTCAAGCAAAGTGCTGTCGTGCGGCCCGATAAAGTCGTCATCGCCCTCGGTGTTATGCAGCGTGTCCGTGCTACCGATGCCTTCGCCCCAGGGCTCCTGTGCAAGTGCGCGCAATGCCTGTTCATGTCCATCGATCCGCGCATCGAAGCTCACATCCTGCCCCGGCTGGGTAAATGTCTGCAAACGATTCCAGACGACTTGTTTCACGCCCGTAAACTGGACAACTCCAATCAAGACTGCTAAACAGGTGACCGCCGCGAGAGCCAACCTTATGCGTTCGCGCATCCCGAGCCGGAACATCAGGTAAATGCAACCAGCCGCGAGACTCAGCCAGGACGCTCGGCTAAGGGTCAAAACTAGGCCGAAGAATCCGCATGCCGCTGCCAGCAGGCGGAGCTTCCCTTTCACGTTGAGCAGCAACAGCAGACCGCAGGCCATCACAGCGGCAAAGATGGCCGGGGCGTTCATCGTGCTGAAGGCTCGAGTCTTCATCTGCTCGATTTCGCCGAATGAATTCATTTGCACATTGAGCATCCACATGCGATCCCAGTCCGGAAGAGCAAAGAACTGATAGACACCATAGGCTCCCGTAGCCAATACGCCATACAAAAACGATCGTTCGATCACTCGACGGAATTCTGGATAGAGTTGCCGATTTTCATAGATGAAAAGACCGAAGATCACAGGCACGACCCAGTTCAACAGCGCGCGCAGCACATTAAAGAGAGGGAGATAAGTTAATCCGTAAATCAAGCCATAAAGGATCGCAACAAGTGCGCAGACGTACGGGAGAGTTTTGCGATTCGCCAGGCTCCGCAAATTTGCGAGCAGCGGAATCCCCGCAATGCCCGCGGTAATATAAGGCGCCAACTCCACCGCGTTTGCCGACGTCCAACCTGCTTGAAGATCTGACATGCGGGCGAGAAAGGGAGTTACGAACCATAGCCAGATCACCAGCCCGAGATAAAGAGGCTTCGATCGCCAAAGCAGAAACCCTCCCACGGCGACACTGAGCGCGGGAAAAACAATCCGCAGCAACCCCGCCTGATTACCCAAAATGCATAGGATGGGAATGCAGATGATGACCAGGAGAGCGCCAAAGATTTGCATTTTGTGACTAGCCGGCTGGAATGCCGGCTCCGCGTCCATGTTGTATAAATCCACAGCTTGTATCATGCGGCTCGCTCCAATCGCCAGGTTGCCATAATGCTCCAAAGCATTCGTATGTCATCGCTATCAGGGAGCAGGCGAGGCGGTTCGGTCTTCAGGAACAGGCGAAATCCCGCGTATACAAACACCAGTCTCGCGACTGTAGACGTGAGAAGCGAGACCGCAGCGCCGTAGATTCCGTAGCGTGGTATCAGCAGGAGCATCATGGGAATACTGAGTGAAAGGCCGATTGCCTGGAGAATCGTGACCACGCCGGGGCGATCGAGCGCCATGAATGCCTGCGCAAGTACGAATGTTGCCCCCGAGAGCACAACTTCCAGTACCAGGATGCGCATCGCTCCAACCGCTCCTGCATATTCACTTCCATAAAGCAGTCGCAGTAGAAACGGCCCGGCAATGCAGAGGGGAATTCC
>Ga0181520_10012094_pt1 | contig 11163 bp, 23 predicted proteins | sample PEATcosm2014_Bin_29_FD_132451 | JGI IMG/M metagenome (GOLD analysis project Ga0181520, IMG submission 132451) | Peatland microbial communities from MTU Mesocosm Facility, Houghton, MI, USA - PEATcosm2014_Bin02_30_metaG | ecosystem: Environmental > Terrestrial > Soil > Wetlands > Peat | place...
CTCAGCCGGAAGGCGGGATAATTTTACGTCGTTTTTTACGACACTCAATGCACAATTTTTGACCCTTGTGGAATTCATTGGAAACCAAATACTGTGAGTGCCCTGAGCACCACTTCATTCCTTCAGGGGCTTTATCTGCTAGTGTTTGATTCTTCATTGGTTCAGGTTTTGATGGAACTCTTCCAATTAGCCACCCATCTAAGAGGTAGTTGTTAACATCCCCTCGTTTGACCTTTACCTGCTTCGTTTCCTTATGCAACCAACAAGTGTTAAAGCCAGAATTTTTCTCCCCTCGATGTGCCTCTGACATTCGTCTTCTTATATGCTCAACCCCATCACCCTTCGCCCATTTCTTAGCCATCGCTGCGACAGCCGATTGCCTATTAGCCTCTCGTTTTTCTGGCGGTACCATGCGACCGGCTCGGCGTATTCTTTCTTGAAGCCCCTTGAGATACACAGGGGTTTCTAATAATGTACTAATTGTACTTTTTCGTTTTTCGATTGCCTCGGGTGTTTGGGCTTTGACTGTTCCATTCAATCCTTCCCGGTTAATGTAATCAAAACCACCAGAGCCACCTTTCCTTAAGTTTTTACATAGTGGGTCGCTTCGCCAGCATTGAACCAATTCATCCTCTTTACTAAATGCCGATTCAGCATCGAGATAGATGAACAGGACTTCCTTGCGGAGGTTTTGTTCACCATGTTTCGCTACGGCTCGTTTGACGTATGTACCAGAACCAAGGTACTCATCGTCGGGGTTCTTTGTTTTGTGAACCCCGAAGTAGAACTTACCGTTTAGCAAGTTTACCGTCTTATAGACAGTATAGTATGTCATGAACCTATCAGTGCCCTCTACATAAGATACTGATAGTCACGAAAGGGTGTCATGTGGGATTCGAACCCACGCATAGCGGGGTCACAGTCCGCCGTGTTAACCACTTCACCAATGACACCATGAACCAACTTTTCAGTTGGCATGGTATCATAAATGTTACATTAAGTAATGCAGTGTAACATTTATGATTCAAAACTTTGGGGTCTCTCCCTCCCGTCAAGCCATATCACAAAACGTCCGGCTTTCGACCTTAACTGCACAAGTTGTCAAACATCACATGAATTCGACCTGAGTCAAATCAGTAAAACGAAAATCTTGAAACGTACGACCGGAACGTGTTAAGGTTTCAAGATTTCTCTTTATGCCCTGTCCCCTTTAACAGGGGCGGCATCGAACCATACAGCAACGAACCAGTAAAACTTGGCAGGGGCGGAGGGACTTGAACCCCCATAAGGCTTGTTCAGCCCACGGTTTTGGAGACCGCTGTCTTGCCAATTAAACGACGCCCCTAAAACAAAAATCCCTAGCTTTTGGCTAGGGTCGTGTGAATCCGGAATGGCATTGAACCTTAGTTGGTATCAATCCCCCCGACGAAGCACAGACCCGAGGCACGGCGATGATTTCGCTTCTGCCACTGCCGCATCGAATTGGTCTGTTTCATAGTCATGGTAGTTTCCTTGTGGCGATTTCTCAACCACTGTCTACATAATACCTGAAAAGTTCGGATTTTGGCTACACTTGCGAACTTTTTTTCAATTACCTGTGGAAAACTCATTTCAGCCCTGTTTGAACCCGTAAATCTCTTTGCCTACGTGCGGTCGCTTCTGAATCCACGCAATCCACGTTTGCACATCCGGTTGGGCCTTCAGCAACTCAATCGTGTTGAACTCTCGTTCCAGTTGCTTCTCTGAGTATAGCCGATGTATCTGTCCATGGCAAGGGCGGCAGACCCATTCTGTTTTGTTGCGGTCGGCTCCCAGTTCCCGCTTCACCTTCTTGTTGTGACGGGCTCTTGGGACGACATGATGCCGCGTAAGCCTCAGACCGTCCCGTTCGCACAGTAGACATGTTCCCGTCATTCCCGCCTCAAAACACAAGCACTGAACGCTTGTGGCTTCGCTACATCGCTAATGACACTGCCGCAGTTGGGACAATACTCAGTGATGAACAGCCGAGATTCGCGCACAACAGGCACCACAATTCGGCGACACTCGGGACAGGTCTCGTGGTTGCACAAACCACGAGTGCCACTTTGAGTTGAGCGTGAATACTGATGCCGCATCGTTAGAACCTCTTATATCGTTCCAGCTTTCCCGCTACCCTCTCTTCTTGTTTCGCCTTCTCCGCCTCTTCTGCTTCCTTCGCCAAAGCCAAGTCAGCCATAGCTCCCTTGAACATGCGGTCGGAAATCTTTTGCAGAGACGTGGCGATATGGGTGTAGATGGTGCGGAAAATCTTGCGGATGGGATCATTGATGATTATGAAGGCAACGACGAAGATAATCCAGCCCCACACCGTGCCGAATGTAATAGCCGCAAGCAACGCTGCAAAAAATGTTGTCATTTCTTTTTCCCCTTCTCAAACTGTTTCTTCGCACCGTAGAATGGATACGAATGAAGCAGGTCGTCCACTACCTTAGCGATTTTATCCGCGTCTTCAAGTTCGGCTTCAAAGGTGCCGGGGACATACATGGGCGTCTCATTGCCCATGTCATCATAGACCGTATAACGAACACTTTCATCCCTGTCCACCCCACAATCACAAGGCCCTTCACATCTACAATAACGAGTGTTGGTGACCACTTGGAACACGATGTAAGGGACACCGTTGACGATGAACGACAGAGCCTTGTCCTTGGGTTTTTTCGCAATAGTGATGTGATAATTGCCAAGATACTGCTTGATGTCCGTGTTGTTGTAGGGCGTGTAGGCGGCACACAGTTTACGGTACAGAGAGCTACGCTTGCTCTCCCTGTACTCAGCTTCGCGCTTCGCGGCAATGTCAGACGCAGCCGATGCTGCTGCTTGTGCCTTCTTCAGTTTCTCAAACGCTAGAGGTAGTGGCATTTCTCAGTCCACCGTTTCGATTGTAACTCGTACTCGTTTACCTGCAAACCTACGAGCAACCGCGTGGACGGGGGCTGTACGTTTGTCCCCCTCCTCATGCGATTGCAACACGATGTTGAAAGCCCGGTCAGCATCAGAGTCAGAGAGGTAGTATCTCAGTGTATACCCCCCATTCTCTCTGTGGTATTTTACGGGCTCTCCGCTCAACAAGACCAACTTGCTCACGGTATCCCCCGAACCTAGTCTCCTGAAGCTGCTGCCGTCTTTGACTTGGGAACATCCCAATCCAGAACCACATCATTCTTGTTGAGCGGTTGTGTGACCTTCCACGAATTTGTGTTCGTGATGATGCGGTCGTAATGGTTGATTTCCATGTTGCTGATGAGGATGCGGTCGTCCTTGGTTGCACGAGCCTTGACTTCAGCCAGTGTTTCCACCTTGCCGCCGAGGTAGTAAGTGACGCTAGTATCTGTCACCTTGGAGTCGAGGTCGTCTTCGCCGCGAGAGCGGGTGGTGAAGTAAAAGGCGAAGGGTGTGGCACCGTGCCGTTCGGTGATGCTACGGGCCATTCGCTTCGCCTTCTCCACATCCCACGAATCAATCGGCTTCTCCGACATTTCATGAACGAATGTGCCGGGGCTCAGAAAAACTACAAAATGCTTTTTCACAATTCCTCCGTCAATTTCCAGTGGTGAAGCATTGCATCTACCACAAGCTTGCTGACACGTTCGCGGTCACACTTCGGGGGCAGAGGAGAAGTCTTCTCCGCTTCCTGAACTGCAACACGAAGCTGATTGTACTCGTCCTTGATACGTTCCATGCCCCATTCGCCAGCGCGAATTTCAAGAAGCGTGGCTACATTGGGACGAGGAAACGTCATGTACCCCGTCTGCAAAAGTTCAAGACACTCTCCCATGGAACGCACCATGTGCATCGCTGCCTTGGTGTCGTACCCGTGGGCGTCAATGAGTTCGTCACGCTGACCATGCTTTCCTGCCCCCTGCAAGCCCAACATGCGCTTGTACTGACTGTCTCCCAGTCCAAGGAAGGCCGCAGCGTGTCCAGAAGCCAGAAATAGGCTCCGATTAGGCAGGATGTAGGTGTCCCACACACTGGGGTGGGCCACGTAGCTGTCCTTGATGGCATCCGGGGCGAACAGGTAGCTCAGGATGGTCGGGTTGCCCTTCATGGCAAGCCCCGCCCAACGCCGGAGGGTGTAAGCCTTCAGATCGGTGTCGTCCGCAGAATTCTTCTCATACTGGTCTGAGGTCCCGGCTGTGATGTGCCCCCTCTGCCGGGGGTCTTCATTTCCGATAGCGAGTTCGAAAACAGGCGTACCGATGTACACTCCGGCCACATCAAGGTCGGACTTCCCTTCGATACGTGCTCCATGCTGCGAGGAGCCGGATGCAAAAGCCAGAATTATCTGACTCAACCGCAACTTCGGGCTCTTGAGCAGCACATCCACTAAATCACCGTTGAACATCGCTTACCTTCCCAAAGGGACTTATTTAACTCCCTATTCCGTTTTCGGTGAGGTATTTGGAACCAGCAGCACCCTTCGCAAGAAATCTGGATGCGTGGTCGCCAGAACATGCTCGTCGGCAGGAAAGAGGGCGAGCACATCATCCAAATGTAGGCACTCTTTCAGATTTGGGCATGGATCACCGGGCTCTGTAACGGCAATTTTCCCATTGCAGTAGTCGTTTCCAGCTTGAGCATCGTACAAAATGCCAACTACCGGGCCACCGTAGCCGAGGAGCACAACTTTGTCTCCGTTCTTCGCTTCACGTCCGTTTGCATAATGCATGTTTTCCTCTTTTCCCTCCCGTCAGGGAGTCCCTAACGCTTTCTGATTGTTCCAGTTTCGAGCAATCTCTGAATCCAGTGCGCGGGGCAGTTAAATTGCAGCCGTTTCCCCCCATCGTAGTCGTTCAAAATCCCCGCATAATGGCTTTGGAGTTTCACTGATTCGATCAGCGCCTCCATTAGCTCGCTACTCGATTCGGACGAGTCTTCGTAAGCCTCTTTCCACGTTACTCGGCGCATCGCTGATCCGTCGTTCGGGCATGGGTCGGGTTCGTAGCCACCCTTTTTGATTCCCACTTGCCCTGTCTGCGCGATCAGCGTCCGTTTCTCAAGGCGGAAGCCGCACTCGTCGCACACGAAGGAGGCAGGCATATAGAGCAAAGCGTCAATGTCGTCCATAGGTCACCTTAAGGTTGTTGCAGTACGAGCACCACTCCTTGCCGCCGTCCTCAAAATCGTCGTCATCGCGATCTCCTCCTGCATTGGCATCGGCTCATTGCTCGTTTCTAACCTCCAAGGGAATTAAGGGATTTATGTAATTCCCTTCCCAAACCGCAAATCAAAGCTATGAGGAGAATCATCAGGACAAGTATAAATGTCAAGCCCTGTGCAAAACTTTCTTCTTCTTTCGCATCCATAAAACTACTCGTCCGTGTTGTGAATTGGCACTTCCTTTTCCTTATCGGGAAATTCGATAGCGCCTCTTTCATAGTAGCAGTCGCCAAGCTTGTCGTCATGTCCTCTTTCCAATTGAATGGTGACCACCATGTTTTGATAGGCGAGGGCCAAGGAATCAGGGCAGAGTTGGTACTCCATAATGTGGTTGTCCTCGAACCGGATTGTCAGCCACGACCCCGTTTGATAGATGACAGTGCCGGTGCCGGTCAACGGGATAGAAGTGATTGGAGCGGGGGGATGAGAACGAGACCGCAGTACCCCAACCAGCACAGCCAGCATAACAGCCACCAGAATAAGAGCAGCAGTTATCATGTTGCCCCGGTCGCAAATTAAACGTTGTCTAACGTCTTGCTCGAATCGGCTCTGCTCGTTCATACCGTTGCTAACTCTCTTTCAATCCATTTGTGTTGCTCCGGCAACACATCGCAGTAGTATTTGTTTCTGATGTCGGTCAGATTCGAATTCCCTTGGAAATTCGGGTTGTCACAATGACCATACGTGAATCGAAAGAGAAATTCCTTCCGAGTGTATATGTGGGGTTTGGATGTCAAATCCCAAGTCCAGTGGTCAGCGTCCACACTCTTCTTTTTCTCGATGGTTAGGACGTACGTGGGAGAAACCAAAACCACAACAGCCACTGGACAAAAGTGCTCCTGCCAGTAGTCCCCCACTAGTGGGTTTGCAGCGTGTTCCCGGTTTGTTCTTTCCTGCTCTTCAGCGTCGTAGCCCATTTTTTATTCCAATTGTTCCTTTTGCAGGGTAATCATACCCGTCTCAGATTATGTACAGGAGTGTGAGTGAACTTCCGTCTCCGCGCAAGAGCTATTGCGGTATGCTTGAACTCATCGCCATGGATCAGCACCCGTAGTTCACTTAAAGTGATACCCCGCTCAATCAAAGTTGAAACCGGGGTGTTTTCAAGCGTATCGTAAAGAGCCTCTTCCTCGGTCTCTTCGGCGGTTTGCGGTCGGCTGTAATCGCTCATGGCAGGAACCCCGCCACAATGACATCCGCACCACTTTGTACGGCTTCAATGGGGAATACAGTGAGAATCGGAAGAATTGTCGCACCCGTCTTTTGATCGTAGACAAGGTTGTTCAACTCGTCTTGCAACTTCTCCGCCGCCTTTTGTTCCTTCTTGGTCTTGCCGACGCACTGATTAATGTAGACGTTGTTGAGATGCCGATAGTCGCCGTCCAGTACGAAAAACGTGAGGTTGGCTTCACACTGGTCGTAGATGATGACTGTTTGACGTTTCATGTCAGTAGTCTACTTTCTTTTTTGAGGTTTGTACACCCTGTCGAGCAGTTCAATGAACGCCTTCAGACCAGCCGGTGTATCAATATGGTAACTGCCCACGGCGAATCCTTGGCACCATTCCAGTGGTGACGGACACCCACAGTGGCCTTCGACCCGAACTTGCCGTCCCCATGTCTGGTGGAACTCCTCGGCGATGTCGGGCGGGATGCCATCGCCCTTGGCACGATAGTAGTACCATGCCCGTTCAAATGTCCAACCGTTGTAAAAAGCAACGAGGCTGGTGGGCACTTCAGGAAACCCGCCGTTCTGAATACGAAGGTGTTCCACGTCCTTGTACATCTGGAAAGGCCCACGCTCACGACGCCCTTCTTCACGCTGCATCTCACGCGGAATACCTGCGGTGACGAACTCTTCAAGGACGATGCTGGTGACCTCATCCACAATCGCCTGAGCACTGCCCTGTCCCATGACTCCCTTGCCTCTTGCAGCCCGATTGGCATCACCTTCATGTACGAAATACCCATCGTGTACGGAAGGTCCACGACCTTCGATATTGTCTGCATTGTGACTGGCTTCAAACACTTTGATTCGTTTCATAAAACCCCCAAAACAACCACACCCCTAGTATACCCATACTTGGGGTGTTTTTGTCAGTAATTTTGGGAAATTTTTAGCGGATGCCAGCACCGGCTGTGGCGATGCCTTGCTCCAGCCTTTGAATCGCCCGTGCTATTGATTTCTTGTCTTTCGGGCTCAGGCATGTGTTGACTGAGGGCAGAAAGGCTCTCAACCGTTTGATCGTGTTGACTTCTGCTCGACGTTCTCTGAGGTCGGCAAGCTTTTTCCGGGCGAACTCAGCGGCCTCTGCCCACGCTACCTGTTCTTCACGGTTGGAGAATTTGGTCTCACCCTTCAACTTGATTGTGAATACGAAATGGTGGTACCCATCGAACCAATCGGTGGTCAGGTCCGATAAATGTTTTTCGGCGTAGAGTTGATTTGCAGATTTCTTCGCCATACTCTACTTCAATTCCTCCAGCAAGCCTTCAAGAATGCTGAGAACTGCCGCCTTGTTCCATTTGATGTAATACTCGGGGTAGGAACCAAAACGATCCGGTACGTACGTCGCTTCAACAGAGGCTCCCTGCTTCTTCAACTTTTTGTACGCAGCCTCAAGGGCAAGCTGTTTCTTCCCCTGCTTTTTCTTCATTTGGCGTCCTCCAGAATCTTACGTTCAGTTTCCAGATTTCGTTTCACAGCACGAGCAGCGTCGAACTTGCCGCCGTACCGGGCTCTCAGTTTGGCGATGTTGGTCTCCATGCTTTCTTCAAATGAACCGTCAAGTTCGTGGTAGGCGATGGCGAGGTACCATAGAATGTCGCCTAACTCCTCCTTGAAGTTTACTACGTCAAGTTCTTTCCCGTAGAAGATGGCTTTTTTAAGGGAGTCGAGTAGCTCTCCCGACTCTGTACAAGCGCCCATTGCAGCGTGGAGAAGACGAATGTTGCGGTCAGTAAGGCGGCTGCGCTTGGCGTCGAAATCCCGGCTCTCAGTTACTATAGCATTTTCGATGTACTCGGAAGGATTCATGCAGACTAATACTGCATTCAGGAAACTGTCGGAGAGAAGATGTACCCATGCCACTTGCCCCAGTCAATCCAAATCTTGCAAAGCGGGTCTAGTCTACCTCTGACCTCTTCTGGAAAACTCGGGCAGTCATCTACAACAGCGCCCAGCAACTGCATCGCAGCCCATGGGTCAAACTCACCAATGAAACGCGAGTCGTGTTCGCGAGTATGGTAGTAGTTGTGCAGGTCATGAATCAGGTGAGGGATGATGTCCTTGCCCATAGACAGCATAGCTTGGTAGGAGGGGTGCTTATGCACTGTGAAAGACATGACAGCCGTCTCATCGGCGTACTTGTGCATGTGCTCACGGTACTGTTCGTAGGATGTCATGATTGGATTGTAACAGATTTGGAAGTGGGGGAGGGAATCGAACCCTACCAGCAACGGTCATCTACCGTCTACAGGGATTATAAGGCCCCGCTGCATCCTATGCTCCCCACCAATTTCTTAAATACGCACCCCTTAGGTAGAGGTACGCTATGCCAAAGTACAGGAACTACACCAACACAGACATTGCAAACGCTGTAGCAAGCAGCAAGTCCATCGCCGAAGTTTGCAGAAAACTCAATCTGGTTCCAATCGGGGGCAACTACAAAACCATCCAGTTGAACATCGCCCGACTCAACTTGTCTACTTCCCACTTCGGGGGAATCCCACCAGCCAACAAAGGGAAGTATGCGTCACTGGATAAGCTGCATTCCCCGGCGTTCATCAAAAGAGCCTTGATACGGGAACGTGGACACCAGTGTCAAGACCCCGATTGTCTGAGAACAACATGGAAGGGGAAGCCCATACCACTTGAGCTAGAACATAGAGACGGAGACACCACAAATAACGCTGACTCCAACCTATTTCTACTCTGTGCGAACTGTCACACATTCACGCCGACATATCGGCGTAAGAAGAGCAGTCTGAAAATTGGTGGGGTTGGTGGGACTCGAACCCACACCGTACGAAACGGACCATCAGATTTTAAGTCTGCGTGATATGCCATATTCTCTACAACCCCAGTTGAAATGGCAATCTTGGCGGAGGGGGTGGGATTCGAACCCACGGAGCCCCGGTTAAGGGGCTCGGCGGTTTTCAAGACCGCTGCCTTAAACCGGCTCAGCCACCCCTCCATTTTGTTTGGGCCGCTTTCCACTTGCGGCCTGTTGAATGTCTTCTCCATACGGGCAGTGTCGGCAAATGTTGCCGCAACAATAGCCTCGTCTCAAGAGGTAGGCGGCTGTGAAAACAATCTTGCCATCCTCCTCGTAAAAATCCTCAGGTTCGAGCATTCTTTTGCTTCCCGCAAATGAAACACTCTAGCCCACTGTAAACATGCCCACCGTGCTTAAGCCAGCACAGCCCTTCTACAAGTTTTTGAGCCAACCACATCCACGCACAACCGGGACAATGGCACGTCTCAACATGACCGAATCCTTGTTCTCGAAGAGTGGTCACTTCACATCCTCCCTTTGGTACACTGCTGTTATCTCAGGGTCGTTGTCCTTGACAACTGCCATTAACAAGCTACCATACTTCTTCTTGAAGTATTGTATAGCATCAGCGTCAGAGAAAAACCCTTGTGATGGGATGTCCACAAAGAACAAATGACCATCGCACTCAGGATAGTAAAGAGTTTTGTGCTTCACCGGACCGAGGATGCCTGTGCCACGAGACATCGGCCAGTCCCCATTCTCACGTTGCATTCGATTCGTACTTTCCCACTGAGCAAAACGGGCTGTATCGTTCATGAGGCTCCAAACTTGGCGGAGGGAGGGAGAGTCGAACTCCCAAGTGCTTTCACACTCCTGTTTTCGAGACAGGTGGACTTGCCCATGTCCAACCCCTCCAACTTGGCGGAGAGTATCCGATTCGAACGGATGGTACCTTGCGGTACGTCAGTTTAGCAAACTGATGGGATAGACCACTCCCCCAACTCTCCAAAAACTTTTCGGTGGGTAGGTCGCTTGGCCTTCGCGTTGCCTACCTGTCATCTGATTCTTGACACCCCTTAGGGTGCTTCACGTCCCCGGCTTTACGGCAGATAACTCTCTCAATTCCCTCGATGTCAGGTCGAGTCCTAAGCTGTGAACCTACACTGTACAACCTGCAATAGCCCATTAACCGGGAGACAGCGCAACTTCTGTAGTTTGAAGTGCAAAAATCAAAACACCAACCATAAGCACCAGAACTACGCCGCACAACAACTCAGAGGCATTCACCGCAAACTCTACCTCATCAAACTCAAAGGCGGTTGCTGCTCCAAGTGCGGCTACAACAAGAACTACGCTTCTCTCGTGTTCCATCATGAGGGGAATAAATCCCACGAACTTGACCTCAGGCAACTGTCCAATCGACGTTGGGTTGCGATTCTCAAAGAAGCTGATAAATGCATCCTCTTCTGCAACCGCTGTCACACTGAACACCACAACCCAAATATGGACTCGTCCGTGCTGTTTCTCCCCGAAGGGTACAGTCCCTCTTGATGGTCGGGCCGCAGGGACTTGAACCCTGAACCTTACGATTATGAGTCGTTCGCTCTGACCAATTGAGCTACAGCCCGTAAACTGTTTTGGGCGACTCGGGTTTCCATCTGAATGCCAGTTGGTGAGGAACCCCTCGCGTCTCGCACGGTAAGCCACCGGGCACTCCGGCCACCTAGCTATACCGCTCCACCCTTCGCTTATCTCTTCCACGCTACAAGCGGAATCTCAAACGGAGGATTCTCAGTCTTGTAGTATGGCTTGTACTCATCAAACCTGTGTTCACCCGGCTTGGCTGTTACCCAATACCCAATCTCTTCCGGGTACACTTCGTAAAATTTCTCACGCATGTAGACGAATTTCTTCGTCTCCGCATTCCACCGGGCGACACTCGCATTCCGGCAGCTTCCAAGGTA
>Ga0181520_10012096_pt1 | contig 11162 bp, 8 predicted proteins | sample PEATcosm2014_Bin_29_FD_132451 | JGI IMG/M metagenome (GOLD analysis project Ga0181520, IMG submission 132451) | Peatland microbial communities from MTU Mesocosm Facility, Houghton, MI, USA - PEATcosm2014_Bin02_30_metaG | ecosystem: Environmental > Terrestrial > Soil > Wetlands > Peat | place...
CAGTTCCCTGCTGCGCGGGAATCGCCGTTTGCCTCTCCCCTCCCGGAACGGGAGGGGTGGCCCGCCGCAGGCGGGACGGGGTAGGGCCGTCGCCTTTTCATCGTTTCAGAGTGCCGGAAACCGGCATGACGACTGCTTCGACAGGATGCTTGCCAGCGCCGAGTGCGTAATGGGCGAAGAGCAGGGCGACCCGCAGTTGGCGCGATGAATCGCGCAGCCACAGGGTCGAAGAGGATAGTCGCTAAATAGCACAAGTGAGGAGAGAGTCTGGTTCGGCTCTCTGCGACGCGGGCCACTATCCCCCCCGTGGTTCGCCTTGCTTCTGACCATATCTGATTGCCGCTTGACATCGACTTCGGGCCTCGTTACTATACCGACCAGTTGGTATAGTAACGCCGCCGGAAGCTGACATTACCCCATGAGTCCACGTCCCAATTCACGCGATTTGATCCTCGATGCTGCCGCGGCTGTAGCGATCGAGTGCGGCGCCGCGCGCATGACCCTCGACGCCGTGGCTGAGAAGGCCGGGCTGAGCAAGGGCGGGCTCATGTACCACTTTCCCACGAAAGAAGCCCTGCTCGAAGCTATGGTCGCGCGGCTCGTCGAGCGGTTCGAGGGGTCCAGGGCTGCGGTCTCCGACACGCTCCCGGAAAGCCCCACGCGTCTCGCGAAGGCTTACGTCATCGCGGCTCTTAACCATCGTGACGAACCCGACCACGCGAGCGCGGCGTACCTGGCCGCCGCGGCCAACGACCTGGAGTTGCTGAGCCCGGTTCGCGAAACCCTCCGTGACCGCTTCACCGAGTTCGCCGACACCGGAGACGGATTCACACGGGCCGCAATCGCCGCCTTGGCCGTTGACGGCCTGTGGGTTCTGGAGATGATGCGGATCTCGCCGCTGACCCCCGAGCAGCGCGCACAGGTCGCCGAGGGATTGCTGAGGTTCATCGACGGGGGGTAGCAGGCTGAGTTGTTGAATCTGACATATTGACATTCCGCGCCATTCAATTATACTTATGCCCTGTGAATCATGTAAATCATACAGATATGACGGTGCGAGTGTAGATGGCTCGGAGGTGTAACGTGGGCGAGACATGCAATATGTCCGATATCTTCCTGGGGGCGGTAACGGTCGGGGAGCGCGGGCAGGTCGTAATTCCGGCCGGCGCTCGTGAGCAGTGCGGGATTTCACCGGGCGACAAGTTGCTTGCGTTTGTCCCTCCCGACCGCCACGGCGTCGTGTTCGTGAACCTGAACGGCGTTCAGCGAATGATGGAGATGTTGACGCTCCTAGCGGATTCGGCGAAGGCGCTCGAGCCGCCGGATGAGGCCGCTGAGTGAGCGAGGAGGAGAGAGATGCTCGCAGTCTTTCCACTAACCAATAGACCACGGGGATCAAGCCGGCGCAATGGTGGGTGCGGAGTCGCTCTTGCGGTGTTCGCCGGCTGCCTTATGGCGGCCGCATCGGCCAGCGCGCAGGGGGCCGGCGCCGGCGCTGCGCCCGCCGCTGTCGCGCCTGCAGCCACGGATGCCGGGAAGGGTCCGGCGAGACTGGTCCTGACCCCGCTCACGGCTGCAGATCTTGCTTTGCGCAATAGCATCGACTTGCAGATTGATGCGAAGGCCATTGAGGAGGCCGTGGCGCGACTGAGGCAAGCGGAGTCGGGCGGTAAGCTCACCGGCGATGTCAGCGCGAAGCTCGCGTGGTCGGGGCCGATCACGAGCCTGACTTTGCCCGGCCCCAACAACACCACGGAGACCTTCGCGCTCGCTCCGCTCTTCAGCCAAACGGAGACCCTCTCACTCAACCAGCCCCTGTACACCGGCGGCCGTGTACCGGCACAGCGCAATCTGGCAAAGCGGGGCATCGACCTTGCAAAGACACAGCCGAGCGTGACCGCGAGGACAACGGCGCTCGCGGCCGAGAGCCTGACCTACAACGTCCTACGATTGGCGCAGCTTTACGACGTGTCGATCCAAAGCGCCACGGCAACCGAAGAGCACCTGAAGCTGAGCCAGAAGCTCTATGATGCGGGCACCGTGGCTCGGTTCGAGGTCATCCAGGCCGAGACGGAGCTTGCGCAGGCCCAGGGCGATGTCATCGGCGCGCGAGTCGCGGTCGAACAGGGCAAGGCAAGCTTGCGCGAAGTGCTCGTCATCCCCCAGACCACCGACATCGACGTGCAAGAGGGCGTGCCCCTTAAAATCCCGGAGGGGCGGCTCCCGCAACTGGTCGAGACGGCGTGGCAGCAGCGCCCTGAGATGACCCTCGCGGAGGCGAACGTGCGCGTGGCGGAAGCCACACTGCGCGTGACCGAGCAAAGCCTGAACCTGTCCGCCGCGGCCTTCGCACAGTACAGTCGCGAGACGGCTTCGGCGCTGTCCGGCGCGGAGTCTTGGACTGCCGGCTTCCAGATCACCAAGCCGTTGTTCGATGGTGGCCTGCAGAAAGGTCAACTCGAGGAGCAGAGGGCGAAGATCGCCGAAGCGAAGCTGAGCGTGGAGTCGGCCAGGCAGCAGATCGCGCTCGATGTCACGCAGCAGTATCTGGCGCTGGGCCAGGCTCAGGAGCAGTTGACAGTGGCACAGGCGGGCGAAGTGGACGCGCGCGAGCGTCTGCGCATCGCTCGTGTTCGCTTCGAATCGGGAGTATCACTAGGCATCGAGGTGCTGGACGCGAGGACCTCTCTGGCGTCGGCGTCGGCGTCGGTGGTCAATGCCAGGTTCAACCTGCAAACGGCGGTCGTCGAACTCCGCTCGGCGATGGGCATCAACGATGTCGGAGGAGTACGCAGCAATGAAAAGGCGCACTAGATCAGTCGTGATCGCGGGCCTTTTGGGCGTGTGCCTCGCCCTCGCGTGGGTCTGCGTGGGGTGCAAAAGGCCGCAGCAGGCGGACCCGTCGGCTGCCGCCGCCCCGGAGGCCACGCCGGTGGTCGTCTCCACCGCGATTCAGGGCGACATCGATCAGACCCTCGAGTTGACCGGCAGTGCCGATGCGACCCATCAGGTCGATGTTATCCCGGAGATCGGAGGCAAGGTCATCGGGGTCTATGCCGACATCGGCGATCATGTCCGCCGCGGGCAGCCTCTCTTGCGTATCGACACGCAGATCGCGCGGGCCAACCGCCGCGTTGCGACGGCCGGGATTGACAGCGCGCGGGCCAAGCTGAGCCAGTCGCAGACCACCGCCGGTTTGACCGACACGAACACCTCGCTTAACGTGCAGGTGGCACGCGAGCAGCTCAACAGCGCCCGGACGCAGCTCAACCGGGCCCGCACTTCGGCCTCGTACATGGAATCGCAGGTCAACAGCCAGATCGAAACGGCGCGACACGGGGTGAACTCGGCGGCGACCCGCCTGGAGGAAGCCAAGACAGGCTCCCGGCGGCAGGAGATCGCGCAGGCCAACGCGCGCCTGTCATCGGCTCGGTCCGCAGAGCGGTATGCCAAGATCAACTACGACCGGACCGTGGAACTGCGGAACGGCGGCGCGGTCTCGCAGTCGACCCTCGACCAGGCGCTCAACGGGCTTGAGATGGCCCAGGAAGCGACGCGAGAGGCCGCCGAAGCCCTCGATTTGGCGAAAGAAGGGACCCGCAGCGAGGAGGTCCGTCTCGCCGAGATCGGGCTGCAGCAGGCTCAGGAGACCCTCAGCCTCGCCGAGGCCGGCAAACAGCAGATCGAAATATCCCGCCGCGATGTGGCGAACGCCGAGATCGGCGTTTCGCAGGCCGAGCAGAACGTGAAGCTCGCCCAGTCGAACCGCGGCGAGGTGGAGTTGCGCCAGCGCGACATCGAGAATTCCCGCGCCGGGCTCGACCAATCCGCCGCGTCGCTCGATGTGATCGATACCGAGATCTCCAAGGCCTCGGTCTATTCCCCCATCGACGGCGTCATCGCGAGCAGGACCGTTGAGATGGGCGCGATGCTGGGCACGGGCGTCGACAGCAAGGCTTTCCGGGTCATGCAGATCGACCCGATCTACATGAATGCCGAAGTCAGCGAGATCGACCTGAGCAAGATCAAGATCGGCGATGTCGCGCGGGTGACCGCCGACGGCCTCGCCGGCGAGGGGTTCCTCGGGAAGGTTCGCGACATCAAGCCCCAGTCCAACGAGGGCCAGCGCACCTTCGTCGTCCGCATTTCAGTGCAGAACCCGACGGCCCGCATCAAAGCCGGCATGTTCTGCCGCGCACACCTCGTGATCGGAAAGCACTCGAACGCCACGCTCATCTCTCGCGATTGCCTGGTTGAGGAGGGCAATCTGCGCCAGGCGTACGTGGTCGTCGACAATACAGTCAAAGTTCGCAGTGTCAAGATCGGCGCGATCAACGGGACTCAGGTGGAGATACTGGAAGGCCTGCGCCCGGGAGACATACTGGTATCGACCGGCCAGAAGCTTCTTGCGGACGGGCAGGCGGTCAAACCGGCCGAGTCGTCCACTCTGGACGCCGCGCCAACGACCACCGCTGCCGAGGCGGAACAGCAACAGCCCGCACAAACGCCGACGCCTGCTCCCAAATGAGCGATGCCGCAGCGCGCGGGTTGCGCCGCGCGTCTCCACGCACGTTCGGACCGCCCGTAAGCAGGTAGAACCCGGAGAATCGCGATGTGGTTGACCAAACTGGCCATCAATCGCCGTGTGACGATTGCCTTCTTCATCGTCTTCCTGATCGTCCTCGGCGCTAAGGGCCTTCTGCAGATGCCGTGGGAGCTGAACCCCAAGGTCGAGTTCCCTATGGTTACGGTCAGCGTGACCTATCCTGGCGCCGACCCGGAGGAAATCGAGCAGCGGATCGTCAAGCCGCTCGAAGATGAGATCAGCATCATCAACAACATCGATACGCTGTCCTCTGTCTCTCTGGAGAGCGTCGGGACGGTGATGGTGCAGTTCAAGTACGGCACCGACATCAACGCCGCCGCCGCCGACGTACGCGATGCCGTGGACCGCACTCGCGCGAAGTTCCCCGATGAGGCCAAGGCCCCCAGCCTTCAGAAGGTGGACATCAACGCCCAGCCCGTCATCTCCCTCGGCTTCACCGGCGACCGCCCGCCGCGCGACCTGCGCAAACTGGTCGAAGATGTCATAAAGCCGCGCCTGGGCCAGATCTCCGGCGTCGCCCAGATCACCGTGTCCGGCGGAGCCACGCGTGAAGTCCAGGTTCTCGCTCGTCGAGAACGCCTGGACGCCGTCGGGCTGTCGATCGCGCAGTTCGCTCAACTTGTTGGCGCGCAGAACATGCGTGTCCCGGCCGGCAGCATCAAGGAGGGCAAACGCACCTACGCGGTGCGAGTGCTCGCCGAATACCAGAACATGGATGAGATCCGTAACCTCAAGCTTGCCACGCCGCGCGCCGGCGTTGTGAAGCTTGGCGACGTCGCCGACGTCCAGGACACCATTGCCGACCCCGACACCATTGCCCGAATCGACCGCCGCAATGCGGTGGGCGTCCAGGTCGTGAAACAGGCGGACGCCAACACCATCGACGTCACCGACGGCGTCAAGGCCGCGCTGGTGGAACTGCTGGGTGACGAGGCCCACAAGACCACCGGCACGCTGGCGAGCGACATCCGGTATACCATCTCCTCGGACGACTCCCGCCGCGTTCGCGAATCAATCCAGGACGTCGCTGAATCCCTCATGTTCGGCGCGCTCCTCGCGGCGCTGGTCACCTTCGTCTTCCTGCACAACTTCCGTGGAATGCTCATCGTGGCCCTGGCCATCCCGACCTCGATGATGGCGACCTTCCTGCCTGTCTCGCTGGCGTTTCATTTCTCGCTCAATATGATGACGATGCTGGCGCTATCACTCTCGGTAGGCATCCTGGTTGATGACTCCATCGTCGTACTGGAGAACATCACCCGGCACCTGGAGATGGGTGAGGAGCCGAAGGTGGCGGCCTACAACGGCCGCACCGAGATCGGGTCCGCCGCGGTCGCCATCACGATGACCGACGTGGTCGTCTTTATTCCCATCGCCTTCGTCGGCGGCATCGTCGGGCAGTTCTTCCGCCCCTTCGGTCTCACAGCGGCTACCTGCACGCTGTTCTCTTTGCTGATGTCGTTCTCGCTGACGCCGATGCTCGCCTCATGGTGGTATAAGCGGCATCGCAAGTTCGCCGATGCCGACGAAGCGCGCAAGGGCGGCTTCACACGCCTCCTGAACGGCTTCTTCGACGGCTTCGAACTGGGCTTCGGCTGGGTGCAGCGCAAGTACCGGGGGCTGTTGCGGCGCGCCGTCGCACACCCATTCCTCACGCTCCTCGCGGGCTATATGGTCCTGGCGCTCGTCATCGCCGTTGTGACGGTCGGACCACGGCTGGGGTACAAGCGTCTTGCGCTGGGCTTCGAGATGTTCCCGTCCTCGGACGAGAGCAAGGTGAGCATCCTCATCGAGGGCGCGCCCGGCACCCGCCTGGAGCAGACCGACAAGATCGTGCGCCTGATGGAGGCGCGTCTGGCGGACACGAAAAAGTACCCGGAAATCCAGCACCAGATGGCCTACGTCGGGATGCAGGGCGCGGGCCTTATCGGCGGCGGTGAGAGCGGCCCGCAGTACGCGCAGATCAGTGTCACCCTGTACGGCCGCAACATCAGGGTGAAGGCCAAGCAACGCTCCGACCAGGACTTGGCCCGCCAGTTGCGCAAGGACTTCGCCGACATCCCGTCGACGCTCATCAAAGTCAACGCCCAGCAGAGCATGGGGTCGGGGGAGGCGCCGGTGTCACTGAACCTGTTCGCTACCGACCTGAACGCACTGCAGCGCGTGGCCCTGCAGGTGCAGCGCGAGGTCAACAAGATCCCCGGCTTGCTGTACGTCGACGTCAGTTCAAAACCGGGACGGCCTGAAGTTCGCGTGTACCTGGATCGTGAACGCGTGGCGGATCTCGGCCTGACCGCTGCTGATGTCGGCAGCGCCCTGCGCACCGCCGTGGACGGCAACACGGACGCCAAGTACCGCGAGGGCGGAGATGAGTACGACCTGCGCGTCCAGTACCCGGAGTACGATCGCAACAAGGTGAGCGAAGTCGCCAACCTGTTCGTCGGTCTCAGCGGCACGGGGCAGCCGGTGCGTCTGCGTGACGTGGCGTCGGTCGTGATGGGGGCCGGGCCGACCAAGGTCGAGCGCGAGAATCGCCAGCGCAAGATCACGATCTCGTCGTATCTCGATGACCGCCTCATCGTTCTCGGCGATGCAAACCAGAAGGTCAACGAGACCTTGGCCGGCATGGACCTGCAGGGGACCAGGTTGGGGTGGAGCGGCATGGTCAAGATCATGAAGGAGTCCTTCGGCTACTTGTTCGGGGCGATGGCGCTCGCGGTCGTCCTCGTCTACTTGCTGGCCGGTATCCTGTACAACTCGATCCTCGAGCCGATGAACATCATCGTGATCCTCCCGATAGCGCTCGTTGGGGCCATCATCGGACTTCTGCTCTGCCACATGTCGATGAGCATGGTCGCGCTGATCGGGATCATCATGCTGATCGGCGTGGTCAGTAAGAACTCCATCCTGGTCGTCGACTACACGAACACGCTGCGGGCGCGCGGTTATGGTCGCAACGAAGCACTGCTCGAGGCCGGTCCGACCCGAATGCGTCCGGTCCTGATGACCTCATCCGCGATCATCCTCGGCATGTTGCCGACCGCCCTCGCGGTGAATGAGGGCAGCGAATGGCGCGCGCCGATGGCCGTGGCGGTCATCTTCGGCGTCATGCTTGCCACGATGCTGTCGCTGGTCGTCGTTCCCGCGTCCTACGTGATCTGGGACAAGGTGGGCAATGTGGGCGTGTGGATCGGGCGAAAGCTGGCCAAGCCCTCTGCCGAAGAGTGAATTAGGGGAATCCCCCGGCTACCGGCGGCAGGGCTTCCACGCCGCCGGTAGCCTTGCTTCAGGAGACCGACATGGCCTCACAAAAGCTTGCGTTCGTCGTCTTCGATCAGGGCGTTGAGCCCGATGTGATGACGGTCATGGACAAGCACGAGATCAAGCATTACACCCGCTGGACGGACGCCTTCGGCGCGGGAGTGACCGGCATCAAGGAGGGCACCCCGATCTGGCCCGGGCTCAATACCGTGCTCATGGTCTATCTGCCCGAGGATAAGGTTGCGCCGTTTGTCGCGGCTCTCCACGAAGTCCGCGACTCGTTCCCCGTGACGCCCGGCATGAAGGTGTTCGTGGTTGACGCGCAGATGATGTAAAATGCGGAGGTCTCGCCAGTCGCCGCGCCCGCGAAAGGCAGGGGTCTCCAGTGTCCGCTTTGCTGCGCCTTCGTCCGATCCTGCTCGCGTTGCCGATATGCGTTTGGCTCATCGCGCCGGTGTACGCCGCCCCGGATGCGGTGAGCGCTGTGACGGTCACCGATGAAGCCGGACGCGCCATTCCCGCGCGCATCCTGGTGCGCATGACCGATGTCCCCGGTTACGAGTTGTACGAGCAGCTCGTGGAGGGCCCCGCCCAGCTCACCTCCCGCGACGGCCCCGCGCACATCGCCATCAGCCACGGCCCGCAGTTCGCCATCGAAGAGCGCGACGTCGTCATCGCGAAGGCCACCGGGCAAGGCCTCAAGGTGGCCCTCAAGCGCCTGGTGGACTTGCAGGCTCGCGGCTATCTCGCCGGCGACAACCACATGCACTCCACCTTCTCCGACGGCGCCTTGCCCCCCACCCAGGTTGCCTTCGCCTGCCGCGCCGAGGGCCTCCGCTACGCCTTTCTCACCGATCACGATACCGTTGCCGGGCACGCCGAGTGGTTGGCCCAGGCCCGCGAGGGCTTCCTGCCGCTTCCCGGGGAGGAGGTCACATCGGCAGGGCACATCCTCGCCCTCGGTGTGCGCACCGTGGTGCTCGCGAAGGGCACGGATGCCGCAGCGGCCAAACAGGTCTTCGCCGACATCCACGCCCAGGGCGGCACCGCCATCGTGGCTCACCCCAACTCGCCGCTGGGCGGGGAAGGATACACCGCCTGGTCGGTTACAGACTACGATGGACTCGAGATACTAAATGGATTCCTGCCCCCGTACGGCGGCTTATTCGACTTCCTGCAGGCGCGCATGAGATGGCGGGGCATGTTGAGCGAGGGCAAGCGGATTCCGGTGATCGGCGATTCCGACAACCACGACCCCCTCGACAGCATCGTCCGGGCGGCTCTCAGGGACCCGGAGGCGGCAGTGAAGAAACAGCCTGAACTGAGGGTGTTGCTGAACATGCCCGACCGGGACAAGCTCATCATTCCCTGGGGGCTGAAGGGCTTGCACGTCGGCACCTTCCGTACCTGCGTGTATGCGCCGAGGGCGGACCAGAAGGTCATCCTGGACGCCGTGAAGGCCGGGCATTCTTTCGTCACAAACGGCCCGCTGATCCTCGCCACAGTCCAGGGCGCGCCGCCGGGTTCCCAGGTGCATGGAGACGACTTCGTGGAGGTCAAGATCGAGGCGGTGGCTAATCGTCCCTTGCAGCACATCGACATCGTCGTTGACAACAAGGTCGCACAGTCCATCCGCCCGACCGATCCCGAACACTGCACCGAAACTGTGCACCTCCCGGCCACCGGGGCGAAGTGGCTGTTGGTGGAAGCCTACGGCCCCTGGCCGGAGTTCGCCACGACCAATGCCTGGTACTTGAACTGACCCCTCCGCGTGGAGCGGGCGTCTCGCCCGCTAAAGCCGTTGTCGTGCGCCGTTGCCGTGCGCCGTTCCCCCCTCCCTACGAGGGAGGGGGCAGGGGGTAGGATGCCGTTCACCCCTCTCCGCTTGCGGAGAGGGGCCGGGGGTGAGGTTGCCGTTCCCGCGCCGGGGGTGAGGTCAAGTTATCGCAGGAGGTTACCCGATGGAAATCCTCTCGATCGGCGAACTCATCGTCGAGATCATGCGCAAGAATGTCGATGAGCCGCTATACGCGCCTGCGGACTTCATTGGCCCCTTCCCCAGCGGCGCTCCGGCGATCTTCGCCGACCAGGCCGCTCGCCTGGGCCACAGGGTTGGCTTCATCGGCGCTGTGGGCGAGGACGACTTCGGCCTGAACCTGCTCCAGCGCTTCGAGCAGGACGGCCTGGACACCTCGTACATCGGGCGCATCAAGGGGATCGCCACCGGCTGCGCCTTCGTCACCTACTTCTCGGACGGTAGCCGCAAATTCGTCTTCCACATCGGCAACAGCGCCGCCGGGCGGATGCCCGACCCCGACCCGAAGGCCTTCGCGGGCCTCAAGTGGCTTCATATCTGCGGGTCCTCGATGTCGGCCTCCGAGGACATGCGCGCCAAGTGCTACGCTGCGTGCGAGCTCGCCCAGGCCGCCGGGGCGAAGATCGCCTTCGACCCGAACTTGCGCCCCGAGCTTCTCGGAGGCGAGGACGCCCTGCGGCGAATCTGCAAGCCCGTGATGGACCGCGCCGCGCTAATCCTGCCCAGCGGCAGTGAGGCGGAGATGCTGACCGGGCAGTCCACGCCGGAGGATGCGTGCAAGGCGATGTTGGATGCAGGAGCGGAGGTCATCGGTCTGAAGCGCGGATCGGAGGGCTGCACCGTCTTCAGCGCCGACGCGCAGATCGACTGTGCGGGCTTCCAGGTTGAGGCCGTCGACCCGACCGGGGCGGGGGACTGCTTCGATGCCGGGTTCGTCGTGGGGCTGTTGGAGGGCAAGCCGCTGGCGGAGGTCGGCCGCCTCGCGAACGCCTGCGGGGCTCTCGGCGCGACGAAAAAAGGCCCGATGGAGGGCGCGATGTGGCGCGAGGATGTGGAGGCTCGGCTGCGGCAGGGGTAGAAGGGGCAAGACGCGGACCGGATCCTTGGTGGGTTCGCCACGTCCCGGACGCCTGGATGGTGCGACGCGCGGCACGCCCTGCGCGTACAGGCTGCGCGTACGGGCTGGGCTCTTCCTCAATGTGTATGGGTAGATGCCAGGAACTGGTCTTGGCGAGGGGGGGTAGCCGACTGCTCCGGGTAAGCCGTTGTCGTTGCGTCCGCCAGGACGCCCGGCGCGAAGGGCCCCTCAGCCGGGCGCTTCAGCGCTCGGTTCTGGGCCGGCAACCAGGGCCGTTTCCGTCCGCAGGACGGTCGGCGGCGCAGCCGCCCAAGTCGTCGATGACGCGGGCCATAGGGCCTTCGGCCACCCGTCCTGCGGACGGGGAGGTCTGTGCGGCGGGAATCCCGGACGCTGAAGCG
>Ga0181520_10012097_pt1 | contig 11162 bp, 8 predicted proteins | sample PEATcosm2014_Bin_29_FD_132451 | JGI IMG/M metagenome (GOLD analysis project Ga0181520, IMG submission 132451) | Peatland microbial communities from MTU Mesocosm Facility, Houghton, MI, USA - PEATcosm2014_Bin02_30_metaG | ecosystem: Environmental > Terrestrial > Soil > Wetlands > Peat | place...
GCGACGCCAGGCAACATGCGGCGTTTGACGCGTCCATCCGTCACGGCAGGAATCCACAGGATGTCTTCCGGAACCAGGGTGCCCAACCCGCGCACCTCCCGCACCATGGGTCCGCGCTTTACCGTATCGGGCCAAAGGGTGGCGCGCTCAACCGCGGGCGCAGCAGGGCCAAGCCGCGAGATCCCCAGTGTTGCGAGGAGAATCGCTGCGCCGCCGAGGAGGACGTAGATAAGCCGCCTCATTCGCCGCTTGCGAGCCTCGGATTCGCGTGGAATGTCCATGGCGTGCTGCCACTCGAAACTTGCGTTGATACCTGCGGCGAATGCCGGAGGGTATTCGAAATACGGGCTCACCCATCTCCCCTAGACATTCGACATGAGCAAGCTAGACCCGCTCATGTAGATTGTCAAGGGGAAAAGTTTCGGGGTAAGTTTTCGCGGGTGAAGGAGCAAGTGGCGGGCTCCTAAACTCCCCTCCTGATTCAGGAAGGGTGGCGCGAAGCGACGGGGTGGTTATGGTGGCACCACAGTGCGGCCGCTGTTCCCCGCATGTTCGGTGGCGGCTCTGCCGCGTTGGACAGCGCTATCATCGCCTGCGCCGGTGATACTCTCCCCCGCCCAAGCCGCCCGCATCAATCACTACAGCGACAACCAGGATCAGCAGGTTAATGCCCTGCAGGGGCTGTCCATTATTCACCATCCACGCGTAGGTCAATGTAGTTATGGGCAGGAAGAAGAAACCGATCACGGGCAGAATCAGCCCATGATAGGCGCGCTGCAGGTAATTCGAGAAAAGGAACAGCAGCACCAGTGCGATCCGGGGAAAGGCCAGGAGTAGAATCACCAATAGGCATGGCATAAGGCTCCGTCTCCGTCACCTGAAAATGTTCATCTCTTTTCTGATGCTTGATACACAGCAAAGCGTACTCAAAATTTCGATAGTTCCAGTTTCCCCGGCCAGCGTCCCTAGTCCGCTGCCTCTGCCGTGGCCAGAAAGCGCGGAGTGCGGCGGTGTTGGGTTTCCTGTTCAAAGGCAAACGCCAGCTTGATCAGGGTTGGTTCGCTCCAGGCGCGGCCGAAGAAGGATATCCCGACGGGCAAGTCGAAGACGAACCCCATGGGCACGGTGATGTTGGGATAGCCAGCCACCGCGGCGGGCGTGGCGCTATCGCCAAGGCTGTGAGTGCCATCGATGTGGTCCGTCAAACACGCGGGCCCACCGGTGGGCGCCACCAATGCGTCCAACTTGAATTGGTCCATCACCGCGTCGATCCCCTGCGCGCCCATCAGGGTCTTACTCTTATTGAGGGCGTCCAGATATTCCTTCCGGTTGAGCGGTCCTTTTAGCTGCGCTTTGAGGAACAAATCCTGGCCGAAAAACGGCATCTCCTTTTCGCGGTGCTTTTCATTAAATTCAATGATGTCCGCAAGAGAATGCACCGGCGCCGTGCCGCCGAGTTTCGCAAGGTAGGCGTTGAGGTCAGCCTTGAATTCGGAAAGCAACACCTCGTCTTCGGTGTCGCCGAGTTGGTCCAGCGTGGCGATTTCCGCGGGGTCGACAATCGTCGCGCCCTGTCGCTTCATTACGTCGATGGCGTCATTCATAAGCTTATCAACAGACTCATGGAAGCCGCAAAGCCTTCGCACCACGCCGATCCGGGCACCGGCCAGGCCATTGGCGTCAAGGAACAATGTGTAGTCGGGCAGGAGCGCCCTGTTGAGCGCGCTTCCCGTCATCCGAACGTGTCCATCAATGCCATGGTCAATGTCAGCCTCGCCTGTGTAAATGTAAGGGTGGTTGCTGTTCTGCGTCGCCGGGTCGTCAGGGTCGATTCCCCTCAGTGTGCCCAGCAAGATCGCGGCGTCGGTAACGGTGCGCGCCATGGGCCCGGCAGTGTCCTGGCTGTGGGCGATGGGAATAATTCCCGCGCGGCTCACCAACCCCACGGTGGGCTTGATTCCGACGATGCCATTGGCATTCGCGGGGCAGACGATGGAACCATCGGTTTCCGTGCCGATGGCCACGGCGCAGAGATTCGCGGCCACGGCCACGCCGGAACCGGAACTGGAGCCGCAAGGATTGCGGTCAAGCGCGTAGGGATTGTGCGTCTGGCCGCCTCGCCCACTCCAGCCACTGGTGGAATGCGACGACCGGATGTTGGCCCATTCGCTCAGGTTGGTCTTTCCCAGAATCACCGCGCCCGCGTCACGCAGCTTCTTGACAATGAAGGCGTCCTTGGGCGGCACGGATCCCACCAGCGCCAGTGATCCCGCGGTGGTTTGCATCCGGTCGCGGGTAGCGATATTGTCTTTGATCAGGACGGGGATTCCGTGCAACGGACCGCGCGGCCCGTTCTCCCTTCGCTCTCGATCAAGCGCGTCGGCAATCGCTAGGGCGTCAGGGTTCAATTCGATGATGGAGTTCACCGCGGGCCCGTGCTTGTCAATCGCGTCAATGCGCGCCAGATATTTTGTTGCAATGGAGCGCGCCGTCAATTTGCCGGACTTCATTGCCGCCTGAAGGGTTGCGATGGCAACCTCGTCGAACTCGAAAGCGGGCACGGACTGCTTGGCGGCACTATCCGGATGAGCATGCCCCGCCAGCGGCAAAGCACCTGCGGCGGCACTACCGAACATTCCAGCCCGTAGAAACTGCCGGCGGTTAAATCCTGAGTGGTTGGAGGGTTTCGTCATCAGCGTTGACCTCTGGTGAACTTCAGCGCCCCTTGATCCTCCGGCGGGGGCGGACGAGCATGCCTGCCCCGTCAATATACCAAGGTTGGAGCCCGTCCGCTGAACGGACAACACCCTGGCTTCAGCCCGCATCAGCACAGAGGACGAGTTCAATTGATTCAATGAACCAGGCAGCTAAATTCGGAAGCCTCGCAATTCTGCTAGTCTGCGGGAGTTTGAGATTGGCTGCACAAGCCACACCTCCCCCCTCGCACGGCAAACCCGTGGATGCGCCGCGGAGCGTGGCCACTTTCAAGGTTGACGTCGACCTGGTGCTGGTGGAGGTGGGTGTCCACGATGAACACGGGCGCGCGGTCGGCAATCTGAAACAGGAGGATTTTCGCGTATTTGAAAATGGAGAAGAACAGCAAATACGCGTATTTTCCCATGAAGAACTGCCGCTGGCCGTGGCATTGGTGATTGACAACAGCAGCAGCATCATGGCCGCACTACAGGAATTGCGCGCGGGGGCCCTGGACACGCTGGACCTGCTTAAACCTGACGACAAGGTGGCAATCTTCAGCTTCGGCGAGACCCCCGAAATGGTGGAGGGCCTGACTTCCGATCACGAGGCATTGTCGGTCGATCTATGGGCGCTGAGCCCCTACGGCGGCACCGACATCAATGATGCGCTGTACCAGGCGGCAATGTACCTGGGGCAGGAGGCACCCAACCGCCGCCGTGCCGTTATCCTGGTTTCTGATAATGAACCCTCCTCGGATGCGACGGCTCGCGACTTTCCCCAGGTGGTGCGCGCGGCCCAACAATCCGGAACTCCGATTTACAGCGTCAAAGTGGGGTATCTGCAACACTCAAAGACGTTCTTTCTAACCCACTCGGAGCCCCGGCTTCATGACGTGGAAAAAATCTGCCGGCAGAGCGGCGGCGAGTTGATCGACACCCGCAACGGCACCACGGTAACCGCAGCGATGGAAACCATTCTCAAATGGCTCAAGCAGGGTTATACGCTTGGCTACACCCCCACCAACAAGCAACTGGACGGAACCTACCGCGCCATCCAGGTGCGCCTCAACGAGCGCGCCGATCTTCACACGGGTAAGGACTCGATTTATGCGCGGCCGGGGTATTACGCACCTACGGCCCAATAGGGTCCGGCTGCCCCCACTGTCATGAATTCAACGCCGTGGAGTTATTTGTTCCTCTTCCCTCGCCCCCTTGGCGAAACTGATCTTGATCCAAATGTTTTGCCGAACGCTGGGGGCACGTGCGGGATGAGACACCGGCCGTCCTTCGCGTTACAATGCCACTATGAAGATCAACTTTGCTTTTGGCCGAACCGGCTTGAACCTCGAATTGCCCGAGAGTTTTAATTACCGCGTGCTGGAAGCGCGGTCGGCTGTCCCGCTGAAGGATCCCGCAGCCGCCATTGAGCAGGCCCTCGATGCTCCGGTCGGCTGCCCCCCGCTCATCGAGATGGCACGCGGCAAGCGCTCCGCGGCAATTTCGGTTTGTGACATCACGCGCCCCGCTCCTAACCGGGAAGTTCTTCCTCCCGTGCTGGCGCGTTTGGAGGCGGCCGGGATTCCGCGCGAGGGGATCACCATTCTGATTGCCACCGGCCTTCACCGCCCGGCGACGGAGGCGGAAATTCGCGAGATCTGCGGTGAGGAGACGGCAGCCCGCTATCAGGTGCTCAATCATTTCGCCCGCGAACTCTCCCAGCATCGCTCCCTGGGAAACACCGCTTCTGGAACGCCGGTGTTTATTGACGATCGGTTTGTTTCCGCCGACTTGCACATCACCCTGGGATTTATTGAGCCGCATTTGATGCTGGGTTATTCCGGCGGGCGCAAACTCATTGCTCCCGGGCTTGCCGCGCAAGAGACCATCAAAGTCCTGCACAGTTCCCGCTTTATGCGCGACACGCGTACGGCGGAGGGCTCGATTGAAGACAACCCTCTGCATCGGGAACTTTTGGAAATTGCCCGCATGGCGCGGCACGATTTTCTGGTGGATGTGGCGCTCGGACGTGGCACTCCTCGCCGGCCCATCGCTGCGGTTTTTGCCGGTGATCCCGTGGCTGCGCACCGGAAGGGGGTGGAGTTTGTTTCGCGTGTCATGCTGGAAACGCTCGACCACCCGGTGGACGCCGTGATAACGACCGCAGCGGGCTACCCCCTCGACCTGACTTTTTACCAGGCATTGAAAGGCATTACCGCAGCCTCGCACATTGTGAAGCCCGGCGGCAAAATTCTGCTTCTCGCTGCTTGTGAGGAAGGCGCGGGTGGCCCGGAGTTTGCCCGCATGGTCGCCGAGGGTTTGCCCGACCATGCCTTTATAAAGAAGATCGAGGGTGTGCCAGTGACCGTGGACCAATGGCAACTGGAGAAGCTTGCCCTCGTCACCGCACGTGCTGAAGTCTTATATTACGTGCCGGGCCTGCCGCGTGAATTCCACTCTGCCCTCTGGGGAAAGGCTTGCACGAGCGCGGAGGAAGCCATCCACACACTTACATCGACCTTGGATAAAAGCGCGAGAATCGCCGTCATCCCGGAAGGGCCCTACGTACTGGCGCAGGCGGCTGCCTTGGAAAATGCAATTCGGTGAGAAGAACCGCTATACGCCGATCTGCCGGCAAGCCGCTGACCACTGGCGCATGTTTTGGGCCATGTAATGGAGAAAGTCCGTAATCTCTACGGGGCACCACACCGGCAAATGGGTGATGGCTTCGGCTTCCAGAAACTCGGCCAACTCCAGAACTCTTTCCGTCATGGTGCTGCTGGTAGGTTTGAATGATCTGCGCAAAATTTCGAGCAGCCAATCGGTTAGTATCATCCCCCAGAATTCATAGCGCAGGTCATCAACATAGTTGTGCGGATTTCGCCGGTGCTCCACCAGGGGGTGGCCGAACGCCACGTGATATTTCGTGCCCTGCATCAACGCCAGCAGGAAGTAACCTCCCCAAATGTCGCCATAACGGTCGAGTTTGCCGCCGGGAACAGGCCAGGCCATGGTGACAAACACGAACGCCGGGATCAATTCCCGCACCACGCTGGTGTTCTGGGTGTTGACCGGGGACCACGTGGACTGGTCAAGGACAAACGCATCCGGGCCGTGGTAGTCCACGCCCTTCACCTTTCCATTGAGCCACGTGGTGGCGTCGACGTCCGGCTCGTCCAGCCATAATCCTTCTGTGACCCCGATCACGGCGTCGTTAGCACAAGGTATTTGCTGCGGCTGATTGACGTGCCCGCGAAGCTGGAAGGGAAACCCTCGCGGAAAAACCAGGCGCTGCGGATTAAAGGCCAGATATTCACAGATATTGTGGAATTGCTTTTCTTCCTTCAGGACCGGCTGCCGCCAAGCCTGCCCGGTTCTGCGGTGGCAACCCACAAAATCGTCCTGAGTCGGAAAATTATCGTCGTCAATGGAAATGAGCAGCTCGCAGCCATCTTCCAGCGCGCGCAAGTAACCGAACACTCTTCTGCCGTCGGTGTTGTAAGGGATCAGGGAGTACAGAGCGAATTGTTTGCCCCACTCATCCTGTTCGTCCACGCCAAAATAAACGGTCTCCAGGCCCTGGGCGGAAACCTCCGCGGCAAGCCCGGCGGCGCTCGCGGGAGTTTTGCGATCCCCCACCACCCAGACCTTCACCTCTTCCAGATGGCCGTGGCGATTGAGGTTCTCGTACAGGTCATGCAGAATTGCGGGGTGGTGAATCGTGGTAAAGACGATGTGGTAAGGTTTCTTCACGCGCTCTCTTTAGGTTATAGGTTACAGGTTACAGGGAACAGTTTACAGAACACCGGGGAAAGCGAAAAGTAAAAGCCTCTACCCCTCACTGTCACACTGAGGCCCGTCGCCATCACCTTTCACTTGTAAGCATCACCTGACTCCGGAAACCGATCCCCTGTGACCTGTCACCTGTAACCTACAAAAGTCTTGAGCCCCATCTTTACGTAGCGGAAGTTTTTGAAGAACGTATTGACGCTGCTGCCTTCTCTTCTGCCCACCCAAACAGTAGGGACTTGCTCCAGGTGATAGCCTTTTTTGAGGGGCTTTACCGTGGTTTCAATACAAATTTCGTGAGTGGTACCTTCCCACGCAATGGCCTCTGCAAGTTCCTTGGTAAGAAGTTTTAGTCCGAAGGTGAAGTCTCCGATTCGGGTCCAGAACAGCACGCGGAAACCCTTTTGAAAAATCCAGTTGAGCACGAGTTTCAAAGGGTCGTAGTTTGTGAATCCGCCTCCCGGCAGCCAGCGATTGGCAATGACCTCATCGCAGCCCGTTTCCTCAACCTTCCGCACCATGCGGTCTATGGCGGCGGGTTCAGTTTCCAGATCGGCTGCCATCAGCGCCACGTAATTTCCCTTCGCGGATTGCATTCCTTCGCGATAGGCCCAGCCGATACCGGGATTGTTCTGCTGCACCACCACCTTCACCCGGGGTTCGCGCGCTTCCCACTGGCGGCAGATGGAAAAGGTTTCTTCAGATGCCCGGGGAGATGTGAGGAGAAGGATTTCCTGGATGTATCCCCGATCACGGGCCAGCAGGACCTCGATGGTTTCATTGATGGAGAAGGTTTCTGAAAACACCGTGACCACTATGGATAGCTTAATCGTGTTGAGCGGCACACGTTTCTGTTCCATGGATCTTCCGGCCGTACTTTAATGCGTGTCGAAATGTTCCGCCAGAACCATTGGTACTAGTGTTCCGGAAGTTGCCTGCCCCACGTCCTCCAAATGGCGGGGATGTTGACGGCAAGGTTGAAAAGGCCGCCGGAGATCACGCCCGCGGCAGCCGCGAAGAGCAAGTGTCCGCCGAACAATATCCACAGCATAGTTACAGAAAGATTAAGCGCCGCACCGGGAAGGCAAATCCACTCATATCGAAACAGCCTTTTTAGATAACCACGCCTGAACCCGGAAGCCTCAGCCCCGTGAAAGGTGATCATTTCACTCCAAAAGTAGTTGCTCAGCAAAGCTACTTCAATCGCCACCGGCAGCGCCGCAACGGGCGCCCAGGCCCATTTCTCAACCAGGTTGGCAAAAAGCGCGACGTCAATCAAAGCGCCGGCAAGCGCTACCATGCCATAGCGGACCCAGCCCCAGAACTGGCCCGTTCCCAAAGCCAGCCGCATCAGGTGCTGGAGATACTCCACATACTGGCGCGTACCCAGCTTGGAAGCGCCTCGCTCACGTTCCTGAAAGACGTAGGGCACTTCCACCAGGTTTTTGTAATGCGCCTTGGCAATGACTTCCAAAAGAATCTTATATCCGAGCGGGTTTAGATGAGCATCTTGAAGGGCAGAAGATCGAATCATGAACAGGCCCGACATCGGGTCGCCAACCGCTGCGAGCTTGAGGGGCAGCACGGTGGCCGCCATGTGGGTGGCCGTAAGTGAAATAAAGCGGCGCACCCACGTCCACTTCGAAGTTCCGCCGCCGGGCACATAACGGCTGCCGATCGCCAGGTCCGCTCCCTGATGAATCGCTGCCGCCAGCGCTGTGAGCGTTTCGGGAGGATGCTGAAGGTCCGCGTCGATTACTCCCCAGACATCGCCACGCGCATTGGCCCATCCATCAAGCACTGCGGTGGCCAACCCCATTCGCCCCGGGCGCCTCAGCACGCGCACGGGAATTTCCGGTGCAAGCGATTCCACGCGTTCTGCCGTGCCGTCGGCGCTGGCGTCATCAACCACAACCAGCTCAAAATCCTCGCCCGTACTACGCAGTGCCGCGGCGGCGCGCCGAAGAGTTTCTTCGATAACGGCTGCCTCGTTGAACGTCGGAATGATTACGGAAATCATATTTCAGGTGCCAGGTGTCAGACGCAGGTCCACCGTTGATGAACGCAAGTCATAGTGAAGTCTAAAGGGTAAAGTGTAAAGGGTAAAGGACGAAGTGGGCGCGCGATATAAAAGTGAGAACGCCGAGGCGCGGGCGGGCCGCCCACGCTACAAGGGATTAGAGCCTGCCCCGGACAAACGCCCATCGGGCGCTCTCTCAGTCGCATCGTGTATAATTATCCCTTCCCTGATCGTCACCCAGAGATATTCCGGTGGTGCGAAAGTTCAACGTTCCCTTGGAGGCTTGAATGCGCCGAACTGTTTTTCTTCTGGCTTGCATGTTCCTTGTCACAACTCCGTTGCCACTGCTTTCTCAGGAGACGAATCTCGATGCGGTCATGCAGGGTGCCTTCCGCAAGCCTGCCGAGAATGGCTGGATTTTTGTACACCTGCAGGGATCACCCTACAACATGGGATTCCAGCACGGATACCTGCTGGCCCCGGAGATTGCAGACGTCGAAAAGGTTGCCGTTCTGGAGATGACGCATGACGGCAAGAAGGACTGGGATTTTTTCCGCGATGCAGCCAAACATATGATGTGGCCGCACATTGAGGCGCAATACCGATCAGAGTTGCAGGGCATCACCGCGGGTTTAAAGGCCAAAGGGGTAAACCTGGACATTTGGGATGTGGTGGCGTTGAATGCCCTGTGCGAATGGGGCTACTACGTTAAAGAGTATGACCAGCAGCATCGCACCCCTGGAGTTGCCACGCTGGCTTTACCGGATCGTTGCAGCGCTTTCGTTGCCACGGGCAGTTACACGAAAGATGGCAAGGCCATCATCGCCCACAACAATTGGACCAGCTACCTGGAAGGCGCGCGTTGGACTGTCATTTTTGACATCGCGCCCGCGAGCGGCCAGCGCATCCTGATGGACGGAGTCCCCGGCCTCATTCATAGCGCCGACGACTTTGGCATCAACGCCGCCGGAATCATGATTACGGAAACCACCATTTCGCACTTTTCCGGTTACAACCCCAATGGCATTCCGGAATTCGTCCGGGCGCGAAAGGCGATGCAGTACGCCGCTTCCATCGATGCCTTCGTACGCTTGATGAAGTCAGGGAATAACGGTGGCTACGCCAACACCTGGCTGGTGGCCGATCGCAAGACCAACGAAATTGCCAGCCTTGAACTGGGGCTTAAGAACGTCACGCTCGAGCGCAAAACAGATGGCTATTTCGTGGGGGCGAACTTTCCCATCAACCCCAAGCTGGTGAAGGAAGAAACCGATTTCAACGTCAACGATATGGGAATCTCCGCCAACGCCCGGCATGTCCGGTGGGAACAGTTGATGGCACAGTACAAGGGAAAGATCGACGTGGCAGCCGCTCAGCAGTTCCTGGCGGACCACTATGATACCTTCGAAAAGAAAGAGGATGCCGACGAGCGCGCGCTTGACGGCCACATCGATCTATCGTCCCGCGGCGATCCGCCGTGGCAGCCGCCGTACGGAACAGCGGGCGCCGTTCAGAACAAAGTTGCTGACGCCACCATGGCGGAACGCATGTCGTTCAGCGCGGCGGCAGGGCATGCCTGCGGTCTTGACTTCAAGGCGGACGAGCACCTGCAAAAACACACTGGATTTGCCTGGGAGAAACCGCTGCTTCGCGATATGGATGCCTATCCCTGGACCGTCTTCAGCATTGCACCATAGGTTCTTCGGGATTTGGCAGACATGAATTCAACATCGAACCCAAGGATACTTCTTCCCTCGCCCCCTTGGGGGAGAGGGAAGAAGTATCGTTAGTTTCGCTGTCGAATTCATGATGGTTGAGCGCGGTCCCGCGTGTTCCACTGGGAGCGGTTGCTAATTTGGACAGCCTTGGGTTTACCCCGCCAATTCTCCCATGAGTTCAACGCACGATGGCGGCATAAAGCCGCCGCTATACATTTCTTCATCAGCTAGTTACAGCACAGTTTCGGCAACGGCCGGAGAGTGGTCAGAGACACGGGTGGTCTGCATCAAACGGTAGAAGTGGTTCAACGGAATGCGGCCGGGGCCTACGGGGAAGGCCTGGCGGATGGCTTCCACCACATACGCCTTAGCCAGTACCACGGCATCCCGCAGATGTCGTCCCAAGGCAAGATTCGCGGTTACCGCGGAGGAAAAAGTACAGCCGGTGCCGTGCGTGTTATCCGGCTTAATGTGGTCACCGGCAAAAGACTCGGTGGTTGTTCCATCAAAGAAGACGTCGATAGCCTTGTCCAGGTGGCCACCCGTCACCACCACGGCGTGCGCCCCCATGTCCACCAACTTGCGCGCCGCAGCCTTCATGCTATCCAGGCTGTCGACGGGCATTTCCGCCAGTGCTGCCGCTTCCGCCATATTGGGCGTCACCAGTGCCACACGCGAGAGCAATTGCCGCCGGATAAATTCCAGGCCGGCAGCATCCAACAAGTCAAAATCATTGGAGGAGCGCGCTACGGGGTCGAGCACCGCGGGAAGATCGGGATATAACTCCAGAATATCGCAGATGACCTCGGCAGTGGCCTTGTTTCCAAGCATGCCGATCTTGAGGGCCTTCACGCGGCCATCGGCAAGAAGAGAAAGGATGGATTCTCTTAGCACCGGCGTTTCAACGGGGTGGACGGACGTCACGCCCTGGCTGTTTTGGAC
>Ga0181520_10012098_pt1 | contig 11162 bp, 13 predicted proteins | sample PEATcosm2014_Bin_29_FD_132451 | JGI IMG/M metagenome (GOLD analysis project Ga0181520, IMG submission 132451) | Peatland microbial communities from MTU Mesocosm Facility, Houghton, MI, USA - PEATcosm2014_Bin02_30_metaG | ecosystem: Environmental > Terrestrial > Soil > Wetlands > Peat | place...
GACGATGAAGAATACGATGAGCCAGCCCATCGCAAGATAGAGCACCGCCGAAGCCACGTTGTGCTTGTCGATCGCCAAGCTCTTATAGACGATCCCGCATATCGCCAATGCCCAAACAATGACAAAGATGGTCCACCCCAATTTTCCTCCGATGGTCACCAACACGAGCGGCGTGTACGTTCCCGCAATCAGAAGATAGATCATGCAGTGGTCAAGGATGTGGAACACGTGTCTTGCCTTGGTCCTCGCAAGCGCATGATATAGCGTGGAAGCGGAATACGAGAATATCATGGACAGACCAAAGATGAGCGCGCTTGCCGTTACCGTCGCGTTGTGTATCCTTTCCGCTTTGACGAACAGCACTATCGTTCCAATGACCGCCAACAACCGGCCTATATTATGGGTGACCGCACCGGCGATCATATCGCTCAGCCGGTACGGATAAACATCCTTGTGATAATCCATTACCTAACTTTATTCTCAACCGATGCAAAAGGAAAATTATTTGATCCACTCCGCCACCTCAGCGATACCCCGCCTCGTCTTCGCCCGCACCGGCGCATGCGCCCGATATCCGAACGCCGCCATGCAGGCAACGCCGAAATGTGCCCCGTCCAAAACTCCTGCCTGCGACAAAACCGCCTCGAGTTGTTCGCGATTAAACCCTTCGATCGGACATGAGTCAATCCCGAGAAGCGCCGCAACGGTGAGCATATCCCCCAAAGCAATATACGTCTGCTTGCACGCCCAATCGAAGAGCGCCCGTTCGTCAGTAAGACGAAAGTCGTTTTCCTGGAACCCCTTCACGCGTTCCATCCGCGCGACGATCGCCTCCGCGGGACTTTTCTGAACCTCTTCCATGATCCTCTTTAAGTACGGCGCATCATAACGCACGTCGGCCGCCTTGCGGGCAAGGAGAACGACGAAATGACTGGCGGTCGGCAGCTGCCCTTGGGCACCCCATGAGACCGTGCGGATCTTTTCGCGCAGATCCCCATTCTGCACGACCAGGAACTTCCACGGTTCGAACCCGAAGGAGCTCGGCGAAAGCCGGGCGGCGTCCAGGATGAGATCGAAGTCGCCATCCGCAATTTTGCGCGCCGGATCGAACTCCTTGCACGCATGACGGAAATTCAACGCTTCCATTATCTGTTGTTTGACGTCCATGGGATTCATTATAACAAAGACTATCCCGTCTACGGAACGCCGGTTCCGCAATTGGACTTCTACGGCTTCACGAGAACTTTGATCTCCTTCCGTTCATCCATTGCCCGGTATCCTTCCGCAATATCGGAGAGCGGAACGGTCTTCGTGAAGATCGCCAACGCTCACATTCTTCACGTTGCCACCGACCGCCTCCACGACGCCCATGAACTCGTGTCCAATGCGACCGCCGATATCAAGCGGCGAAAGGCCGCGATAATACCAAAGATCGGAACCGCAGATGCATGCATAGCTCACCTTTACGATCGCCTCGTCCGGATTCTGGATGACCGGATCAGGAACTTCCCGCACCTCTATCTTTCCTTTCCCCTCAAAAATAGTTGCTTTCATTGTTTTGATTTAGTTATGTATCTTTCGACTGTTTATTTGTTTTACGAATTCCGGATCCTCATGCACCACGAACAAAGCCTTCTGTTCATCCATGGCGCGGATCGCTTCCATATCTTCCGCCGAAAGTTCGAAGTCGAAGATGTCAAAATTCTCGATGATCCGTTCTTTGTGCGTTGACTTCGGGATTGCGACGATCTCCCGCTGGAAGAGCCACCGTAGCACAACCTGCGCGACGCTCTTCTTATGATATTCCGCCATCCTTTTCAACGTCTCGTTCGTAAACAAGTTCTGTCTTCCCTCGGCGAATGGTGCCCAGCTCTCGTGTCGCACACCGTATTCGTCCATGACCTTCCTCGCCGCGATCTGCTGGTCGAACGGATGCGTCTCGATCTGATTCACCATCGGCGCGATCTTATTGTTGAGGATCAGATCCACCAACCGGTCGCTCGCAAAATTAGAAACCCCGATCGCCTTTATTTTACCCGCCTCATACAACTCTTCCATCCCCCGCCATGCACCGTAATAATCGTTGAAGGGCTGGTGGATAAGATAGAGGTCGAGATAATCGAGCTGCAATTTATCGAGCGACGTTTGGAACGCCCTTTTGACGTCGTCGTAATTAACGTCCTGCACCCACGCCTTCGTCGTGACAAAGATCTCTTCCCGGGGAATCCCGCTGCGCTTGATCGCCCGCCCGACCGCCTCTTCGTTGCGGTACACGGCGGCAGTATCGATCGAACGATATCCCGCCATCAAAGCATCGTAGACGCTTTCTTCGCATTGTTTAAGATCGGTGATCTGATACACCCCGAATCCCAAGAGGGGCATCTCGACGCCGTTATGCAATTTTACCGATGGTGTTTTTGGCATAGTATTGATTTGTTTTTAATTCTTTAATAATCATACTCTAAGGTTCGGGACTTAAAGCACTTTAAGTCAAGCGTTCCTAAATGAGGAATGCGGCGACCCACCATGAGGTGAGCCGCCGCTGTTGTGTTCCGTCATCTGAAGAACGGGCGCCACAGGAAAAAGTATCCTGCCGCCAACGCCGCGCAAGGAATGAGCGCAAGAAAGACCCTCTTGACTACCGTCAAGCGCTTGGCGCGCTTCTCCGCTGCGGGATTCTCGTCGACAAAGAGCGTATTCCCCGTCATCGAGACCACCTCCCTTCTCCTCTTGTTGTATATCAGAAATATGAAAACGTGTAAAGGTTCATCCGGCTACCCCTAGAAAATCCACGGTATCAAAATAATGCTAGAATGGAGAATAAGGAAAGGCCGTTCACTAACGAATCAACATTCATCACCATGAACTCCCCATATGTTATAGCGGTCGTCGTTGTGCTTTTGGTAGCCGTCATAGTTGCCGTGGATATCCTGTTCTTCAGAAACCTGTTCTGGGAACGGCTGATGGCAAACATTGGAATCGTCCTTGTCTTCGCAGCGTTCGCTTTAAGATTCCTAAGGCATTCGTAAATTACGCCTGCTCCAGATGGATCAGAAAACCACTGTGCGCACCTTGCTATCGCGTAGGTAAAGCCCGGCCCAAAGGACTATCGCAACATAAACGGGAAATAAAACTCCCGTGAAAAGCGGATTGCCCGCACGCACGTTATAGTCAACCGCACCGCCGAGATATCCCGTGAGGAGTATCGCGCCAAGCACCGAGGTTCGTGGAATGATGTAAAGCACCACACACACGAGCTCGACCAACGCCACCGGCATGATGACGTTAAGAGAATATCCGCCTTGTTCAAAAGATTGGATCACGACGGATGGCTTCGCTATGTGGATAATGACGTCAAATAGCAGAAACGCCGCCGAAAGCGCGCTGAGTATGCGTCCCGTCCAAAGCCATTTTTTGCTATTGAGATTCATCCCGAGTTAGATTATTTCGGCTGCCACTCCGTAGCTTGGAGCAAACCAAAAATATTGCCTTCGGTATCCACCGCACGGGAGAACCAACCCAATCCTTTCATTTCCCACTTCTCTTTCCCCTCCCATGGCTCGATCTTCCCGCCATTGGTCTTGATGGCCGCAATTACTTTATCTATATCATCCACGAGAATAGTGCAGTCAAACCTATTCAGTGTGCGCATCGGACTACCTTTCCGCTGATACAGCCCGCCATCGATACCGGGCCCTTCGCCCGTCTTCACCATCCAATAATCCATGCCGACGCCGGGCATGCTTGTTTTTTCTATCTTCCAGCCAAGCGCGCTCTCATAAAACTTTTTTGCTCGGCCCGCATCATCCGCCTGAACCTCAAAGTGTATGGGTCGGTTACTCATTTTTTATATATTTTTATTAATTTGGCGACGTCTCGCCCTATTTGTACAACAAAAGATCGGGAGATATAACAGAAATCGTGGGCTGCGATACTCCCAAACAAAAACAGCCCTTTCGAGCTGTTTTGTGCTGGCAATCCGTAAGCCGGATTCTGTCGACCGCGCCGTTAGGCGCGATGGACGGTCATTTATCTGTGCCCTTGATCGCTCGCGGGCTCAAATCCCTTGCTTACGCGCGGGACTTTGCGGCACTCCCTATGATAAACCCTTACGGATGAACCATAGAGCACGGCCTTGCACTCGATAAGGATTTTGCCGTTTCACTTCCGCTTTTTACTCCCTATGGCGGAATTGGACCTTCTCGCGTGGGACGGGGTCCCCCAGGACGTTTCCAACCTGGGCGTCACTGCTCGCACCTCTGTTCTTACGAACGGCGGCGGTTAGCCGCTACCTTTTTATCTTCGCCACATCGCACGCGAACGCGCGACGCAACAAAGAGAGTGTCCGGACTTTCCTCTGCGCAACCCTCGTCGCCGATGAATCGGCGCGCCGGACAGCGCAGTAACCGTCTGGATGACCAGCTTCGCCATTATACCATCGCCAAAAAGTATTGACAACTGAGCACGATGCCGTATTATAAAACGCGGCACATGCATTTTTTTTGTTTGTGACAGAGGCACAAAATCAAATCACAAGGAGAAGAGAAAGAAATGGGTCAAATGATCGCGCTCGTGCGCAATCTCGATCTTGAAGCACCAGAACCTCCACCGCCGCCGCGTCAGCTCAGACTCGCGCCGAGACAATCTTTCGGCAAGAGACTGCAAGAGATCCGTGAAGGGCCGTCACTGTCTGGGAGACGCCCATCGCAACCGAAGATGTCCCGAAGGGAGCTTGCCGAAGCAACTGGCATACCGGAGGGAACCATCGAAGATTTCGAGAACGGACAAGGCGGCAAGAATCTCTCGGTCAGTGACATGAGAAAGTGGGCCGAGGCGCTCTCCTGCAGGTTTGTGATCATGAGCTTGGAATCCTACAACGGCGCCACCACCATGTACCACATTTTCGCTACCGGTGGTACGCCGAAGTTCAAGCCCATCAACTCCACGGTGAGATGAGATCGTGTTCTATTCTCCAATAAAGTCCGGCGCCCGCTTTTTGAACGGCGCCGGCATTTTTTATTTATATTTAATGGAAGCCGAGATCCGCAGGATTATGGTCGCCGGAGATGCGTCCCACGGTTCCCCCATCGGCCTCGAACGCCTCGCGTAGCGCGGAAACCTCGTCCGCGAGCGCAACCGTCTCTTCCGGAAGTTCTTTCCGTTTCATTTTCCAGCGCGACCAGTAATCAATGACAAGCTTGCTATCGCCGAATATCCTTTTCACTCCCGCCTCGCCTGCGATCTTGATCGCATAGCGAAGCGCGAGCAGTTCGCCGTAATTGTTCGTGGCATCGCCCGCGCCGCCGCCATCATCATCGCCATTGCCCAGACGGACCAAATGCTTTCCAAAACGGTTGAGATCGCCCTTCGGCAACGCTTTGTGAAGCAGGTTTTTGCCGTGCTCGTCCGTCACGCTGATCTCGACACCGTCGCCGCGTCCCGTTCCCGCATCAAAATAAACCCCCGGAACGAGGTTCGGCCTCAGCTTCGCCTCGTATACCGCCCCGTGGCCGAGCCACGCTTCCGCCTCGGATCGCGTCGCAAATCCCTTGTATCGCGCACCGGTCTTTCCGGAAACCAGCCTCTCGCACGTCTTCCAATCTTCCGTTATACCCGAAATCACTTTTGTCCTGTCCGGAACAAAATAGGAGTAATACCGATTCTTTTTACTTTTCATTCCGTGACGTTTTTAATACCTTCCAGGGAAACTTTGTGACGCCCGTGCCGTTCGTGCCAATCGAAAAAGAAAATCCTGCCGCGTTCTTATGACCGCCGCCGCCGAATTTTTTGGCGATCTTTGCGACATCCGCCGATCCGTCGGAGCGCAACGAGACCTTGATGGTCCCCGCCGCTTCCCGCCATGCGAGCGCGAACGAATGTGTTCTCTTTGCAAGCGCGTTGCCGAGCTCGGAAGTGAACTGCCGCGGCGCATTGATCGCGTAGACCGTATGGCCCGCGAACCGGACCAGCTCGGCGGTCGGCAGCATATCATCAAGCAATACCTTTTCGTAACGCAATAACAGCTCCCCTTTCTCTTTATATTCCTTTCGCTTCCCGGCCTGCTCAAGCGCCTTTGCGACGCTTTCCCACGCGGAAAAACTTCGCGCGGTAAGATCGAAATATGCCAGCACCGCTTTCGAAGCGGGAATCTTCCACCGCCACAGGTCGCGGTCCTCGATGTAGCGCAACAGCATCGGAATCTTTTTGCCGGGATGGAAATACTTCCACGCCAACACGGCGCCGGAATGGTCCAGCGCGAACGAATAGCCTTGCGTCATCTTCACCGCACGCGCGGCCGTGATGTGATGATCGATCGCCGTAACGCGGACATTGTCGCGCAATAATTTTTTTATGAGATCCTCCTCGTAGGTATAGTCGATGAGGTACACCTCCTTGTTCTTCAGCGGGCATGGCAACGCGAACCGATCCATCGCGGGAAGGTACGCGGCTTTCGCGCCGAATTTTTTCCACGCCGCATACGCGCCCCCGAACCCGTCGGCGCAGTCACCATGATAAATAACGACGATCTTTTGCGATGGCGTTTTCATGTTATTTTAATGCTTCGATGCCCGGCAATTTTTCCCCCGCAAGGAAATCCACCATCGCGCCGCCGCCGGTCGAGATGAAGCTGAACTTTTTATCGAGCTTATATTTTTTGAGGAACATCACCGTTTCGCCGCCGCCGGAAACGGAGAACGCTTTGCGGTTGCGGCCGATCGCTTTCGCGACCGCAACGCTCGCTTTCGCGTATGCCTTCTTTTCGATCAAACCGAGCGGCCCGCTCCAGATGATCGTTCGCGCCGCCGCGATCTTCGCGCTGAAAAGCGCGACGGTCTTCGGCCCGACATCAAGGATAGCTTCCCTGCCCCACACAAAATCCACCGGCAGAACGACGTTCTCTTGCCGGGCGGTCACCGCCAATGTTGCGATCACTTTGGGATCCTGTTCCCGCAACGATCTTTTAACATCCATCCCCTTGAGGGTAAGAATACTGTTTGCCGGGCCGCCACCCAATAAAAACCAGTCGGCTTTGCGCCTGAAGAATGTTATGACGCCCAGTTTGTCGGAAGCTTTTGCGCCGCCGAGGATCATCACCAAGGGATGCTCCGGTTTGACCATCGCTTTCGAAAGCGAAACGATTTCCTGCTCAAGCTCGATGCCGGCGTAGCTCGGCAAAAATTTCGTGATCGCCGCCACGGACGCGTTCGCACGGTGCGAGACCGCGAACGCATCGTTCACATAAAAATTAGCGAGCGACGCCAAGCGCGCGGCGAGCGCCGGATCGTTCGCCTCCTCGCCCTTCAAAAATCGCAGGTTATCGAGCAAAAAGATTGAACCCTTCGGGGCACGATCGATCGCCTGTTTTATTTCGTCAAAACGAAAATGGCTGACGAACTTCACTTTGCGCTTGATGAACCTCGCAAGGTGCACCGCGTCGCGCTTTAGATGGAGGTCGGCGGGAAAACCCTTCGGCGTGCCGTTTACGATCTCACCTCCCTCCGGCCGGCCGCGATGGCTCACGATCACCACTTTCGACGCCGTCTTCATGAGCAGCTTCACCGTCGGCAAGACCGCTTCCATGCGCCAATCGTCCTGGGTATTGAAATCAAGCCTGAGCAACGCAACGCCCGCGAGTTCTTTCGGCTTTGTCCTGCTCAAATATTTGATCATTGGCTTCATTCTACCAAAAGCAGAAGACTTGGCATAGTGAGACTATGTCCTTAATCTCTTGTAGATCTCATCTTCGATCGTCTGCCGATCCATGCCATATTTCAACCGCGAGTATTCCTTGAGTTTCGCCGCAAGTTCCTTATTGCCACCGCCCCACGACGTTGTCCCGATCTTCAGATTGAACGGCTTCGATGTCTGTCCGTTGATGAGTATCTTCGCATACGCGTTCAGGTTATCGATATTGATGAGGTCGTTCTGGTTGAACACCGGCTCGAATTGTTTGACGAGGAACTCCGCGTCCTGGACGCCGACGCGCATCACGAGTTCGGAACCGACGTTGCCGAACACCGCATCGCGGATCTTTTCGTCGAGCTGCGCGATGAACTGGTGCGCCATGGTGAGGTTCAGCCGGTACTTGCGCGCCTCGGAGAGGATCGTCGCAATGGAATCGGTGGTGAAGTTCTGGAACTCGTCAATATATAGATTGAAATCGCGGCGCTTTTCGGCATCCGCGACGTCCACGCGCGAGAGCGCCGCCATCAGGATCTTGCCGGTGATGACCATGCCGAGCAGTCCGGCATTGATGTCGCCGATCTTTCCTTTCGACAAGTTGACAAGTAATATCTTTCCGCCATCCATCACCTCGCGGAAATTGAACGACGACTTCGCCTGACCGATGATCGGCCGCATGTAATCGTTCGTGATGAAACCGCCGAATTTAGAGGTGATGTACGGCGTCATGTTCGCGAGCGACGCCTCGCCGCCGGCCTTCACCGCCTCCTTCTCCCAAAAATCGATGACGACGGGATTGTGGATACGCGCAAGCTTGCGCGCGCGGAACGTCGCGTCGGTGAAAATGCGCGGCACCTCAACGAGCGTCGCCGGTTCGTTCGGCATGTCCTCCATCAGAAGCAGCAGCGCGTTGCGCATGTATTGCTGGAACATCGGCCCCATGGATTCCTGATCGAACAGCCGGTCGAAGATGCTCTGCATTTCATTCACGATGAACGTTTTTTCCTCCGGCCGATCGTAATTGTAATCGAGCATGTTGAGACCGAGCGGGCGCGAGAGATCGCCGGGGTTGAAGTAGATGACGTCATCAAGCCGCTCCTTCGGTACGAAGCCGAGCGCGTTCTCCACGAGATCGCCGTGCGGGTCGATGATCGCGACGCCCTTGCCGTTCTGGATATCCTCGATCATCAAATTACCAAGCAGGGTCGATTTACCGGTACCGGTCTGACCGACAACGTAAATATGCCGGCGGCGGTCGTCATCCGTAAGATATACCGGTTTCGTCGCACCGCGGAACACGCTCTCGCCGAGCAACAACCCTTGCTTCGGCATGTTGTCCGGCGGCGCTGCCTCCTTCGATTTCAACCACTTTACCCGCGGCGTTTCCGTAGATGAGATCGGCAAATGGTAGAAGCTCGCGATCTCCTCGGACGAAAGCGTCATCTTATTCTTCTCGTCGAAGGTTCGATAGATGAACTGCTCGATAAGACCCTTGGGATTGCGCGGCTTCACGATCTTGAACGCATTGCGCATCGGACTTTCGAACTGGCTGAATCCCGCCACGAGGCCGTTCAGGATATCGTCCGCCTGGAACTGCGAACCCGCCGACGCGACAAGACGCACATTCACATCAAAGAGCGGCTTTCCGGCCTTCGCGGTAAGCGCTTTGATCGCCTCATCATCAACGACCTTCTCTTCCTGTTTTTCTTCTTTCGATTGCGGAGCGAACATATGTTTGGCATCGGAAAAACTCGTCGGCAGGCCATGGTTGAATATTTTTTCCAACCGCTCCCCGCGCTTTAAAAATTCCAAATACCGGTGGATCACCTTCTTCGCGTTCTTGAACGCCGGCTTGATCAGTATCTGCATTGACGCGCCTTCGCCGATCTCGTTGATCTTCGCGAACGAACCGACGATGGATTCGAACGAGTCGATGCCCAGCTCGGCATAGGTGCGGATCGGCAGCGCGTAATTTTCCTTCTCGGTCACGTACGCCGCGGTCGTGGCGCCATGCACGTTGAAAATATTGAAATCGTCGCCCACCAATTCCACGACGGCGCCGTTCCACAGTCCCTGGATCTGTTTCGCGGCAACCTCCGCCGATAATTTCGGCACGCCCATATAAAAATGGATCTCCTCGCCAACGTGCGGAACGGCAACCTCGAAGACAATGGGCTTCTTGATGGCGGCGAGGCTCCCCAGTAATTGTTCGAAGTGCGCAAGTTCGGATTTGAAATCGTTGCCCTCGGTATTGTTCTTTTCGTTCGGATCGGCCGTTGCCTTCGGGATCTTTATAAGGAAAAGCGAGCTGCGTAATGAATCGAATATTTTGCGACGAGCGATGCCACGGATGATAAAGTAGGCCGCAACGGCGGCAAGCACCCCCACAACAACCCCGAGAAAAATATAAAAAGCGATCATTTTACAATGCCACGTCTTTGTAGTTCCGGATACAGCTTCCCGGCAAGCGCGTCATGGAACGCATCCTGTACGAAATACGGCGATTTTTCCGATTCAGAAAGGGCCTTACCGATGCCATGCTGAAAGACAAGATCGAGGAGATATTCTATCTCGAGCTTCACTTCCGCCGGGGCGCTTTGCGCGTAATCGGGCAGAGGGCTGTTCGCCGCCGCCTGCACCGATGCGGGTGACGGTACCGGCGGCGCCGGGTGTTCGACATGGTTCAAGCGCGGAAAGGCCCGAATGGCCTCTTTTACCAGTTCCCTCTCGCTGCTATTTCTGAGTTCCGCATTCTCGCGACTGCGTTTCACCTCCGCGGCCAAAGATTTCATGTCGCTCTCGAGCGCCTGATATTCAAATGTCGGATTTTCGTCCATTTGCTATAATAAATGATATGTCCAATTCGCAACGGTATACTTTCCTTGCTGGCATTTTGATTATAGCAACATTCCTCCGCTTCTACCACTTCACTACCGTTCCCCCCGGACTCTATCCCGACGAAGCAATGGACGGCAACAACGCCGCCGAGGTCGTGGAAACCGGCCATCCTCAAGTGTTCTATATTGAGGACAATGGCCGTGAAGGGCTCTATGTAAATCTTGTCGCGGCGATCCTGAAGGTCGCGCCCGTTTATGAACCGTGGATCATCCGGCTGCCGGCGGCGATCGCGGGCGTATTCACCGTCGCAGGCATCTATTTTCTCGTGGCCGAACTTTTCGGTGACGGCCCGGGACTTCTCGCCGCATTCCTCCTCGCAACCAGCTTCTGGCACATCACCTTTTCGCGCATAGGGTTTCGCGCCATCCTCGCGCCGCTCCTTCTCACGTGGGCGCTTTATTTCCTCATCAAGGCGTTCCGCGCGGCATCCGCCCGCCGCGCCGTGTGGTATTCCATCGCCGCCGGCATTGTCTACGGTCTCGGATTCTATACTTATATCGCCTATCGCATCACGCCACTGCTCTTTTTGCTCTTCATCCCGTTCTTCAGGAAAAAACCCGGCTTTTGGAAATGGACCGCTA
>Ga0181520_10012099_pt1 | contig 11161 bp, 14 predicted proteins | sample PEATcosm2014_Bin_29_FD_132451 | JGI IMG/M metagenome (GOLD analysis project Ga0181520, IMG submission 132451) | Peatland microbial communities from MTU Mesocosm Facility, Houghton, MI, USA - PEATcosm2014_Bin02_30_metaG | ecosystem: Environmental > Terrestrial > Soil > Wetlands > Peat | place...
AAAAGCAAATCTTCCGACTGGTTTTGGTATTCTTTATCAAATTGTACCGCTTTATTACAATAGTCCAATCCTTCTGAATTATTTCTAATATCTTCCACATCTATCTCAGCCATTACTAAATAAGTATCTGCAACAGTAACAGAATCATCATTATTTACGATAGCTTTAGCTGCAATAAACTTTTTATAATTTTCGATAGCACCTTTATAATCACCACCTAATCGTTTCATTGCAGCATCACCATAATAATCTTCTGCATTTTTTGTTTGCGCGCAAGCAGATGAAAAGGCTATAAATACAATCAATGCAATTACAGAAATTCTTTTAAAGTTTTTCATTTTTTGGCTTTAATTTATTTCAAATAATTGTTATCCAAAATGTTCTTAATTGTATACATTTGCTATGATGTTCAAGCAATTCTTGCCACTTCAGTTTTCAGAGTTAAGATTATTCTTCTCTGCAAATCGGTGACGGATTTTATTTTTTAATGACTGTTTATTGTTTTATTCTTTGGAAACAAGCGAAAACATAAAAGTGGTCCCTTTATACCCGCTAGTTATAAAACTTACTTTACCGCCAAGAATAGTTTCACCAAATAACTTCATGGAATAAGTGCCTATGCCTCTGCCTGCTTCTTCTTTAGTGCTGAAATTGCGTTGAAATATTCTAAGTTTAATTTCATCTTTTATCTCTTTATCATTCCACACACAAAAAGATAACGTTTTGCCGGTTTGTTCCGTCCAAACCTTTACAATGCCATTTTCATCAGTAGCCTCTAAAGCATTTGTAACCATGTTGCAAAGAACACGCATCAGAAGCGACAAATCGGATTTAAATGTGAATAAGGGTACTGATTCAGGAAAGGATAATTTCTTATTTAAAGCAGCAACATGGTTGGTAAAAAAGAGTTTTAATTCTTCCATCACTTGTGCAGGTATTATTTCCATCCATGTTGGTTCATAGGAAAATTTATCCTTCTTCATGAGGTAATTTTGCATTTCAACTTCTTACGCCAATCGTAGTGAAACCTCCAGTATTTTATTTGCAAGGTTTTTATCATTTTCGTTGCCGGAAAGTAATTTGCCAAGTCCAACCAATCCGGATAACATATTGTTGAAATCGTGAAAGAATGTCCTTTCCAGGGCTGCCCTTTGTTCCAGGATGGTAATATCCTGAAGGAACAGCAACAAGAATCTTTTATTATCAACCTTGATTGGATGAGATCGAACCAGTAGCGATATTTCCACCGTAGTATCACCTCTTTTTGCAGTTAAAGCACAAATCCGTTCCACCGGTGTATTTTGTCCAAGACTTGTAACAATGGCAATTGCAGCCCCACAGGAAGCACAATATTTGGTAGTTCCGCATCCGGCAGGTTTTTCATTGCCATGAATGCAGTTTACTATTTGCCCGGGTCTCAATCCTAAAACTCCTGTTTGATCTTCAATGCCAAGAAAATTCAGGAATGAACTGTTCAGTGCAATAACCTGACGGTTTTCATCCAGCACGGCAAGCAAGCCGCTAATGGAATGTAACAATCCTGTCATTACAGGGTTATTATTAGCTATTGCTATTTCGCTGGCAAGTTCCTTTTTACCGGTTCTGTCAGGCGAAGCAAAATATGTGTCCTTTTGTTCTTTCATAATATTGGGGATATTTTATTATAAAATTATCATTCAAATCATTAATCGAACGTTCAAACACTGCTTGTCAGCCTACCGACATGTATCAATTGTCGCACCTTTGAAATAAAGCCAACTTAGCAGATGCCAAGTTATTATTAGATCTCAAGTCGCCTGCTACTCATCCATTTAATGATTTCAGGATTGCGATGGTCGAAAAATAAACTTGTCTTTGTGTCGAGGGTTTTAATTGCTTCCATATCATCAGCACTTATATTAAAATCAAAGATATTGAAATTTTCAATCATTCGTTCTTTACGAACCGATTTTGGAATAACCATTACTCCCCTTTGTGTAAGCCAGCGAAGAATTAGCTGTGCAACACTCTTCTTATATTTATCAGCTAAAGAAACAAGCAATTCATTTTTAAATATATTGTTCTTGCCTTCTGCAAATGGCCCCCATGACTGGGTTTGAATATTATTGTCAAGCAAAAATTCCTGTGTTTCATTTTGCTGATTGAAAGGATGTGTTTCAACCTGATTCACAGCAGGTGCAATTTTCCCGCCAAACTCAATCAAATCCATTACCCTGTCGGGTTGAAAGTTTGAAACGCCAATTGCCCTTATCTTTCCAGCTTCAAGCATTTCTTTCATTGCTTTCCACGAACCGAAAATATCACCATAAGGCTGATGAATTAAATACAGATCAAGATAGTCGAGTTGCAACCTGTCGAGTGATTTTTGAATAGCAAGTTTAGTGTTTTCGTAACCCGTATCCTGCACCCACAGTTTTGTAGTGACAAACAATTCCTCTCTGGCTACTTTACATTTTTTGATGGCATTGCCTACAGCTTTCTCATTCATGTATGAAGCTGCTGTATCTATAAGCCGGTAACCTGTTTCAATAGCATCCAGAACACTTTTTTCACATTCTGCGGCATCAGGAATTTGAAAAACTCCAAATCCTAATATCGGCATTTCAATTCCATTGTTCAATTTAACTCTTTTCATAAATACTATTATTAAAATGTCAAAACTGTTTTATTCTTTCTTATAATATCATATAAATCCCCCATTGAGGAGTACTTGCAAACCTGAGGTTCATTTATCTTTCTTTTGGAAAGGCATGTGCCACATCCTAAAATTACACCACCATTTTTTAGGAACTCATCTGTTTGCTCTTTAAGGTCATTGTTTTTCTTTACCAGGCTGTCAAGTTCTACGCCTTTTCCTAATAAGAAAATGGTGACAGTATCTCCCTGACTTTTTGAATAGTTTGCAAAACGCAAAGCATTCCATACCGTTTCAATGTCACCGGAAGATATAACCATTCCTATACTTGTAGCTTTTGTTGCCTTTATAGATGAACCACTACATTGAGCTTTAATGTTGATTGTCTGAAGACTCAACATAATAGTAATAATGATGATTGAATTTTTCATTTTAATAATATTAAGATTATACTTTTTTTATTAGCCTAGTGTAAAGCATTCGGTAAATCCTCAAAGTATTGGACCATTGAACAATGCTATGTTACTGATTTGTTTTTTACATGCCAATTTGATATTCACATTTTACTCAGTCTTCGATTGCCTCAACACCAAGTTGCTTAAGCCGCTCGAGGTTATCTTTCATGGCTTTGAGTACCTCTGGTGAATGCCCCTGCCAATCTTTTACCTCGCCAATTATCCGAAGCGGACTCTTCGTGCGATATGATTTTGTTGGATTTCCGGGAAACTTCTTGTCAGTCAAATTGGGATCATCTTCAATAGGGCCGGTCGGCTCTACTATGTATATTCTGCCTGGTCCTTCGCCCAGGGAAAGCTCTGCACCCCATACAGCAGCATCCAATGTAGCTGTCAGATAAACATAGGCCGCCTTCTTCCTCTTACCATAGTTTGAATGAAATCCCGGTTTTATCAAGTCCCCTTGCTTGAAGTTGGCTTTCGTGCCATGATAGAACTGTGGTGAATTAGATTCTATCGGAATGTCCTTTCTTATGTCTGTTTTCTTTGTCATTATGTAATTTGACAACGTCTTTTTATGTATGCTTGTTTGTTAGTTCTAACTACCACTAAATCATTCCTCAAAGCAGCAAGTTAAAGCAAAGTAAACTGGCGGCTCATAGTTTCTATTTCCAATAATGTTTCATTAAGTCATCAACCCAATCAGGCTGCCTGACTTCACTTTTTGGTTGAAATTCTTTAAATACAGGTTTTATATCTAATACCAGAGTCCCGTCAATTGCATCCAGATATTTTACTTTTATTTTCCTTCCGTTATGTTCCAATAACTCAACTGTTGCAAGTCCGATTTTGTTAGGTCTGTCCTTTTTTCGTTGCCCGAATATGCCGACTGTTGGATAATCCGGATTACCTCTTGGTCGTCCTGAATAAACTATATCATCATTTTTTACTTTGTCAAAATAGTATATGATTTCAAGATGAGAAAAGCCTGAAATATTCTCAAAAGCTGCCGTAGGAATATGGTCTGCAAGTTCAATTTCAGATACTATTGCTTCCCAATTATCATCAATTGGCTCGGTACGGGAATTTCTAACTGTTGCTATGGCTTGTAATTTAATTTCCATTTGTTATTTTAATCAATTTGATTCAATGTTTTTACAATAACAGAGACTTGTGATTGCAAGCGCCACTCTGTTGCGCAATGCTTACCAGAGTTTATGGTTTTATAATTTAAAAGTTCCACCTACTACAAGTGCTAATTCATAACAACCAAATGCTTGTTTTCCGGTTCCGTCATATAAGCGTAATCCCCAATATTTGGCATAAACAACTTTATCGAATAGCTCAAAGAAAATATGTTTAAAAAAGGTGAGGCGGATAGCAGCATCAGCATCAACATTAAATCCTCCAAATTGAAAATGCCGAATATTATCAATACCGAAGATTGTATTTTGTACGTGAGGTATAACGGGACCTGCTCCAAGTTTTAATAAAGCATCTAACTGAATTTTGCTTTTCCACACATCCAATATTTTTATTTTCCTCACAAAATTAAATTCTAAAAAATTGGCACCGTTATTTAATTCCCATTGGATAGATTTAGGGCTTGTTACAATTATGCTATCTATATTTCTTCCCTGATAAACTCCTTTCATTTCTACATTTTGACCCGGGTCAACAACATATTTTGCGTGGTCAAAGTTGATTTCAAATCCCCAATCTTGTTGCTGGTTAAAAAAATATCCTATTCTGTAATTGTATTGCGGTATGGTAAGTGGTTTGTGGAAGAAATTATAATTCCAGCCTTCATGGTCGTGCGCAACAATATTCACAAAAGTTACTTTGTTATTTAGCGAAGGTTGAGAAACAGTAATATTGCTCTTGGTATACCATTCGCTATTATAACCCCACGAAAAATAAAATGCCCCATTGTTTACTATTGTTGGTGGATGCGTTTTTAAAGAAACAGTATCATGTGAATTTTGTGCATTTGCCGTGCTTACCGGCAGGCAGGCAATAATTGCCTTGCTTGCAAATGATATAATGAATAATAGTTTTTTCATAATTTCTCTTTGTCATTATTTATTGTACATTAATGCATGCATCCCCGCTCCTCCTTGCAAGTGGCGGTCAGTAGCTTTTATATTGTCAATATCTTTTCATCTGCTTTAATATAATCTGTTAAAGCCTGCCCCATGTACCTGACATTTATACCGAGCTTAATGAGTTTATCCGTTACCCCTAAATTATCACAACAGGCTTTGCATGCTTCGAAACCCACTCCCAGGTGAATCATTTCAAGTATCTCGGCTTGCACTTGCGGGTCGCTGCCCACTAACTTGGCAGATGCACCCCAAATGATAACATTAACTTCCTGCCACCAATTATGAATTTTTGAGTTTGTGGCATACATTATTATCATATTTAATGCCGTATCCTTATTGTCGGTTGTCCATAAAATGTTTAGTTTATCCATATCTAAAAGTGTTTATAAATTATTAAAGAATTAATCGTAATACTTTCTTTTGTATATATCAAATTTATCCATTTGCAGTCTTCTTGCAATTAAAGCTATTGTTCAAGCATTGCTTGCTTCTCTTTGCATTGCTACATATTGAAGCAAGCAAAGTTACCTGCTGTTTTTTATACACCAAAGTCTAATTTCTTTTATTTTTTGAATCTTTTTTTCTAGTGTAAGATCATTAAATGATTTAATATCAAAAAATTGTTCTTTTGTTATTTTGTTGATCAAATCTAAAACTATCTCATTGAGCATATAAAGTTTTCTCGTATGATAAAAATCCCGCCAATACCAATATGTAGGTATGAAGCTCGTATCATATAAATATGGCAATGCTGATTTGATTTCTGAAATTTGCGGATTCATTGCTAATATTTCCGAATAGGGATTTATGACTTTATACCTCGTAAATTTTTCCCAATATGACCTAGCCGATATGTCGCCAGTAATACTGTCATATGAAATTGAAGTCTGTGGTTCAGTAAAATGAATTTTACCCGGTTGCCCCCATTGCTGGCAATTCAACAATCTTAATCTTTCAATCAAATATTCGAATTGCTCTTTACGGTCCATTTTATTTTTAAGTTTTACCCATGTAAGGGAATCGGGTATGCGAAATGATTTGAAATCATTCTTCCTTTGTTTGAGCTGATTGGTCAATTCAATTGCAGTTTTAGTATAATAGAAATTATTAAAATCAGGGAAATTAAAATAACTGCCATACTTTATGGCCTTTGAATAATCCCTATCCTGAGAGTATGCTATCAACATTAAGTTATAATAATAATTTCCAAAATGTCTCTCGATTATTATATCGAGTGGCACCTTTATATCGTCCATTAAACGAGTCTGATTACTTTCCTTTAGAAGTTTATATGCTAATTGTTTATTACCTTTTTGATACTCCCATAAAGAAACCAAATAATAAGGCATATTGCTGTTCCCTTCATAAACAGCGCACGGCAAATTATACCACTTGCCAAAATAATCATTGCAGTATTCATTCAAAAGTTTGGCAATGCTATCATGTATTCCAAGTTTTCTTATGCTTTTGACCTGTTCTTTTTTATAGCAGATTTCTGTTCCACTTAATTCCAAAAAACACAATTGGTTATTGTTTTTCCTAGTCAGCCATCCAATCAGAATATCCATTTTGGGAGGTCCTATCATGACGTGTACATTTTCATCTACAACATTTTCATTAACCACTACAAGTTCATTGTATTTTTTGAGATCATAATGGTTCAGGTCGCTTATTTTCTTTATTATAGAATCATAATGTAAATTGTCTGAATTTTTATTTTTTTGTTCAGTACTATTATTATTGCACCTAATTGAGCAAACTATTACAATGAGAAAAAAAGTTAATAATCTAATATAGGATTTCATGAATTTTCTTTTAAAATAGCAGGTAACTCACTTATTACTTCACCTTTTTTATAATCTTATTTCTCCCAAAAATACAAATTATCTTATTCCACACAGGCAGTAAAAACCAATTATTTATTCACTTAATCGGCAAAATGGGTTTTCTTAAGGGGTTTGGAGAAAAATAAGGGATAATATTTATTATTACCCCATGCTTAACCCGTTTGAGATGTAGTCTATTCCGTTTGAGATGTTGTTTAATCGGAATGAGAAGTAGTCTATTCCGTTTGAGACATTGTTTAATCGGAATGAGAAGTTGTTTATTCCGTTTAAGAAGTTGTTTAATCGGAATGAGAAGTTGTTTATTCCGTTTGAGAAGTTGTTTAACCGGAATGAACAATAGTCTATTCCGTTTGAGACATTGTTTAACCGGAATGAGAAGTAGTCTATTCCGTTTGAGACATTGTTTAATCGGAATGAGAAGTTGTTTATTCCGTTTGAGACATTGTTTAATCGGAATGAGAAGTAGTCTATTCCGTTTGAGACATTGTTTAATCGGAATGAAAAATAGTCTATTCTGTTTGAGACATTGTTCATCTCGATAGAACTATTATTAAAACTATATTTTCAGATGTTTTTTGCCCCGCCCCTGAAGGGTGAAACATCTGAAAATCAGCCACCCTTTAGGGTTAGGGGCAATGCTGATTTTCAGCAAATAGTAGTGTCTTAAAAGAAAAACCTAAGCTTTAAATCAAAGGTGTTCCGCTCGATTTTACAGCAGGAATCATTTCCGAAATAGATACGCTCCAATAGAAATCGGCGCCGTGAGCATCAATAACCGGTTCAACACCTTTACCCAGCGAAGTGGAAATATCAAACCTGAAGTAAGCTCGTGCATCGCCCGGTAAATTAATTATCTTAATTTTCGATTTATGAGTTGATTTTAATATTGTCCAGTTTTTTTCGTCAGGACTCCAGCACCAGTTATAACAGGAGCCGTCGCCGCCCGAAGGGCATTCAATCTCAGCAAAGCCCGGGCCGGCTTCCAATACCTTGAAAATATGTTTATGCCCTGATCCGTGTTCAGCCTTGCTCAATCCAAAACGAGCCAAACCTGATACAACAGCCGATTCGTTATTCGGATATTTAAGGTTTAAGGTGCTTTCAATATAATGCACCACCACATCGGTGTACATTATTAACTTGGCCTCTTTGCCTTTTTCGTCCTCGGTAAGGGCAACGGCTTTTGATGTTTCCCTCGATACCGCATCAGCATTCACGGCGCTAATGGCCGCAGTATAGGTGGCTATAGGCATTGTAGCCGGAAGTCCGCTTGCCGGACAATCGGGGTCAACATTTAACTGGTCGGCTATGGAAGTGCAACTTCCTGCTAAATTAAACCCTTCAAGGTCGTGGTAATGCCTTACAGCTTTTAACCACATGATTGATGAAGCCATAATAATTGAATTAAAGGTTAATAATTAAATCGTGTCAGTTTCATTAAAAAAATCTTCATGCTTGCTTTCCAGTTTTTCAATAAATTTATCAAGATAATTGAGCGACATATTTATCTTCCCGTTTTCCACTTTCCATATATATTGCCTGTCCACATCCATCCTGTCAGCCAACTCCTTCTGTGAAATTCCTTTCTGTTTTCGCAGGCATTGAATTATCCTCCCGATTATGCATTTTGATTCAATCATAGAAAGATTTTACAAATAAAAAACTTTCTGCTGAATTAAAAGTAACCCTGCTATGACTACAAATAAAAAAGCCCCCGGGTTATGCGGAGGCTTATTATAGATTGTTGAATTTAATTCAATTTTATATTCTGAATAGTAAAGCAAGAATTATCCTTGTTTCCGATTTAACCAGGTCAGGTGTCCAGCCCGGAGCCAGGGGAACATTGGTATATCCTGTTTGAGAGGTTACACCGCCCTGTCCTGCAAAATAAGGAACACTTGATGCACGGTGAACCAATTCAACCCTAAATGTTAAACTCTGGTTAGGCATATAATCAATATTGGTTGAACAATCCCATCCCATGAACTGATCACCGGGGTTTTGCGTAAATGCATAAGCAGGTATGGGTTGAGTGGGATTATTGGGATTGGGAATATCGCTTGCCTGTCCGGTTGGTTCTAATACCAAATACCTTCCGGGGTTCTTCATATAACCGCCTCCTATTGTCCATGCAAATTTGTTCTTGCCAAACCACATACGATTATAAAACATGGCGCTTACAAAGTATTGCGCATATCCATTGGTACTATCGCCTGTTTTGAAATGATTAAAGCCATTAACGCCATCGCCTTTTTCATCGCCTATATCTCCGGTCAGTGAAAATGCCATTTTGCTTATTCCTCTTGATTTTGGGTTGTCATAATATTTCACCAATAAACTATTGTCCGAATGAAAACGATGCCTGCCTGCGTATCCTTCATCATCAGTCCCGTAATAATCATTGGTCAATAACTTTACATTACTGCTTGGCGCCCATGTAATATTTCCTCCGAAGCCGGGCATATTATTGAACATGCCATAGCTTTGCCAGCCGTTAATAAGCCAGAGTTCAATCTTCAGGTTATTTGTCGGGAAAAATTGTGCACGTATCCCGTTAAAGAACCAGGGAGTATTATCAGAAGTGTATGATGCCTGGTATTCCCAGTTTTCAGGCTGGTAATATGAATTTAAACCGATGTACGACATGAACAATCCTGCGTCAACATTGATACCATGCCATGTATTCCAATGATAACCCGCATTTGCTTCACTCAGGTAACGATACACATCAGCTAAAGCATATTGTCCGCGATACGGGCTCAAGTCATTTCTGGGTACTACTTCTGAGCGCATACCAAACTGTGTTAAGAATTCGGCTCTTGCCCCGTTATAATAAAAATCGCCTCCAAAATTTAAAGCATTAAGCTGAACCTCATTATCACGTGCCAAAGCTGTTGACCCAACAACCGTGTTATCAATAGGGTTATTAAAGGAATGTGTATAAGCCATATCCACCATGATATTAGGGGTAAAATATTTCATCTTGTTAAATACTGATGAATCCCTGCGGTCGTTACCATTTTGCCAAGACATATCTATGCCGTCGAAAGGATTTTTTTCAGGTCCTGTAAGTTGTGCACACAGATTACCACTGATTACAACTGTCAAAAAGAATAAAATAATTTTTTTCATGCTCAATTAATTTTAGTTATGATTATTTAATAATATGATGTTGCATTTCACAATTTATTTCTCCAAAACTCAACAAATAAATATCCTATAAGTGCAAGAACAATAGCTATCATGAAATTGGACACTGTAAAAATATCCTGCACTGCCCACAATAAGCCTTTACCATTTCCTTGTCCCGAATGAGTATATTCTCCCATCAAAAGATTTGAGTAGAAAAGAAAGACTATAAACCCGACTTCAAGAATTGCTCTCCCAAAAGGAGCTAACCTTTTTTTATCTTGTTGTTCATCCATTAGCCGGTACTAAACACATTATCCTAAGACTTATATAATAGACCTCTTCGAAAAATACTATAACGAGGATATCTTTTTTATTTTCAGCAATTTTTGCCCCTACCCTAAAGGGTGAAATTGCTGAAAATCAGTCTTCCCTTTAGAGCCTGTCCTGAGCTTGTCGAAGGAGTCAGGGCAGGGACTGATTTTCATTTAACATTCTATCTAATCTATTTTCCGAAGAACTTTAATTTTAGTTATTACTAACCATAGTGGTTTTTTGCTGGCTTAATTCATAAACGCGGTTAAGCATATAACCTTTATTAATGTTATCGTATGCTGACAGGTCCTTATCACTGTCGAAATAAACATTCAATAGTTCAATAAAAGCTACATCTTTCAGGAAAACTTCCTTAAGGTTCGATTTTGTAAGTGCGTAAATCGGCGACGTTGCATCCTGGCTGAAATAAAAGTTTGTAACAGCATGGCTGCTTCTGAACCCGCCTTCCATAGAGGGTTTGCTGTACAATAAAATTTTCTCCGAAGGATTAATTATTTTATATTCTGCTTTATTGTAATAGCGATAACTATTATTTTTCTTATCACAATAACCAAAAACCGATTCTTTGTTAAGCTTAATGACAGAATCACCTTTTATTATTTTAATTTTTGGAGAGTTGAAAATTTCATTTAAATGAATCTTGTACTTATTATT
>Ga0181520_10012100_pt1 | contig 11160 bp, 9 predicted proteins | sample PEATcosm2014_Bin_29_FD_132451 | JGI IMG/M metagenome (GOLD analysis project Ga0181520, IMG submission 132451) | Peatland microbial communities from MTU Mesocosm Facility, Houghton, MI, USA - PEATcosm2014_Bin02_30_metaG | ecosystem: Environmental > Terrestrial > Soil > Wetlands > Peat | place...
CCAGCCCACATCGGGGATCACCAGGTCGACGCCGAGCATCTCGGTCTCGGGGAACATCAGGCCGGAGTCGACGACCACGATGTCCTCGCCGCATTCGATCGCGAGGAGGTTGCGGCCGATCTCTCCGAGGCCTCCCAGGGCGACCAGGCGGAGGCGCGAGACCTCCGTCACGGAGGGTGCCTCGGCCGCGGCTGCCGGGGTCAAAACAGGCTGAGCTGGTCGCGGGCGGGCGGCTCTGGCGCCGGAGCGGCCTCGCCGGCGTCGGGGGGCTCGAGCCGCAGGACCGGCTCTCCGGGCTCGGGAGGGACCAGACGCAGCAGGGGCTCCCCGGGCTGGCGCCGGCGCGCCTCCGCCTCCTCCAGGTAACCGCGCACCTTGAGCATGTCGTCCTCAAGTGTCCGCATTAACGAGGCCTGGTAGAGGGCGGCCGCGGGGTGGTACAGGGGAACGTAGAGGCGATCGCCCCGGACCACCCTGCGGCCGTGCAGGCCGCTGATGCCGCCCGCGCCGGGGAGCAGGCGAGCGAGCGCGTGGCGCCCCAGGATCAGGATGACGTCGGGCCGGATGATCTCGATCTGGGCGTCCAGGTAGTGGGAGCAGGCCTCCATCTCGCTGGGCTCGGGGTCCCGGTTGCCGGGCGGCCGGCACTTGACCACGTTGGTGATGTAGATGTCGTCACGGCGCAGACCGATGCTCTCCAGCAGCTTGGTCAGGACGTTGCCCGCGGCACCGACGAAGGGCTTCCCGAGACGGTCCTCGGTCTCTCCAGGTCCCTCCCCGACCGCCATGATGCGGGCCCCGGCGGGCCCGGTCCCGGGCACGGCCTGGATGCGCCGCAGGTGGAGAGGACAGTCCGTGCAGACGAGGATGTGGTCGTGGACGACGGCCAGGGCATCCGCGGCGCCGCTCTGCATCGTCCTCGATTGTACGTTCGGAGCGTCCCGAGGCATTCCCGGGGAGGCGGCACGGGAACGCCGGCCCGCCGCGACGCCGACCTCTTGGTGGATGCTCTGGATTCCCTCGTCCCCGCCGTGAGGAGAACGACCATCGCGTCGCAGGCTGCCATCGCCCTGCGCATCGGCCGCCGGGCGGCACCATGCGTGCTCGCCCTCACCTTCCTGGCCGGGCTGGCGCTCGCGACCTTCGTCTTCTGGAGCAAGAGCGACCTCGATCTCTTTCGCTGGCCCATGGCGGAGCTGGCTCTCCACGGCCGCCCGTTCCTCGTCTACTCCGTCCATTCCGGGATCTGGCGGAGTGACAACGGACCGCTCAGCCTCCTGCCCCTCACCGGCGTGGTTGCCGCCGTCAACACCTTCGGATGGCAGGCCAACGCCCCGCTCCGTGATGCGCTGGTCGTGGGCGTCTTCGGCGCCTTCGCCCTGGCCTTCGGCCGCGAAGCGGTCAGGGCCGCGGGGAGCGCGCGCGGACATCCCCTCGCCCGCTCCGCCGTCGCCTGGTCGGCGTTTCTGCTCGCCCCGCCGCTCCTGATCGGGATGGTCTGCTACGGCCACGCCGAGCTTCCCCTCGAGCTCTGGCTGATCCTGCTGACGGTCCGGCGGCTCGACCAGGGCCGCACCGTCCTGGCCGGGATCCTGCTCGGACTCGCCCTGCTCACCCAGACGGCCGTGCTGCTCGCCGCCCTCCCGCTCGTCGCGGTCCTGGTTGCCGGCCGCCGCTTTCGAGCCACCGCCATCCTGCTGGGTACGGCGGGGGTGGTGGCTGCCGCCGGCCTGCTCCCCTTCCTGCTCGCCGACGGTCGTGATGTGATCGCCTCGCTGATCACCTATCGCGGCCAGGTGCCGGCTCTCGGCGGGTCGCTCTGGGCCCTCTTCCCGCAGCGCCCGATCGCCGGCTTCATCCAGCACGACGACGCCCTCGTCTTCGGCGCGGCGGCGGTCGTCCTGACCTGGCTGGCCGCACGGGGTGACGGGGCGACTGTTCCCGGGTCGCCCCGGGTCTACGCCCTCATGGCCCTCTCCACCGCCTGCCTGCCACTGCTCGCCAAGTCGGTCTGGCCGTATTACCTGGTCGATCCCTGCGCCTTCGCGACCATCTGGTGGCTGGCCCGGCCGGGCCGTGTGGACAACTGGCGCCTCTACGTTCCCCTTCTCTTCTCCGCCGCCGCCATCGCCCAGCTCGCCAGCGCCCCCGTCCTCTGCGTCTCGTTGCCGATCGCGGGCGGCATGGCGCTGCTGCTCGCGGATCTGTTGGGCGTCACGATCAGCGCGATGAGGGAGGAACCCGCGCTGCAGGTGGGTGGCTCCACGTCCCGAACCACCTGATAGAATCCCGCCGATCGCTGACCATCCAACGACCCCCGGCAGGTGGTGTGAGTCAGCTGAAGCCCGGAGCGCGATCAGACCTCGCCTCGGGCCGGCTGGCGGCGAGATGGATCCTCGGGCTCTGAAACCAGCGCAGCGATGAAACCCGAAGTCAACGAGACACGGTTCCGAGGCACCCTCCGCCGAGCCATGCGGGGCCTCGGAGTGCTGCGAACTGGCGCACAGCGTATGGCGGCTCATCCACGCAGGCTCCTGGCCGTGCGCGCCCTGTGGGTCCTGGGTCTCACCTTCGTCTCGCTCCCGGCACCGCTGGCCCGCGTCGACTTCCTCGCCGGCGCGGCCGACCCGACGCCGTCGTGGCAGATCGGGGTGGTGCTGGCGGCGCGCGCCCACCTCCAGTGGGGGACGCAGATCATCTGGACGTACGGCCCGCTCGGTTACCTCGACCGTCCGGTCTTCGTCTACTTCCCGCAGTGGCTCGTGGCCGTGGGCAGCGCCCTCGGCGTTCAGCTCGCTTTTCTCGCAGTCCTGAGCGTGCTCCTCAGCAGGTGGAGGGCGCCCCTGTGGGCCTGGCTGGTGCTGGGGGGCGTCCTCGTGGCCCCCAGCGGGGTCGCCGGTGTCCCCGACGTGATGGGTCTGTTCCTGGGAGTCCTGCTGGCCGCGATCGCCCTCGAGGATTCCGATGTTGCGACGAGGATGCCGTCCGCATGGGCGGCCGCCGCAGGTGTGGTGCTCGCGCTCACCGCGCTCACCAAGGCCACCTCCCTGCTGACCGGCGCTCTGGTGATCGTGGTCTTCGTCGTCCTCGCCGCTCTCCGGCGTCGACCCCGCCCGATGATCGCGGCACCGCTCGGGTACCTGGCCGGCTTCTGCCTGGGCTGGGCCATCGCCGGGCAGGCGCTCACCGACATCCCCGCCTACATCCTGAGCACGCTCCAGCTCGTCAGTGGCTACTCGGCCGCCATGTCGAGCGGACGTCCGGCAGGGTCGATCGACCTCGTCGCCGGTCTCGGGGCGGCCATCGTCGCCGCCCTGATGCTGGTCGCGATCGTTCTCTGGCGGCGGAGGCTGTGGGCCGGGCTCCGATTCCTCCTGTTGCTGGCCCCCATCGTCGTCTTCAACTTCAAGGAGGGTTTCGTCCGAGCCGACGCCATCCACGAGTTCGCCTTCTTCTCCATCGCCAGCCTGAGTGCGGGGTTGCTGGTCGCCGCGGCAGCATCCCACCCCACCCGGACGCCGCAGGAATCTCCGACGGGCGCCTCCCTGTTTGGCGTGGCCCCTGCGGCAGCCCTGCTGCTCGCGATCGCCGCGGGCCAATGGCTGGTCGCGTCCGCGGTGCGCTTCAACGCCACGTATGGCCTGGTCTATGGCACGGTCAGCGTCAACCCCAAGCGGGCCGCGTTCGTCGCCGTGGTGGTCATCCTGGCGGCCGGCCTGCTGGTGGTCGCGGCGACCGTACGCGTCCCGAGACTGCACTCGCCCCTGGTCCGAGGTTCCACCTACACCGCCCTCGCCGTGGCGGTGGCGCTGCCCCTGGTGGCGGCCGGTGCTCAGTCACCGCTCCTGCAGGTGGGCACCACGGCGGATGGATATCACAGCGCGTGGACGCTGATCACCGATCCCGAGGCGCGCACCGCCGAGCTCGCAGCGCAGACTGCCGAGATACGTCATCTCTACGACCTTCCCTCCGCGCTGGTCGCTCGCCTGGCCAGCGGCACCGTGGGCATCGTGCCGTGGGACATCGCGATCGCGTATGCCTACGGGCTCGATTGGGATCCGAGTCCCGTCCTGCAGTCCTACAGCGCATACACGAGCTACCTCGACGACCGGGATGCCGCGCACTTCAGCTCAGGATCCGCTCCCGACAGCGTCCTCCTCGCCGACACGGCCATCGACGGGCAGTACCCGGCCTTCGTCGAGCCCGCGGAGTTCCAAGCCCTGCTCCGTGGATACCGCTCGACCCCCGGGGCAGACGGCCAGTACGTCGTTCTGACCCGGGCAGCCGGTCCCGGGAACCCTCCCGTCCTGGTGGCCGGCGACGGCCAGGAAGGGCCCGCGGTGTGCGCCCCGATGGGCGCAGACATTCCCGTGCCGCAGCGACCCGGCGCATACACCTTCGCGTCCCTCTCCGTCCGCTACAGCCTGAGCGGCACGCTGAGTGACATCGTCTACAAGCCGGCGAACGTTCGCGTCCAGTTCACCCTCGAGGGCGCGTCGCCGACGCTGACGGCGCCGTACAAGCTGATCCCTGCGACAGCGGTCGACGGTCTCTTCGTCTCCGGCTACCTGGCCTCCGCCAATGAGCTGGCACAGGCCTTCGACGGGGTGATCACCCGCCCCATCTCCGCCATCCGCGTCACGACCCCGGATCCCGGCGAGTATCAGACCGACGTCTGTGCCCGCTTCTCCACGATCCCGATCAACCCCGCGCCCTGACGCAGAGTCGACGTCGCTCGCGGCGGACGGAAGCGCGAGGTTACTTCCGCTGCTGAGCGGCCGCGGCTCGAGCCGCGCGCGCCTCGTCGTCGGGAAGCTTGCCCTGGAGGAGGCGCCCCTCATCGTCGAGCAGTTGCTGGATGACCTCTCGCGCCTGGTACTCGAGCCAGCTGTCGTCCACCAGGTCCAGGTCGGCGTGCAGGTGCGCGTCGTTGGCCAGGATCTGCCAGCCGGCTGCCAGGTTCTCGTGAGCCTTGGACCGGCTCGCGCTGTCGAGGAAGGCGGCAGCGGCGACCAGCAGCGCTGCGACGAGCGAGACCAACCCGGCGACGATCCGCCCCGCGGCGGACGCCAGGGCGGTGATCCCCGCGATGCCGGCCAGGGCCGCGGCGGGCAGGCCGACGACGAAGTAGGTCCGATCCCAGAAGGCCGCCTTGCGACGATGCACGCCGGCCTGTTTGCTGGCCTCCGCGATGATCTGGGCCAGCTCCTTCCCGACGCCCTCGGCGCGCCGCTGGGCCGGGTGCGGGGGATCCGGCGGGGTCTGCATCTCTCGGGACTCTAGCAGCGCGTCGAATCCCGCAAGCTCGGCTCTGAACCCCCGGGTGGGCGGCGGGTACCCTACCGACCAGAGATGACCCCGCCGCGGGACGACCAGCCCTCGACCCGGCCGCTCCTCGACAAGCTGGGGATGCGGCCGGGGATGCGTGCAGCGACGCTCGGGCCCTTCGACGCAGGCTTCCTGACCGCGCTGCGCGGCCGGGCTTCGGAGGTGGCGGCCGACCCCGCCGGCTGCGACATCGTCTTCCTCGCCGCCGAGGACCGAGCGGACCTGGCCGAGGTCGGACGCCTGGCCGCGACCCTCCACCACGGCGTGGCACTCTGGATCGTCCGGCCGCGGGGCAGCCCGGCCATCACCGAGGGAGACACCCGCGGCGCTGGCCTGGAGGCCGGGCTCGTCGACGTCAAGGTGGTGCACTTCTCGGAGACGCACAGCGCCATGAAGTTCGTCTTCCGGCTGCGCGACCGCTGAGACGGCGGGATCGGCCGGTGGCGCCGTGCACCTCGCGGGCGGGCCGGCCAGCCGGTACTGTGTCAGCATGCCGATGCCAGCCACTGGGGGTGAGCGCGCCGCGGGGGATCCGCCGTCCCTCACGGCCGCGCCGGGGGCTGTGGCCGGGTCCCCGCCGCCGGGCCCGACCCCGGGGCCGGCACCAGGCACGACGCCCGACACCCCCGCGCCTGGGCGGCCGCCCCGCGACATCCGGGACTCCTTCTGGTGGTGGGGCCGGTTGGCCTTTGCACTGGCCGCCGCGTACCTGGCCTGGCAGCTCCTGCTCATCGCCCAGGACGTCGTGGGGGGGATCCTCACCGTCTTCCTGCTGGCGATCTTCGCCGCCGTGGTGGCGCTGCTCTGCACCCCGGCCGTGGGCTTCCTCACCAGCCGGGCCCGGCTGCCCCGGACCCTGGCTGTGCTCCTCGTCCTGGCCGCGCTCCTGGGGGTGGTCGCCGGCATCGGCGCCCTGATCTCCGGTCCGGCGATCGCCGAGGCGAAGGCTCTGCCCGCCGAGCTGCCCACCCTGCAGGCGCGTGTCGACGACATCCAGCGGTTCCTGACTCAGCACGGCATCCAGGTCGGGACGCTGAACCTCGCCAGCCTGGCCAACCATGCCCTCGCCGGCTCCCCGGCGGCGGTCGGTCGCTTCGTGATCCAGGCGATCACCGTGACCTTCTCGGTGGTCGTGGACATCGTCATCGTCCTGGTGGCCGCGTTCTGGTTCCTCCGCGATCACGAGCGGCTGCGGCGGCTGACCCTGGACAGCCTGCCCGCGCGGTGGCAGCCGCAGGTCGACTTCGGGCTCAACGCGTTCGCCGTCGTCGTGGGCGGCTACTTCCGGGCCCAGGTCACCATGGCCCTGCTCATCGGCGCCCTCGCCGGCATCGGCTCGTGGCTGATCGGCGTGCCCTTCCCGCTCGTCGTGGCTCTCTCCGCGGGCGTCTTCGAGCTGATCCCCCTGGTCGGCCCCTTCGTCGGAGCGGGCGTCGCCGCCCTGCTCGCGCTCACCATCAGCCCGCTGCTCGTCATCGAGGTGCTGGTGGTCTTCGTGGCCATCCACGTCATCGAGAGCTACATCGTCGCCCCCTCCCTGCAGGGACGATTCGTCCGCCTCCACCCCCTGGTGAGCTTCCTGGCGCTCTTCGCCGGCATCGAGGTGGGCGGTTTCCTGGGCGGCATGATCGCCGTCCCCATCACCAGTCTTGCCGTGGTCTACGTCCGCTCCGCGATCGGTGACATCCGCGAGCGGCGTCCAGAGCTCTTCGACAGCGGCGGGGTCGCCGAGGAGACGGCGTCCCGCCGTCAGCGGCGGCGGCTGCTGCTCCGCGAGTACCGGCTCTTCGCCACCAACCCGCTGACCGGGGTGGCGCGGTGGATCAGGCGTCAGCCCCCGCCGGCGGGCGAGGCGCCCGGAGGCGAATCCACTCCACCAGGATGAGGCCGACCACCACCGCCATCCCAGCCGACGCTGCGATCCCCACGACGGTGCCGGTCGCTGCGGGGAGCGGCAGGGTCGGCTCGACGGCGGCGAGCACGGTGCCCCCGGCGGCGAGGAGCAGAGGCGCCGCCAGTCTCCAGCTCACCACGCGCCCGGGATGTCCCAGCCACCAGATCGCCGCGAAGACATAGGGGTCGAGGAGGTAGTACGGCCAGGAGGTCTTGGCGAGCATCGGCACGCAGGCCGCCGCCACCGCGAGCAGCCCGTACACGCGCGGCGCGGTCCATCCGCTGTGCGGCCGCCAGGCCAGGGCGGCGACGCTCAGCACGAGCGCGGCTCCCGCGAAGAGCACGGCATCCGAGTGCTGGACGAAGCCATCCCACCCCGAACCCAGGAAGGCCACCCAGAGTGAGCCGCCGACGACGGGCAGCTCCCCTCGGTAGGTGACCAGCGAGTAGACGACGCCCGAGCGGTTGGCGAGCAGGAAGGGGGCGATGACGGCGGCGGCGGTGAGCGCCGCGGCCCCCGCCAGCACCGCCGCGGACCGCACGCGCCGGTCGGACAGCAGGGCGGCCAGGAGGGGGATGAGGCAGACGGCGGAGACGCTCCTGGTCATGACCGCGAGGCCCAGGCAGATGCCGGCCCACACCGTCCTCCCCCGGCCGAGCAGCCGCACTCCGAGCAGGATCAGCCAGAGCTCCAGCGGCTCCTCGATGTGCCCGAATCCGACCAGGGCCACCCAGAGCGGCGGCGCGAGGAGGAAGACGGCCGCGACCAGGAGCCGCCGGGAATCGCGCCCCCGTCCGCCACCTCTGCCCGTCTCGATCGCGAGCAGCGCCTCGCGCGCCATGAGCAGCGAGAAGATGGCGAAGACGCCCACGGTCAGGGCGTCGCGGAGCCGCATGCTGTCCTCCCACCCGACCGCGTTGGCGATCGCCGTCACCACGCCGAGCGGCAGCAGGCCCACCGGCCCGTTGGCGTTGGGATAGGCGCCGGCGCGGAGCGTGTAGACGAGCAGCGGGTGCCCGTGCAGGGCGATCTCCGCCGACGGCCAGAAGAAGACGTCGAGGTCGGTCCGGCTGGTGTCGAAGAGGAGCACGGCCACGGCCGAGGCTGCCATGAAGGCGAGCGCCAGCAGCGGGACGGCCGCGCGCCGGAGGGGAGCGGACATCGCAGGCGGCCGCTGACCCGGGGGGTGCGGGTGCGGGGCCATCACTCAGGCGGTGGTCGCGAGCCGCGCCGGCTCGGCCGGCTCCGGCCGATCCGCGGGGGGCACGCGGTCGGGTTCGCCGCTCCGCGCCGGGCGGGCGGCACGGACCTTCCCGGCGCCGGCCAGGAACCAGACCGTGCAGACGACCAGCAGCACGTTGCGGGCTGCGATGCCGGCCAGGAACCACGCCGAGTAGCGGAGCACGGGCGAATACTCGACGGCGACCTGATAGAGGACCGGGAAGATCAGCGCCGTGAGCAGGAAGACGGCCAGCCAGCGGTAGCGGAAGCCCTCCACGACCGCGAGCACCGGTGCCACCCAGAGCAGGTACTGGGTGCTCAGCACCGAGCTGGTGCAGAGCAGCACCAGTAGTGACCCCACCACGGCGTGCGCGGTGTCCATCCGCCCGCTGAGCTGCCGCCACCACACCCAGAGCATCCCCACGGCCAGGGCGACCTCCCCGGCCGCGGAGGCGAGCCCGCTCAGGCGGCCGACCAGATCGTAGGAGACCGAGGCGTAGACCGGGTGGGCGGGCACCCCGGCCAGCGACCCCAGCCACATCAGGGTGGCCGGCACCGATTCGACCTGCACCGGGCGCCCGAGGTTGTAGCTGATCGCCCCCAGCCCGTGGGCCGGGTCGACGCCATGGGCCAGGGCGAAACCGCCCCCCACGATGACGGTGCAGACGACCAGCCCGGCGGCCAGCCCGCGGACCAGCGCAGCCGCGCCCCTGCCCCGCACGGCGCGGGCGTGGGCGATGAGGGTGACGGGAACGAGCACGAGGGGGAAGAGCTTGACCAGGGTGCCGGCACCGATCAGCGCGTAGGTCGGACCGAAGCGCCGCCGTTCGAGCAGCCAGAGGCAGCCCAGCGCCATCAGGGCGGGCAGGATGTCGTAGCGGAAGAGGAGCGTCGCCGGGCCCGCCGCCAGGGCGTAGGCGCCGTAGGTCCAGGCGGGGGTGGCGCCCTTCCACCGCCGGATGGCGACGAATCCCAGGACGAAGATGGCCGCCATGCCGAGGGCGAAGCAATCCTGGCCCACCGAAGGCGGCCCGATCATCGCCAGCGCGAAGGGGATCACCGCGAGCGGCGGGTACTCGTGGGGGAGCGACGGATGCGCCAGGTGCCCCCAGAAGGCGAGGGCATCGGTGCGGTAGAGCGCCACGTCCGCCTGCCGCCAATCGCCCGGCAGCCACACGCTGATGAGCGCGCCCACCAGGTAGAGCGCAAACAGGACGCGCGCGACGCGCAGCCAGGGGACGGATCTCAGCCGGTCGATCGCGGCATGATACGGCGCCGCGCTCGAACGGCACTGGAGACGCCCTGAGAGGCGTGGGGGCGGTGCGCAGCGAAGGCGTTGCGCAGCGGCAGATGCAATGCCGCCGAGCGAAGGATGCCGATCGCCAGTCAGGGCGATCGGACAGCCGGGCCACAGCGAAGCACCACCCCCACGCCTCTCGTCACCGCCCAGTGCGACGGCTCCACTCCAGCGCCTCCGCGCCGGGCTGCTAGCGGTACTCCAGGACCAGCTCGGCGACCTGCACCGCGTTGGTCGCCGCCCCCTTGCGGAGGTTGTCGGCGACCACGAAGAGGGCCAGGCCATGCTCGCGGCTCGGGTCGCGGCGGATGCGGCCGACGTGGACCTCGTCCGAGCCGGCCACCTCACGCGGGGTCGGGTACGCCTGCGAGGCGGGATCGTCCACGACCCGCACCCCCGCGGCACTCTCCAGGACGCGGCGGGCCTCGGCGGGGCTCACCTCGCTCTCCAGCTCGATCCAGACCGCGGCGGCGTGACCGACCGCCACCGGGACCCGCACCGTGGTGATGCCCACGGGGAGCTCCGGGAGGTCGAGCAGCCGGCGGAACTCCTGGATGACCTTGACCTCCTCCTCGGTGTCGTCGCCGTACATCGTCCAGCCGCCCGGAACCACGTTGCCGTGGAGGACGTGCGGGTAGACGCTGCGCGAGGGGGTCTCGCCGGCGGCGTCCTCGCGCGTCTGGGTCTCCAGCTCCTCGCGGAGCGCTCGCCCTCCCCCACTCGCCGCCTGGTAGGTGGCGACGGTGAGGTGGCGGAGACCAAAGGCGCGGTGCAGCGGTGCGAGCGACACCGACAGCGGGATGGCGACGCAATTGGGGTTGGCGATGATCCCGCGGTGCTCGCGGACCTTCTCGCCGTTGACCTCGGGCACCACCAGCGGGACCCCGGGGTCCATCCGGAAGACGCTCGACTTGTCGACGGCGACGCCCCCGCCGCTCGCGACGAGGGGCGCGTACTGCTTCGACGTGGCCCCGCCGGCGGCGAAGAAGACGATCTCGGAGCCCTCGAGACGCGCCGCGTCCACCGGCGCCACCGTCAGCGCCTCACCGCGGAAGCTCACCGTCCTGCCCGCGCTGCGCGGCGATGCGAGCACGCGCAGCTCCCGCAGCGGGAACTTGCGGTCCTCGAGGACCTGCAGGACCGTGGAACCGGCGGCTCCGGTGGCACCGACGAGGGCGACGGATGGGGCGGACGACGTCACGTCTGAATTGAGCCTCCTGATGGCTACGCGGGGCTGCCCGTCCCCGCATCGCTGGCATCGGCCTGCCCCTTGGCGAGGTCGCGGATGGCCTCGCGGCGGGAGAGGTTGACCCGGCCGCGGTCGTCGATCTCGATGACCTTGACCATGATCTCGTCGCCCACGGCGACCACGTCCTCGACCTTCTCGACCCGGTGCTCGGCGAGGTGGCCGATGCGGACC
>Ga0181520_10012101_pt1 | contig 11160 bp, 8 predicted proteins | sample PEATcosm2014_Bin_29_FD_132451 | JGI IMG/M metagenome (GOLD analysis project Ga0181520, IMG submission 132451) | Peatland microbial communities from MTU Mesocosm Facility, Houghton, MI, USA - PEATcosm2014_Bin02_30_metaG | ecosystem: Environmental > Terrestrial > Soil > Wetlands > Peat | place...
ATGCTTCGCCACGGCTTTGGTATCGCCGCCGAGTCCGGCCAGCAGCCAGTCACGGGCGCTTTGCGCGTTGGTCATGGTCTCCAGCGTCGTGAAGGTTTTGGAGGAAATGATGAAGAGCGTTTCCGCCGGATCAAGATCGCGGACGGCTTCCACAAAATCTATCCCGTCCACATTAGAGATGAAGCGGAAGGTCAGGCTGCTTTCGCTGTAATGTTTGAGCGCCTCGTAAGCCATCACGGGGCCGAGATCAGAACCGCCGATGCCGATGTTGATCACGTTTTTGATGCGCTTGCCGGTATGGCCTTTCCATTCGCCATTGCGGACGCGATTGGAAAACTCCGCCATCCGGTCGAGCACGGCATGGACTTCCGGCACCACATTTTTTCCGTCCACGAGAATCATTTCATCTTTGGGCGCGCGCAAAGCGACGTGCAAGACGGCGCGGTTTTCCGTGACGTTGATTTTTGCACCGCTGAACATCGCGTCCATTTTCCCGCGCAGGCCGGATTCGTCCGCCAATTGCAGCAGCAACTCCAATGTTTTATCGTTGATGCAATTTTTGGAGAAGTCCAAAAAAAGTCCGTCGGCTTCGGCGGTGAATCGTTGACCGCGTTTGGCGTCGTCAGCGAACAATTTTCGCAGCGGCAGTTTTTGGATCTGTTTGTGATGCGCGGCGAGGGCTTTCCAAGCCGGGCGTTGGGTGAGTGGTTTGATCGTTGCTTTCATATCTTTGATTCTTCGTTGCGTTCTTGACAACGGCTTATGTTTCTTTTCGCTGGTTAAGACGAGGCCTTGCACGAGTGTAACTTTGGCGGGTGCCGGCTTCCGGCCACAAACGAAACCCGCCGAGAAAGGCATTGTCGTTGTCGCCCGCCCGGCAGCGAGGTGGCAGAACTTTTAATTTGTGGATGTTGCCGCCTCCGAGCACCACGTCGTCGGGTTCAAGGGCGGCAACCAATCGTTTCACGACATCCGCGACGTGCTTCCGCCATTTCTTCTTGCCAAAAGTTTTCAATCCGCGAATCCCGACATAATCCTCGAACGTCGCTTTTTTGTAAGGCAGATGGCCCAATTCCATGGGTTCAAGGACGCCGTCCACAATCATGGCCGAGCCGAGGCCGGTGCCGAGGCCGAGGAACAACATCCGGCCGCGCCGGTAACTCCCCAAGGCTTGCATGGCGGCGTCATTGATGATTTTCACCGGACGCTTAAACGCCGCCCGATAATCAAATCCAACCCAGCCCTTGCCCAGGTTAAACGGCTCCGCGAGGGGCCGGTTATGACAGACCGGTCCGGGATAGCCGAAGGACACCACATCATACTTCCAATCCTTCGCGAGCTTGCGCACACCCGCCAGCAACATCGCCGGAGTCAAGTTATGGCTGGAATCGAATTCACTGTGCATCTTCTGGCCCGTGATGAGCAGCTTGACGTGGGTTCCACCAATATCATTGGCCAGCACTTTCATAAACTGGACGTCGGTTGTTTGAGTGCGGCGCTCTTGGACGCGATCACCGCCAGCAATTCGTTCCAGGATTTCACAAATGATTTTGCGCCCTCGTCTTGAAGTTGCGCGGCGAGGGCATCCACATTGATGCCGGCCTTCGCAAACTCGGCCAGGACTTTTTCGCAATCGCCACCGTCGGCGGCCATTGCCGGGCCGATTTCGCCATGATCGGCGAGGGCTTTCAACGTCGCCTCGGGCATCGTGTTCACCGTGAACGGCGAGGCCAGCGCTTGGATGTAGAGAATGTCCGAGGCTTGGGGATCCTTGGTGCCGGTGCTGGCCCACAGCAGGCGTTGCGGACGGGCGCCGGCATTATACGCGCGTTGTGAGCGTGGAGTATTTAACAGTTCGAGATATGTCTGATAGATGCGACCAGCAATGGCGATGCCGAGCCGGTTGTTCAACGTCTTCGGAACTTTGCCCGCCACGGCGGCGTCCCAACGGCTGATGAACATCGAGGCGACGGAGCCAACTTGGGGATTAAGCCCGGCGGCGATGCGCCGTTCGATGCCGCTCAAATACGCCTCGGCTGCGGCAACGTATTGCTCGCGGGAAAACAGCAGCGTCACGTTGACCGGCACGCCGGCAAAAATCACCTCTTCGATGGCCGGCAAGCCTTCCTTGGTGCCGGGAATCTTGATGAACAAGTTGGGCCTTCCCGCCCGCGCGGAAAGTTTTTTGGCGGCGGCAATGGTGCTGGCCGTGTCATGGGCCAGCAAGGGCGACACTTCCAGCGACACCCAGCCGTCCACGCCGTTCGTGCGGTCGTGAATCGGCTGGAACAGGTCGGCGGCGCGGGTGAGATCGTCCAGTGCCAGATCGAAAAATAGTCCCTCGCCGGATTTCCCCTTTTCCAGCCCTTCGCGGATGGCAACGTCGTAGGCGGAACTCTTGATGGCGTGATCAAAGATGGTCGGGTTTGAGGTCAGCCCGGTCACTGACAGCTCGCCCAGGTAGCGTTTGAGCGTGCCGCTGTTCAGCAGGTCGCGCGTGATGTTGTCAAGCCAGAGGCTCTGGCCCAGTTCGTGCAGTGTTTGCGTGGCTTTCATGGAATACAATGGATGGCCGGTTCCCGTGATCCATCACGAGAAAAAGCCTGTCTGTCTGCACCAGTCCGTTTTATTCAGCGACTGATGGCCGCTTGAGCCGGCGCTTTCAACTCGCCTTCTGCTTGCAGCCAATCCTGAAGGTCGTAACCTGGATTGCTGCCGCGCTCCACGAAGAGTTCATAAGCGCGGTGCTCAATTTTTTTGGAATCAGTCATGGTTTCACTCGGGGAAGCTTGCTGGTTTTGATGTTTGTGATGTTTCATATTTTTTGCTTTCAATTGTGCTTGAGCGGCCGGTTCATCGGCCCAATATTCGAAGCGACCGTAGTGCCGATACAATTTTAATTCATATTCCCGGTTGAGTGCTGCGGGCGTGTAGGCCGGGGCACCTTTGATCATCTCGCGTTCCAGATTCACAAAGACCTTCGATTCTTCCCAACCGACGCGTTCAATCCATTGCGGCGCAATCAGGACGCGTTTTCCCGGCCACCAGTTTTTCGTAGCCACCACCAGATAACGAATCGCCCACGTGACATCATCAATGATAAAATCTTCGACATGGCCAATCTCTCCATCCACTGCCTCAAGGTGATGTCCGGTCACCGCCGCCGTGCTGCGTAAATGCGGATCACCGGCTTCTTCACGATGAGTTGGGAAAGCATCTGGTTCAACCGGATTTAATACCACTCCGCCGGGCCAACTGATGCCACCGTGCTGGTGAAGCGGGAAAGTGGAATATCCCCACATGGAGGGTCCGCCCCAGTAATTCGGCCAGCCGTAATAGCGGTAATACTGCATCTCATACTGGCGGGAGACCGGCAGATGGCGGTAAAGCAGCGGGCTGTCTTCAATCTGCTTTTTGGTCAATTCCACCGGCATGACCTGCTCCGCCTCATTGACCGGTTTCAAGGCGTAAGGCGAGATCAGGATCTGCCGGCCGTTTAACCAGCCGCCCGTCTCGGCGACCAGGTAACGCACCGCCCAATGCTCGTCATCGAAGTAAAACTCCCTGGCTTTGCCAATGTCACCGTCGCGGGCGCGAAGTTTGAGATGTTTGAATTCTTTGGCTGCTCTTAACATAATGATCGTCCTGCGCTTGCAATTTTCTGGCCACTTAGATGAACATAACTTCCATCAATCTTGAAATGATATTGCGCCAGCGCCGCCGGTGGCGCTATGGGGTGAAACCCTACCCAAGACCGAGCACACGACCGGTCGAGCGGGCAATCATCAATTCTTCATCCGTGCGAATGACGCGAACCGTAACGCGGCTGGAATTCCTGGAAATCACCACCGCAGTCTTCGCGTTGCGCGACTTGTCCAGTTCAATGCCGAGAAAGTTCAGCCCTTCACAGATGCGGGCGCGGACGACGGGCGCGTTTTCACCAATGCCACCCGCGAAAACGAGTGTATCCAAGCCACCGAGCGCGGCGGCGAAAGAGCCGATCCACTTTTTCGCCTGATAACAAAACAGCGCCACAGCTTCCGCTGCGCGCACGTCATTCTTTTCATGCTCAAGCAGATCGCGCATGTCCGAACTGGTCTCCGAAACGCCGAGCAGACCGGACTTGTGATTGACCATTTCGTAAAATTGTTTGGTGGTCATCTGCTCGGTTCGCAAGAGGAACGGCGCGAGGCCGGGATCCAAATCGCCGGAGCGGGTGCTCATCACCAATCCCGCCGTTGGCGTGAAGCCCATGCTGGTGTCCATGCTCTTGCCATCGTGCACGGCGGCGAGACTGGCGCCGTTGCCGAGATGGGCGAGGATCACGCGGCCTTTTTTTGCCGCCGGGTCGTCGAGGCGTGCGAGTTCTTCCATCAGATAGGCGTAAGACAGGCCGTGGAAACCGTAGCGCTGAATTCCCTTCGCATCGAAGCGGCGCGGAATCGGCAGCAATTTGGCCACGCGGGGCATGGTTTGGTGAAACGCCGTGTCGAAACAGGCCACCTGCGGCAGGTTTGGATGCCGCTGACGGAATGTCTCCATCAGTTCAATCTCGCGCGGCAGATGATCCGGGTCGTTCGGGCTGATGCGATGCAGTTCATCCAGCAATTCCAGGGTGACAATCTCCGGCTCGGTGTGTTTCATCCCGTGAACCACGCGATGTCCCACGCCTTTGACCGAAGCGAAATCAATCTGCTTTTCGAGCCAGTCAATCAGGGCATTCGCCGCTGATTTGTGATCGGCGGCGGCGAGCTTGTGGCGCTCCGGCTTTTTCTTCGTCGGTGCAGTGAACGTCAGATTCGTCCCGCTCAAGCCGATGCGGTCAACTGTTCCGTAAAGCCCGCGCTTCAGCGGCTTGTCTGCCGCATACAACGCGAACTTGATGCTGGATGAGCCGCCATTAACGGTCAGGATATGTTTGCTAGTCGGTTTCATGGGTGATTCTTTCATAAAGCCCGAGGGGATTTTCCCGACCGCCAGTGCTCTTCGATTTGTTCCAGCGTTTTGCCCTTTGTTTCCGGCACCAGCAGATAAAAGAAGATCCAGGCACCAATCGCGATGACACCGTATAGCCAGAAAGTTCCCGCGTGCCCCAGAATCCCGACCAGCGTCAGGAAAGTCACGGCCACCACCAGATTCAATGCCCAGTTCGTGACCGTCACGGCGCTCATGGCCGCGCCCCGAACCTTCAGTGGATAGATCTCGGAAATCAGCAGCCAGAAGATTGGCCCGAGTCCAAAGGCGAAACACGCGACATAGATGACCAGGCCGCCAATGGCGACATAACTTTTGAAACTCGCCAACTGCTGGAAATGGAAAGCCGCGCCCAAGATCGCCAGCCCAATGATCTGGCCGGCCACGCCGACCAGCAACAAGGGTCGCCGACCGACCCGGTCCATCAGGAAGATGGCCAGCACGTGAAAAAGCCACATCACCATGGTCAATCCCGCTCCGGCCAGGATCGCGGGACCCACGGCGGTTATGCCGACGAACTTGAAAATAGTCGGGGCGTAATAGATCACCGTGTTAATGCCGGTGATTTGCTGAAATACCGCCAGCCCCAAGCCGACGATCAGGGGCATCCGGAGGGAAGGCTGGAACAGTCCTTTCATCCCGCCGGTGCCTTGTTGGTCCATGCTTTTCTGGATGTCTGCGATTTCCGGGCTGACATCGGCATCCGTCCGGACCCGTTGCAGAACCTGCTTCGCCTGTTCCAACTTGGAGCGGCTGATCAACCAGCGCGGACTGTCCGGCAACCGCCACATGCCAACGGCCAGGACGATGGACGGGATGGCCGCCAGACCAAACATCCAGCGCCATCCACCGCTGTCGGAAAAAGCATAGTCCACCAGGTAGGCAATCACGATGCCGCTGGTAATCGCCAGCATATTGACCGCCACCAATGAACCGCGAACTTTTGCCGGAACCACTTCGGCGATATACATCGGGGAGATGAACGAAGCGATGCCGATGGCGATGCCGCTCACGATCATGGCGGCGATCAAACAGGGAATCGTTGGGGCCAGCGCCGTGCCGAGTGCGCTGAGCGTAAAGATGATGCCGGCAAGAATGATCAGTTTGCGTCGCCCGAAGCGGCCAGTCAGAACACCTCCGAGCGTCGCGCCAGCAACGGCACCCACTAAAACGGAACTGACGACAATTTCCTCCATGGTGGGGGACAGGGAAAATTGCTTTTTGATGAACAGAATGGCCCCGGAAATGACGCCCGTATCATAGCCGAAGAGCAGGCCGCCAACGGCCGCGATCGCTACCGCTACATAAACAAAAGGTTTTACCTCCGATTTGGCCTTATTTTTCATGAGTCCCGTTCTTTTTTGCCGGGGCCATGCCTTCCCGGTGCCACTTGGCGATGCGCACCATGAAGTCGTTGCCTTCCCAATGACCGGCTTCCGGCCAGTCGAAGGTGAATTTGATCTGCTTGCCTTCGGGAAGCGATTTGGTTGGAAGATCGGCCAGATGAATTCCCAGACCGGACTCGTGTGTCTTTAGATCTTGGCACGTTTTCCAATCATCCGCAGTCCAGTGAATGACCGCCGGAGCCATCAACTCGATGCGCAGGATTTTTCCGGGAGGCAGCGAACGCAGTTTATGGTTGAACCGCCACGTCAGGCGCGGGGAAACGGTCTTGTCATTGAGATAGCGTTGCACCGTTTGCGGCGGCTGGTCGAAGAGCCGCTCATCGCACAGCGAGCGGCGCAGCTTGAGATACTCGGCGTGCGCCCAGACCAGCGGCATGGCCGAACCGGAAGGCCGGCCACAATGCAGTTCGCGCTCTGCTATGTCGGGTGAATCCCACACTTGCTCGGAAATAAAACCGCTTTCGTTGGCGAAAGATTCCATGGCGGACAAAAGTTTTTTGGCGATGGCCTCTCGGCCGGCCGCCAGTTCGTAGTGCGCCCGCTCGCCGGTGAGCAGCGGCCAGCCACGACCGATTCCCGTTCCGTCAAACGGCGAACCATCCTCATGCTCGCCGTATCCGTCGTCGTTGTAGCGATGCCAGGTGGCACCGTTTGGCGTCTCGACCTTGAGCAAAGCGTCAATGACTTTGGCGGTGTCGCGGATGCGCGGATCGTCGGCGGCACGCAAACCAAAACGCACCAGCGCCAGCGCATCGGGACTGATGAGATGACTCGCCTGGCGGGTGTCCTCGGAAGCAGTCACGTTTTTAACGTTGATATTTTGCTGACGGTTTGCCCCATCGGCTCCGGTGGTCTTCGGCGCGATACGGACGTAATAGCCTTCGACCTTGAATTTCTGGCACCAATCCGTGGCGGACATATACATCCAGCGCTCGATGGAATCATTCCAGACATCGGCGATCTCGCGAAGGTGTTTCGCGATGGTGGCTTCGTGGTTCAAATCGGCCAGTTCCGCCGCCGCCAGCAGCGCCGCGATTTCCGCCGCGACCGTGAACGGTGTGTAACCGGGGTCTTCCTCCCAACGATCCTGCGGGCTGACCGGGCCGTTACGCGCCAGATACCCGGCGGCGTTTTTCACCATCGGCCAAAACTTTTCCAGATCGCCCGCGGCCAGGGCTTTCTCGCGTCGGGCCAGATCCACCAACAGAATCGGCAACGCCGTCTCGTCCATCTGGATTCCGTTCCAATAGGGCGAGCCATCCAGCCACATGTTCTGCGACCAGTGGCCGTCCGGTTGCTGGGTTCGCTGCAAGAATGCGAGCACCCGGCGGGTGTCTTCGTGTGCGCCGGCGGCGAGCAAACCGCCCGCCGTTTCCACCATGTCGCGTGACCAGACGAGATGATAACCGCCCTGATCATTGTCCCCCTGGCTGAATCCCCACGGAATGGCGAGGCTGGCGATGAGAGCGCCAGGTGCCTGTTTAGATTCATGCGTGCGCAGGACGGCGAGGCTCTTTTGGGTCAGATCGCCTGAAGCAACTTCTCCCGGCTTCAACGACGCGTGCGTCTTCGTCCATTCCTGCCAGCCACTGACATAGTGATGCTTTGCCTTGTCAAAACCGTCGCGCAGGCTGGCGATGGCGTTCCGGGCGGCTTCATCCGGGTCTTTGCCAAAACCAAGTGCCAGCACAAATTTTCCGTGCGATTTCACCAGATCAATTCCGGCGGTCAAAGCCACATTGCCGTTTTCCGCCCGCGTGTATTCCCAAGTCATCTGGTGGTGCGCCTTCAAATCCTGCCAGCCGTCGGACGAACCGACATAGCCGGCCGAGCGCTTGGTCCACGGCGCGGAACACGCCAGTGCGAGCGCGCAATCGTTCCGCTGCGCAAACAGCATTGGCGTTCCCTCGAACTCGCCCACCCAGGCGGTGTTGCCGCCGCCGTGATTTCCCAAATGCGGCGCGAGCAGGACGTGCAGGTGGAAATCCGACAAACCACCTTTCTGCGCGTGAAACTGAACCTGCTGCAACACCGTGTCGCGATTCGGATCGGTCACGATCTGCTTTTCAATGCGGTAACGGCCATCGCGGCAGGGGTTGACCAGCTTGAAGGCCGGCACGCCGTCGGCCAGCCATTCCACGGTATGAACGGCATCGCGCTTCTCCTCGGAGAAAAACTTCGCGCCGTCCGTGACGATCAAACCCATGTCGCGAATGCAGGCCTGGTCAATGCGCGGGTAATAAATCTCGTTGAAAATGCCGTGGCTCAACGTGAACCAGACCCGGCTCTGGTTGCTGATGGCCGTGCCAAGCCCGGTCTTGGCGCTAGAAGTCCAGCGCGCGGGAATGCCCGGACCATTTGGGGCGAAACGAACTTCAGCATTTTTAACCGCTCCGTTGGTTGGTGGGCTGGCGTGATCCGTCGTATTGTGCCTTGAGTTTTCGGCGGGCAGAATTGGAGACGGCTTTGGCGTAGGTCGTTTGCTGGTTTGTGGGTCAATAGTGTTAGTAGTCATAATCGGTGTGCTTATTGGTTTCGCAATTTCACTGGCTCGCTCATGTTTAGTCCGAGCGCGGCCAGTTGTGCGCGCGTGGATTGGTAGTCGGTATGCAGTAGGCCGCGAATCCCAAGACCGTCGGCGATCTGCACAAACATCGGGGTGTTTTCGATATAGACGATTTGTCGGGCGGGTGTCTGGGCGATGTCCAGCGCCATGCGAAAAATCGCCGCGTCCGGTTTTCGGAGACGAACGAAGCAGGAGGAAATAAAAGCGTCCACAAAACCGGCCAGTTTGAAGGTGCTGATGCGATGAGCGTTCAATTCGCGCGACTCGTTGCTGACGACGATAATTTTCAGCCCGTATCTGGCTTTCAAGCTGCGGACCAGTTCAATCATCCCGGCGACCGGTTTCGATTGCGCGAACATGAAGCGGCGAAATTCGGCGCGCGTGAACGGACGCTTTTCATAAAAGACCACGCGATCTAAATATTCTTTGAAAGTAATTTTATCTTCCTCGTGAGTTTCGAAGTTCAAGCCATGCCGCTCTTCAAACTCTGCCCAATTCAGTTTGAAGTGCTTCGCCGCCCGCCGGCGGGCAAGATGATCCCAGCCGTTGGTGAGCAGCACGCCGCCGATGTCCACGAACAGGGTTTTTATCGGAGCAGATTTTTTCATGGAGTCGGAGGTGGGGAAACCGGCGAAATGGGTTTCGTCATGGGCTGATACATCATTTCTTTGCTGAGGAATGGCGGGCCAAACAGTTCGTAACCGGCGTTTAATTTTTCGTTCACTTTTCGCGCCAGCTCGTCATGGGTCGCGGCATCAGCGTGAAATGGCACGGCGACGATGATGTATTCGATTTGAGTTTTCATGTTGACTTGGATCACGAGTTTTTGCCCTTCTTCTTGCTGGTGGCTACTAATTCGGTTGGCAGCGGCCAGCGATGTCCGGGAGCCAGTAGTCCCTGGGTATTCTCTGGTCCCCAAGTGCCGGCGGCGTAATTGGGAAAATCGCTCGGGGCCGTGGCCTGCCACGCTTCGAGCACCGGCATCAACAGTTGCCAGGCCGCTTCCACTTGATCGGCGCGCATGAAAAGCGTCGCGTCCTTTTTCATCACGTCCCACAACAGCGTTTCGTAGGCATCGGGTGAAGGCGCGGCAAAGCTTTGGCGATAACTGAAACGCATATCCACCGGCCGCAATTGCATTTTCGGTCCCGGATATTTCGCCTGAAATCCCAGCACGATTCCTTCGACGGGCTGGATGGCGAGGATCAGCCGGGAAGGCTGCCAGCCAAGGGACGCTTCGGGCGGGAAGGATTGATGCGGCACGGCGCGAAACTGGATGGAAATTTCCGACGCCTGTTCTGGCAGACACTTGCCCGTGCGCAGATAAAATGGCACATCCTGCCAGCGCCAGTTGTCAATAAACAGCTTCAACGCGGCAAACGTCTCCGTCTGGGAATCGGGCGCGACGCCATCTTCCTCGCGATAGCCGGGCGCTTTTTTCCCGGCCACATGGCCGGAGCCGTATTGTCCGCGCACGGCGGATTGCGGCACTTCGTCGCGGTGGATTTGACGAACCGCATGAAGCACGTCCACTTTCTTGTTGCGAATTTCGTCAGCTTGAAAGGAAACCATTGGCTCCATCGCCACGAGGCATAGCAGTTGCATCAAGTGATTTTGCACCATGTCGCGCAGCGCGCCGGCGTGATCGTAATAACCGCCGCGATGCTCCACGCCCACAGTTTCGGCGACGGTGATGGTCACATAATCAATGTAGTGGCGATTCCACATCGGCTCGAACAGCGGATTGGCAAAACGAAATGCCAGAATGTTCTGCACCGTTTCCTTGCCGAGATAATGATCAATCCGAAAAATTTGGGATTCGTCGAATCTGGCGGCGAGCACGACATTCAGCGCGCGGGCCGATTCCAAGTCGTAGCCGATGGGCTTCTCGATCACGATGCGCGACCATTCGCGATCCCGCGCCAGCCCGGCCCGGCCGAGATATTTTGGAATTTCGCCGAACATGATTGGCGGCGTGGCCATGTAGTAAATGTGATGTGCCTTGGTGCCCCATTCCTTTTCCAATTTTGCGCATTCTTTGCCCAGAGCCGAGTAAGTCGGCAGCTTCTTGAAATCGCCAGCCTGATATTGAATGTGCTTTGCGAATTGATTCCAGACGGCGGCCTTGGGTTTTCCGAAACGGGAGAATTGATTGACGCCGTCGTGCAACCGCCGGCGCAGCGCGTCATCGCCAAGCTTGATGCGGTCCACCAC
>Ga0181520_10012104_pt1 | contig 11158 bp, 9 predicted proteins | sample PEATcosm2014_Bin_29_FD_132451 | JGI IMG/M metagenome (GOLD analysis project Ga0181520, IMG submission 132451) | Peatland microbial communities from MTU Mesocosm Facility, Houghton, MI, USA - PEATcosm2014_Bin02_30_metaG | ecosystem: Environmental > Terrestrial > Soil > Wetlands > Peat | place...
CGAGACTCTCCGTCCGCGCGCGCCGCAAAGCGCCGCTTATTGGTGAAGCTCAGTGAACGTAGGAATAAATGCATACAAACAACACTCCGGGGCGTTCAGAGTCGACCCGGGTGGACTGGAAAAATGGTAGTCCTCCGCAAATACGGCTGGCAATATCCCACGTTGCGAGATGATGAAAGAAAGCAAGCCTCATCAAATCCTTCTTTATAAAAGTAAAAAACATATTGACAGCATGAATACCTGTCCACTGTTGCGTAAACAAACCCATTTGGACCACAAATACAGCGCCATACAGCGCGCCGTCCCGCATCGATCCCGCGTTTACCAGTCCGTCAGCGTTCCGTCCCGCTTGCGATTGATCGGCAGATAGGCTCTCTGGTATGGATACCTGGCCGCCTGCGCTTCGTCCAGCTCCACGCCCAGTCCCGGCGCATCTCCCGGCGTCATCAGCCCATCCTTGAAGTTGTACTGATGCGGAAAGACCTGATCGGTTTCCTCGGTATGCGGCATCAGCTCCTGAATTCCGAAGTTATTGATCGCCGTGTCGAAGTGCAGCGCCGCCCCCATCGTCACCGGCGACAGGTCCGTCGCTCCGTGGAAGCCGGTGCGCACATGATACAGCGCGGCAAAGTCGGCCACCTTCTTCAGGTGTGTAAACCCTCCGCCATGCGCCAGCGTCATGCGCAGATAGTCGATCCATTGATTGCGGATTAAATCATGCGCGTCCCAAATCGAATTGAAGACCTCGCCCACCGCAATCGGAGTGGTAGTATGCTCGCGGATGATTTTGAAGCCCTCCTGCAACTCGGCCGGCGTGGGGTCTTCCATCCAGAAGAGGTGAAAGGACTCCAACTCCTTGCCCAGCCGTCCCGCCTCGATCGGCGTCAGGCGGTGGTGGCAGTCGTGCAGCAGATGCAGTTCATCGCCAAAGACCTCGCGCACCCGCGCAAAGAGCCGGGGCACATGGCGCAAATATAGTTCGCTGGACCACTCGGTCTCTGAAGGCAGCCCGCGCTCCGCCGGCTCGTAGCGGCCCGGCCCTTTAGAGATGCCATAAGTCGTCGAGAGCCCAGGGATTCCGCTCTGCACCCGGATCGCTTTGAAGCCCAACTCCTGCTGGCGCGCCACGTCTTCCAGCGCGTGTTCCGTGTCCTTGCCGTAGGCGTGCGCGTAGACCAGAACACCCTCGCGGCTTTTGCCGCCCAGCAGGTTGTAGACCGGCGTATTCAGCGCCTTGCCTTTAATGTCCCAAAGCGCCACGTCCACCGCCGCGATGGCCGACATGGTGACCGGCCCGCGCCGCCAGTAAGCCCCGCGATAGAGATACTGCCAGATGTCTTCCGTCTGGAATGGATCGCGGCCGATGATGCAGGGAATGACGTGGTCGGCAAGATAACTCGCCACCGCCAGCTCGCGCCCGTTCAGCGTTCCATCGCCCAGCCCATGAATGCCTTCGTCGGTCTCTATTTTCAGCGTGACAAAGTTTCTTCCCGGCGAGGTGATATTTACGGTCGCTTTGGTAATCTTCATGGCCTCATGCACTCCGACAGCTTCCAGCTACTTCCTATTCCCTATTCCATAATCCCTATTCCCTGTCTTACTGATTCACCCCGCTGGCCAGGAAGCCGCCGTCGACGGCAATCACCTGGCCGGTAATAAACGATGCCGCCTCCGAAGCCAGAAATACTGCCGTCCCCGCAATCTCCCGCGTTTCGCCAAACCGGCCCATCGGCGTGCGCAGGATCAGCTCGTCCCCGCGCGGCGTCCCCTGGATAATTTTCGCGTTCATCGGCGTAGGGAAGATCCCCGGTGCAATCGCATTCACGTTCACGCCCCTGCGCGCCCACTCCACGGCCAGCGAACGGGTCAGCGACGCCACTGCGGCCTTGCTCGCCGAGTAAGCCGCCACCTCATAGAAACCGACAAACGAAGAGAGGGAGGCGATGTTGATGATGCGTCCATACCCCGTGCGCAGCATCGATGCGCCGAATATCTGGCAGGCCCGCAATGTTCCGGTCAGGTTGGTCTCCATCACCCGCGACCAGTCGGACTCGTCCACATCGAGTGCCGGTCCTTTGAGGGTAATCCCGGCCGCGTTCACCAGGATATCCACCTTGCCGAACTCCTTCAGCACGGCATCATGCAACGACTCCAGCGAAGCCCGGCTGGCCACATCGCTGGCCGCGCGCAACGTGCGGCGGCCCAGCGCCTCAATCTCCGCGGCCACCTTCTCCATTCGCTCCAGACGCCTTGAACTGGCCACCACGTCGGCTCCGGCTTCCGCCAGGCCCAGCGCGATTGCGTGACCCAGCCCGGTTGTCCCGCCGGTCACCACCGCAACCCGCCCGTTCAAGTTAAACAAACTGCGCGTCATGAACAAACACCCCAAGACGGCCGATGCGCTCCTACCGCTTCACTCTGAAAACTCTTGCTCAGAAAACCGAACGGTCATTCTTCCGCCCACTTAAGATTATCGCCGACGCCCCTGAGTTTATTGTTTTCATACAGACCGGCGCGGCCTGGATCGGCTATTCTCGTAGCCAGGAGAACGTGCGTGAAACCTGTAATCGCCCATACGCTGCGCAGCCTGCAACGCAACATTCTGGCCGGCATCATCACCATCGGTCCGCTGTTTGTTACCTACCTGATCTTCAGCTTCCTGCTCAGCACACTGGCCAAGGCGGGCTTGCCGGTGATCAGGCTTTTTGCAGCGATCTTCCCTGAGGGGTGGCTCAGCCAGCCGATGCTGCAATCGCTGCTGGCCATTGTGCTGACCCTGGTGATGCTCTATGTGGTAGGCAGGGTCACCAGCCTGGTGGTCGGCCGCCAGGCCCTCGAACTCTTCGAGGCCACGCTGGATCGGCTGCCCGTGGTCGCCAAAATATATTCGTCGGTGCGCCAACTGATCGACAGCATGATGGCCAAGAAAGAGTCCAGCCAGCGCGTGGTGCTGGTAGACTTTCCCATCCCTGGCCAGAAGTCCATCGGCTTTCTCACGCGCACGCTGACCGACTCGACGACCGGTGAGTTGCTGGCCGCGGTGCTGGTGCCCAACGCCATCAATCCGACTTCGGCCTTCTTGCAGCTTCTGCCCATCACAAAAGTGACAGATACGGATCTGAGCATGGAGCAGGCGATGAGCATGATCATGACCGGCGGCGCCGTCGGGCCGGAGACGATCCGCTTCTCTCAGCCCGCGCTGGAGGCAGAGAAGCCGCCTATGCCGCATGCATTCTCGGCATGACCTTGGCGAGAGATTTGTGCTTCGCGGCAGTCCACATTCAATTGCCCGGTTCAACCGCCGCCAGCGCCTCTTCGGCGTGCTCGCTTTCGGCGGCGATCTTGCGCAGGCTGACGTGCTCGAAACGCGCCCAGATCAGCCCCACCGGCGCGATGCCCAGAAAGGTCACCAGCAGCAGCGTGGCGGCGCAGGCGGTGGCCGGCTCTGCCGCCACGCCGAAGAAGCCGGACATCGCCGCGGCCACCACGCCAATCTGCGTGAACCAGCCCAGCACCGGCAACTGAAATCCGCTGACCGCCAAACTCGAAGCCATCAGCAGCATGCACTTGGCCACCGTGAGATGGGCCAGTTGTGGGCTGGCGGCAAAGGCCGTAGTGATCTCCAGATAGGCCAGCGAAATCAGCCCCCACATGGCCAGTGACAGCGTGATGACAACGGCAAAGTCAGAGAAGGTGCGCATGGTGTCCAGGCCGGCGCGAAAGGCGCGAATCTTGTGCCCCACGGCGTGGCCCAGCTTCTTTGAGGCCATCCCGAAGAGTCCGTCGAGGAACGAAGCGACCATCTCGCCCGACAGGCGTACGGCAACCAGAAAAAATGCGCCGCATACGGTGGTGGCCAGCGCCCCGTAACAGACTTTTTTAATGACTTCAGGATGGGGCAGAGCGCCCGCCGGAGCCAGCAGGATTACGGAGCAGAAGATCAACGCCATCGATGCAAGGTCGAGGAGCCGCTCGACGATGTAGACGGCGAACTGGTTACTGAGCGGCAGGCCGGTCTTCTTGGCCACCAGGTAAGGCCGCACCGGATCGGCGATCCTGCCGATCAGCGCGACAGCGGTGAAGCCGATAACCTGCGTGCCCAGCAGTGAGAACAGCCCCACCTTCTTGTTGTGCCGCAGCAGCAGCGCCCAGCGCACCGAGCGGATCGCGTAGCAGACGTAAATACAGCCCAGGGCAATGGCGATCTTGCGCCAGTCGGCCTGCGCCAGCTGGGAAGCGAAGACGCCAAAGTCGAAGTGAATCCTGTCGCGTCCCCACACCACCAGAGCGGCCAGCGCCGCCAGCCCCGCCAAACCCAGAATCCATTGCCTCTTCTTCAAGCGCTCTCCGTTCCGCAGCCATCAAGATCTCTTCACTCTAGTTTCTCACCTGAGCTTGAAGAATGCCCTAGCGGGATGGGTTTCCCTGATGGACCGCCGCCTGCGCCGCCCGGCGAGCTTGCGCCTCGCGCGCCAGCACGCGGCGGTTGAACTCGTGAATCACCCGCGCCACATACGCCCGCGTCTCGCGATAGGGGGGTATGCCGTGGTTGCGGTCTACCGCCTTCGGGCCGGCGTTGTACGCGGCCAGCGCCAGCGCCAGGTTGTCTTGGTAGCGGGTGAGCAGTTCATCCAAATAGGTCGCCCCGCCGCGCACGTTCTCTTCCGGCTTGAAGCTGTCCTCCACACCCATGTCCTTGGCAGTCGCGGGCATCAGTTGCGTCAGCCCCTCGGCCCCGGCGCGGCTGACGGCGCGCGCGTTGCCGTTGCTCTCAGCCTTCACCAGGCTGGCCAGCAGGTCCACATCCAGGTTGTGCGCAAGGCCGGCCTGGGTGAGCATTTCGCCCAGGTCCGCCTCGGAGAGCTTGGCCTCTGGAGGTGATACTCCTTGCCCCGTCCATTTCCGCGCATTATGCGGAACTGGGCGGGAAGCCGGCGCCGGAGCATCTGCGGACGGCGCAGCCGGCGGGTCGGGCAGTTTCTCAATCTCGGCAATCTCTTCCGGATGAAACTCGATGTAGCTGTCCTCACCGGCGCTCAGGTAAAGCCGGGTGCGCCCCTCGACTTCGGCGTGATGGTCGCAGCGCATTTCAAAGCCATTGCGCAGCATGATGCGCTCGGCAGCCTGCGCGGACGGGGGCAAGACTGCCAAAGCCGCCATCACTCCTGCCGTGATCAAGAGACTTCCGCGCATCGATAATTTCCTCAACTCAAATTCACTCTCGTGGTGGGTGCCTGTAGAAGCTCAAGACGTTGTTCCACCCTCGCCGCGTTCCTGTTTTTGCGGCTAGGGTGGTATCTTACGAGAGCCGCGCCACCGCAGCTTCCAGCACCACAGCCACGCCGTCCTCGTCATTGGACGGAGCCAGCGTCCAGCCGCGCTTCTTCGCCATCGCCCGCAGCTCCACCGCCGCATTGCCCATCATCACGCCTTGCCCTGCCCACTCCAGCATCTCCACATCGTTCCAGTTGTCGCCGATGGCCATCACCTCTTTGCGTTCCACGCCCAGGTGAGCAGCCAGTTTCTTCAGCACCGCGCCCTTCGAAACGCCCCGCGGCAACAGGTCCAGTATCGACAGATCGCGCGCCGGGTACTCGGTCCGTACGCACTCGCAATCGCCGGCCCATTGGCTGGCCTTGACCGCAGCTTCGGCCGCGCGCATCTGGCTCACCGTGCCCGCCGCCATTCCTTGAATAGGGTCGTCGCCGTCCATGAGCGCATCCTCCAGCGGCTTGACCACCTCAATCGCATTGCGGTTGGCCTCGATCCACAAAGCAATGCGCCCATGCGCCTGATCCAAATCCTCGAGCACCAGTTCGCCGCGTCCTGGACGGTCAAAGGTGAAGACCACAGCCCCGAACTGCCGCAGCAACCCGCACAACCCGCGCGCCACCCGCGCCTCCATCGAGCAGCGGTCGATCCTTTCGCCGCCCAGCGTGCGCACCACCGTTCCATTGGACGTGATCAGCGGCGTATCCGCTCGCAGGCCGTAACCCGCCAGCAGAGGCGTCGTGTAAGCCGCGCGCCGGCCCGTGGCGATGGCTACGATGATGCCCGCCTCCTGCGCAGCCTTCAGTGCCCGAGCCACGCGCGCCGTCAAAGCCTGCGCAAAAATAGGCAGCAGCGTTCCATCCATGTCGATTGCCACCAGCCGAACCGCAGGGTGCATACCTCCAGTGTACCGGCACTGCTGTGGGGGTGGCGTTAGGGCAATCATCTGAACTTATATTGTTCATAAAACTGGTTCCATTCATAATCTCTGATCTTCAACCACAGCACTTCCTCCCGGAGGGAGGAGATGAAAATAGCCCAGGGTGAAACCCTGGGAAGCGTTCGGAGCCGAGATTTCCGCCCCGGCGGGGCGGTGTGATGCGCGAACTGGAGGACGAGATTCAGCAAATCATTATGCGATTGCTTTGGGATGTGGGGCGGCCCGATCCAGTAATCTTGAAGGTATGGAACGCATTTGCAACCAGTGCCGGGCCGTGCTCGCCGAAGAGACCATGGCGGACTGGTGTCCAGCCTGTGGCGGCGCGCTGGTCGAACGCTCAGAAATTCAATCCGCTCCGTCGCACGCAGTGCCCCCACCGCAGGAGGTCGATCATCGCGGCATCGTCCTGCCCCGCCGTCATGCGCTGGGTGGGATCATTACTCCGCAGTGAGATTCAGGCGCTGGTATCGAGTCCGACCGCTTCGGCCAGGCGGGCCTGACGCCCGTCGAAGGTCCAGAATCGCTCCGCTCTTAACTCCAGTGCGCAAGCAACATGCAGCGAATCCAGCGTGCGCACGCCGAGGGTAGGTCCATATTTGCGGGCGAGATCGATGCAGGTCTCCCAGGCTAAATAAGGTAATCCCACTTCTGTCCAGACCCCTACAGCGCAATCGCGCTTGAAATCACTCCAGACTTGAGACGCATCGGCCGGGGTGAGCCGCTTCAGAAACACCTGCTGAAAGATAGCATTTGCCAGTTCGGCACGATTGAATTCAGTGAGCCACACTGAAGGGGTGCCAGCCATACACCTGTCAATGCGCGTAGAGTGCGCATCAGTGATGTAGCTCGAAACCAGAAAGCTCGAATCGACGTAGGCTTTCAATAGCGGCTATTCTCCCGGTCGGCAATAAGATCGGCAACTGGGGTCAGGACACGGTCTCCAAAGATGGCGCGGCGGCGAGCGGCAAAATCCGGCCACTCGACCGGGCTCGGTCGAGGCGGAGTTCGCGGCACCAGGTCACCTAATACTTCTTTCCGCTCGCGCACTTCAATCTGTATGCCGGCCTTGAGCCAGGCTTTGACCTGGCGAGTGTCACGAAGCTGTCGAAGGGTGATGCTTTGCATACTCTAAAATGTGACACATATTGTGACACATTGTCAAGAGGCGTTTGTTTCTGATGTGGGTCATTCAATCGGCAGGAATTCTGGAAAATGAACTGAGAGGATTAACATTTTGTTATGGAGTTGACTATGGAACCGAAGTATGAAGAACAATTCACTGCATTTATTGACCTACTCGGATTCGAGGAATACAGTACGCGAACAGATGATGAAAGTACTGGAAAGAGAAAGGAGGTACTAGATTATCTGTTATCACTATCCGCGCTTCGTGGCGAGTCCGATGTGCAATCTATAGTTCACGAATCCGGCAAAACGATCAGCATCAAACCGGCGATCAGTACTTTTTCAGATCATATTGTTATCAGTTACCCTTTGGGGCCAATCACTGCCGAGATGGAACTGGATGAACGATTCAACTTGGTCGCAATAATTGGGCAGTTCTCCTTCTTGCTCACACAAATGGCAGTATCTGCTCTCAGAATTGGGTTCCTTGTGCGTGGCGGCGCGACTATAGGAAAGCTCTATCACGCTCAGGGCGTCGTCTTCGGTAAAGCGCTGGTCGATGCTTACCAAATCGAATCTCGAACCTCGATTTATCCACGAGTTGTTCTGTCGCACAAGATCACAAGTCGGCTAGAGGGAATCGAGGCATGGTCCGACATTAAGAGATGTGACGACGGGCTATACTACGTCGATTATTTCAAGAAGCTAGTGCTGAGTGCGGCTATCCCCGCAGATAGTCATGCAGCAAGCGTCAAAGCATGGATCAAAGATGCCATTGATATCATTGCTAGAAATCTGACTGAGCTTGAAAGCCAAGGTAGACTGAACGAACAAGCCAAGTGGGCGTGGTTCGCAAGGGAATTCCGCAGTGGTTTGGAGAGGCAGAATCCCGGACTTTTGAAAGCTATCGGTGTGTCCCTGGACACAATTCCCTGGCCAAAATAGCCTTGTGTACTGGGTTTCGTCTAGATTTCAACATTATTCGTACCGCAGCGCCTCAGCCGGCAAAATTCGCGCGGCAGCCGACGACGGATACAGCGTAGCCAGCAGCGATATCCCAATCGAAACCACCGAAACAATCAGCCCATCGAGCAGGCGGGGCGCGAAGGGCAGCGTGTCGATGGAGTAGACTTCGGCGGATAGGTGGATGAAGTGATAATGTCCGCCGGCCCATGCGGCGATGTAACCCAGCGCCAACCCAAGAACAGTTCCAATGACGCTGATGAGAAAACCTTGCAGCAGGAAGATGCGCCGAACCTGCGCGGGCTCGACGCCGAAGCTCATCATCACGGCGATGTCCCGCGTCTTCTCCATCACCATCATGGTGAGCGCGATGAGAATGTTGAGTGCTGCGACGATCACGATCAGCGCGATGATGATGAAGGTGACCACCTGTTCCAGCTTGAGCGCGCGGAAGAGTTCGCGGTTCGTCTCCATCCAGTTGGTGGTCATGTAGCCCTTGCCCGCGGCCTGCTCCAGATCATGCGCAATCTCCGGCGCGCGGTACAGGTCGTCCACCTTGAAGCTGATCACAGAGAGCAGGTCGGGCTCACTGAAGAGGCGTTGCGCGTCGCTGAGGCGCATGAAGGCCATCGCCGCGTCGTATTGATAAAAACCTGAGTGGAAGATGGCCACTACCTTGAAGCGCTGGTACTTGGGCGCGAGGCCGAGCGGCGTCAGTTCGCCCTGCGGGCTGGTGACGAGCACAGAGTCGCCCACCTGCGCGCCGATAGTTTCGGCAATGTCTTTGCCCAGCACGAGCGGCGGGTAAGGCACGTTGATCTGGCTCTGGCCGGGAAGCGCTTGCTCCGTGGCCGCCTCCGGTTCAAGGTCGCGCGCCGAGCCGGTGGTAATGGTATCGAGCAGGCTGCTGACCGTGCGCTCCTCGGCGGGAACGATGCCTTTGATCAGCGCGAAGCCGGCGCGCGGCCCGCGCGAGACCAGCACCTGCCCGTAGATCCCCGGCGCGGCGGCGGTGACGTGGGGTACGTGGCGCAGGCGTTCGACCAGCGGCTGCCAGTTGCGAATGCCGTCCGACTGCACGCGCATCAGGTCCACATGAGCCGAGGCGCCCAGCAGGCGGCCCTGCAAATCGCTCCTCATGCCGTTGGTGATGGCCAGCGCGATGATGAGCGCGGCCACGCCCGCGGCCACTCCGGCGATGGAAATGGCGGTGACCACGCCCACTACGGCTTGCCGCCGCTTGGCCCTCAGGTACCGCGCCGCAACATAAAGCTCGAATCGCATGGAGTCTTCCCTGTTCGAGTCTACTTCTCCGGGGCGGGAATCACCGTTTTCGCCACACCCACATTGTCATACCGGTCATAGACGCGCACGGCGATCAGGTGCTCGCTGGCCTTGGCCTCCGCGGGCACGGGAATCAGAACGTCATAGTGCTCGCGCCGCGCGTCGGAGAGCCCGCCCATCGGCTCGATGTACTGCCAGGGGCCGGCGTCGAGCGAGTACTCGGCGTGAGCGATGGGCGACGCCGCATCTTCCGCGTCGAAGATCACGCGAATCTGCATTGCGCAGGGCAGATGCTTGCATGAAGCATCTCCAAGGTAGGCTTTGAGCGCGGAGATCACCGGCGGCGTAGTGTCCACCTCGAAGCGCTCGCTGATCTTTTCGCCGCACAGCGCGTCGCCGGGCGTGTGCGAGGGCGCGTCGCTGGCGACAACCTTGATCTGATAGCCGCCATCGGGAATGAGCGCGGCGTCGAAGCTGTAAGCCTTGTCAGTAATGTCAGCCTTGAGCAGCCGCCATACGGTTTCGCCGTCGCCGCGCAGGTAAAGCGCGTAAATCAGGTCGTCGCCGTTGTCGTCGTGCGCCGCCCAGCGGACGGTGATCGCGGTGCGGTCCTTGGCGGCCTGCAAGGGCGCGGCGGCTCCGGCGTCGAAATTCATTCCAGCATTCTGGTTCGCTGAAGGAAAGGTAATGTTGACCGTCGGCGGCTGAGGGGCATTGTTCTGCGCACTCCAGCGCGCGCCGGGAACCACCACCAGATCGTCCACCACCGGAGCGGCGTTCACCGGTAAATAGTTGACGCCCACGCTGCCCAGCCTTCCATGCTCTCTGAGCACGGCCTTCCACTGCAGATAGCGCCCGGCGGGCGAGGCCACCCCGCCGTCCTTAAGCGGCTGCCACTCCGACCAGCCCCGAATAGGCTGCTCGACATTGCCAGAGCGGGTGAGCAAATCAAAATTCACCGAGCCCGGTTCGACCTCAACGCGGCCAAAGCGAGCCATCGCGCCCGTGTCGAGCACGTCGCTGGCGTACTCGTGCTTGTCAGACCGCTCCAGCACAACCAGCTTGCCGGTATTGCCCGTGCCGATGAGGATGCCGCTCGCGTCTTGCTCGTATGCCAGACTCAGCCCCTGCTGCGCCTCCAGGTGAGCGATGTCGGCGTAACTGCCGTCATCCTGGATGCGGAAGACACGGCCGCGATTGCCGGTGAGCGCGATCAGGCCGTCAGCCCGCGCGGCCAGTGCATAGACGATCTCGTCCTTGCCAGACCACAATTTGCGCGGCGCCTGGCCTTCAGCGAGCGCATAGATCTCGCTGCCTTCGGGCACCGCGGCGCTAGTGTTGGCTGCTTGCATTGAGCCTGGCTGAACGATGGTCATGGTCATCGTCGCGTTACCCTGCACGGGCAGCGGCGGCAGCGGGTTGTGGCTCTTGTCGCCCACGCTGGCCGCGTAGATCGTCCCGTTGGCAGCCACGGCCACAGAAGTAATCTCGCGGCGCGGCGCTTCAAAGAGCACGTAGCCTTTGCCCTCTGGACTGATGCGGTAAACCAGGCCGCTTCCGTCCGAGCCGGCGATC
>Ga0181520_10012105_pt1 | contig 11157 bp, 9 predicted proteins | sample PEATcosm2014_Bin_29_FD_132451 | JGI IMG/M metagenome (GOLD analysis project Ga0181520, IMG submission 132451) | Peatland microbial communities from MTU Mesocosm Facility, Houghton, MI, USA - PEATcosm2014_Bin02_30_metaG | ecosystem: Environmental > Terrestrial > Soil > Wetlands > Peat | place...
ACGCTGGCCTCGATGGCGCTGAACTGCGAAGTGCGCGAGCGCTCGATCTTTGCGCGCAAGAACTACTTCTATCCCGACCTGCCCAAGGGCTACCAGATTTCGCAATTCGACAAACCTCTGGCAGTGAACGGCTGGATCGAAGTCCCTGCCGCGGACGGTTCGACCAAGCGCATCGGCATCACCCGCATGCACATGGAAGAAGATGCGGGCAAGAGCTTGCACGAGGGCTTTGCCGACTCCGCGACGCATACTTATCTTGACTTGAACCGCTGCGGCACGCCGCTGGCTGAAATCGTCTCGGAGCCCGACATCCGCACGCCCGACGAGGCTTTCGAATACCTCACGCGGCTGAAGGAGATCCTGCTCTACTGCGGTGTTTCCGACTGCAACATGGAAGAAGGATCGCTGCGCTGCGATGCCAATGTGAGCGTCCGTCTCAAGGGCGCGCCCAAGTTCGGTACCAAGGCCGAAGTGAAGAACGTGAACAGCTTCCGCTTTGTCCGCGCCGCGCTGGAGTACGAGATCGAGCGCCAGATCGAGGTCATCGAGAGCGGCGGCCGCGTGACGCAGGAAAGCCGGCTGTGGAATGCGAATGAGGGCCGCAGCTACTCCATGCGCTCAAAGGAGCAGGCGCACGACTACCGTTACTTCCCCGAGCCGGATTTGCCGCCGCTGATCGTCTCCGCAGAGTTCCTGGCTGAAACCAGAAGCAAACTCCCGGAGCTGCCCGAGGCGCGGCGTGCGCGCATGGTCGCCGACTACGACTTGAACCGCCAGGACTCTTTCACTCTGACCGCGACGCGCGAATTCGCCGATCGCTTTGAGGCCGCTGCCAAGACGGCACGGAACCCGCGCCGCGTGGCCAATGTGTTGCTGAGCGAGGTGGGCGGGCGCCTGAAGGCATTGAATCTGGAGCAGGAGCAGTCGCCTGTCTCCATGGCCGGCATTGTGCTGGCCGCCGACCTGCTGGACGAGGGCAAAATCAGTTCCAAGCAGCTTAAGCAGCTCTTTGATGTGTGCTTTGAGAAGGGCGAGGACTTTTCTGCTGTCTACGAGCGCGAAAAGCCAGAGCAGATTACCGACGCTTCGGCCATTGAAGCCCTAATCGACCAGGTGATTGCCGCCAACCCCAAACAGGTGGAGCAGTACAAGGCCGGCAAGAAGACGATGGCGGGGTTTTTCGTAGGTCAGGTGATGAAGGCTTCAAAGGGGCAGGCCAATCCGGCGCTGCTGAATGAGCTGGTGACCAAGAAGCTTGACGGCTAAGCCGCAAGGGAAAGCATAACCCGCAGATTCCGCTGCAGCGGGAATCCATGGAACCTGCCGATTCTGTTTTACGTACTGCCATGTGAGCCGTTCCTCCGTCTCTTTGAAAGGAGATTCCAGCGATATGGCAGCCGGCAAAATGCTTCCCATCCGAATCCTTCTCTCCACCCTCCCTCTCATCTTGCTCACTTCCTGCTGCGGGTCCCACCACCATGGACTGGCCACGGTCAGTGCGCATACTGACGAGCCCCTCGGCATTCACAAGATGGGCGGCGATATCGACGTGAAAGAAGCTCCGCAAGGCGCAAATCTTGAGACAATGGGCGGCAGCATTCACCTCGGCCGCGTTGAGTCCGCTGCCAAATTGCACACCATGGGCGGCAACATCACCGTCGATCACGCCGGCGGCTCGGTCGATGCCGAGACCATGGGCGGAGAGATCCGCATCAATAGCGCCTTCGGCCCCATCAAAGCCTCCACAATGGGCGGCGATATTACGGCGCGAGTGGTCGGCACATCCAATGACCGGCGCGACATCCAGCTTTCATCCAAGGCGGGCGTGATCTCGCTCACCGTGCCCAAGGATTTCCCGATGGAGATTCGCGTTGCGCTGGCCTACACCAAGAACAGCAGCCAGGACTTTCGCATCAGCGAGCACCTCGGTCTCACCCAGAAGATCAGTTCCGATTGGGAGTCGGGCTTCGGCTCACAACGAAAATTCATCCGCGCCGAAGGCCGCGTCGGCAATGGCCAGAACCGCGTTACCATCGACACCGTCAATGGCGACGTGATCATTAGGCAGGAATAGGCCCTCGGAAACACAAAGGCCCGGCTGATGCGGCAGAAAACATCTCCGCGTCTTCCGGGCCCCGGCACCCTCGCTCTTCGCGAGCTACTTGATCTTCAGTTCGACCTCAAACTCTTTGCGCGAATCCCAGGTGCTGACCGTCTTGACGGCGCTTTTATGCCCGTCTTTTTCAGCCCATAACTCGTGCTCTTCGGCCATGTTTACCTGGGCGAAACGGAATTTGCCGTCAGCCGTCGAGTTGTAGCTGCGGATCGTCTTGGTTTTGAGATCCTTGAGAAAGACGGTGGCCCCGGCCAGCGGGGTAGAGCTTGCATCCGCCACATAGCCGCTAACGACGCGCTGCCCCAGATTCTGCGCCTGCGCCAATCCGGGTCCCAAGAGCCCGACTTGCGGCGCCAAGGGAACCAAGCCGGCCGCCAGGGCCGCAAACGCTACCCCAGCCATCAAGCACGTTTTATTCAACCTCACTCTTCCTCCTCGTCCTCGTCTAGCAGTTCGTCCTCGTCTTCATCCAAATCACCGTCGACCCGTGACAACTCCAGCGGTTCAACGCCAACCACTTCGTATTCGGTTCCGCACTCATCGCAGGCGAGCACATCGCCTTCTTCCACTTCGTCCAACTCGACGTCTAGTTCATTCTCGCATTCAGGGCAGGTGGGCATGGCAGCCTCCTCACTTTCCAAGGCATTTGGGTTTTGTAAAATGGCTCTACCTGACGTTACAACATTGCCAGTTTCAGGTGAAAACGGTCCGCAGGTCAAGGGCGGAATTTGCTCTTGCGATCTGTCCTCCCACATGAGGAGAACAGTGGTGAATTTCAGCCCATGTGGCCTCCTTTCCCTCTGGCGGCGCCGTTTGGGCCCGGCTCTTTGCAGCGTTTCTGGCCGCTTGCAATGACACCAGCCCACAAAAGGGTTAACCTGTGACAAACGATGCCTCGAATCGGCTCAACTCCGTTTGCCTTGCCTGACTTCTTCGGCGCCACCCGTCGCCTGGTGCTGGCGAACCTTTGCGCCTACTTCGTCTTTCTGCTGGCGCAGTTTGCCGCTCCGGGGGTAGCTGTAGGGCTATACACAGCCTTTGCCTTCCAGCCCGATCGGTTTCTGCACGGCGGCCTTTGGCAGCCGATTACTTACAGTTTTGTCCATATCGGCCTGATCGGTACTCTTTTTGAGCTTCTGTCGCTGTGGTTTTTGGCCGGCTTTCTCGAAAACTACCACAGCCCCAGTTGGGTAACCGGCCTCTACGCCTTTTCGGTCCTGGGAACAGCCGCGGCTTCGACCGCCATCTACGCCTGCGGCAGCACCCTGGGATTTTCTGCCGCCGCCGTGCCCATCGCTGGCTGTGTCGGAGGCATCTTCGGGTTGCTGATGGCCATCGGGCTGCTCTACGGCGATGTTCAATTCCTGCTGTTTTTTACCATCGGCATCAAGGCCCGCTACCTCGTGGCTATCTACGCGCTCATCGCCATCGCCATGCTTTTCAGCGAGCAGCGCATGTATGCCTTTGCCCAGTTGGGTGGAGCGCTGGGCGGACTGATTTACTTGCGCCTGGCGCCACGCCGCGGTATCAACCTGGCCTTTAGCGAGCGTTGGTATGGCCTGCGCAATCGCTACTACCGCTGGAAGCGCCGCCGCGCCTCGCGAAAATTCGAAGTGTATATGCGCTCCCAAGGACGTACCGTACGCTTTGACGGCCAGGGACGCCCTTTGGATGATGACCCAAACGATAAAAAACGCTGGAACTGAATAGGGGCGGGATATTCCACAAGAATCCAGTTCTCCACCCTTTCGCTGCCCTGCGAAAGGGTGGGAAACCACAGGCCATAATTCCACCGCCCACAACACCCTCCTGCCTCCGTCCGGTAAAATCGTCTGTGAAATGTCAAAAAAACTAGCCTTTCTCTTTCCGGGTCAGGGATCGCAGGCCGTTGGTATGGGCCGCGAACTGGCCGAGCGCTATCCTGTTGCAGCCCAAACCTTTGCCGAGGCCGACGAGGCCCTCGGTTTCCCGCTCTCCAAGCTCTGCTTTGAGGGGCCTGAAGCGGATCTGAAACTGACCGAGAATACGCAGCCAGCCATTATGACAGCGAGCATCGCCGCCTTGCGAGTGCTGGCGTCTCTCGGCGTGAAACCGGCGCTGGCCGCCGGGCACTCCTTGGGCGAATGGAGTGCCCACGTGGCCGCCGGAACCCTCTCTTTTGCCGACGCAGTTCGCGCGGTAAAAGCGCGTGGGCACGCCATGCAACTGGCCGTCCCCGCAGGGCAAGGCGCCATGGCAGCCGTGCTTTCGCTCGATTCTGCACTGGTGGTTGAGGTTTGCCGCGAGGTTGCCGCCGAGACAGGACTGGTCGTCCAGGCCGCCAACCTGAATTCGTCGGGACAGACGGTGATTTCTGGCGCGCTGGCTGCGGTGGAAAAGGCCTCGGCGCTGGCTAAAGCCAAAGGCGCACGCCGCGCCGTCATGCTCCCGGTAAGCGCTCCATTCCACTGCGCGCTGATGCAGCCGGCCCAGGAAGAAGTGGCGCGGGTGCTGGGCGGCCTTTCGCTAACCGATCCCAGGATTCCGGTTGCCGCCAACGTGACGGGGAAACTCGTTACCACCGCCGATGCCGCAAAAGACGTGCTGATTCGCCAGGTAACCGGCGCGGTGCGCTGGGTGGATTGCATGCACGCGTTAGTGGGCGCGGGAGCGGAGCTCTTTATTGAAGTGGGGCCGGGCAAGGTGCTTGGTGGCCTGCTGCGCCAGATTGACCCGGCGCTGAAGGCACTGAATGTGGAAGATGCAGCCAGCCTGGAGGCTACACTGGCTGCGTTGCAATCCAGCGTCTAAAACCAGTGGGCTCCATCCTGGCCGCTCTTCCGCGAAGAGGATGGAGCCCACGCACTCGATTCCGCAAGAGATCTTGTTGGCTTGCTAACGCGCCAGCCTCTACGGTCCCAGGTAAAGTTCCACCCCTGGCGGCGAGAAGCTGAGGGTGTGGGTCTTGGGGTCGTACTCCAGGTTCAGCGCCTTGCTTTTGCGGCCATTGATGAGGACCGCGACCAGCAGCCCGTTCCCGTAGCGGCCGGCCAGCGCGATTTTGTGGCTCTGGATCACGCCATATTCGTTGTCCGGGCTGCTAGTGCTCCAGTCGTCCTGAAAGCGCGAAAAGGGATATGCGCCGCCCTGGGCCGGATGCTGCTGCCAGTTCTTGTCGTGCAGCCAAATGCCGTAGGCGGTGGGCAGGTCGTTCTTTTCAACAGCCGAGAGAAAGGCGTTCACCGTCATTCTGCCCTGCAGATAGCTGTTCCAATTCCAGGGCCAGTCCACCGGACGGCCAGCCACCAGCCACCAGCCCACAAACAGAACAAACAGCAGGGTTCCAGCGCCGGAAAGGAGGATGCGGCGGCGACGGTCGCGGACTTCGTCAAAGACAGGAGCGTCGAGCAGAGTCATTGGAGAGTCTTCCTCGAAGGACAGGGATCAGGTTTCAGGGATCGGCCCTGCCTATCCAACATACTACCTATTAGACACCGGAGACAGACCGGCGGTTCCAACGCCAATCTTGCCTCGAGGCTGCCCCGCCAGGGGAACCCGATCCCTGACCCCTGATCCTTGCTCTCCTACTCTTCCCGGCTGTACGTCGTCCGGCTCTTTTCCGCGTGCCGTTCCAGGCCCAGTTCGATCAGCTTCGTAATCAGGTCGGTGTAGCTGATGCCCGTAGCTTCCCACAGCTTGGGGTACATGCTGATTTGGGTAAAGCCGGGCAGGGTGTTGACCTCATTGAGAAAGATGCGGCGCTTACCGTCCGGCTCCATGAGGAAATCGACGCGGGCAAGACCGGAAAGGTCGCATGCTTGGAATGCGGCGACGGCCATCTCCCTGACCTGCTTGGACTGCTCCTTGGTCAGCTTGGCGGGAATCACCGGGATCGAGCCTTCCGACAGATACTTGGCCTCGTAGTCGTAGAATTCTTTGCCGGGTACGATCTCGCCCACCACGCTGGCCTTGGGATCGTCGTTGCCCAGAACGGCGACTTCCAGCTCGCGGGCCCTGGTTTTCCTGCCGCCCACGCCCGCCTCAACCACCAGCTTGCGGTCGTACTTTGCGGCCAGGTCCAGCGCTGGTCCCAGCTCCTTGCGGTCATGCACCTTGCTGATACCCACCGACGAGCCGAGGTTGGCCGGCTTCACAAACACCGGGTACTTGAGCCCCGCTTCAACCTTGGCGATGGACTTGCGCGGCGACTTCTCCCACTCGGCGCGGAGCAGCGTGACGTGCTTGACGATAGGCAATTTGGCATTGGCAAAGAGACGCTTCATCACGTCCTTGTCCATGCCTGCCGAGGAGCCCAGCACTCCGGATCCGACGTAAGCGATGCCCGCCAGCTCAAAGAGGCCCTGGATGGTGCCGTCTTCGCCGAAGGTACCGTGCAGCACCGGAAAGACCACGTCGAGAGATTTGCCGTCCAGGCGGGATTCCGGGCTGGCAGGAACAAGCCCGCTGTCTGCCTGCGGATGAGAGCCGGGAACAGGCTCCGGCGGAAAGAGCGTGGGAATGCCTTCGTGGAGCAGCTTGGCGCCGGGCGTGGCCTCGGGGTCGCCCGCGCGAAGGCGGCGAGCCACTGCGGAGTCGTTTCCCTCCAGCAGGTTGTGCGCATCGCCGGCCGCGAGCCAGTGGCCTTCCTTGGTAATGCCAATGGGCACCACGTCGAACTTGCTGCGATCAATCGCCTTCAAAACCGAAGCAGCCGACAGGAGCGAAACCTCATGCTCGCCGCTGCGCCCGCCAAAAAGAATGCCAACACGTAGTTTTTTTGCCATTTCATTTGTATTGTCGCTCAAATGGCTCGCGGAGGTTCCGCGATGTGTTATCGGCGGGTTTGCGTGATCGATCTGGCCAGCATAAACTTGCCGCTAAACAAGTTAGCAGGTTGATGCGGGATGCTTTCTGCGTCTGCTTGTGCTGTTTGACTTAGTCGAGGAGAGTGAGGATTATGCGCAAGACGTCGATCGGAAGACGGGAGTTTATTGTTGGGTCGCTCGCGGCGACCACCATGGGAGGAGTCTTTGCCGCGGATGCACCGGCGTCCTCGGCGCTTGGCGAAGACGCACCGTCCAAGCCGATAGCAAGTGTGAAGGTCGGATCGCCCGTGAAGTTTGCCGACAACCAGGGTGACACCTGGATTGCGGCGTGGGCCGGCGATGACAATCTCTATTCGCCATCCAACGATACTTCGGGATTTCGCAAGGGTTGCAACTCGAACGTGGCCTTCAATCGCCTTGAGGGAAGCGATCCGCTGCACCTGGCCGGCACAACGGTCAATCCCATGGCAGAGTACGGCGCTGAAGGAGAGAGAGGGCCGGACGGCTGCACCTGGAAGTCGACTGGATGCATCTGGATCGACGGGGCGCTCTATCTGGTGGTGTCGCGGCACCTCTACGGAGAGGAAAGCGGTGATCCAAAGAGACGGCAGACCGCCGAGAATGCGAGCATCATTCGCAGCACGGACTTCGGCAAGACTTGGTCCCGTTCCGCCAAAGAAAACTACCAGAACCCGATGTTTGGCGGCCGGCGCTTTGCCACTCCGTACTTCATTCAATATGGCTACGGTCACGGCGAACAAGCTCCCGACAACGCAGAGCAATACGTCTATGCAACCTCGAATAACGGATTCTGGGATTGCGGGGACGACATGGTGCTGGGGAGGGTGGCGCGCTCGAAGTTCGGCCTTCTGAATGGCAGCGACTGGGAATATTTCGCAGGCGGAGATGGGATGCAGGCCGGTGCGTGGACGAAGAAGATGCCGGACGCCAAACAGCTTCTTGTAACTCCCGACAGATTCGGTATGACCGGAGCTGTCTATCTCGCGGCCCAACGCAGATACTTCATGATCGGATGGTATTACCCGGCGGGCGGCGGAAAGATGCCGGGCGCAGGCACGCACACGGTTTGGGATTTCTACGAGTCGCCGAAGCCATGGGGCCCATGGACGCGCATCAGCTCATTCGATTCCACGCCGTTAGGCCTTTACTCACCGCAAATCTGTCCCAAGTTCCAGAGCAGCGAACGCATTTACGCACTGGCCGCGGGATATTGGGAAAACCAGGAAGACTATCGGTTGACAATGGTTCCGCTGGACCTGGGAAGATAGCCACCTAGTGAGCAAACCAATGGTGCGGCGAGTGGGATAGGACTCACAGTATCTCCTTGCCAAACGCCGAACACGCCAACTCCACCGCCAGGTCGGCGGTGCGGTTGTGCTCGTCAAGGATGGGGTTGACTTCGACGATCTCGAAACTGAGCATATGGCCGTGGTCGGCGAGGATTTCCATGGCCAGGTGGGCCTCACGGTAGGTGGCGCCGCCGCGCACGGGAGTACCCACGCCGGGCGCATCTTCCGGATCGATCCAGTCCATGTCCAGCGAGACATGATATCCGGCAGTGCCGCGGCTGGCGGCGCACAGGGCCTCTTCCATCACGGCTCTCATGCCGCGTTCGTCGATGTCGCGCATGGTGTAGACCTCGGCCACCCCCGCACGGCGAATATTCTCTCGCTCGGCGGCGTCAATGTCGCGCACGCCAATGAGCACTGCGTTTTCGGGAGCGATTTTGGGAGCATAACCGAAGATGCTGCCCAGCGGCTCGGGTCCGAGGCCAACCAGGGCGGCCAGCGGCATGCCGTGGACGTTGCCGCTGGGAGAGGTCTCGGGGGTGTTGATGTCGGAGTGAGCATCTATCCATAGGACGCCGATCTTCTGGCCCTTGCGGCGGTAGAACTCCGAGACGCCGGAGACTGAGCCGGCCGCGAGGGAGTGGTCGCCGCCCAGCACCAGGGGAGTCATGCCCGCATCGAGAATCTTGGCCACGGCCTCGGCGGTGCGCGTGCAGGTGTCTGTAATTTCTTTGAGGTAGCGGGCGCTCTTGTTCCCCAAGGCTTGGGTCTCGGCAATTTCCACAAGGATATTCCCACTGTCGGTTACCTGGTGGCCTAGAGCGGCCAGGCGCGCGGCCAAGCCGGCGACACGCATGGCGGAAGGCCCCATGTCCACCCCGCGGCGGCTGGCGCCCATGTCCAGTGGAACTCCGATAATGCGAATGGAGCGCTTGGAGCGGGACTGTGAGCCGCTATGTGGTTGCGGTGAAGGAACAGCAGGGTGGTCAGCGCGATCTGTCATGAATAAGGCTCCTTGCATGAACGGGGGCCGGTTACTGCGCCGGCGATCTGGCGGAGCGCCAGGCGCGCCGCCATCACTCAAGCGGTGCCGGAAATCCGGGCATGCACAAGGAATGGCTTCCAGCCCCAAAAGAGCTATTAAACCAGAATGACCGGGGCGTAAGATGTCTGGGAGCGAGTCCGCCAAAGTTTGCGCCATGCGCCAATTGTGTAAAACCTCCCTTGCGGAGGTGAGTTGATCGAGCCCGCGCTGCCGATAGGACCCGCATCGAGTGAGATGTCGCGATGGGTTAGATCAAGATTTTGCCCATGAAGAATCTGGTTCTCGCACTGGCGTTGATCATCGGATGTGCTTTGGCAGCCACTGCAGAGGAGCCGGGCACACTGACGACGGTTGCGGCTATTCGCGCCCTGACCAAGGCCGAGGCAAGCCGGGCATTGCCAGTTGCCTTTGAGGCGACGGTCACCTACTATCACCCCGCATTCCGCTATCTCTTCGTACAAGATAGAGACCAGGGCATCTTTGTGTACGCTCCGGTGGGCGTGGATCTGGCAGCCGGCGACCGCGTCCTGATCAAGGGAGTGACACACGCCGAGTTCAACTCGAATGTTCTGGGCGATCGCGTCACCCTGCTGCATCACGGCGATTTGCCAAAAGCTCTCCCAGCAAGCTTCGACGAACTCATGACCGGGAAGCTCGATTGCAGGCTGGTCACGATCCGGGGCCGGGTGCGCGCCGCCAACCTGGTATTGCGCCCGGATGTTCGGGACAGCAGCACCTTTACCACGCACGTCGCCTACCTGGATGTGCTCGCGGACGGCGGCTACATCAATGTGATCGTCAACAGCACCGATGAGAGCGTCCTCAAAGACTTGTTGGACGCCGAGGTGGAAGTCACAGGCGCCGGGGGAGGAATTTACGACGGCAAGTGGCACCAAACCGGGGCACTTGTCCGCACCTTCAGTTTCGCGAGTGTGAAGGTACTCAAGCGCGCCAGCGCCAGTCCCTGGTCGCTTCCTATCACGCCGATGGACAGGATTCTCACTGGCTACCATGTTCGCGATCTGACGCCGAGAGTCCGCGTCAATGGGACGATCACCTACTATCAGCCGGGTTACTATCGGCCCGGCTCGGCCATCGTGCTCCAAAACGGAAACGAGAGCCTGTGGGTGAAGAGCCTGACCGACAAGCCGCTGCGAGTGGGCGACCTGGCGGACGCGACAGGCATTCCCGATGTTGCCAGCGGTTCGCCCACCTTGACGCACGCCGAAATTGACGACAAAGCGGAGTATTTGCCTGTAGTGCCGGTCAGAGTCACGTCGCATGATCTGGCTGCCGCAAACATGGCAGGCATGCATCACAACGACCTGGTCTCCGTTGAAGGGCAGGTGGTGATGGAGATCCGGGGAGCCTCGCAGGACGAATATGTTCTTGTCCAGGGAGGACAACTGTTCTCTGCCATTTTCCATCACCCGGATGCAACCAGCCAGCTTCCTCTTCCACCCATGAGACATATCCCTCAGGGAACCAGACTTCGCGTGACTGGCATTTGCATTCTCCAGGACACCATTCTTTTCTCGGGCCAGGCGCCTTTCGAGGTTTTGCTGCGTTCCTTTGACGACATTGCTGTCGTCGCCCCTCCCTCCCTGCTCAACGAACGCAACCTGACTCTCGCCGTGAGCGCTCTGGCGATGATTTTGATTGTTGTGGCCGGCTGGGGATTGACCTTGAAGATGAAGGTCCTGCGGCAGACCGCTGTGCTTTCGACCCGCATTGCATCCGAGGCGGAGTTGGAGCGCCACAACGCCCAGCTTGAGCAATGGCGCAGCCGCGTGCTGGAAGACATCAACGGAACGGAACCGCTAGCCCACATTCTCGAGGAAGTGAACGAGTTGGTTTCATTCCGCTTGAATGGCGCCCCCT
>Ga0181520_10012107_pt1 | contig 11156 bp, 12 predicted proteins | sample PEATcosm2014_Bin_29_FD_132451 | JGI IMG/M metagenome (GOLD analysis project Ga0181520, IMG submission 132451) | Peatland microbial communities from MTU Mesocosm Facility, Houghton, MI, USA - PEATcosm2014_Bin02_30_metaG | ecosystem: Environmental > Terrestrial > Soil > Wetlands > Peat | place...
CAGCGGTGGAACAACTAAAGGAGCCGTACCATGATGTCTGTCTCAATGAAGCAATTGTTGGAAGCTGGTGTGCATTTCGGGCACCAGACCCGCCGCTGGAATCCCAAGATGTCCCTCTATATTTTCGGGGAACGCAACGGGATCCATATTATCGACCTGCAAAAAACCGTTAAAAAACTCAAGGAAGCCTACCAGTTCGTGAAGGACCTGGCCGCCTCGGGCGAAACGATTGTTTTCGTCGGGACCAAAAAACAGGCCCAAGACGCTATCCGAGAGGAAGCCGACCGCTGCGGTATGCCTTTTGTCAACTACCGCTGGTTGGGCGGCATGTTGACCAATTTCACCACCGTCAAGAAATCCATCAGCTATTTAAAGGAACTCGAAAGCATCTCCGAAAAGGAAATGGCTGAGCGTTCCAAGAAAGAACAATCCATTTTGAACAAGGATAAACAAAAACTGGACCGCTCCCTGGGCGGGATTAAAAACATGCCGAAACTGCCGGGAGCTATTTTTGTGATCGACACCAAAAAGGAACATATCGCGGTGCAGGAAGCCCGCAAGTTGGGCATTCCGGTGGTGGCGGTGGTGGATACCAATTGCGATCCGGGCGAAGTGGACGTGGTGATTCCCGGCAATGACGACGCCATCCGCGCGGTAAAATTGATGGCTTCGGTCATCGCCAGCGCGGTATTGGAAGGACGCTCGAAAGAACTGGAAGGCCGAGAGATTTCGGCCGAGGGCGCTGCCGTTGAAGGCGCCGAGGTTGTCGGCGGAGTCGGAGAAGAGCTGCTGGCCGCCGCTCAAGAAGCCGCGCCTGAAGCCGAGGCCGAGGCTGTCGTGGAAACCCCGGAACCCGTTGTGGGGGCTGAGCTGTTGGTGAACAGCGTGGAAACCCTGGCCGGGGACGCGAAGACCGTAGCCGCCATTGCCGACGAATTGGCCGACGAAAAAGTCGAACGCATCAAGACCAAACACGTACGGGACGATAAAACAAAATCCCAGTAAAAATTTATAACAGAAAACAAAATTTAAATTAACGGAGAGGTTTAATATGGAAATCACGGCGAAAATGGTCGGCGAACTTCGGGAAAAAACCGGCGCCGGCATGATGGACTGCAAAAAGGCTTTGGCTGAAACCCAGGGCGATATTGAAAAGGCGGTTGTTTGGCTGCGCGAGAAGGGCATGTCCCAAGTGGCCAAGCGTTCGGGCCGCAGCGCCAACCAGGGGATCATCGGCAATTACGTCCACGGAGGCAAGATCGGGGTTTTGATCGAAGTCAACTGTGAGACGGACTTTGTGGCGAAGACGGATGACTTCCAGAATTTGGCCAAGGAATTGGCCATGCAAGTGGCCGCTTCGGTGCCGAAATACGTCAGCCGCGAGGAAGTTCCGGCCGCCGAGTTGGAACAGGAAAGGGCAATTTACCTGAATGAAGCCAAGCAATCGGGCAAGCCCGAGGCGGTACAGGCGAAGATCGCCGATGGTAAAATCGAAAGCTACTACAAGCAGGTTTGCCTGCTGGATCAGCCCTATATTCGGGAACCGAAGAAGTCCGTAAAACAATACGTCACCGAAGTCGCGGCGAAAGTCGGCGAAAACGTGGTCGTAAAGCGCTTCTCTCGGTTACAATTGGGCGAGTAGTTTTTAGTCCCGCGGAAACCCGCGACGGTTGCGGTGTCGCCGCGCTGAGAGTTTGGGGAACCTATGGCCGTTTCTAAATCTTCAAAGACGAAACCCGCTTATAAGCGAATTCTTTTGAAACTCTCCGGCGAGGCGCTCGCGGGGGACAACGCCCACCGCATTGATGAAAAAGTCGTCCACACGATCGCCCAATCGGTGTATGAAGTCAGCCGCAGCGGGGTGCAGGTGGCCCTGGTCATCGGCGGCGGCAATATTTACCGAGGCGCCGATGGCGAGCGCATGGGTATGGACCGCGTTACCAGCGATTACATGGGCATGCTGGCGACCGTCATCAACGCCCTTGCCCTTCAAAACGGTTTGGAAAAGTTGGGTGCCGTTACCCGCGTGCAAAGTTCCATTGAGATGTCCAAAGTGGCCGAGCCTTACATCCGCCGCAGGGCCTTAAGGCATTTGCAAAAGGGCAGGATCGTCATATTCGCCGCCGGCACGGGTAACCCCTATTTCACGACGGATACGGCCGCCGCCCTGCGCGCGATTGAAATCGGCGCCGACGCGATTTTAAAAGCCACGAATGTGGACGGCATTTATACCGCCGATCCCAAAAAAGACCCCCGCGCCAAGAGATTTAAAGAAATCACCTACATTGAAGCCATTAATAAACGCCTCAAAGTCATGGATACCACCGCGCTGTCCCTTTGCATGGAAAATAAATTGCCCATCGTGGTTTTTGACCTGCACAAAGCGGGCAATATCCGCCGGGTAGTCGCGGGCGAGGCTATCGGTACTTTAGTTAAAAATTAATTTTGAGGTGCACCAGTGGCTGACGCGAACCAAATTTTAAATGAAACTGAAACCAAAATGAAAAAAGCCATCGAATCGGTCAAGCACAACTTTGCATCGATCCGTACGGGCCGCGCCTCAACCGGCTTGGTTGAAAACGTCAAGGTGGAGTATTACGGTTCCTTGGTGCCGTTAAATCAGGTGGCCAATGTCTCTGTTCCGGATTCCCGGACGATTGAAATAAAACCTTGGGATCCCACCGCTTTGCAGGAAATAGAGAAGGCCTTATTTAAAAGCGAAATAGGGATTACCCCCAATAATGACGGTAAAGTCATCCGCTTAAATATGCCGCCGTTAACGGAAGAGCGCCGGAAAGAATTCGTGAAACTGGTGAAAAAACATGCCGAAGACGGAAGGGTCGCCATTCGAAATATCCGGCAGGACGCCAATAAGTCCTTGGACCAGCTCAAAAAAGAAATTTCCGAGGATGAATTCAAAAAATTCCACGAACGCATCCAAAAAATAACCGATGTTAATACGCAAGAAACAACTAAGCTCAGCGAGCATAAAGAAAAGGAAATACTGGAGTTCTAAAAAGACGCTGATCCTCATGTTTCCTTTTATGATCAAATACGAAGGGATATGGGAACGTCCCATATCTGAGTTAATTAATTCAATAGATGATATGTGGAAAATATTTTCCGACACTTTGCCGGCGCCATTCGACAAGTTCATGGTTTGTTCATTAAGACCTGAGATTCTTAAAAGGAAATGAGTTAGAACAAACCGCTAAACATGTTTTATGATCTGCGTTTTGTTTGTGAAAATAAGAATTCCCTCATTGGGGATTCAATATTCTGTTAAGGCTTCTCTTGCATACGGTAAAAAAAGACGATCTTCTCAAACGGTACCGCTTAAAGCCCTGCCTTCCTAAACATGTGGCGATCATTATGGATGGGAACGGCCGCTGGGCCCGGAAACGGCATTTGCCGCGTATCGCGGGCCATCGGGCGGGGGCCCATTCCATCCGGGAACTGGTCCGGCTGGCCGGCGAATTGGGCATTGAAGCCCTTACCCTATACGCATTTTCGACGGAAAATTGGAAGCGGCCTCTTCAGGAAATCCATCTTCTCATGAGGCTTTTAAAGCAATATTTGAAAAGTGAAGTCAAAGAGTTGTTGCGAAATAATGTCAGGCTCCAAACCATCGGCAATCGTCAGGATTTACCGCCTGAAATTCAAAAGGAATTGAAAAAAGCGGTCCAGGCCACGGCCCACTGTACGGGTCTGACTTTGGTTTTGGCTTTGTCTTATAGCGGCCGGGCGGATATTACCGGCGCGGTGAAACGAATCGTGGGGCAAGTGAAAAAAGGTCAGATTAAGCCGGAATCCATCACCGAAAAAATCATTACGAACGCTCTATCAACTTCGCACTTGCCGGAAGTGGATCTTCTGATCCGCACCAGCGGAGAAATGCGGATCTCCAATTTCCTGCTTTGGGAATTGGCCTATTCCGAAATTTACATCACCCAAACCCTTTGGCCTGATTTTAAAACCAAGGATTTTATCGCGGCCCTCAAAGATTTTCAGGGCCGTCAGAGGCGTTTCGGCGGCGTGACCAATATTATCGGGAGTTTTACCTCATGGGTTCGCTAACGAAACGGGTTGTCGTGGCGGTTATCGCGGTTCCACTGCTCTTGTTTTTGACCTTTTGGGATAACAGTTTACCCTTTAAATTATTGGCAACCGCCGGGTTGATTTTAGCCCTAACCGAATATTTAAATTTGGCCTACGAGGATAAGATCAAACCCCAGAGGACAGAGGGGATTATTTCCCTTTTGATCATATTATTGCCCCTGATTTCCAAATCCATATTCTCTTGGACCGAGGGCGCGGGCATGTTGGCCGTCCTCCTGGTTTTGAACCTCGCTTTTTTGTGGTCGCAGCGGACGATCAAACGGATGGTGGTTACCGTCAGCGTCACCTTTTTTGGCGTGGCGTATTTTGGGTTTTTTGGCAGTTATTTTTTCCAGCTTCGGGATTTGACCCAGGGTTCATGGTTTCTGCTTTGGCTTTACCTCGCCACCTGGGCCTATGATACCGGGGGTTATTTTGCCGGGAGTTTATGGGGTAAACACCGGTTAGCGCCCCAGGTTTCACCCAATAAATCCTGGGAGGGATGCGTCGGCGGGTTCGCGCTTTCCATTTTAACCCTCTTCTTACTTTGGCAATTTATTCCGGCCTACGCGCGGATTTTTAATCCGGCGGACATAGTGGTTCTGGCGGTTCTTCTTTCTTTTTTCGGGCAAATAGGGGATTTGGTGGAATCCATCATGAAGCGCAGTTTGTCCGCCAAAGATTCGGGGTCGTTTTTTCCGGGCCACGGGGGAGTGTTTGACCGAATCGACAGTTTGTTGTTTAACGCTCCGGTGCTTTATTTTTATCTAGTGTTTATTAAACATATTCAAGTTTAAGCGTGGGCGGTTTTTATAAGCGCCCAGGCTAAAATCCTATCGGAGGATGTATGTCACTCGAAGAAATCGTTAAGAAAGCCCAGGGCACTTTTCTCCATCAGTTCGGGGGGGACCCAAGCCGTAAGATTACCTTTGTGGCGGCGCCCACCCGCATCACTCTTTTGGGCGGCGAATATACCGAGGCGGTTGATGGGTTCAGTTTGCTGGCGGGCGGCAATCATACGGTTGTTGTCGGCGCGCAACGCCGAAGCGACAAGCAGGCGGTCATTTATTCCCTGAAATATGACGAGAAGATCAAGGCTAATTTATCCACCCTTAAATTCGACCGGGCCGACGGCTGGGCCAATTATTCCAAGGGCGTTTTTTATTTTTATGAGCGCACGGGACGGAAATTGGAAGGCGTTCAAATGGTCATCGCGGGTGATTTGCCCGAAGGCGTGGGGTTAGGTGTTTCGGCGTCCATTACGGCGGCTACCGGGGGCGCTTGTAATCTTTTGGGGGCCAATCCCCTTGATAACGCCACTTTAGCCAAACTTTGTCACAGGGTGGAAAGCCAATTTTTTAACGGCCGGGGCGATTATTTCTCGCCCTTCGCAGTTTGCTTCGCGAAAAAAGATCATTTGGTCATTTTTGACGCCCGCAGTTTTAAGCCGGAATATATTCCTTTTGATTCCAAGAACTATAAGTTGGTGGTGGTTGACAGCTTGGCGCGGAAAAAAGAAAGGGAAGAAGAATTTAAAAAACGGCTGGAACTTTTCCAACAATTGCTCCAGGAAGTCCGCAAGTATGTCCCTAAAGTGATTTCATTAAGGGACGTTGACGCGGAGGCGTATGAAATGGCCCGCAAAAACATCGATATTATTACCCGCAAGCGTTTGGACCATGTGATTTATGAAAATGGCCGGGTGAAGAAGGCCAAGGATATTTTGGGGCGGGGCGATTATGAGGGATTTGGCCGTTTGTTAAACGAATCCCATGATTCCTTGGTTGATAAGTTGAGGGCCAGCTGCCAGGAAGTGGATATCCTCACTAAAGTGGTACGCCAACAACAAGGTTGTTTGGGCTCCCGAATGATGGGAATCGGCTGGGGCGGGTCATTGGTTTGCCTCGTTAAAGCCGCGGATGTGCCGGTTTTTGTGGATCGGGTCAAGGGTGACTATAAACAGCAGGTGAATATGTCGACTCAAATTTTCGTCAATGAACCGCAAGATGGGGTCCGGGAAGTGGCGCCAGCGGTTTCATTGACGGCGAAAGATTCCTTTTAGAATTGACAATTTCCCCAAAGAGAGGGTTTTTTTGGCGTTTTGGGCATGGGTGACGGGGATTTAAAGCTGTTTTTTTGTTTCTAATCGCTTTTACCTAATTATAATGACCAGTAATGACCCGTTAGTTTTTATTGCAAGGTTGAACACCGTTTGGAAAAATAGTTTTGGAGGTGGTAATGCGTCTGTCGAAAAAAAGCTGTTTATTCGCGATAGCGATCTTGATGGGTCTTTCAAGTTTTGCGGCTGTTAAGGCCCAATTTTCTGCAAGCCCCGCCGATCAATATGTGGCTTCGGGACAACAGCTTTTAAGGGCGAATAACTATACGCAAGCCTTCCAATACTTTTCGGCCGCGATCAAGGTTGACCCTAATAACGTCGCCGCTTATCAAGGTTTGGGTAATTGTTATTACATGGCCGGACGCAAGTCGGACGCTTTGACCTACTATCAAAGGGCTTTAGCGCTTCAACCGGGCAACGCCCAATTGGCCCAGTTTGTCCAAAATTTACAAGCTCAATTAAATCCAGCTCCCGCTGGCGGCATGTACGGCTCCTCGGGAATGGCGACCGGTATGCCAGGGTCCGCAGGATACGGAACCGGAGTGCCGGGTTCCATGGGATTAGCCACCGATCCCATGACACAGGGTGTCGGCCTCTTTCAGCAAAAACAATATGCCGCCGCGATACCGTATTTTCAAAGCGCGTCCCAGCAAAACCCCAATGACTACCGCGCTTTTTATTACATGGGTTATGCCTATTACATGATCAACAACGCCCGCTTGGCGGCACTATATTTTGCGGTGGCCAACCTTAAACAACCTAACGCTTCCATTCAGGCTTACGCGGATCGGGTGAAGGCGCTATTGTCGTCGGATGATCAACAATGGGTCGGTATTCAACTATCCCAATACAGCGCTTCTCCTAATATGGCTTCCAACGGCGCTACCGTTAACGGCGGCGCGGTAAAACCAAGACCTCAATTTGGTTTTTACTTTATGGGCGGGTCTTCTTATGTTTTCTCGAATCCAAGCCAAATTATTAATGGGGCCCAGAACGCCGGGTCGGTTAGTTTATCCGGTACAACGCCTAATATGATTACCGAAATAGGAATGGAACCCTATGTGCAGTTTGGCCAAGATTTTGAATTGGATTTTGGTTTTAATTATATTCCTCTTGGCAATTTAGCTTATTCCTGGGTGAATTCATTTCCAGTTACGGATGGCAACTTGAATCCGGTGATCGCCAATAATCAGGCGGTATATGGATATAGCGATACCTTTAACACTAAAATAGTCGCAGTCGAATTAGGGTTTAAAATCCTGATGTGTGATTCCGACATGAAAGCTTACCTCGGATTGGGCGGTGATATCGCTCCGGTGAGCACGACCTTTAATAAGTTTCCGACCGACGCTACCGGCGCTTTAATCGATGAGGGCGCGGAAGAGGCGAGCAGCGGTCCTTACAGTGCCGTGGCGGTGGGCGGCTATGCACGGGTGGGGGTGGATTTCTACCTGTCGAAAAATATGGCTTTAGGGCCTTTCGCGGGAATACAAGTCCTCAGCGCGTCGAATTTCACCAACGGCGACAATGTTTTATCTGTGAATCCCGCCAACGGCGATGTCGGCGTACCGGGTCTAGGAAGTCTTGCGGGAGTTGTCAATACGACACCTTTAACCCTGGATTACAGCAATATTAGTTTTGGCGTGAATTTAGAGTTCACCTTCTAATTTTGGATTTTATTATTTTAAAAAGAACGGGCCCTTTTGGGCCCGTTTTTGTTTGTAGTGCATCATTTGAATTGGGGTTTTCGTGATTCGTAAAGTATTTTTGGCCACTATGACCGTTTTATGCATATCGTTTTTACCTTTAGCGGTTATAGCCGGTGATGTGATTTTGGAAAATACGATTACACTTTATGGTGATGCGGAAGGGTTTAACGGCCCTTACCGGCAAGGCCAAACTCTTTTGGGGCAGGAGCTTAAAAGTTTCCTCGACATTACCAAAGGGGGCCATGTAATTCTGCAAGCGGGGCTATTCAGCGTAAATCAGGAACAGCAAAACAGCCAATTTGATTTACAACCGATCCTTTCTTTCAAATATTACACCGATACCACCGACCTTATCTTTGGCACGATTGAGAATGAGAACCGCCATGGCTATTTGGAGCCTTTAGAGGACCCTCTTTTGGAATTCACACGACCGGTTGAATATGGATTGCAATGGAAGGAAAAGGACACGGGGTTTCAAAGCGACTGGTTTTTGGACTGGCAGGACCTGAATGTCGTGAACCAGCCGGAAATATTTGATTATGGCGGCGTGACTCTGGCCGATGTGGACGAACATTTCGGTTTGGAATTCCAATTTCACGGCCACCATGAGGGCGGGCGCATCTTCTTTGTCCATGTCATTAATAATTACGTTCCGGCGATCGGCTTCAGGCTACATGGGCCCCTGCCGGTTTTAGGCGAGAGTTCTTTGGCGATTTTTGGGATTGTGAGTTGTGATTTTGAGGGGCAATATATCACCGGCCCTGATTGGGGCAACGGGTTTTACGCCAGGGCGGGAGTGACGCCCTTGGGGCTATTCGAAATTTACGGAATCATGTGGAACGCACAGGACTTTTTCTCTGATGAAGGCGACCCCAATTATAATTCCCAAGGGCTAGATCCGAATTATTACCAGGCCAGCCGTACTTATGAGGAAATTGGCCTTAAAAAAACATTAACGGATCATAAAGGGTTTCTAATTGACGCTGAATTAAAATCGGAGTGGGCGGATATCACCTGGGCGCTTTCGGGGAAATTGGTCGCCACCGTGCCTTTTAATATGGAACTTCCGATTAAAGAAAAGAAAGTGGTTAAAGAATGAGAAAAATTGAAAACCAAATTCGACAAATGAACCCGAAAATACTAAAGAAGGCTGGTCCTTTTTCGCGGCTTAAGGATTTTCTTTTGTGTTTTAGCGTTTTCGCTCTATGGCTGTTCATGATTTCACCGCTTGGGGCTCAAACACTGGATTGGATGGGTCAAACCGCAATGGTTCCCACGGCGGATAAGGGCGCTGTGGAATGGAAAAATCAATTCACGTTTTACGGGGATAACAATGAGTTTTTTGAGCCTTTTCGGGTGAGGGAAACCACCCTGGGCCAGCAATTTGAAAGCTTTTTGGATGGATCGATTAAAGAAACGACGGATTTTTGGGCCGGGGTTTTTGTGGACCACCGCAGCGCCCAGGCGGTCACCGTCAACGCTGAACCGATCTTATCTTTTATCTATCACGGGGGTGGAAGCCAGTTTGTGTTGGGGACACTTTTGCCGGTCTACCGCCACGGCCTCATTGAACCCATGGAAGATACGACATTGGAATTAACCCGCCCTATTGAATACGGCTTGGAATTCATACAAAAAGATAATTTTGTTAATTTAGACTCGTTTTTAAATTGGCAGCAAATTTTGACCGATGTGGACAGGGAAATCTTCGATTACGGCGGTTCGGCGCGGCTTCCCATCTGGAGCGACTTTACTCTTTTAGGACAATTGCACGGTTATCATGTGGGCGGTGAGCAATACGGCGGTATTGTCCGAAATAATCTCGCGGGCGGTTTGGGTATCGGACTCGACGAAAATTTTTTAGGCGCCACGACGTTGGAAGTATTTGGTTTAGGCAGCAAAGATACCAATCGCCCGGATTACCCGGGCCCGGTTTTGGGGTATGGGATCTATACCAAGCTGATCGTCTCGCCCGACCGGCAATGGCAGTTCTTCGGGATTTCTTGGTTTGGTCAAGATTACATGGCCGAGGAGGGGGACGGCAACTACAACTCGCTGGGAACGGACGGGGTTTACTATGAATCCAGCCGCACTTATGAGGAATTGGGCGTGCGCCGTTTTGTTGAAATTGAAAACGGTGTTACCTTTGATTTCGAATTGCGTTCCCATTGGGTTGACGCTTCTTGGGCCAATTCCTTTCGGATCATGGCATTCGTCCCATTTGACGTGACCATTGACCGCAGGAACCAAAATCCGGCCGAACAATAAGCTGCGAGGTTTTATGGGCACGGTATCAGCGGGATTTGAAAAAAAAACTAAAATCGCTTTCACTACTTTGGGCTGCCGGGTGAACCAATACGATACCCAAGCCATGAAAGAACAGGCGGAAAAAGCATCGCTTCAGACCGTGAAGTTTGATGAGGTGGCCGACATTTATGTCATCAACACTTGCACGGTCACTTCGGGGGCGGATACGGAAGGACGTCAGCTGGTCCGCCGCGCTAAAGCAAAAAATACTGATTCTTTTGTGGTGATGACAGGTTGTCTTGCCCAGGACCGCCCTGGAGATATGGCCGCGTTGGCCGGGGTGGATCTGGTGGTGGGGAATACCGAAAAATCTGCGCTTCTGAATAAAATAATTTACCAATATAAACCCCTTCGGTATCTGGAGAACGAAACGCGTTTTGACTCTTTGTCACCTTGGGGCGGGGGTATTTCCCGATTTGACGGCCACCAGCGGGCAACCATTAAGGTTCAGGATGGCTGCAACTTTGGCTGTTCTTTTTGCCTCATCCCCCGCGTACGGGGCCGAGCTATTTCCCGCCCGGTTTTTGAAATTATTGAAGAGGGGAAAAGGTTAACAGCCCAAGGAGTGAAAGAGTTAGTTTTGGCGGGCATACAACTTTCCTCTTACGGAAGGGATTTGGGATTGAAAACCTCCGAACCCCGCTTGGCGCCGGTCATTGAAAAACTTTTAGCCCTTCCGGGGGTACGACGGGTTCGTTTATCCTCTTATGCAGTGGCGGATTTTGAGGAGGCGCTTCTTCCGTTGTGGAAATCCCATTCAGGTTTCTGCGCCCATCTGCATTTGCCGCTTCAAAGCGGGGACGCGGGGTTATTAAAAACCATGAGGCGGCCTTATACGCTGGAAGGTTATCGCGCTACTGTGGATAAAATCAGGACGGCCGTTCCCCATTTAGGATTAACGACGGACATCATCGCCGGCTTCC
>Ga0181520_10012108_pt1 | contig 11156 bp, 9 predicted proteins | sample PEATcosm2014_Bin_29_FD_132451 | JGI IMG/M metagenome (GOLD analysis project Ga0181520, IMG submission 132451) | Peatland microbial communities from MTU Mesocosm Facility, Houghton, MI, USA - PEATcosm2014_Bin02_30_metaG | ecosystem: Environmental > Terrestrial > Soil > Wetlands > Peat | place...
GGCGGGCTTTATCGGCTCCAATTTGGTAGCCGAGCTCGCAAAGGAAGACGATCTTTCCATGATCGTAGCGGACGACCTGTCCTTGGGTCGGATCGAAAACATCGGGCCGCAACTGGACTCCGGAAAGGCTCTCTTCGAGCAATGCGACTTCAGCCAAGCAGATCCGGTCGGCTCCGTCTTCAGGCGTCACGGACCTTTCGATACCGTCTATCACCTGGCGGCCAACTCGGACATCGAGAGGAGCTCCAGGAATCCGGGAATCGAATTCGAAAAGACGTTCTTGACAACCTACCGCACGCTCGAGGCGATGCGCGAGCATGGCTGCAAGGAAATAGTCTTCTGCTCGACCTCGGCTATCTATGGCGATAAAGACGGCGTCGCCGTAGCCGAATCCACCGGTCCTTACCTCCCTATTTCGTACTATGGCGGGGCCAAGCTGGCGGCTGAGGGCTTCATCAGCGCCTATGCCCACATGAACGGGATGAAGGCGATAATCCTGCGCTTTCCCAACGTCGTCGGGGACAAGGCGACGCACGGGGTAATCCTGGATTTCGTCAGGCGACTCAAGGCGGAGCCCGGAGAACTGAGGGTACTGGGCGACGGGAACCAGGAAAAACCATACCTCTACGTAAAGGACTTGGTGGCTGCGATCCTCTATGTACGGCGCCTCGCCGTAGAGCCCGTCGCCGTCTATAATATCGGAACCGAGAGCCGGACCAAGGTCAGGGACATAGCGCGGATAGTGATAGAGGAAATGGGCCTCGAGGACGTCAGGCTGGCATATACCGGAGGCAAGGCCGGATGGAAGGGCGACGTCTCCCGATTCGGCTACGACCTTTCCAAGATCCACGCCCTGGGCTGGAAGGCGACGAACAGCTCGGACGAAGCGGTCAGGCTCGCGGCCCGAAGAATATTGGAAGATTATAAATAGGCGGGACGCCACATGGTAATAACCCAAACGCCGCTTCGCATGTCCTTCTTCGGCGGGGGGACGGATCTCCCGGACTTCTACTCCAGGCACGGGGGCGCCGTTCTCAGCACCACGATAGATAAATATATCTATATAATCGTCAAGCCGCGCTTCGACGACCTCATCGTCCTCAATTATTCCGAACGCGAGAAGGTCGAGAAGGTCGAGGATATCCGCCACAACATCTTCCGCGAGGCGCTCCGCTACGCCGGGGTGGGTTGCGGCGTCGAGATCACCAGCATCGGGGATATCCCCTCGAGCGGCAGCGGGCTGGGCTCCTCGAGCGCCTTTACCGTGGGCCTCCTGGGCGCGCTTTTCGCCTATAAGGGAGAGGCCAAGGGCCCCAAGGACCTCGCCGAGGCCGCGTGCAGCATCGAAATCGACATCCTGAAGGAGCCGATAGGGAAGCAGGACCAGTACGCCGCTTCCTTCGGGGGCTTCAAGCGCTATCGATTCGCCCGCGACGGAAGCGTGGAGGTCGAGCCCATCCCCATGGGCTACGACGCCTTCCTGGCCTTGCAGCGGTCCTGTCTATTGTATTATACGAATGTCACGAGGAAAGCCTCCTCCGTCTTGAGCGACCAGAAATCCCGGATTGCGACGACCACGGATTCCCTGCGACGCCTGGCCAGGCTCGCGGAAAGCCTGGACGAGGCTTTCGAGAAGGGCGATATCCAGACTATAGGCCGGAAGCTGGACGAGAACTGGCGCGAGAAGAAAAAGCTTTCCGGGAAGGTATCCAGCGGGGAGATAGACGCCATTTACGACCGGGGCCTCGACGCGGGCGCCATTGGCGGCAAGCTCTTGGGCGCAGGCGGGGGCGGGTTCTTCCTTTTCCTCTGCCCTCCCGAGAGGCAGGGAGCCTTGCGGACGGCCATGAAGGATTTGCGGGAGCTTCCCGTATCCTTCACCCGCCAGGGAAGCAAAGTCATCATGAACCTGGAAGAGAACGTATATCCGTTGGGCTAGATCCCGGAAAAGCGAGCGCGAATGACGGAATTCCTCAAGAGAAAATCGATAAACAGCATAGGCGATTTCCGGTTTTGGCTGAGCGGTTTCGCCGTGCGCTCCTACTCTATGGCCACGGGAATCCGTCCCTCCAGCCGGCCCTACGTCAGCGGGGATTCCTTCCGGGCAGTGGCGCGGCATGTCCTCGATAAGGGCGGCAGCCTGGACGCACGGCGAGTCGGGCGCGGCGATATCGTCTTCGTCGACGCCGACGAGATCCCGCGCTTCGGGGAGAGCATCCTGCCGGGGATTCGGGAGCGCTTTATCCTCGTATCGCATAATTCGGACCGGAACATCGACGGGGCTTATGCTCGCCTCGCCGACGATCCGCGGATCCTCGCCTGGTTCGCGATGAACGCGGTGCTGAGGCACCCCAAGGTTCATCCCCTGCCTATCGGCCTCGAGAACCGCTGGAAGCACAACAACGGCATAATAGGGGATTTCGATCGCCTGCGCGCGCTTCCGGCGAAGAAGGCGATGCGAATAATCTACGCCTTCTCGGTCGGTACGAACGAGGCGGAGCGAAGGCCCGCCCTGGAGGCGATACGTTCCTCGCCGGTCGCCGACGGACCGAGCTGGACGCTGAGCCGTTCCTATCGGGAGCGCCTGAACGGCTACGCCTTCACGCTCTCGCCTCCGGGCAACGGCTTCGACTGCCACAGGACCTGGGAGGCCCTCTATCTCGGCACCATCCCGATCGTGAAGCGCTCTCCGTTCTTCGAGGCTTTCCCCGAGCTCCCGGCCTTGATAGTCGACGATTGGAGAGAGGTGACGGCCTGGGACGAGGATTTCCTGCGGCTTTCGTACGATCGGCTTCGACCCAAGATAGCGTCGTGCCCCTACCTCTGGATGGATCACTGGATCGGGGAGTTCGAAAAATGGCGGAACGCCATAGGCGATACGTGACTATGGACTTCGAGCTTCTGATCCTCACTATCGAGCGGGACGTGGAAATACTCGAGTTCGGAATGCCGCTGCTGCGCCGCTACTTGGCTCCTCGAAGGACGGTATTCATCGCGCATCTCCCGACTGGAAAGGGCCCGGATACCGCAGGAGGGCGACCTGACGCTCGTAGAGGACGAGATTCTCGAAGGCTTGACGCCTTCTCTCGTCCGCGACCTCCTGGCGGCCCGCAACGCGGACCCGGGCAGGGCGGGCTGGTATTTCAAGCAGCTGGTCATCTTCGCCTACGCCACGATGCCCCAGGCCGCCGACCGCTATCTCGTTTGGGACGCGGATACCCTGCCGCTCCGCGAAATGTCCTTTTTCGACGAAGGCGGAAGAGCCGTATTCGACGTAACGGCATACTTTCACATGGCCTACTTCGAAACCCTGAAGAACTTGGTCGGCATCGAGCGCCGGGTCGATTATTCCTTCATCTCGGATCACATGATGCTGGAGAAGGAAATCGTGCTCGCCCTGCTCGACCGGATCATGGGCGATCGGGTCCCTGCCGGAGACAGTCTCGCGAGGCGGGCGCTGTCATCGATATCGGACGAAGGTCTGGCCGGAGGCTGCGGCTTTTCGGAATACGAAACCTACGGCAACTTCGCGGCGGTTTATTTTCCGGAGCGTTTCATAACCAGGAAGAGTTCCCGCACACGGGAAGGGTCGACCTACTTCGGCCTGCCGCCGCTCTCGCCAGCCGTCCTGTTTGCGCTGTCTCGAAGATACTCCTGGGCCAATTTCGAGAGTCCGATGGAGGCCGATCGCGAGATACGCGACCGCCTCGCGGCAACGGCGCATAGGATATCCGGTTTCTTATGGTCGACCATGACCGCTCTGCTTCATCTGAGGGTTTTCGCCTCTTACCTGAAGGATTTCAGGACTATCATGCGTGAGCCGACCGATAAGGCGCCCGAACGGAGGCGCGCATGGACGCGGTGATCGCCGCGGGCGGCAAGGGAACCCGTCTCGGCGAGCTGACGCGGGAGATCCCTAAATGCCTGCTCCCCATCGCAGGCAAGCCCCTTCTCGGCCTTCAACTCGACGAGCTCGCGCGAAACGGCATAGGGAAAGCCTGGCTCCTGACCGGTCACTTGGGCGACTCGGTCGACGAGTACGTCGAGGCCTACGAAGGTCCGGTCGAAGTCGAGTCGATTCGGGAAACCGAGCCTCTCGGTACGGGCGGAAGCCTTGCGGCGCTCGCCGGCGCATTCGACGAGGCCTTCGCCTTCCTCTACGGCGACCTGGTCCTGTCCCTCGATCTCGCGAGGATGCGGGCCTTCCACGACCGATCGGGCGCGACCGTCACCATGCTCGCCCACCCCAACTCCCACCCCTATGACAGCGATCTGATACTCGCCGGTCCCGGCGGACGGGTGTCCGGAATTCTGCGAAAATCCGAGGAGCGATCGGGCTGGCAGCCTAACCTCGTGAATGCCGGGCTCTATATCGTCTCGCCGGAATTGCCTGCGGCGATCAGGCCAGGAGTAAAGCAGGATTTCGAGAAGGATATACTGGCCTCGCGGATCGATGCGGGCAGGGTCTTCGCCTACCGGACGGCCGAATACGTCAAGGACATGGGCACGCCTGAGCGTCTGGCGCAGACGGAGAGAGAGTTGGCCTCGGGGGCCGTGGCTGCTCGCCGCCTGTCCAATCGGCAAAAGGCCATATTCCTCGACCGGGACGGGACGATCAACGAATTCGACGGCCTCATCCACGATCCATACCAATTGAGGCTCCTCCCCGGGGCGGCCGAGGCCATAAAGAGAATCAACGCTTCCCGATACCTCTGCTTTATCGTGAGCAATCAACCGGCCGCCGCGCGGGGTCTCTGCGGGCTGGCCGATATAGAGACGATCAACCATAAGCTGGATGCCTTGCTCGGCAGGGAAGGCGCCTTCGTCGACGATATAAGGTATTGTCCCCACCATCCCGACAAGGGCTACCCCGAGGAGAATCCCGCGTTGAAGATAGACTGCGAGTGCCGAAAGCCCAAGGCGGGGATGCTGACGGATCTGGCGGCGCGCTACAACGTCGACTTAAGCGCCTCGTATATGATCGGCGACACCTCGGTCGACGTCGCGACGGCCCTCGCCGCCGGGACAAAATCCATACTCGTCTCGAGCGGGATGAAGGAAGAGCCTCCAAAATACGATGCGCGGCCCGACCTGGCGATCGCGGATCTCGGAGCCGCGGTTGGCGCGATCCTGGGCGGATATATATGAAGGAAAACGTCGCCGTCCTTGTCCTGTCCTGCGATCGCTACTCGGATCTGTGGCCCGTATTCGTCCGTCAATTCCGCCGATATTGGCCCGCCTGTCCCTTCGCGACCTATATAGCCACGAACCGCCTCGACCCGCGAATCGATGGCTTTACGACGATCATGACCGGCGACGATGTCTCCTGGTCCGACAACCTGGCCAAAGCCCTGGACTCGATCTCTCAGGACTACGTGCTGCTCTTCCTCGAGGATCTGATGCTCCGCGCCCCGGTCGACGTCGAGCTAGTGTCCCGGATCGCGGAGAGGCTGGCTTCGCTTCGTCCGGACTATATAAATCTCAACGCGATGGAGCGGCCCGGCGAGCGCGTGGACGCTTATCTGGGCCGCACGAGAGAAGGGGCCATATACCGCACGTCGACTGTCCTTTCTCTCTGGAGGAAGGAAAGGCTCAAGAGCCTGCTCGAGCCGGGAGAGAGCGCCTGGGCCTTCGAGCTCGTCGGCTCCTACCGCTCGGACGCCTATCCGGGATTCTACTCCACGTGGAAAGAATGCTTCCCCGTCGTCAATAGCGTCATAAAGGGTAAGTGGAGGCGGGACGCGATCGCGATACTGGCGGCGCAAGGCGTAGAGGTGGATTCGACGGCGCGCAGCGAGATGTCGAGGATCGAGGCCTTCGTCTTTACGTTGAAGCGACTGCGGACGGCGCTGTTCAAGCTCGTGCCGATGAGATACAGGCGGGCCATGCACGGCGCTCCGACCGGATAGATGCCCAGGCAAGGAGTCAACATGCCGGTGGATTTCTCTCAGGATATCGATCGATATTTCTCTCGCCTCAAGTCCACCCTCGACCTCGTATCGAGGAAGGAGCTCTCCGATTTCATGAGCCTGCTCCTCGAGGCCCTCGAGGGCGGCAAGAGGATCTATATCATGGGCAACGGAGGCTCGGCCGCCACGGCCTCGCATTACGTCTGCGATTTCAACAAAGGCCTGTCCTACGGCAAGGCGCGCCGCTTCAGGTTCATCTGCCTCAACGATAATTTCCCGACGACCATGGCCTACGCGAACGACCTGAGCTACGAGCTTGTCTTCGTAGAGCAGCTCCGCAATTTCCTCGAGCCCGGAGACCTCGTCATCGGCATTTCCGGCTCGGGCAATTCGCCCAACATCCTCAAGGCCGTGGAATACGCCGGGTCGGTAGGCGCTACGACGATAGGGATCACGGGCTACGACGGCGGCAAGCTGAAGGTCGCCGCCGAGTATGGCGTGAACGTCCCCGTCCACGACATGCAGATAAGCGAGGATATCCACATGATCCTCGATCACCTCATCTACTCCACTTTCTCGCGATTGTTGCCCGAGGAATAATGGGGAAAAACGACATCGACGTCTTCGTGCCCGGAAGGATCTGCCTCTTCGGCGAGCATTCCGACTGGGCCGGCGGATACAGACGCGTCAACAGCGCCGTGGAAGCGGGCTACTGCATCATTTCCGGCACCGGCCAGGGGCTGCGCGGCCGCGTGCGCGAGAATCCCAAGCGCTTTATCTTCCATTCGACGGACCTCGAGGGGAAGCGGTCGAGCCTCGACGAGCCGATGGAAGGCCGCCGACTCCTGGCCTTGGCGAAGGAAGGGGGATTCTGGAGCTATGCCGCCGGGGTCGCCTACCAGGCCCTGGTCAATTACCACGTCGGCGGGGTGGAGATCGACAACTACGGCTCGGACTTGCCGATCAAGAAGGGCCTCTCCTCGAGCGCCGCGACCTGCGTCCTCGTTGCCCGGGCCTTCAACAAGGCCTACGACCTGAAGCTGACCGTCAGGGGCGAGATGGACCTGGCCTACAGGGGCGAGATCACGACGCCCTCGCGCTGCGGCCGCATGGATCAGGGCTGCGCCTACGGCACCAAGCCCATCCTCATGCGCTTCGACGGGGACGCCGTCGATATAGACGAATTGGCCGTGGGCGGCGAGATCCATATGGTCATCGCGGACTTGCGCGCCAAAAAGGATACCGTCAAGATCCTCGCCGCCCTGAACAGGGCCTATCCCTTCGCCGATACCGACGAGGCGAGGAGGGCCCAGGAATACCTCGGCAGGGGCAACGCCGCCCTCGTCGAATCGGCGCGGCTCGCCCTCGCGGCAGGAGACGCGGCGCGACTGGGGAAGCTCATGCGGGAAGCCCAGGCGGCATTCGACGCCTATCTGGGTCCGCTCTGCCCGGAGGAGCTCGGCGCCCCGGTACTCCATCGTCTGCTCGCCGAGCCCTCGATCCAGGGCCTTATCTGGGGCGGGAAGGGCGTAGGCTCCCAGGGGGACGGATCGGCGCAATTCATCGCCCGGGGCAAGGAGGAACAGGGCCGCCTGATCGCCTCCTTGAAGGACATGGGATTATCGGCTCTCCCGCTCACCCTTCCGAAGACCCGCAAAGTACGGAAGGCGGTCGTCACCGCGGCCGGCCACGGCACGCGTCTCTTCCCGATGACCTCGATAGTCCGAAAGGAATTCCTCCCCGTCGTCGATTCGAGGGGGCGCATGCTCCCCCTGATCCTCGCGAACGTGGAGGAAGCCTTCGACGCGGGCATAGACGAGGTGGCCATCATCATCCAGGAGGGCGATAGGGAGCTTTTCGAGGCCTTCTTCCATCAGGACATCCCGCAGGAGCACTATCAGGCCCTCTCGGTCCCCTCCCGGCAGGAGTCGGATCGGATCCGCGGATTCGGCCAGCGCGTCGTCCTGATCGCCCAGCGCGAGCAGCGCGGCCTGGGGCACGCGGTCTCGCTGGCGCGGGAATGGGTGGGCTCGGAGCCCTTCCTCCTCGTCCTCGGCGATCACCTCTTCGTCACGAGGACCAAGAGCCGCTGCGCGCGGCAGCTGATAGACCGGTATTACGAGGCGGAGGCGAACCTCATCGGAGTGCAGCCTACCCCCGGATCGGAAGTCGGTCGCTTCGGCACGATAGGCGGCGAATGGCTGCCCTTCGAGGCGGGCGGGAAAGGGAAGCGGGACCTCATCGCGATCAACCGATTCAAGGAAAAGCCCGATATCGAATTCGCCAGGGAGCAGCTTTCGGTGGAGGGCCTTCCGCCCGATTCCTTCCTGACGGTATTCGGCCTCTACATACTCGGCCCCGCCCTGCTCGAAGAGCTGGAGCGGCGATCGAGCGAGCCGGGACAGACGGGCGAGGTCCAGCTCACCGACGCCCTCGAGGCCATGCGCGCGCGCGAGTCGTTCCTCGGCCTCGTCATCGAGGGGGAGAAGATAGACGTAGGCGTTCCCCAGGGTTATCTCGAGGGGATACGGCTCTTCGCCGGAGCGCCCGAATGCACATAGTCAAGGTCAACGGCGGCCTGGGGAACCAGATGTTCCAGTACGCCTTCGCCCTGGCCCTCGATCGCCTGTACGGGAGCGCGAAGCTCGACCTCGCGTGGATCCGGGGCGAGAGCGCGCATAACGGCTACGAGTTGGACCGCCACTTCCGCCTGCGGCTGCCCGAGTGCGAGCCTGAGGAGCGGAAGACCCTCGGCGACGTCGATCCGAGCGTCTTGGGCAGGGCGAGGAGAAGACTCGGCCTCAAGAAGAAGGCTCATTATATATCACGCTCGTTCGGCTGGGACCCGCATTATCTTTCCGCGGACAGGGACGGCTATTTCGCCGGCTACTGGCAGAGCTACAAATACTACGCCGGCATCGAGGATACCGTCCATGGAGCCTTCGAATTCATCGAGCCCCTCTCCGATAGGAACGAGGCCTTCCTCGAAAAGGCGGGGGGAAGGACCCTGATCGGAATCCATGTCCGACGCGGGGACTATCTCTCGATTCCCGTCCTTTCCGATGTCTGCGGCCAGGACTATTACCGGGAGGCCCTGGCTCGGGCTTCGGATGGGATTCGCGATCCTCTATTCGCCTTCTTCTCGGACGATCTCGATTGGTGCAGGGACAAGCTGTCGGTCGAAGGCGAGGCCGTCTTCGTGGATTGGAACAGGGGCATGGACAGCTACGCGGACATGCGCCTCATGATCGCCTGCGACGGGCTCGTCATCGCCAACAGCAGCTTCAGCTGGTGGGGAGCCTGGCTCGGTGAGCGCGCGGGACGCAGGGTATTCGCGCCGCCCAGGTGGTACAACAGTCGTCGAAGGGATAATGCGGATATAGCGCCGCCCTCCTGGGAAAGGATCGGCATCGCGTGAAGGCCTTCGTGATCAATCTCCGCGACAACCCGGAGAGACGGGCCTTCATGAAGGCGCAGCTGGATAGGCTCGGCCTGGATTACGAGTTCTTCGACGCGATCGAGGGAGCTCGCTATCGCGACGATCCCCGTTGGTACGATCCCGAGAAGAGTATCGCATCGGTCAACCGAGAGCTAAGGCCCGGCGAGGTGGGCTGCGCCTTGAGCCATGCCTTCGTCTATAAGGAGATCGCCAGGCGAGAGCTGCCCTGCGCCTTCGTGCTGGAGGACGACGCGATACTGAGCGACGACGTCCCCGGCGTGCTCGAAAGACTGGAAAAGGGCGAGCTCAGGCAGGGAGAAATAGTCTTCCTGGAGCGCTGCGATTACGTGCTTCCCTTCTCCTCCCGCCGCTTGATCGGGAAATATCGGATCGCGACTCCCGTCCTCGTAAAGCTCGGCTCGACCGCGCAGGCGGCGGGCTACGTAATGTCCCTGGAAGCCGCGCGAAGGATCATGGACGCCAATATCCCCGTCGCCTTCCCCGCGGACAATTGGGGTTTCTACAGGGGACTGGTCGCCTTTCGCGGCGTGACGCCCACGCTCACGCTGGTCAGGCAGCGCGTGGAATTCGGGAGCACGACGACGAGGGGCGTTCGCCCGGCATTCAGGCGGCACAATGTCGTCATGCTGCTCGGATACGGATTCTTCATGTTCACCGGGGCGGGGAGAAGGATCAGGCGCTTCCTCAAGGAAAGGGGACTCATGAGATGAAGACCTCCCAGCGCGCCAGGCAATACTTTCTTTTCTTCATCGACATCCTCGTCCTCTTCGTCGCCCTCTTCGCCACGCTGTGGCTCCGCAGGGGACTCGGGGAAGCCGTGGCTACCTTCGGGGTCCACGCGCGCTACTTCGCCCTCATCTTCGCGGTGCTGCTCGGCATCTACTACGTGGCGGGCTTCTACGACCTGCAGGCGGACTTCGACGACGCGAGGTTCCTGGGCAAGATCATCTGGACCTCCCTGGTCGACTCCCTGGTGGGCGCCCTCTATTTCTACCTCGTCCGCGATGCCCCCATAGGTCCCAAGACGGTCCTCGCCCTCGACGCCATCATGACGGCTTTCTTCGTCTGGATCTGGCGGGCCGCCTATTCCCGCGTCGCGCGCCGGCTGAATTCCAATATGAAGATCGCCTTCGTAGGAAGCGATCCGGCCCTGAAGGATCTGGTGACCGACATCCGAGCCCATCCCAACGGCTACGAAACCGTGGCCTTCTACGACGAAGGGGGCTCTCCTCCGCCCATCGAGGGCCTTCGCGAGTTTCGCGACGCCGAGTCCTTCGTCTGGATGGCGTCGAGCCTGGACATCAGCCTCGTGGTCATATCGGACGAGAGGGCCCTGAGCGAGCAGACGCGCATGGCCCTCCTGAGCCTCATGGGTCCCGAGCTGCGCTTCATGCGCCTGGACAGGTTCTACGAATATCGCCTGAGGAAGATACCGATAGGGACGATCAGCGATTTCTGGTTCCTCGAGAACATCGACCTGCACGCGAAAAAGCCCTACGAGGGCGCGAAGCGCGCGATCGATATCTGTCTCGCCGCGCTCGGGCTCGTAGTCCTCTCGCCCATCCTCCTCCTCGTCGCGATAGCCGTGAAGCTGACCAGCAGGGGGCCAGTCTTCTTCATCCAGACCCGGCTGGGCAGGGGCGGCCGGGCCTTTTCGATCGTGAAGTTCCGGACCATGCATACAGACCGCAACGATTTCTCCCCCACGGGCCGGAACGATCCCCGCATCACTCCCGTGGGGAATTTCCTCCGCAGGACCAGGCTCGACGAGGTCCCGCAGTTCTACA
>Ga0181520_10012109_pt1 | contig 11156 bp, 8 predicted proteins | sample PEATcosm2014_Bin_29_FD_132451 | JGI IMG/M metagenome (GOLD analysis project Ga0181520, IMG submission 132451) | Peatland microbial communities from MTU Mesocosm Facility, Houghton, MI, USA - PEATcosm2014_Bin02_30_metaG | ecosystem: Environmental > Terrestrial > Soil > Wetlands > Peat | place...
AGCGCGGTGATCTATTCTCTACATCTGTAAATATTCAGCTTGACATTATTTACATTTGTAGAGAATATGGCCGCATGTCCAAGCCTGTCGTGGAACTCACGGAATCCGAGTGGCCGGTCATCAAGGCCGTTTGGGAAACCGAACCCTGCACCGCGCCCGTTATCCAGGAGCGCCTGGCCAAGCCCACCGGCTGGACCTATTCCACGGTGCGGACGCTCATGGACCGCATGGTGGCCAAGGGGCTGCTGACGGCCCGGAAGGAGGGCAAGCTGACAATCTATCATTCCGCCGTGACGCGCAAGCAGGCCCAGCGCGGCGAATTGTTTTACACGCTCAAGCACGCTTTCAATGGCGCGCTGACGCCCATGGTGCAGTGCCTCTTGGATAATCACAACCTCGATGACCAGGAGCTGGCCAAGATCGAGGAGATCATCAAGGCACGCAAGAAGGCGGGCCGGGGGAATTAAACCGCTTTTAATCGTTTTAAGAGGAAACATACATGCGCACCCATTGTTTTATCACCGCTCCGGTCCTGTTGCTGGTCATCGCGGGCGCCGTCAGTTGCTCCAAAGGTCCGGCCATGGGGCCGTTGCCGCCCAATACGGACAAGTTGGGCCAGGTGGAGCTGGCTCCGGAAATCCCGGCGTATTTCAGCCTGGCCAACCATAAGAGTTGCACGCTCACGGCGCGCCGGGTTCCCGACGGCATGGCAATCACGGTGGAAACCATGGCCACCAACAATCTCGGGGCCATTACGCATACCCTGGCCACGATTACGACCGTACCCGGCCGGGCGTGTGTCGTTTCCCTGGGCGACGAGGCCGTGGCTTTTACGCCCACCCTGAAGAAACAATGACGGCTTTGAATCTTGGCCATGAACTCCATCATCGAACATCTGGATCAACTTGGCGGCCAGTTTTTGACGTTCGCCTGGCCGATGTTCTGGCAGTCCAGCCTGCTAATCGGATTGGTCTATGCGGGCGACCGGTTGCTGGCGCGGAAGGTCCGGGCGGCGGTGCGCCATGCGCTCTGGCTGGTGGTTTTGGCAAAGTTGCTGCTGCCGCCGTCGCTGGCGCTGCCCACGGGCGCGGCGTGGTGGCTCTTTCCCACCGAACCGGCGGTCAAGGCGCCCGCGCCGAGGAATTTCGTGGTGTCAGTGGGTGACGCACCGGCATTGGAAAATTTCGTGCCGGTCTCCGTTCCGGTGGCGTCTCCGCCGGTCAAGCCGGATCTTGCGGGCTGGGCTTTGCTGGCGACGGCGGCGGTCAGCGTTGGGCTGATGGGGTGGTTGCTGTTCCGCGGGGGGCAGGTGGCACGCATGGTGCGCCGAGCGGCGCCGGCCGGTGAGCTTGCGCCCATGCTCGACCAGGTGCAGCGGGCGGCCGGGTTGCGGCGTCCGCTCCGGCTGAAAATGGTGGAGGACCGCACGTCGCCGGCGGTGGCCGGGCTGCTGCGTCCGGTGATCCTGCTGCCGCGCGTGGTGGCGGAGCAGTTATCCGCCGAACAACTGCGGGCGGTGCTGCTGCACGAGGCGATGCATTTGCGGCGCTGCGATCTTTGGACCAACTGCGCGCAGGCGCTGCTGCAAAGCCTCTACTGGTGGCACCCGCTGGTGTGGCTGGCCAACGGCCGCCTCCGGCGATTGCGCGAGGAAGCGGTGGACGATGCGGTGATGCTGGCCTTGGCGGACGGCGCGGAGATCTATGCGCCGACGCTGCTGGAGGTGGCGCGGCTGGCGTTCCGGCGGCCGCTGCTGAGCTTGGGGCTGGTGGGCATTTTGGAATCGCGCAGCGCCCTGCGGCAGCGCATTGAGCGGTTGGTGGCGTTTCGGGCGCCGCGCCGGGCGGGGCTTTCGCTGGTTTCGCTGCTGGCGATTCTGGGGTTTAGCGCGGTGGCGCTGCCGATGGGGCAGGGGCCAGCTCCGGCCACCGGCCAACCCTTGCCCGCCGCAAACCAGCACGGCGCCACCGACGCGACACCCGGGCAGCCTTTTCCGCGGCCATTGGTGTTGATTCAGGCTGAAATTTACCAAGTGCCACCGGACGAGCTGAAGCAGTTGGTGTCCGATTTGCCGACGGTCAAGGTTCCGGGCCACGGTGCGAACCATTCTCCGGCCGGCGAGGAAACCTGGTGGTCGGCCTCGCCAGCACAATATTTGGAATTGTCCGGCCGGCTGAAAGCATCGGGCTTGAAGCCGGAGCAGCGCCCGCGGATCCAGACATGCAGCGGGAAGCCGGCCCAGTTTTTTGTAGGGGATATTCTGGGCAAGACGGAGATTCTGCGCGGAACGGAGATTGATTGCCTGCCGGTCGTGCGGGACGGAAAGATCCAGTTGACCTTTACGAGCGAAGTCATGGATGGCACGGCCGGGGCCCGGCTTACCAACCGGGTCGAAGGGGATTGGGAATTGCCGAGCCACGGCGGTTTGGTTGTTCCCATGCCGAACGACACAAAGCACAGGGTCTTCTTTTTGACGGCGGAAGTTTTGACCAATACATTGCAGGCGCAATCGCCGCCCGGCAGTTCGAATCAGGCTGTCAAGGCTACGGAAGCCAATTTGGACAATGTGAAAGCGCTTCCTCAAGGGCGATCGCCCGTCCAGACTCCAGAAGTTCACATTAAGGCACGGTTTATTGAGGTGCCTGCGGATGCGATTGGTGGCCTGAAGTGGCTCGTGGCGGCCACGAATCTTTCGGACGGCGGCATCACCGCGCTGCTGACAAGCGAAAATGCCCATGCCGTACTCCAGGCACTGGAAACGCGCAAAGACATCGAAACGCTGGGCGAACCGGAGGTTACCGTGTCGAGCGGGCGCGAGTTTCAGATACGCCAGACAAGGGAGGTGACGATTGTTACCAATACGGCGTGTTACGATATTTTAACCAATGGGAACGACATGGCTTATATGTCCCCACAAACCACGCCCATTGATATCGGCCCGATACTGGACGCCGTCCCGCGAGTCATGGACGACCATTACACGATTGATTTGAAGATGACGGCCTCATTGACTGAGTTTCTCGGCTACGCGGCGGGCCCGACCAATGCTTTTGACGATCGCTGGCCAAACGCGGTTACCAATGCCGGCGGCGAGAGGGTTAACTTGCCGGTGGTCTTGCCGGCGGTGCAAATCCGCTCCAGTTCCACGCACGTCAACCTCCGCGACGGTCAGACCGTCGTGTTATGGCTGAGCCAGGCGCAAGCGCGCCAAGTGGCGTTCAATGACCAAGATAACTGGCGCGAGGCCTTGGTTGCCCAGCACATTGAACAGGCCACGAAGAAGAACGGCTCGACCGAAGTGCTCGTCTTTATCACCCCCACGCTCATTGATCCGGCCGGCAACCGCATTCACAGCGACGACGACTTGCTGCTGGCGCCGGGTGCGTTTCCGCCCCAGCCTGCGGGGCCAAAATGATCCGGGCGGGGGCCGAAGCCAGGGACGCGAGAACCGCCAGGGGAGATTCCGCGGCGGCTGCCGTTCCCGGGTCGGCGGGTGGTGGTGGGCAAATCAAGGATGCCAAAGTGGATTGCATTTTTGGGAGCAAAGCTTCAGGCTTTGGGGCACATGAAAATTCACTTCTTGGGTGCGGCGCGCACCACCACGGGTTCCATGTATTTGTTGGAGATCAATGGCAAACGGCTGCTGTTGGAATGCGGACTGTTTCAAGGGCACCGGGAAGAGACGACGCGGCGGAACTGCAATTTTCCCTTTGTGCCGCGGGAGGTGGATGCGGTGGTGATCAGCCATGCGCACATTGATCATGCGGGGAACCTGCCGAACTTGGTGAAACAGGGGTACGAGGGGCCGATTCATTGCACGGAGGCCACGCGGGATTTGTGCGGCATCATGCTGGTGGACTCGGCGCACATCCAGGAGCAGGACGCGCTGTTTGTGTCGAAGTGGCATGCGAAGCGGAACAAGCCGCCGGTGGAACCGCTCTACCGGGTGCCGGATGCGGAGCAGGCCGCGAAACAACTGGTGGGGCACGGCTACGAGAGGAGTTTTTCGCCGGTGGACGGGGTGCAGGTGACGTTTCGCGATGCGGGCCACATTTTGGGGTCGGCGCAGGTGATTTTGGACGTGCAGGAGAAGGGGCGGAAATTCCGGTGGCTGTTCAGCGGCGACGTGGGGCGGGGCGGCGACGAACTGCTGCGGGACCCGATTCCCGTGGAAGGGGTGGACTATCTGCAAATCGAATCCACGTATGGCGCCCGGGACCACGCGGTGCGCATTGACGCGGACGCGGAGGTGGGGCGGCTGGTGGGCGAGACGATTGGGCGGGGCGGCAAGGTGATCATCCCGTCGTTTTCGGTGGGGCGCACGCAGCAGATCGTCTATGTGCTGCACGAATTGAACCGGGCGGGGAAGCTGCCGTTCATTCCGATGTTTGTGGACAGCCCGCTGAGCTCGAAGGCGAGCGGGGTTTATGAGCGGAACCGGGCGAGCCTGCGGCCGGATTTGCCGGCGGCGTTTTCGTTTTTCATGGGCAACCTGACGTACGTCACGGACGCGGAGGAGTCCAAGAAGCTCAACGACCGGCACGAGCCGATGATCATCATCAGCGCGTCGGGCATGGCGGAAGCGGGGCGGATCCGGCATCACCTGAAGAACAACATCGGGGACGAGAAGAACCTGGTGCTGTTCATCGGCTATTGCGCGGAGGGGACGCTGGGCAGCCAGATTGCGGCGGGCAAATCGCCGGTGAACATTTTTGGCGAACCCTACCAGGTGCGCGCCCGGGTGACTTCGCTGGACACGTATTCCGGCCACGCGGACCGGACGGAGCTGAAGCAGTACGTGCAGCGGCTTACGGGCAACATCCGGCGCATCTTCTGCATCCACGGCGAAGAGACGCAGTGTCTGGCGCATGCGGAGACGTTGCGGGGGCTGAAACCGGCTGCCGAGGTTCTGGTGCCGGAATACCAGCAGGCAGTGGAGATTTAGGGCGTTTCCAGGTTCCAAAGGACAACGTGCGGCGGTTTGGCGCGGGCCAATCGGCAGATAGGGCTGACCGTTCCCAGCGGGGCCTTCCGGCACCGCCTGCCGGGGTGCGGGGCAATTCGGGGTCGTTTCCCGGGGGTATCGCTCCCTGGTCGCTCAACCCCCGGCTAATTTCCGGAACGCCGCTGGCGTTCAGCCGAACAATCTGCGGGGACGAGCCGTCCCCGCCCCGGCGCGGGCGGGACGTTATTTAGGCTCGGGGCCTTGGGTGACTTGAACCAAGTCGTTGGGGCGGAGCCATTTGGCGAAGGCTTGTTGCACGTCCTTGGCATCGAGGGTGGTGTAGATTTTGCCGGCTTGGACGGGTTCATCCAGCGGCAGGCCCAGTTCGGACCGGGAGAGCCAGCCATTGGCGATTTGGTCCACGCTGGATTCGGAAAGAGGAATATCCCGCAGCAGCATGAGTTTGGCCTGGTGCAATTCCTGTTCGGTGACTTTTTTATTCTGCATGTCGGCGAGGTCGGCCAGGATCAGGGTGCGGGCCTTGCGGACGTTGGGGGGATCGCAGGCGTAGGCGACCTGATAGACGCCGCGGGTGAGGCCGATGTTGAAGGTGGAGCTGACGAAATAGACTAGGCCGTTTTTCTCGCGGAGATCGCGGTAGAGGCGAGTGGCGTAGAAGCCGCCGCCGAGGACGTGGTTGCCGAGTTGGAGAGCGTAGTAATCGGCGTTGGTGCGGGTGATTTGGAGGGTTTCGCCCAAGGTGACCTTGTCCTGGACGCGGCTGGAGTCGGGAACCTGGGTGACGGACACGGCGTTGGTGGGGGCGGGCGGGAAGAGCGTGTTGGGCTTTTCGCCGATAGCCTGCCAGTCGCCGAAATATTTTTGGACGGCGGCGACGGCGTCATCCACGGACACCTTGCCGACGATGACGAGGGTGGTGAGGTCGGGCCGGAAGGCGGAGTTATAATAATTGCGGACGTCGCCAATGGAGAGGGCCTGCATGGATTCGGGGGTCGTTTGCCGCTGGGCGGGATCGCCCTTGGGGAAGAGCGCGAGGGTGAGGGCGTGGCTGGCGATATGGTCGGGGCTCTGGAGCTCGCCGGCGAAGCTGGCGGCGAGCTGGGGCTGGATGGTTTTGAAATCGGCTTCCGGGAGGGCGGGCGAGAGCTCGTTATCGGCGAGCAGTTGCAGGCCGCGGTCGAAGTGCTCGGGAAGGACTTGGAGCGAGAACTCGGCGCCGGCGGATTCGTTGGCGCCGATGTCATCGAGCGCTTTTTGGAAGGCGAGGCGGTCGAGGGAGGCCGTGCCATAAGAGAAGAGTTCGTCGAGGCCGCGGTCCACGCCGTCCTTGGCAGCGGGCATTTGGACTTTGGCGTTGTTTTTGACGCGGCCATAGACGCTGATGGTGTCGCTGACCGTCTGGGGCTGGACGATGAGGTGGAGGCCGTTGGCGAGGTTGGTGCTGAAGGGGCTCAGGGTGGAGATGGGGGCAGGAAGTTTATCGGTGAGCTTTTTGGCCCAGTCGGGGAGGGCGACATTGGCGTTTTTCGACGTGGCAAAATTCTCCTGGCCGCCGAAGCTTTTGGAAGAAATGGCCTTGCCGGAGGGCTGCGGGGTGAGGATGGCGCTGATGGCGTGGTCGAACTGGAGGTACTTCCGGGCGACGCGGTTCACATCGTCCACGGTCACCTGGCGGATGGCGGCGATGTCGTCATCGGGCGAAGTGCGGCCCTCGACGGCGACGGCTTGGGACCAGGCGGAAGCGAGGCCTTCGACGGAATTTTTCTGCAACTCGGCATTGATGATTTCCCGGCGTTTGGCGGCTTCGACGAGGTCGGCATTGACGCCGTTGGCGAGTTCCTGGGTGAGGATCTGTTTGATTTGGGCGAGCTGATTGGTGGAATCGGCGCCGGCGGGGAAACCGGCGACGGCATAGCCGAGGCCGGCGTGCTGGAGGGAGTCGTAGGCGAATTCGGCGAAGAGGGCCTTGCCTTGGGGCACGAGGGCGTAGAGGTTGCCGCGCTGGCTGCTGAGGACGTCGGAGAGGACTTGGGCGGCGGCGTAATCCGGGTTGTCGGTGCCGGGAAAGCGGAAGACGAGGCCGGTCATGCCGTAGGGCTGGTCGGTGTCGAGGTGGAGGGTGTCGGGTTTGACGTCGGAGAAATGGTAGTCGGGCCGGGCGGGCAGCGGGGCGGACGGGATGGCGCCGAAGATTTGTGTGGCGAGCTCGAGGGCGGCGGGCGGTTCGACGTTGCCGACGATGACGAGGATGGCGTTATTGGGGACGTACCAGGCGTTATGGAATTTGCGGAGATCGGCGTCGGTGGTTTTATCGAAGGAGGGGCGGGTGCCGAGGGCGTCGTGCTGGTAGGGGGAATCTTTGAACATGGCGTCGAGGAGCTGCATGTAGAAGACGTATTCGGGGTTTGAGAGGTCCTGGGCGACTTCCTGCTCGATGGCGCCGCGTTCCTTGGACCAGAGCTTTTCGTCGGCGAGAAGGTCGCGCATGCGGCCGGCTTCGATGCGGAGGGCAACATCCAGGTTTTCGGCGGGGGTGGTGAAGAAGTACTGGGTGACGGCCTGCTGGGTATCGGCGTTGTCATTGCCGCCCATGGCGGCGGAGGCGGCGGCGAGCTGGTCGGCGGAGAGGCCGGGGCTGCCGCGGAACATCATGTGCTCGGTGGCGTGGGCGGTGCCGGGGAAGCCGGGCGGGGTGTTATCGGAGCCGACGCGGTAATTGACCATGGTGGTGACGACGGGCGCGAGGGGGTTGCGCACGATGATGACCTGAAGGCCGTTGGTGAGGGTGGCGCGCAAGACGTCATCGGCGCGGCTGGCAGCGGGGAGGGCCAAGCCGATGAGCGTGGTGAGGATGAGGGGGATGAGATTTTTGACCTTCATAGGTGGAGCTTCGACAATGGTTGGTGGGGGCTGTTCAAGGCGTTTTTAACCGCACGGGTACGGACGGACACGGACGGGCACGAGCAAGAAGGCCCATAAAAATGAGGCAGGGGTATCCTGGCAATGCATGTACTTGTGCGGGAAAAACTTGGACAGGATTGGCTAGAAAGTTTCGTGGCGGTGACGGGAGGGGTGGGGGACAAAAAAATTTTAGGGTTGACGAGGGTTGACGATGTGGGTTTTTGCTGGGGTTTTTGCAGATTTTGGGGAGCGAAATTGCAGGTTTTTGGGGGTGGCGGGAGGGTGGAAAAGGATGAAACCGATACGACCCATGCGACCGATGGATGCGCGAGAAGACTGGGGGCCGTTTCCCGGGGGGTGAGCGACAAGCGGGAGGAAACCCACCGGCTGAGATTTTTGGGGCGCGGGGACGAGCCGTCCCCGCCCCGGCGCGGCTCCGCAGAACCAGGGAAGCGTGCTTCGCCTTCGCGATGGGGAAAATTCTGATGCAGTACCTCGTTCATCCCTGACTGAGAAATAGCACCTTGGCCGATTCAAGTCAATTTTAAAGGCGATAAAGTGATATATTTTTTGTATTACTTTTTAAGAAAAACAGGCCATATGGCGATGGAAGCTCGCGCGGGTGTGAGTACCGCTTCACCAATCAGCGGCGCTCTCACGAGACGCCGCCACGGGGATGAAAGCACGCTCCGGTGTGCGCGGGTCGGTGACGGGGAATGAGGGTAAAAGAAATGCGCAACGAGCGCTCAAGGAGATCGGCCTTTCCGCTAGGCGGAATACTGCTCCGAAGAGCAATCCGGGCCCCGGCACGAGGATCTCAAAGCCGGTACTTGGATGCGAGCTGTTCGTCGCGCAAGGGAAAGATTGCATGGATTCGGGCAGCGGCAACAAAAAGTTATTCACTGTTATTCACAGGGGAAACGGATGGTGTGGGCGGGCGGGCGGCAGCCACCGGCTGGCGTACCGCAGAATGAATGGGACGGGCGAGACAGAATTCTTCAGTTGGCGGTTTGTGCCTGTTTTTCCAGGGAATGGCACAAAGACGACGAGGCGCTTTTTGTTTTGACCCGTTTCCGGCGTCCCTTCAGGACGAAGTCAATTTTGCCGTGTCACCAGACACTGGCGTGTCTGGCTAATTTCCGGAGCCCTTCCAGGGTCAGGCGGAGGCTGACGAAGAATCTTGTTCCACGCCCGAACGGGGGCGCGGCGGATTTTTTTCTCGAAGGGAGGAGGGGGTTGAAGTTGAATGGGCACATGCGCGTGCACATTCTTTCGGATTTGCATCGGGAGTTTGGCGGGGCGATGGAGATCCCGGCGACGGGGGCGGAGGTGGTGGTGCTGGCGGGGGACATTGATCTGGGGGAGGAGGGGTGCCGGTGGGCGCGGCGGCAATTTCCCGAGCAGCCGGTGATTTATGTGATGGGCAATCATGAGTTTTACCGGCATTCGCTGCCGGAGCTCACGGAGTTGCTGCGGGCGGAAACGGAGGGGAGCCAGGTTTGCCTGCTGGAGAACAGCGCGGTGGAGATCAACGGCTACACGTTTCTGGGCTGCACGTTGTGGACGGATTTTCAAGTGGCGGGCAACCCGGCGGCGGCGATGCGATTGGCGGAGGAGGGGATGAGCGATTATCACGTGGTGCGGTACAATCCGGAGCACCGGCTGCTGAGTCCGCGCGACACGGCGCGGCTGCATGGGGAATCGGTGGCGTGGCTGCGCGGGGAGCTGGCGCGGCACGAGGCGGCGCGGACGGTGGTGGTGACGCATCACGCGCCGAGCGCGCGGGTGGAAGCGCCGTATCACGAACGCAGCGCGTTGAAGGGGGCGTTTGAATCGAATCTGGATGCGCTGGTGGAGGCGAGCGGGGTGCCGTTGTGGATATACGGGCACACGCATTACAACCGGGATTTCAAGATTGGGTCCACGCGGGTGCTATCGAACCAGCGGGGGTATCCGGACCGGTTGTGCGAGGGGTTTCAGGCGGGGCTGGTGGTGGAGGTTTAGCGGAGGGCAATTCCGGCGTTGGGCCTGGATTAGCAATGGGTTTGCGTTGTGGGGCGGGGGCGGCGAGAATGAATTTATGAAAGCGGACTGGAAGCGATTGCAGGCTTTGGCGCAGGCGGAGATTGAGGCGACGCTGGGGGAATTGCCGCCGGCGTTGCGGGCGGAGGCGGGGAAGCTGCCGGTGACGTTTGAGCGGGCGCCGAATGCGGGTTTGGTGGCGGATGGGATTGAGGGGGACACGCTGGGATTATTTACGGGGATGGAGTATGCGGAGAGCGGGGCGGAGGTGTTGCCGGGGCAAATCATCCTGTTTTTGGGGAATATATGGGATTTTGCTGGGGAAAACGAAGAAGTGTATGGGGAGGAGGTGCATACGACTTTTTTGCATGAGCTGGGACATTTTTTTGGATTGGGCGAGGGGGACTTGACGGAGCGTGGCTTGGAATAGGCCGTAAACATTGGGGATTAATGGGTTTTGGAACGGTCTAAAAATAATTTAAAAAACTCTTGCATGACGTCGTGGGTCTGTTATTCTGTTTCTCCCGTCGCGCTGGTAACGGTGACAGTGAAACGAAAGAGCGAAGGGCGGTTTTAAAAAAACCGGTTGACAATGGTTTGGAATCCGTTAGGATAGACAAACCAAAGCTTGAAACTGACAAGCCGACTTAAGAAGAAGTAAAAATCGGCGGTCAGGTTTTTTGTCCCCAAAATTGGGGTGAACAAAGCAAGCTGGCAGAATTTTGGCGGTAAAACGCCGACTGCTCTTTGAAAATTGAATTGTGCGATTAGTTAGGAGCCCCTTTAAAGCTGGCGGGTTAGTTCGCTGGTTTTAAGGAGTTTTAACCAAATAGATTAAAGTTGCCGATGTAACAGTCGGCAAGAATCAACTAACGTTTTTTAACGGAGAGTTTGATTCTGGCTCAGAACGAACGCTGGCGGCGTGGATAAGACATGCAAGTCGAGCGCTGATTTGGAGGTAGCAATATTTTCAAGTCGGAGCGGCGCAAGGGTGCGTAACACGTGGGAATCTGCCTTGAAGTGTGGGATAACTCCGAGAAATCGGAGCTAATACCGCATGTGATCGTGAGATCAAAGTTGGGGATCGCAAGACCTGACGCTTTAAGATGAGCCCGCGGCCTATCAGCTAGTTGGTGAGGTAATGGCTCACCAAGGCTAAGACGGGTAGCTGGTCTGAGAGGACGACCAGCCACACTGGAACTGAGACACGGTCCAGACACCTACGGGTGGCAGCAGTCGAGAATTTTTCTCAATGGGCGAAAGCCTG
>Ga0181520_10012111_pt1 | contig 11154 bp, 8 predicted proteins | sample PEATcosm2014_Bin_29_FD_132451 | JGI IMG/M metagenome (GOLD analysis project Ga0181520, IMG submission 132451) | Peatland microbial communities from MTU Mesocosm Facility, Houghton, MI, USA - PEATcosm2014_Bin02_30_metaG | ecosystem: Environmental > Terrestrial > Soil > Wetlands > Peat | place...
AAAAATATTTTTTTCTGCATCGCTTGGGATCCGATATCTGGATCAATGGCGTTCCCGCACTTGAATTTGATGGTCGGACAAAATTTCTCGGTGGAGAAATTTTGATGCGACCGCGGGATACCGCGTGGGATTCGAAGCGCATCGGCATTTCTGCTCCGCCGATTGAAACGCCCCATGGCTGGCTTCTGCTTTATCACGGCATCTCAAAGCGGACGTCACATTATAGTGTGCGTGCGGCGCTTCTCGACATCAACGATCCGACCAAGGTTCTTTACCGGACGGAGGATTCGATCCTTGATCCGAAAATGGCATATGAAAGAGAGGGGATTGTCTCGAATGTTGTTTTTCCGTGCGGCGCCGTCGTGATCCGCGGCGAACTTTTTGTCTACTACGGTGGTGCGGACAAGTTTTCAGCGGTGGCGACCATTGCCACGAAAGACTTACTTTCAGGCCTTCTCCGCGAAGCAAAGTTCCATCGGAAATAAATTTTTGCCCAGGTTCCAATCCCGCGCAGTGCACCTATCACCAAGTTTGGTAAGTCCTCTCAAACTCAAAAAGATTAATAAAATAGTGCCTATTTAGACAATGGGTGCTATTTTATATCTTTCCTATATCTATAAAAATCACCTATCTAGACAACCTTTTCCCCCTTACGACAGGGAAATCCAATTATTACCCTGAAAGTATGAAAAACTCATCATACAAGAGGGTTCCTAATGGTCTCCGGGAACACCGGGAAAAGTTAAGACTTACACAAAAAGAAGTCGCTTATAAACTCGGGTTACGATCGATTCAAGCCGGATCAGAATGCCCATCCCTTCGTGGGAGAAGTTGGAAAGCTTGACGAGGTCGAAGAAGAACGAATCGAGATCACCTGCGAAAAGAATATGGCGGCAAAAATCGTAAAAGTCATCCGTGATAACCATCCCTACGAGGAACCGGTAATTGATGTGTATCCATTATTATCTTTGGGATTTGAGTCGTTTTCTCAATCTCTGACTCCGCCGAATCTATGAGGCGGTACCTGAACAAGCCCGCCTCAATGATACCGAGAGAATAGATGATGAGGGGATTGATGTGCGAATTGAAATAGGTGTCGGAGGTTTGATTTTCGTGCTCGATTTGGTAATCTTACGATACTCTATGGAAAACATTCCGTCAGAAAAAGATCAGTTGGTGAATGTTACGAATCCAGATCCGCGTCAGGCGGATTTTTTGCGACGGTACGTTTGGATCAGTGTTATCGTTATTGTTATCATCTCGCTTGTCATTGGCGTGATCATTTTTAGCGGACTTGCTCCGGTAAAATCTGCGGGAAATGGAACTACTGAAACTGTTACGATAAAAGTCGCGCCGGGACAAGGTTTTTTTGAAGTCGCCAAGGCCCTTGATGCCGCGCATCTTTTACGGTCGCGTTTTGCCTTTGAGGCTGGTGCGTTTTTTAGCGGTGACGCATTTCGCATACAAACGGGGACGTATCGTCTTTCGCCGTCAATGTCCGCAGAAGCGATTCTGCGTGAACTTTCGGGCGGGGCTCCGGCCGTCACGGTAACTGTTACCGAGGGATCCAACATGTATCAGATCGATAAAGAGCTTTCCGATGCCGGCGTCATCAATCGGGGAGACCTGATCAATTTTACGGGCGATGGAAATTTAGAAGGAAAACTTTTTCCTGATACCTATCAATTTTTTCCAGGGACCAATGTGGCTGATGTGGTACAAAAATTTTTGGACAATTTTAACGGGAAAACAGAGGCGCTTTTTGCGGGAGATCAAAAAAATGTGGAACAGGATCTTACGCTGGCGTCGATCATCCAAAAAGAAGCTCCCGATCAATCGGACGAGAGCTTGATCGCGGGCATCATAAAAAAACGCATGGCTGACGGCATGCGGCTTCAGATCGATGCGACGGTGTGCTACGCAGAGCAGGTTGCGTTGCCATCGGAGATCGCCGATTGCTCGGCGCTCACGCGAGTTGACTTTAGTCCCGATTCGCCTTACGACTCTGCCTATAATACGTATCTTCACGCGGGATTGCCGCCGGGTCCCATCGGGAATCCGGGCGTCGCCGCGATCACGGCGGCTCTGCATCCCGCGAGTTCACCTTATCTCTATTATATGAGCGATCCGACGACAGGAAAGATAATCTACGCCACGACGCTTGCCGGCCAAGACGCGAACATCAAGAAGTATTCAGGAGAGTAATGCAGAAGTTCGACTTCGTTGCGAAGCCAGACTTCGGTTTGAAAACCCCGGCCTTGGCTCGGTGGCACTCGCCATAGGTCGCTGGAACAACAGAGAATTGTCATCCCTGATTTAGTCGGGGATCCTCTTTCGCTAGCGGACATGAGGATGGATTTCCGTATTCGCGGGAATGACGGGAAAGAGGTTTTCGAGCACCGCCGGTCGGTGCTTGACAAGAAGATAGCAAATGGAGTTTAATACCTAGATATTAATAGAGGAACGGTACCGCTCGGCGGGAAGGGGGAGCGGGTCGCCGTTTTTTGCGTGTGTAAGGCAAGGCGCACACATCGGTTTTTACTTTGGTTATGTCTCGTTTTTGAAGATCGATCAATAAACGCGGAAATAAAAAACAAACAACCAATGGCAAAATTTTCTTCGGTCAAAGATTTTTCAAAATCAAAACCTCTTATCGCGCCCCTCGATCTCAATGAGGCGCAGCTGAAATCCTATCAGTGGTTTTTAGAAAAGGGCCTGAAAGAAATTTTTGACGAGATCTCGCCGATCCCGGATCATACCGGCAAGGAATTTGCGCTTTCGTTTGCGAGCTATCGTTTTGACGAGCCGAAATACGACGAACCGACGGCGCGTTACAAGGAGGCGACCTACGAAGCGCCGCTTCGCGTCACCGTGAAGCTTGTGGATAAGCGCACCGGTGTCGAGCAGTCCCAGGAGATCTACTTCGGCGATTTTCCGATCATGACCTCGCGCGGCACATTCATCGTAAACGGCGTTGAGCGTGTCGTGGTTTCCCAGCTCGTCCGGTCGTCCGGCGTTTCGTTTTCAGCGACGCCCTGGCATGGCAAGCAGCTCTTCGGCGCGAAGATCATCCCGACGCGCGGTGCTTGGCTCGAATTCGAGACAGCCGCGGATGGCGAGATTGGCGTGAAGATTGACCGCCGCCGCAAGGTGCCGGTGACGGACATGCTTCGCATTTTCGGCATGGATACGGCAGAGATTCGCAAAACATTCTCGGATGAGCACGGTCCCTCTTCTTATATCGAGGCAACGTTCAAGAAAGACGTTGCCGAAGATGCTGCCATGTCCTATGTCGAGATCTATCGCCGCCTGCGGCCGGGTGATCCGGCGAATGCCGAGACCGCAAAAAATCTCGTGAGTGCCATGTTCGAGCGTCCTGACCGTTATGATCTTTCGGAGGTTGGGCGTTATAAGATGAACCAGCGCCTGAGCCTCGACAAAAAGAAGGCGCACCGCTTACTCGACAAGGAAGATCTTATCGCCATCGTAAAAGAGATTATCCGACTTAATGAAGATCCCGACGCTGAGGCGGATGATATCGACCACTTGGGCAATCGCCGCTTGAAGACGGTGGGCGAACTTCTCCAGGGAAGGATGCGCATCGGCCTCGCGCGTTTGCGGAGGATTGTGCAGGACCGGATGTCGACGGAAGACCGCGACACTATCCAGGCATCCCAGCTCGTGAATTTCCGCCCGATCACCGCGGTCGTGAAGGAATTTTTCGCGTCATCCCAGCTTTCGCAGTTTATGGACCAGGTGAATCCCTTGGCCGAGCTTGAACATAAGCGGCGTATTTCAGCACTCGGTCCTGGCGGCCTCACCCGCGAGCGGGCGAGCTTCGAAGTCCGCGACGTGCACAGCTCGCACTACGGGAGAATTTGCCCGATCCAAAGCCCGGAAGGCGCGAACGTCGGGCTTATCAACTATCTGGCAAGTTTCACTCGTGTCAACGATTTCGGTTTTCTTGAAGCGCCGTACGCGAAGGTGGTGGACGGCAAGATAACGAAGGAGATTGTCTGGTTCGATGCGTTTGAAGAAGAAAAATATAACATCACGCATGCGGGGACGCCGCGCGACGAGGAGGGGCGAATCAAGGGAACACTTGTTGAAGCGCGAATCAAAGGAGAAGCAGGAACCTGCGCGCCGAAGGAGGTTGATTTTGTCGATGTCGCGCCGCACGAATTCGTTTCCGTGGCAACGTCTTTGATCCCATTTTTGCAAAATGACGATGCGAATCGCGCGCTCATGGGTTCGAACATGCAACGCCAGGCAGTCGTTTCCGTGCATCCCGATGCGCCCTATGTTTCGACAGGGCAGGAAGATTTGGTGGCGCGCTACTCCGGCTATGTGATCATGGCGGAGGATGAAGGCACAGTCATGGCGGCTGATGCCGCGCACATCTCGGTGAAATATAAAAAACTTGGCGTGAAACATTATACGCTCGAGAAATTCAAGCGATCGAACCAGTTCACCTGTATTTCACAGAAGCCGCTTGTTTCGACGGGCGATATCGTAAAGAAAGGCCAGATCATGACGGATGGACCGTCCATCGAAAACGGCGTCCTGGCTTTGGGGCAGAATTTGCTCGTCGCTTTTGTTTCGTGGGAAGGCGCGAATTTTGAAGATGCCATTATCCTCTCGGAACGCGTGGTGCGAGAGGACCGCTTTACGTCAATTCATATCGACGAATATTCCTGCGATGTGCGCGATACGAAGCTCGGCCCGGAGGTCACAACCTACGATATTCCGAACGTTGCCGAGGACAAACTGAAAAATTTGGATGAAGAAGGAATCATCCGCATCGGCGCCGAAGTAAAACCCGGCGATATTTTGGTCGGCAAGATTTCACCGAAAGGCGAGTCAGAGCTCACCTCCGAAGAGCGCCTGCTTCGCGCCATTTTCGGCGAGAAGGCGCGCGACGTGAAAGATACATCGCTCACTTTGCCGCACGGGAAGATCGGCCGTGTGGTGAATGTGAAGATTTTCGATCGCGAGCGCGGCGACAAACTCGAGCCGGGCGTCATTCGCCGCATTCAGGTTGAGATCGCGGAATTGCGCAAAGTGCAGGCGGGCGACAAGCTCGCCGGACGCCACGGCAACAAGGGCGTCATCTCGCAGGTGCGCGCCGTCGAAGACATGCCGTATCTCGCGGATGGAACGCCGGTTGATATCATCTTGAATCCGCTCGGCGTCATTTCCCGTATGAACCTCGGACAGATTTTGGAAACGCACTTGGGATGGGCCGCTTCGAAATTGGGCTACCGCGCGATCACGCCGGGACTTGATTCGGCGACCGAAGAAGATATCCGCGGCGAACTGAAGAAAGCCGGTTTGCCAGAAGACGGTAAGACAGAGCTTTTCGACGGGCGCACGGGAGAGAAATTCCAGAACCGCGTCATGGTCGGACAGATTTACATGTTGAAATTGAACCACCTTGTCGAAGACAAGGCGCACGTCCGCTCCATCGGCCCATACTCTTTAATTACGCAGCAGCCACTCGGCGGCAAGGCGCAGTTCGGCGGCCAGCGCTTCGGCGAAATGGAGGTGTGGGCGCTCGAAGGCTATGGCGCGCGCCATACACTCCAGGAGATGCTCACGATCAAGTCGGACGACATTCTTGGCCGTGCGGCGGCATACGAATCGATCATCCGCGGCGAACAGATCAAGGAACCAAATGTTCCGGCGTCGTTCAATGTTCTCATGAGCGAGCTCAAATCGCTCGGTTTCAACATGCAGCCAATCTACGAATCGGAAACCGATCGGAAAGACGCATTCTCGGCGCTCAAAATTTCCATCGCATCGCCGGAGGATATCATGCGCTGGTCGCATGGCGAGGTGACGAAGCCGGAAACGATCAATTACCGGACCCAGCGCCCGGAAAAGGACGGCTTGTTCTCGGAGCGTATCTTCGGTCCGACAAAAGACTACGAATGCTACTGCGGCAAATATCGCCGGATCCGCTATAAGGGTGTTGTCTGCGACAAGTGCGGCGTGGAAGTTACGAAAGCATCGGTTCGCCGCGAGCGCATCGGCCATATCACGCTTGCCGCGCCGGCGGGCCATATCTGGTTTCTGAAGAGCATCCCGTCGCGCCTCAGCCTCGTGCTCGACGTGTCCGCGCAGAAATTGGAGCGTGTCATCTATTATTCGGCCTATATCATCACGGAAGTTGAGGAAACTCACCGGAAGGCGGCGCTCGAAGAGCTTGAACGCGAGCTGAAGGGTAAGTTGAAGACGATCGGCACCAAAGATAAGGAAGTAAAAGGAGAGATCGTCGATGCGGCGGAGACGACGCGCGATTATTTGAAGAATCTTCGCGTCGGCCAGATTTTGAGCGAGGCGGAATATTTTAGTCTGTCGCGCAAATTCGGGAATATTTTCAAGGCGTCATCCGGCGCGGAAGCGGTGCGCGAAATTTTGGAAAAGATGGATCTGCGCAAGGAGGTGCGCGCCGTGGAGGCCCAGATCGAAAAAATAAAAGACCCGCTCGCGGAAGGAAAACTTCTGCGGCGCTTGAAGATGCTGAAGGCCATGATCAAGAACGGCACGCGGCCGGAGTGGATGGTGCTTACCGTCCTGCCGGTTTTGCCGCCGGATCTGCGCCCGATGGTCGCGCTCGAGGGCGGCCGCTATGCCACGTCCGACCTGAACGACCTCTATCGCCGCGTCATCAATCGCAATAATCGTTTGAAGAAGTTGCTCGAGATCAAAGCGCCGGATGTCATCATCCGCAACGAGAAACGCATGCTGCAGGAAGCGGTGGACGCCCTGATCGACAATTCCGCCCGCTTCGGCGCGCAGGAAATGTCCGCACAGCGCCGCCCGCTCCGCTCGCTTGCCGACATGCTGAAAGGCAAACAGGGACGGTTCCGCCAGAACCTTCTCGGAAAGCGTGTCGATTATTCCGGCCGTTCGGTCATCGTGGTCGGCCCGAAACTGAAGTTCGACGAGTGCGGTGTGCCGAAACAGATGGCGTTGGAACTCTTCCGGCCCTTCGTGATCAGTGAAATTTTAAAGCAGGGGCTTGCGCACAATATCCGGAGCGCCGGCCGTTTTATGGAAGAACACCTGCCGGAGGTACTTGCCATTCTCGAAGAGGTCATCAAGGGCAAGCGCGTCCTTTTGAATCGAGCTCCCACCCTGCATCGTCTCTCGGTTCAGGCATTCAAACCCACCCTCATCGAAGGATTGGCTTTGAAGATCCCACCGCTCGTTTGCCCGGCGTTCAACGCGGACTTTGACGGTGACCAGATGGCTATTCATTTGCCGCTCGGTGCAGCCGCACAAGACGAGGCGGAGCACATCATGGCGTCCGGCAAAAATCTTCTGAAGCCGGCGAACGGCGATCTCGTCGCAGCCCCCATGAACGACATCGTGCTTGGCATCTATTTCATTACGCGCAAAGACGAGGAAGCGCCGAAAGTCATGCATCGTTTCTCGAGCTACGACGAAGCTATCCTCGCTTATCATTTCGGCGTGGTGAAACTGCAGACGCCGATCATGATCATTGACGGGATGGCCGCCTCTGGCGAGCCTCGCCGTTGGCGGGAAACGACCGTCGGCCGGATGATCTTTAATCGCGAATTAAATGGCTACGTTCCTTACGTGAATGACACGATGACGAAAAAGAAGCTCAACAAGATGTTGAACGGCATTTTCGAATCGCACGATGTCGACGCGGCCCGCGAAACCATCGACCGCGTGAAGCTCTTGGGCTACGAGATGGCGACGATTTCCGGCATTACGTGGGCGATATCCGAACTCATTGTTCCAGAGGAAAAGAAGGAAATTCTTCATGACGCGGAGTTGCTCGTGGCGAAAGTCGGGGAACAGTTCGAAGAAGGACTTCTTACTGATGGGGAGCGCAAAGCGCGTACCATCACCATTTGGAAAGATGCCCAATCGAAGATCGCCGCGCATGTCGCGACCATCCTGCCGCACAACAATTCGGTCTATCAGATCGTCGATTCTGGTTCGCGCGGTTCATGGTCCCAGCCGATGATGATGATGGGCATGAAAGGACTCGTGTCGAACCCTAAGGGCGAGACGATCGAGCTTCCTATTAAATCGTCCTTGAAAGAAGGATTATCCGTTCTTGAATACTTCATCGCAACCCACGGCGCCCGTAAGGGAACGACCGACACGGCATTGAAAACCGCTCAGGCGGGATACCTCACGCGCCGCTTAGTTGACGTTTCACAGGAGCTTACAATACGCGAGGAGGACTGCCGCGCGAAGGAAGGTATCGAACTTCGCCGCGAAGATGGCAAGGAATTCAATCAGACCTTTGCGAGCAAGCTTTTCTCTCGCACGGCACTTGATGACATAAAGATCGGCAATAAGATTGTGGTTCGGGCAAATGAAATCGTGACCAAGGCCGCCGCCGAAGAGATCGAACAATCCAAGATCGATTCGGTTGTGATGCGATCACCGATAACCTGCCGCACGCTCTACGGCGTGTGCGCGAAATGCTATGGCTACGATCTTGGCGTGAACGAGCCGGTCCGTGAAGGAACTGCGGTCGGCGTTATCGCGGCCCAGTCCATTGGTGAACCGGGAACCCAGCTTACGATGCGTACGTTCCATGCCGGCGGCGCCGCCCAAGCTGACATCACGCACGGTTTGCCGCGCGTCGAGGAGATTTTTGAAGCGCGCTCACCGAAGGGCCGCGCGGCCGTGGCGCCTTTTGACGGGACGGTTCAGGCTATCGAGGAACGCGGTTCGCAGAAAATCGTTCGCGTCGTGGGCGAGGGCAAAAAAGCGAAAGCTCAGGAGATCACGCTTGCGCGGGGAGCCGTGGTTTTTGTAAAAGCGGGTGATATGGTCAAGCGGGGGGACCAGCTTTCCGAGGGTACGCTCGATATTCACGAACTCTATGAACAGAAGGGAGCCATGGATGTGGTTCGCTACATTACGAACGAAGTCCAGCGCATCTATCTTTCCGAAGGCGCCAGCATCAACAACAAACATATCGAAATGATCGTTCGCCAGATGATCTCGCGTATCCAGATCACGGACGCGGGCGATGCACCGGATTTCGTCGCGGGCGACATCGTCGAGAAATCGAAGTTCCTTGAAACGAACAAGGGCATCAAGAAGGAAGGCGGCCAATCCGCAAAAGGCAATGAAATTCTCCTCGGTATCACGCGGGTCGCGCTTTCCGCGGAAAGCTTCCTTTCTGCTGCATCGTTCCAGGATACCTCGCGTGTGCTTGTGAAGGCAGCCATCGAATCGAAGATTGATCCGCTGCGAGGCCTCAAGGAGAATGTGATCATCGGCCGTCTTATTCCGGCAGGCACCGACCGCAAGAGGTCGTATGTCGAGGAAGAGGTATTGCACGAAGAGGAGACGGAAGGGGAAAAGAAGGATTGATCCAAGATTCAGGACTTAAGAATCAAGAAAAAATTATTCATGCATCATGAATCTCTTGCGTTTCTGGTTGAATCGGATATAATCACAAAACTATGGAAGATACGGAAAAAACAAAAAAGGACTACGAGATCGGCGTTTTGGTCCGCAAGGAAGAGGATATTCCCGAGGTGCGGCGTGTCGTGGAACAGCATAGCGGCGAGTTCATGAATGATTTTCAGGCGAAGAAAATAGCGCTGGCGTATCCCATCAAGCACGAAACGGACGGAATCTTCGCTTTTTCCCGTTTTCTGGCTGAACCTGCCGGGGCAAAGCAGCTGGAGCAAGATTTGAAGACTTTAAATGTTGTTCTGCGCTCGCTCATTACGGTTCATGCCAAGATCTCGCGGCGAGAGGCAGTGGGAGCTTTGAAAAAGAGGGCTCAGATGACTCGGCAGCCGGCGCCAGTTTCGCAACCCGCGGCTTCCTCGGTACATACGTTAAGCAACGAAGCCCTCACGAAAAAGATAGAGGAAATGCTAAAATAAATTTCTAATTGACCTAATTCCTAATTTCTAATACAATTTTATTAAAGGTTATTTATCAGTTGCTTGTTGGAAATTGGATATTGGAAATTAGATATTTAAACTACTATGGATTTAAACAAAGTCATCATTGTGGGCAGGGTCACGGCGGATCCGCAGCTGCGGACGACGCCGGGCGGACAGTCAGTAACGACGATTGGTGTCGCGACGAACCGCACGTGGAACGACAAGAACGGGCAGAAACAGGAGGAAACAGAATTCCATAATGTTGTTTTGTGGGGAAGGACCGCCGAAGTCGCCGCGCAATTTTTAGTGAAGGGAGCCACCGTCCTTATTGAAGGCCGTATGCGAACACGGAGCTGGACCGATAAGCAGGGACAAGCGCGAAAGACGACGGAGATCATGGCAGAGCGGATGCAGCTTGGTCCCCGGCCGCAGGGATATTCCCAACCGTCTGGTGGTTTTGCTGCTGCGTCAAACCCCGCATCACAGAACGGTAATGGAAAAGATGTGGCGCCCGAAGAAGAAATTCCGACCATCGATCTCGAAGAGGAAGGCAACATTAAACCGGAGGAGATACCATTCTAGCCCCTAAGGACTAGCGACTGGCCACGAGGAATGTTTTCTGTTGTCTAAATTTAAACAATATCAGATATTTTCAATTGACAAATTACCCTAGTGGCTATACCCTAGTGGCTAATTACTACTCATATGGCAAAGAAAATCAAAACGATCATCAAGCTTCAACTCGCCGCCGGAGCTGCGACACCCGCGCCGCCGGTCGGCACCGCGCTTGGCCCGCAGGGCATCAATATCCAGGACTTTTGCAAGCAGTTCAACGACAAAACGAAGGAAATGCACGGCGATGTTGTGCCGGCCGAGATAACGGTTTACGAAGATCGGAGCTTCACTTTTGTTCTCAAAACATCACCAGCGTCGGCCTTACTTAAGAAGGCTGCAGGTATCGAAAAGGGATCAAAGGATCCTTTAAAGACGAAGGTTGGCAAAGTAACCAGGGCTGACATTCGAAGCATTGCCGAAAAGAAGATGCCCGACCTGAATGCGAACGATCTCGATGCCGCGGAAAAGATCATTCGCGGTACGGCAAGGAATATGGGAATTGAGGTGACAGAATAAAAAACCGCCAAAAGGCGATTTTTTCTATTAGAGGAAACCCCGGGCGAGGGCCATTGAAAACGGGTATACTGTGGTTATCTCACGCCCGAGCCCGGGGATGAATCAATCCCGGAGCGCAGCGGAG
>Ga0181520_10012112_pt1 | contig 11154 bp, 6 predicted proteins | sample PEATcosm2014_Bin_29_FD_132451 | JGI IMG/M metagenome (GOLD analysis project Ga0181520, IMG submission 132451) | Peatland microbial communities from MTU Mesocosm Facility, Houghton, MI, USA - PEATcosm2014_Bin02_30_metaG | ecosystem: Environmental > Terrestrial > Soil > Wetlands > Peat | place...
TCGCGCTACGCCAACGCTGTGGCCATGCAGCATGGCAAGGTTTCACGCGCGATGTTTCCGGAGTTTCCGGTGGATTCGATCACGAACGGCGTGCACGCGCCGACGTGGGTGTGCGAGCCGGTGCAGCAGATGCTCGATGCGCATGTTCCAGCATGGCGTCGCGACAATCTCTACCTGCGCAATGCGATCGACCTTCCGGAGCAGGAGATTCTGAAGACGCATATGCGTGCCAAAGAGGTGCTTCTTGCCGAAGTGGCGTCGCGCACAGGGCTGGTGTTAAACCCGCGCGTGCTGACTTTGGGCTTTGCGCGCCGCGCTGCGACCTACAAGCGCGCGAGTTTGCTGTTCACCGACCCGGAAAGGCTCTTGAAGATCGCGACCCAGGCGGGCGGGCTGCAGATTCTGTATGCGGGCAAGGCGCACCCGCAGGATATTCCCGGCAAGGCTCTGATTCACGATGTGATTGAAGTTGCGCGCAAACTTTCGAACGACATGCTGCGCATTGTTTATCTCGAGAATTACGCCTGGGATCTGGGCGCGCTGTTGACCGCAGGCGTAGATGTGTGGGTGAACACGCCGCGCCGGCCCTATGAAGCTTCCGGCACGAGCGGCATGAAGGCCGCGCTGAATGGCGTGCCGAGCCTTTCGATTCTCGATGGATGGTGGATCGAGGGCTGCATCGAGGGCGTGACGGGATGGGCGATTGAAGATGGAGCAGACGACGCAGAAGAGGCGCTTTCACTGTATAGCAAGCTTGAGAAGGCAGTAGTTCCGCTCTATCGCGACGTGCCGGAGAAGTGGGGGCGGTTAATGCGGACCACGCTGGCGTTCAACGGCTCGTTCTTCAATACCAATCGGATGGTGAAGCAGTACACCCGCAACTCGTACTACCCGGTGAATCTGATTGAGCCGGCCAAGGTGGAAGAGGCGGCCTACGCGGATTGACGTAGGCGTCTCCTCGCACGAAATCATGTGAAGAAAAAGGCGAGCCTCAAGGGCACGCCTTTTTCTGTCATGACGTTGTTTTGCTTCCAAGGCCAGCCTGCGTTATGCGAAGCCGTCGCCCGGGCGGCTAGTCCTCTCCTATAATTTGATTCAATCAACTCAAAGTCTTTTGAGAAGGGACTACGCGTGGATTCCGCGAGTTTGGTGACTCCCGATCTGGCGCGGCCGCTTTGCGTCGATCTTGACGGCACACTTATCAAGTCCGATTCGCTCTTCGATGCGTTCTGCGAGCTGGTGCGAAGGAATCCGCTCGCGGCTTGGCGCGTTCCGCTGTGGATGATGGGCGGGCGCGCGCGGGTGAAGATTGAGATTGCGCGCCGGGCGCCTCTGGATGCTGCGCGTCTTCCGTACAATTTGCCGTTGCTGCGTTATCTGCAGGCGCAGTGGCGCGAAGGACGGCCGTTGTATCTCGCGACCGGCGCCGATGCGGGTCTGGCCGAAAGGGTCGCCGCGCACCTGGGAATCTTTCAAGGCGTACTGGGGACCGAGGGCAAGATCAATCTGACCAAATCGAGGAAGCTCGCACGCCTTAGAGAGCGATTCGGCGAATTTGATTACGTTGGCAATTCGGGTGCCGATGTGGTCATTTTGGCCGGCTCTCAAGAAGCGATGGTGGCCAATCCGACACTTGGCCTGCGGCTGGCATTGCGCAAGCGGCACATTCCAGTGGCCCGCGTATTCATTGACCGGCGACCCGTCGGGCGAACTTTGGTAAAAGCGATTCGCCTGCATCAATGGGCCAAGAACGTGTTGCTGTTCGTGCCGCTTCTGCTTTCGCACAAACTCACCGACAGTTCTATCGTTGCGGCGATCGCGGCGTTTTTCTGCTTTTGCTTTATGGCGTCGGCGAATTACCTCGTCAACGATATGCTCGACATCGAGAGCGACCGCCGGCACCGCTCTAAACGACTGCGGCCGTTTGCCGCCGGCGATTTGTCGGTTGCGGGCGGAATCGCATTCTCGCTGGCACTGATTTTTGCATCAATGGTTCTGCTGCCGTTGTTGCCGAGGGCATTTGCGCTGTGGCTCGGTTTTTATATTGTCGCCACCCTGAGCTACTCCCTGTATCTGAAGCGGGTCGCGGTCGTGGATGTTCTGCTGCTTTCCGGCCTGTATACATTGCGGTTGCTGGCGGGTGGCGCCGCGACGGGCACTGAGATCTCGCCGTGGCTGGCAGGGTTTTCGAGTTTTCTGTTTCTATCGCTGGCGATGGTGAAGCGATTCAGCGAGATCGAAAACCTGCGCGAGATGGGAGGGACTGCCACGCATGGCCGCGGCTACCTGGTCGCCGACATGGAGCAGATTCGCAGCTTTGGAACGTCCAGTGCGTATGCTGCCGTGGTGGTTTTCATGCTCTACATCGCGCGGCCGGATGTAACGGAACTCTACCGGCACGCGACGCGCTTGTGGCTGATTGTTCCGCTGCTGATCTACTGGTTGAATCGCGTTTGGCTGCTCGCCTCGCGCGGGGAGCTGGATGACGATCCAGTGGTTTTTGCGATGCGCGACGGCATGAGCCTGGCGGTGGGAGCGGCGGTCGCGGTTGTGGCGCTGCTGGCGATCTGACGCACGGGTGCGTCAAGCCCAGAGAACTGATACAACAGGCGTTCGAGCAGCTCGAAGGTGTTCGTCATGCGGCATCGGGGGTGAGCCGGATATGCATCCTTCAGGGGTGGTTGCACGTCATTAAATCATGCATCTCAGGGCGGCTGGCGAGTATGTCGCCTGGGATGTACCGCTGTCTACCATTTATCATTGTGTTTTCGGTTGGTGGTTGTTGGAGCGGCACGGAAAAGCGCGTAGCCGGTAACCAACGCGAAGGGTCGTAAGGCCCTGGAACCTTTTCGAACCGCTGTCTGCCCGTTTCGGGGTGAGTGCGCATATTTTCGCCACGCCACCCCTCCACCAGCTCCCCGGTGGCGAGCAAACCGGATCTGGAGCGAGTACCCGTCCTATGATGTGGATTGTCCGGCTTGCGCTGCGGCGGCCTTACACGTTTGCCGTCTTTGCGCTTTTGATTTTGATCCTTGGCGCTTACAGCATTCTGTCGATGCCGACGGATATTTTTCCGAACATCGACATTCCCGTGGTGACGGTGGTTTGGCAGTACACGGGTCTCTCGGCAGATCAGATGGCCAACCGCATCGTGTTCAACAGCGAACGCGGCATGACCACCACGGTCAATGACATTGAGCACATCGAGTCGCAGTCGCTGAACGGCATTTCGGTCATCAAGATTTTCTTTCAGCCGCACGTCAACATTGCGAGCGCGGTGGCGCAGGTCACTTCGATCAGCCAAGTGCAGCTGCGCAGCCTGCCGCCGGGGACGACGCCGCCGTTCATCATTCAGTACAACGCGTCGAGTGTGCCGGTATTGCAGATTGGGCTTTCCGGTGAGGGGCTGGACGAGCAGCGGCTCAACGATCTCGCCACCAACACCATCCGGACCCAGCTGGCGACGATCGAAGGCGCGCAGACGCCGTTCCCATACGGCGGCAAGCAGCGGCAGATTCAGGTGGACATCGATCCGGTGGCACTGCAGGCCAAGGGGCTTTCACCGGCAGATGTAGTGAATGCGGTTGCAGTGCAGAATCTAATTGTGCCCTCAGGTACAGCGAAGATCGATCGCTTTGAGTACGCGATCGAGACCAACTCAGCACCCAGCATTGTGGAGCAGTTGAACGACCTGCCGATCCGCAACATAAACGGCACCGTCATTTTCGTGCGTGATGTGGCCCACGTGCGCGACGGCAGTCCGCCGCAGACCAACATCGTGCGTGTCGATGGCAAACGCGCGATTCTCATGAGCATCCAGAAAGTGGGATCGGCCTCGACGCTGGATATTATTGCGGGCATTCGCGCCAAGCTCGACAGCATCACGGGCCAACTGCCGCCGCAGCTCAAGAAAAACTTTCTTTCAGATCAGTCGATCTTTGTGCGCAGCGCGATCAACGGGGTGGTGCGCGAGGCGATTATTGCCGCATGCCTGACGGCGATTATGATTCTGATCTTTCTGGGGAGCTGGCGCTCGACGTTGATCATCGCGGTTTCAATTCCGCTGTCGATTCTGTGTTCGTTGGCGGCGCTGGCGGCCTTGCGAGAGACGATCAACATCATGACGCTGGGCGGGCTGGCGCTGGCGGTCGGCATCCTGGTGGACGATGCGACGGTGGAGATCGAGAACATCAACCGCAACCTCGAATCGGGGAAGGAGATCGAGCAGGCGATTCTCGATGGCGCGGCGCAGATCGCGACCCCGGCGCTGGTTTCGACCTTGTCGATTTGCATCGTCTTTGTGCCGATGTTCTTTTTGAGCGGCGTGGCCAAGTATCTGTTCGTACCGTTGGCGGAGGCGGTAGTGTTCGCGATGCTGGCCAGTTATCTGCTGTCGCGTACGGTTGTGCCGACGATGGCGAAATATCTGTTGCACGAACACGACGAAGCTGAGGCGGAGAAAAAGCGCGCCAGCCGCAATCCGCTGGTTCGATTTCAATTGGGCTTCGAAGCGGGGTTTGAAGGATTCCGGCGCTTTTATCTCGGAATGCTTACGCTCTGCGTGGATCATGCGGGCGTGTTTCTGGTTCTCTTTCTGGTCTTTGCACTCGGTTCGGTGGGACTGCTTGCGCCTTGGCTGGGGCAGGACTTTTTCCCGGCTGTCGATGCGGGACAGTTCAAGATTCACGTGCGCGCGCGGACGGGAACGAGGATCGAGGAAATGGCGTCGCTGTGCGATCACATCGACGCAACGATTCGCGAGCACATTCCAGCAAAGGAAGTGGTCACGATTGTCGATAACATCGGGTTGCCGTATTCGGGGCTGAATCTTTCGTATTCGACGTCGGCGCCTGTGGGCTCGGCCGATGCAGACGTTCAAGTGCAGTTGAGCAAGGACCATCATCCGACGGAACGGTACGAACAGAGCCTCCGTAAAGTGCTGGCCAATGAGTATCCCGGCGTTACCTTCTATGAATTGCCGGTGGACATCGTGACGCAGATTCTGAATTTCGGGCTTGCCGCGCCCATCGATATCCAAATTGTCGGGCCGGATCTCTATGGAGACCGCACGCTGGCCGAACGGATGCTCAACGAGGTGCGCTATGTCCCCGGCGCCGCGGATGTGCGTATTCAACAGCCGTTCGATCTGCCAAACATGACGGTGAACGTGGACCGCACGCGCGCGCAGGCGATTGGCCTGACGCAACAGAATGTTGCACAGAGCCTGCTGGTGGCGCTGAGCGGAAGCTTCCAGACCACGCCCAGTTTCTATCTCGATCCGCATAACGGGGTGAGCTATAACGTTGCGGTGCAATCGCCGCAATACGACATTCAGTCATTATCGGCGTTGAAGAGCTTGCCCGTGACGGGCGCTGCGAACACGTCGACGGTGAGCACCGCGGCTTCGACGGGCGCGCCGGGTTCCACCGGAGGCGTGCAGACGGCGGGATCGAGTGGCGCTCCCGGTGCTTTGCGGCCTGTGCAGATTCTAGGCAATCTTGCAGATATTGTTCCGGGCACGGAGCTCGGCACGGTGAGCCATTACGACGTGCAGCCGGTGATCGATATCTACGCCAACGTAGATGGAACGGATCTTGGCACGGTGTCGCGCGCCGTGGAGAAGATCATTGCGAACCACCAAAAGGAACTGCCGCGCGGTTCCCATTTCATTTTGCGCGGGCAGAGCGAGACGATGGGCAAGTCGTACTTTGGATTGCTCTCCGGACTGGCTTTCTCGATCCTGCTGGTATATCTGCTCATCGTGGTGAATTTTCAGTCGTGGCTCGATCCGTTTCTGATTGTTTCGGCACTGCCTGCGGCAATCGCGGGTATTGTGTGGTTCTTATTTATCACTGGAACGCGGCTGAGCGTACCGGCGTTGACGGGCGCGATTATGTGCATGGGAGTGGCGACGGCCAATTCGATTCTTGTGGTCAGCTTTGCAAGGGAACAGCTGGAAGTGCTGGTGGGCGATGCGCGGAGAGCCGCTCTGAATGCGGGTTTTGTGCGTTTGCGCCCGGTGCTGATGACAGCGCTGGCAATGATTATCGGCATGGTGCCGATGGCGTTGGGGCTTGGCGATGGAGGCGAACAGAACGCTCCGCTGGGCCGCGCCGTGATCGGCGGACTGCTGTTGGCCACGGTGGCCACGCTGTTTTTTGTTCCGGTCTTCTTTTCGATTGTCCATGGCTGGTTAGAGCGCCGCAAGAAAGAGCGTTTGCCGGTGAGAACCAGCATTGTGGATGAGTTTGACGAAACTACGGAGTAACTCAAATGGCGAATGAATCGAAACCGCAGCCGCAAGCGGCACACAATCACGAGAGCGCGCCTGAACAAGCGGCTGTTTCGTCGCGCTTCGCTGTCATCGGGATTGTTATTGCGTTGGTGGTGATCGGGCTTCTGGCCGGCTTCGGGATCTTCGACCGGATGCACAACAACAAAGTGCTGGCGGAGACGACAACGCAGCTTGCGGCACCCACGGTGATTGCTCTCGTGCCGAAGCAAGGTGGGTCCACCGACACGTATGTGCTGCCGGGCAATGTGACGGCGTACACCGATTCGCCGATCTATGCGCGGACCGCCGGATATTTGACGAAGTGGTATTTCGATATTGGCGCGCGCGTGAAGAAGGGACAATTGTTGTGCGAAATCGCCTCGCCGGAAGTGGACCAGCAACTGGCGCAGGCGGAAGCCGATCTGACCACAGCGAAAGCAACCGCCAACAATGCCCACATTCAGGCCGATCGCTATACCGGGCTTGTCGAATCGAATTCAGTCTCGCGCCAGGATACCGACACGTTTGTCAATCAAGCGGCTGCCACCGCTTCGGCCGTGGTTTCCGCGCAAGCGAACGTGCAGCGGCTGCAGGAGCTACAGTCATTCGAGAAAGTCTATGCGCCGTTCGATGGTGTGGTGACATCACGCGATGTGGATACGGGCCAGTTGATCGACCAGGGAGCAGTTAAGGAGCTGTTCCACATGCAGGCGCTTCAAGTGCTCCGTGTGTATACGAATGTTCCACAGGTTTACGCGGGGAACGCAACGCGCGGACTCAAGCTGGATCTGACATTTCCGGAGCACCCGGGGAAGACATTCCAGGGAACGCTGGTACGCACAGCCGAGGCCATCGATCCGGTGACGCGCACATTGCTGGTTGAGATCGATGTGAACAACCGAGACGGCGAGCTGTTGCCCGGGGCGCTGGCGCAGGTGCACTTCAAGGCGCCTGTCGCGCGGCCCACATTCATCGTGCCCGCGGCGGCTGTGATCTTTCGCAGAGAAGGACTGCAGCTCGGCACCGTTGTGAATTCGAGCAACGGAACCGTGGCGCACCTGGTGCCGGTGGTGATTGGGGAAGACGATGGAGCGAATGTGCAGATCGTGAGCGGACTTGAGGCCGGCGAGAAGGTCATTCAGGATCCGCCCGACTCGCTGATCGAGGGCGAGAAGGTCAAGATGCAGCAAGCCTCTGGCGGCAATCCGCAGGGAGGCAAGTAGGAATGCGGAGATCGCACATCGATGCCGTGCGTGGGGTTGATCCCACCTGGTGTTGGAGCATGAGAGCGTCGTGTGTGCTCGCGGCGTCGATTGCGATGGGGGTGCTTGCGGGATGCAAGCCTGTTGGACCGAACTACCAGCGCCCGACCTATACGGCACCGCCGACTTACAAAGAGACCGGTGCGCCGACGGTGATTGTGCCGCCTCCGAACCCAGCGGGTGGAAGCTGGCAGCCTGCCTCGCCGTCCGACGGCATGCTGAAGGGGAAATGGTGGGAAATTTACCAGGACCCGCAGCTGAATCAGCTAGAGGAGCGCATCGCGACGTCGAACCAGGGCCTACGGCAGGCACTGCAGACGTATCTTGCCGCGCGCGATCAAATCGCGATTGCTCGGGCGAATCTTTTTCCCATGCTTTCTGCCGGGCCGGGATTCGAGCATGTCAAGGCGTCTTCCAATCGTCCACTGACCACGGCAACCACCGCGACGAGCTACAACGATCTGACGCTTGAGGCGCAGGGGTCGTGGGAGCCGGATTTCTGGGGACGCGTTCGGCGTACCGTAGAAGCCGCGCACGAGAACGCGCAGGCCAGCGCTGCGGACATGGCGAACGTGGATCTGAGTTTGCAGGCGCAGATGGCGACGGCGTATTTTCAACTGCGCGGCGCCGATTCGCTGACGCAGTTGCTGAATTCGACGGTGACCGATCTTGAGAGCCAGCTCGATTTGGCCGAGCGCCGCTTGAAGGGCGGAGTCGCCACGGAGGTTGACGTGGCCCAGGCGCGGACGCAATTGGAAACGGTGCGGGCGCAACTTGTGGATGTGGGGCAGGCGCGGGCACAGTACGAACATGCGGTTGGGACGATCGCGGATTACAAATTGCCGGGATTCAGTATTCCGTTTTCGCCGTTGAATCTGACGCTTCCTAATATTCCGCTCGGTGTGCCGTCGCAACTACTCGAACGCAGGCCGGACATCGCCGCTGCCGAGCGCAGGACCGCGGCGGCCAATGCGCAAATCGGGATTGCAGTCAGCGCGTTTTATCCCAACATCAGCCTGGATGGAACCGGAGGGTTCGAGAGCACGCATGGCGGCACCTGGATACAAGGGCCGAGCGCGTTGTGGACCTTGGGGGCGCAGGCGACGGAGCTGCTGTTCGATGCGGGGCAGCGGCATGCAATCACCGACCAGGTCCGGCATGCCTACGAAGCGCAGGTCTCCGGTTACAAGGGAGTCATATTTCTTGCATTCGAAGATGTGGAGGATCAGCTCGCGAGCTTGCGCGTTCTTGAAAAGGAACAAGGCGCGGAGCAGCTGGCAGTCGCTTCGGCCCAGCACTCACTGAACATTTCGAACCAGCGGTATAAGGGCGGGGTCACGAGTTATCTCGAGGTGCTGACGGCGGAGACGACGCTGCTGCAAAATCAGCAGACGGCTGTTGGGTTGCAGACGAGGCAGTTTGTGGCGAGTGTGGCGTTGATCCGATCGCTGGGCGGCGGGTGGGATGTTTCGCAGCTGCCGAAGTGAGTGAGACAGGGACTAGGGACTAGGGAAAGCTGCGATGCAGCGTTCTCCTGAGATGATTCCGATAATTGCTTCGCGAACGCTCAGGACGCGATTTGCTGCATAGCTTGCACTTCCTGCCTGGCCTTGAATTCCGATTGCAGAACAGCTGCCAGTTTGAAGTGAAAATCGGTTGGGTTGCCCATGCGCAGCCGGGCTTGCAACGTCTGGGTCGCCAATAAGAGATTGCCAACCTGGAGAGAAGCTGCCGCGAGTATGTCATACAACTCGCCGTATGCCGGAGCCGATTCAACTGCGCGCTGCATGCGGCGAATGCCTTCCGCCACGGAGCCAAGATTTACGTCGCAGGCGCCGCGTTTGGCCTCGCTCAGCGGTGAAGCTTCTCCCAGGTCGGCCACCTGTACATACGCCGCGCGAGCCTGCGTGAAGTTGCCGGAATGAAAATGGGCGTCGCCCACCGCCTGATAAAGCAGGCCGGTCTGTAGTCCCAGATTCGCGGCTCGCTCAAGACGGAGGAGTGCTTCAGGAAGCTGCGCTAATCGAACCAGGCAGACACCGGCGTAGAGCCATGCGGCAGCAGATTCGGGGCTCAGCTCACATACACGTTCAAAGTGGGCCAGGGCAGCGGCGGGGCGACGCGCGTGCTCCAGTTCCGCCAGCCCCATTTCGATAAGAGCTTGCGGATCATCTGGGCTTGTGCCGAGCTTTTTCTCGCCCAGAACGTGGTAAAGTTCGTCCTTCTTCTGGCGGTCGGCTTCGGCGTCTTCGGCGTGGCCGAAGTGGTGGACCACAAAATCCGCGCGTCCGGTAGCGAGATGCAGGTCAGCCAATCGTTTCGTGATGGTTTCATGCACGCAGCCCTCGTAATAAATGCCGGGGTGGCTGCGGAAGAGGCGTGTCGTGGGCAGTGGAACATACGCCGGGTAAGGCCTGGACTCTTCGAACATCACTGGGTTCGGCTTGGCGGTCTGGAAGCCAAGCCGCGCGCTCATGTCGCGCATGTAATTCCAGCGCGGGTTGTGGTACGCGTAGGCAGTGTGGGACTCGATCAACTGGCGGATGCGCGCGCCGCCCGTGGCGTCGAGCATTTCGTCGGCATCGAGTACCAGGATCCAATCGCACTTGCGATGCTCGAGGATGCGGTTGCGGGCGCGCGAAAAATCCTGCTCCCAGGGGATCGAAACCACCTCGGCGCCGAATTTGCGGGCGATGGCTGCGCTGTCATCCGTGGAACCAGTATCGCCGACGATGATTCGATCGACGAACGGCGTTACGCTCTGGAGGCATCGCGCGAGAACTGAAGAGCCATCCTTGACGATCATCGAGAGTTCAACGGTGGGCTTCATGGGGAGGCTATATATCGGCCTGTGAATAGGATTATTCCAGCCTAAGGACTGGTTAGATTATGGAATCGGAGACTGCGTCGAGGCCAGATTCCTTGCCTGGGTCTCGCGATTGGGCTGCTGCGGAAGGCGAGGTCGGGTCCAGCCCGAGCCAGATTTCCTCAGGGGCTAAAGCCCTTTGTCTGAGTGGCCTTATACGTACGGGCTGAAGCCCGCACCCTTCACATGAGCTACCCTTCATATGCCCGACCCTTCAGTCGTGGCTCCGTTGGATTCTTCGGCAAGGGGTAGAGTTTGGGGAAAGTGGGGCTGGCCATCTCAAAGCCAAAGAAATGCGAACGGGCGGCTTGGTATTTCACCGCCCGTTTGCCGAATTCTGCGACGAATCGTCTTAGCCTTTGGCGGTGGCGAAGCGCTTGTTGACTTCGGCCCAGTTCACAACGTTCCACCATGCGGCGAGGTAGTCGGGACGCTTGTTCTGGTATTTGAGGTAGTAGGCGTGTTCCCAGACGTCATTGCCGAGGACGGGATAGAGGCCCTGGCTGAGCGGGGAATCCTGGTTAGCAGTGGTGATGACTTTCAGCTTGCCACCCTGGAAGACGAGCCAACCCCAGCCGGAGCCGAATTGTTTGGCAGTGGTTTCGTTGAAGGTCTTCTTGAATGCTTCAAAGTCGCCGAAGTCGGCGGTGATCTGCTTGGCGATGTCGCCGGTGGGTGTGCCGCCGATGCCGGATGTACCGGGCTTGCCCATCAGAAGCCAGAAGGCAGAGTGGTTCGAGTGGCCGCCACCA
>Ga0181520_10012113_pt1 | contig 11154 bp, 7 predicted proteins | sample PEATcosm2014_Bin_29_FD_132451 | JGI IMG/M metagenome (GOLD analysis project Ga0181520, IMG submission 132451) | Peatland microbial communities from MTU Mesocosm Facility, Houghton, MI, USA - PEATcosm2014_Bin02_30_metaG | ecosystem: Environmental > Terrestrial > Soil > Wetlands > Peat | place...
CAGCACCGAGAAGCGCTTCGGCCGCATCGAATGCGGCAACTGCTGGGTCGTAGCGGTGGGCGTTTATCTCCATCCGTCCGAGGCGGACATGGAGGCGCGCGGCGAGCAGCGACTCTTCAGGATCCACGAGATTTAGCGCTTCATGGAACATCTCCCGAGACTCGTCGTAACGACCGGTGCGCCAGAGCACCTCGGCGAGCTTGGCGCGCAGCTCCACCGAAGCGGAGTCGGTGCCCGATGGATCCCCCGCCACGATCGATAGGGCCTCCCGAAAGGAGGCGATCGCCTCCTCGTTCGCGAATACCGAGGCGGCATGGTCGCCGGCTACTCCGAGATGGTGCACGGCGCGGTGACTCTCCCCGGCGGCGGCGTAATGGTGGCCGAGCAGGGCTGCCACTTCCTCCAGGCGATCGGAGGAGGACTCCTCGACACTCCAAGCCACTCGGGCATGCAGTTGCTGTCGCTGTGCCCGCAACAGCCCCTTGTACGTCGCCTCCTGCATCAGGGCATGTCGAAACCGGTATGCGCGTTCGGCTTGTCTGGGTACCTCGGCGAGCAGGCCGGCTGCGCAGAGCTCTGCAACCACCTCCTCGAGCTGGCCGTTGAGACCAGTCACTGCCCTTAATGTCGAGAGGCCGAACTCGACTCCGAGCACTGACGCGGCGACAACAGCGTTGTGTGCCAGTGGCCCCAGCCGATCCACCCGTGAGCGGATCAGCCGTTCAAGCGCCTCGGGGACCTCGGCACGTACGTTCGAGCCCAGCCTCCACAAGCGCTCGTCCTGAAAGATTGCACCCGTCTCGACGAGAGAGGTCAGCCGCTCCTCGAGAAACAGGGGGTTCCCCTCCACGCCCTTGCGGACTGCCTCGATGACTTCCTCGGGGACACCATCGCCGAGAAGCGAACGGGTGAGCTCGCGTTCGTCGCTCTCGGAAAGAGGAGCAAGCTCGACTCGGCGGAGGGTGAGAGCCTCATCGCGTGCAAGCGCATCCTCCAGCGCCGCCACACCGGGGTCGGGCTCGGGACGGTGGGTGAGCAGAACCAGCAGTGGCCCTTCGCGCACCATCCGGGCTACCTCCTCGGTGAGCCGGACCGAGGTGGGATCGGCCCAGTGGAGGTCCTCAAGCACGAGCACGGTCGGTCCGTGGGCGGAAAAGCGCGAAACGAGCGCCCGCATGGCCCCGAAGGTCGCCCGCTGCAGCTCCTCAGGGCTAAGGCGCGAAAGGCGGCCTGTCTTGTCACCGGCGCCGAGTCCCATCATCCGGGCGAGCAGACCGACCGGGGCGTCCTCACGTGTGAAGATCGCTCCCAGCGCTCGCTCGAGCGCGGGACGGCGCACCTCTTCTCCCTCCTCGGGTGCTACCCCGATCCACTCCGATAGCAACTGCTGATAGAGCCCGTAGGGAGTCGACGAGGCGTACGAGGCGCCTCGGCCCTCGAGCCACAGCGGCAGACGACCCGATCCCGCCCCGACCCAGGCCATGAAACGCTTGCGGCACTCCGAAACAAGGCGCGTCTTGCCGAGGCCAGGCTCACTCACTACAACGACAATCCCTCCCTTGCCCGAGAGCGCCTCACGTAGCGAGACGGAGAGCACCAGGAGCTCGCCATCGCGACCGACGAGCGCCGGCCGGCCCGCGAGGCGGCGCCCTGCGAGGTGACCGCGAACGCGGACTTTTGGACGTTCTAGGTAGCAGGCGACCAACGGTTTGGCGCCGCCCGGTCTCGCCAGCTCGTCGCTCGGTCCCCACTCAAAAGTGTCCTCCGTGGCAGCGCGAGTCGCAGGGCCTACCAGCACGCAGCCTGCTCGGGCTACCGACTGCAGTGCCGCGGCGAGGGCGACCACCTCGCCGACCGCCCCGTATTCCACCCGCCCTCCGCCGCCGATCGGCCCAACAACCGCGGGCCCGGACTCGACGCCGATGCGAACGGTCAGTCTCCCCGCGGAGCTCTTGACTGCAGAGACAATCCGGTAGCCGGCCCGCACGGCTCGTTCCGGGTCATCCTCGTGCGCGTCGGGAGCGCCGAACAGCGCTGCCAGGCCGCAGCCTGACACCGAAGTCACCGTCCCGCCGAGAGACTCGACCTGGGAAATCGCCTCGGCCAAACCGTTGCCGATCACCTCCCGAAGGTCCTCTGGGTCGAGTTTTGTAACCCCCGCCGGGCTTGCCAGCTCGGCGAAGAGCACGCTCACGAGCTTGCGTTCCTCACGGGCGAGCATCGGAGGCGAGGGAGCCGTGTCGGTCGTGGCACCCCGGATGGATGATGGCGAAGTATCCCCGACAGCCCCTGCGTGGATCTCCTCCAGTGCCGGCGACATCGCGAGGCCCAACTCATCGAGTGCGCGTCGGCAGCGCTCGTAGGTCTCGGCCACAAGGGACCTGCGCTGCTGGGCGGCATAGATCTGCATCAGTGCTGACGCGGCTTCCTCGCAGGTCGGATCGCCGGACAGGCACCGTTCCCAGGCCGCGACCACGGCTTCCGGCTTCGAGTGGCCGAAGCCCTTCGCCCGGTCGCGAGCAAGAGCAAGGCGCGCCTCCTGGCGTGCCCATTCCAGGCGTTCGCGAGGGCGTAGCGCCCAGTCCTCGTACGCCTCGTCTTCCAAGAACACGCCAGAGGTGGCAAGCGCCCGGGTCAGCGTGTCGTCACGCAGGGCACCGGGATCGGAGTCGAGTCCTCTGCGCAACAACTCATCGACGAGGTCCAGGTCGACCTCGAGGCCGCATTCCGGGTCGATCCAGATATGTCCGCGATCGGCGCGTATGAGATTATGCGCAGGCTCCCCGAGCGCGGCAACGGCGCTTCTCGCCATCCACAGCGCCTTGGACAAGGCGTTGGCGGCTTGCTCAGGACCGAGATTGGGGAACAGCGTCTCGCATGCGGCTTCTCTGGCGAGGCGTCGTCGGGCGCTCACGAGCAGTAGCTCGCAAAGGCGCTTGGCGCTCGGCCGAGCCCAGGGGCCCGCGCTCAGTTCCCCAAGGGTTATCGAGAACGGGCCGAGCAGGTGAGCCCGCAGGACGGCCACACCACGATCATGGGCGTCACCGGCTTCAGCGACCACGCGCGCATTATGCCATCCGCGGCGCCGGTCAGAACCTAGCGGTCGGTGTCGTGGGCGACTGACTCCCGAACGGCACGCGCCCAAAAGGAGAACGTTGTGAGAGTGCTGGTAGCCGAGGACTTCGAGGTGCTCGCTAGGTCGATCGGGACGGGATTGCGCCGCGAGGGTATGGCGGTTGACGTGGTACTCGATGAAAGCGATGCGCTCGGTCACCTCGCCACGACCCGATACGACGTCGTCGTCTTGGACAGAGCCTCCCGGGCGTGCACGGCGACAAAATCTGCCGAAGGATCGTTGCAGAACGTTCAGATAGCCGCGTCCTGATGCTGACCGCGGCAAGCACGGTGAAGGATCGCTTCGACGGCCTCGGACTTGGGGCGGACGACTATCTACCGAAGCCCTTCGACTTCTCCGAGCTCGTCGCTCGGGTGCGCGCCTTAGGTCGACGATCCACACCCGCGACGCCACTAATGCTCGAAGCTGCAGATGTGATCCTCGACCCGAATCGCCGAATCGCGTTCCGTGCGGGACGACGTTTAGACCTCAGTCCGAAGGAGTTCGCGACCCTCGAATGCCTGCTTGCTTCGGGCGACCGGGTGGTTTCCGCGGAGGAACTCCTGGAGCGAGTATGGGACGAGTTCGCCGATCCCTTCACTACGGCAGTCAAGACAACGATTCGTCGGTTTCGGGCCAAGCTCGGCGATCCGCCGTTGATCGAGACCGTACGCGAGGGTGGCTATCGCATCGGAGCCGTGCTATGAACCTCCGAAAACTCGTGACAAAAGACCGCCTGCGCCGCCCACCGCTTCGCGTCCAACTCACCGTCCTTTACCCCGGGCTCTTTCTCTTCCTGGTTGCCGCGGTGCTCGCAGTCTCCGGCCTCCTCGTCGGCAGGAGTGTCGAGGCCGTTCCGGGAAGACACGGAGCGCCGTCATCGGCCGTCGGCGGAGGCTTCTTCGCCATTCACCACTTCAACGTCGGACCGGCCGTTGTGGGGCTGTTCTCCGTGCTGGTAGCACTCTGGCTCGCCTGGCTCATCGCCGGGCAGTTCCTACGACCGCTACGCGAGATGAATGCGACGGCCAAGAAGGTCTCGGCATCCAACTTGCACCAGCGCCTCAGCGAGCTGGGAAGGACGCTCGACGATCTATTCGGCCGCCTCGAGACCTCGTTCGAATCACGGCGCCACTTCGTAGCCAATGCCTCGCATGAACTTCGGACCCCCGCTCGCAGGCCAACGCACGTTGCTCCAAGTCGCCCTTGCCGACCTCGACGCCAGTGCGGGAGAACTGCGGGCGGTCTGCGAAGAGGCCTTGCAGCTCGGTGATCAGCAAGAGCGGCTCATCGATGCTCTCCTCACTCTCGCGACGAGTGAACGCGGTCTCGAGGAGCAAGAAGCCTTCGATCTAGGCGCCCTTGTCGAGCGAGTCCTCATCTCCCGGAGCGAGAAGGCAGAGCGCCTAGGCCTCCACATCGAATCCAACCTCGTCGAATCACAAGTCGTCGGCGACCCGAAACTGATCGAGAGCTTGGTGGCGAACCTGATCGACAACGCCTTGCTCCACAACGTCTCCGGAGGCACGATCGAGGTTGCAACTCGGTCAATCGAAGCTTGCTCGACCCTATCAGTCACCAACACAGGTCCAGTGATTTCTGCCGAGGACCTTGACCGCCTATTCCAACCTTTCCAGCATGTTGAGAGCCGAGAGAGTTAGAAATGCAACCGGACACGGGCTCGGCCTTGCGATCGTCCGGGCCGTCGCCGAAGCGCACCACGCCACGATCACCTCGCGACCTCGTCCTGATGGCGGCCTCAGTGTCGATGTCGCGTTCTCGTTGAGGCCACCGATCGGTGGGTCTTGTTAGGTGGTTCAGGTTTCGGACGATGCAGAACGGTTACTACATCTGTTGTCGGGGGCCGACCTGCAGGAGGATCACTGCCCTCCGTCGTCCGCAATGAGCCGATGGATGGTGTGCGATTCCACGACGAGAGGCACTTTGACAGCAGCTCCCGGGATGGAGCAGAGGAGAAAGTCGTGAACATGAATCTTGGATCCGTCCCACGGGTCACCTTGAACAACGGGACCACCATTCCCCAGCTCGGCTTCGGCACTCTCGCGGTGCAACCCGACCGCGAGGCGACTCCGGCGAACATCGAAATGACCGCCGAGATCGTCCGCTTGGCTCTTAAGGCCGGCTACCGCCACATCGACACGGCGCAGTCGTACGGCACCGAACGAGGCGTCGGGCGAGCCATCGCCGCCTCAGGCATCCCCCGGGACCAGCTCTACATAACCAGCAAGCTCGCCAACAACAACCACCAACCGGACGACGTACGACGTTCCTTCGACCAGACGCTGCAATACCTAGGTCTCGAGCAGCTCGATCTCTTCCTCATCCACTGGCCGCTCCCCACTCTGCATGACGGCGATTACGTCTCGGCCTGGAGAGCCGTGACGGAATTCGTCGCTGAAGGCCGGCTACGCAGCGCAGGAGTCTCGAACTTCCAGCCCGCCCATCTGGAGCGGATCATCGCCGAGACTGGTGCAGTGCCCAGCGTCAATCAGTTCGAGATCCACCCATACTTCGCCAACAGCACCGCCCAGATCGCCAGCAAGCGCCATGGCATTGCCGTGGAAGCCCACAGTCCGCTCGGGCACAAAGGGGCCCCACTGGCCGACGAGACGATAACCCGGATCGCAATCACGAAGGGCAAGTCCAACGCGCAGGTCATCCTTCGCTGGCACATACAGCACGGCCACATCGCCATCCCCAAGTCGGTTCGGGCCGAGAGGATGAACGAGAACATCAACGTGTTCGACTTCGAACTCTCTGACGAGGAGATCGCCTCGATCGACACGCTCGACAAGGGAAAAGGCGGACGTGTCGGACCAAACCCCGACACCTACGAGGGAGTCTGACCGCCTCAACAGGCGTTATTCCCGTTCAGAGGCGATTTTGGGGGTCGCTTCGATCAGACACCGAATTATCCTTATTCAAACTCTCTGGCGTGGGGTGTTCGTTCTGGCCCTCGAGTGACAGGACATCTGACGTGGCCATCGTCAGGAACGGTCCCCGTAGTGTTCTTTTGTGGTGTCCGGTCCTCTTTCAGACGATCAGATCGATGAGTTCGTTGCGCGGGGCTGGACGCTGCTTCGCCACGCCTTCGCTCCCGCGGTCGCGCGAGCAGTCCGGCGAGACCTCGGGGAGCGGATCGGGATCGACTTGGAGCGCCCGGAGCAGTGGTCCCAGCCGCGGGTCTTGCTTCAAGAGATGATGACCGAAGCGCCCTACACCGAGGCGCTGACCGAACGGTTCGCCGCGGCCGTCGACCAGTTGGTGGGACCGGGACGCTGGGACATGACACAGGAAATGGGATGGTGGCCCGTCACCTTCCCGGGCTTCGAAGACCCTCCCTACGGCGACGACTGGCACATCGAAGGGGGATGGTTCCGCCACCACGTCTGGTCGCCCGAACAGGCGCTCCTCAACCTGTTCTGCTTTTCGACCGTCGAGCCGGGCGGGGGCGGCACTCTCCTCGTCGAAGGCTCCCACCACTTGGCCGCCCACATCTTATGGGAGGCGGAACCGGACGGGTTGGAGACGGACGACTTCGACGAGCCGTTGTGCGCAATCCTCGATCAGAGCGGTTGGCAAGGGGTGGTCGAAATGGTGGCCGAGGAGGGCGATGTGGTGCTCGCTCACCCGTTGTTGTTCCACGCTTCCAACCCGAATCGGGGGAGCCGCCCGCGTGTGATGGCCCAGCCCCCCTTCGCCATGACCGAGCCGATGCGCATCGAGGGAGACGCCCTCTGCCCCGTCGAGGTACCCCTGGCCCGCGCCCGCCCTTGATCTCCATCCCTCTGGCCGGGCGCCGTTTTCCGTCGAGCGCACGGGACCCTTGCACGTTATGCCTAGCCGCTCGTGAGGGATGGATCGCAAGCGCCCCGCTCGGTAGCCCAGTATCGCCCCAGCGTGCTGTTTCAGATCGCCCGTCCAGGCTCCCTAGGAGAACCCGCGGAGACGCGAGCTCTATCGCCAGCCGTGAACTGCCCGACCGAGGGTCCGGCTCACCTCGGCGCTGAGCAGCGGGGCCAGTTTCGCCGCGCTCGCGTACGAGGAAGGGAGGGGATCGGACGCATGGAAAAAGTTCCAGAAGCGAACGAGGCTGTCCTCACCGTCGGCCTCGAACACCTTTGCCGCGATGCGCTGCCACCGGTACTGGTACCAGACGTAGTTGAGGGGGTCCATCGGGCGCTCGCCACCGGTGTAGTGAGTCTCGAGCTCCTCGAGCGTGCTGTACCCTTCGGCGCGCATCCGGGCGGCAAGCCGCCGACTCTGTGCCCCGACGGTGGACAGGACCTCCAGTGTCGTGAGGTTCTCCGGTTGCTGAGTCGCGACGAAGGCATGGAGGGCCAGATTGGCGAAGATCTCGCCGAGCCAAAACGTGGGCGGCCTGAGATCTCCCACCACCTCGAAGGCGTGGCCGAGCTCGTGGAGAGTGATGAGGTCGAAGAAGGGCTGAAGGTCCACACCGCCTGCGCCGCCGGGGTAGGCCGCCCGGACCCGCTTGAAGCCGCGTGGCGAGGCCTGGCGAAGGTCCTCTCCGATCGCCACCCAGAAGTCGCCCGTCCCTGCCGGCATGACGAGGATGCCGGGACGGATCTGACCGTCGTCGTCGTTGAAAAACGGCAGCCCGTACGGCTGCCTGCTTTCCCAGTCCGCCTCGTCGGCGACGATGAGGGCGATGTCGGGCTCGACTCCTGAGAACAGTCGACGGAAGTAGACGTAAGCCTCCGCGGCGATGACGGCGGAGGCCTTCGCTCTTACCAGTGCGCCTGCGCTGTGACGCACCTCGAACGGGAAACCGTCAAGTCGGGCCAGCCTTGCTCCGAGCACCATCAGACGAAGGTTAGGTGCTGGTCAACCGCCACCCTCGGTGGCGTGGGTCGGCAAGAGCCGGCGACCGCTTGGGCCACTGGGTGTCCGACTCTCGACTTGGACCAGAGCTGTAGCGCCAGCGACTATCGAAGGCTGAGGTTGTCGACTCGAGTACCCAGGTGATGAACGAGGTCGACAAAGTCGGGCTGGTAGATGAGATGGAGTCCTTCATCGCGCGTTCAGCGTGAGTCCATGGGCGGCCCCGAACAGTCGTTACGTTGCTAGTCGAGCGTGGACCGGCGGTCATCCCGGGAGCTGATCTGTGCACGCTAAACGAAACGTTGCTCTGCGGGCGGTAGCAATAGCTGCCCTGAGCAGCGCTCGGTTCGGACGTGTACCGTACTGCGGGGGGGCCAGGACTGACCCCTGTCACCGGGGGGGACAAGGCATGCTCAGGCTCAGCCTTGCGCGTGGACGAGACGCGCACTTCAGTTTCTTTCGCTCCGTCGCCGTATCGGGGTTGGCTGTCGTCCTCCTGGTCGGTATCGCGTCGCTGGGTGCCCTTCTCTCGGCACCGGCGGCGCAGGCGCAAACGATATCCGGCGCGCCGAGCGTCACCGCCGTTGACCCAAACGGAGCCGCCATCAACGTCCCCTTCTATTTGCAGGGCGCCTGCACGTACTACAGCGCCGTCCAATCAGAAGGCATCTATGTTGTCGCAATCGCTCCGCTTGCCGCCCCGGTCCCCAAGTATGAGGTGGCTGATTGTGGCAACCAGGGCGTCGAGACCTCCTTGATCGGTTCGGGCCGCGAATGTACTGACGAGGATTATCCGTACTGGACGATTACTAATCCAGCCAACGACGAGGATTGCTATTCCATAGCCGAGGACCCTGCTACCAGCACGGAGCCGGCGACCTGGATCGTGCGGGTACCCCTCACGGTGACCGACTCGGCTGCTGGGCCGGATAACGGCCAGCCCCTCATCTTCGATTACTGGGAGAACGACGGGGCCACGACGGACTATTGCCGGACCGGCGACATCGGCGAGGTGACGAGCTGGCCCGCGCCCCAAGGAGAGGACGGGCTCGGGTCCAGTTACCCATCTGGGTTCACAGACGGCGACTCGTTCCGGGCCTGGGGGAGCAACGGCTCGATCGTCGCTCATTACGCACTGGCGTCCGATGCCGCCTCAGTGGCACCGCTGATCGAGATCGACGCGCCGATCGATTGCCAGTCCTTCCCACTGAATGCCCAGGTGCCAGCTACCTTCGAGTGCGACGACCAAGGTGGCCCCGGCGTTGCCAGCTGCCTCGGGAACATCGCCGGCGACACCGGCACCATCTCAGACGGAGGGGACCTCGACACCTCGACGCCGGGTTGGCATACCTTCACGGTCACCGCCAAAGATGTCAACGGCGACACCCGCACCCAGTCAGTCACGTATTTCGTGGACGGATCACCACCGATCGTGAGCATTTCCGCGAGTCCTTATGAACCCGCGAACACGGGCTGGTATACGGCAGCACAACTGGGCCAAGGAAATTCACTGCCTGTCACCGTGACGGCGACCCCCGGACCAAGCGGCCTCGATACCGTCAACTGCTCCCTGAACGGGTCTCAGGTCTGGTCCTGGTCAAGCCAGCCGGTTGACCGCACCGCCAATCCGGTCACATGGACTACCCCCGCCCCCGAGCAGGTGACGGTGGGCCAAGGGGAGAATTCGATTTCTTGCACCGCCGTCGCCATATCGGGCTGGACTGTTACGCAAACCCAGTCCTTCGATGTGGACACGCTGGACACAGGTGCCCCGACTACGACTATCACCGCCTCACCCGCTTTGGTTTACGGCGGCGCCAGCACCTGGTCGACCGGGGTGCAGGGGTGGTACACCGGCCCGGTGACTGTCTCGGTGGCGGCGACCGATCCTGGCTCTTCCCCGATATACGAGACCCGTTGCGTCCTCGATCCGGCGAGCGTCCCCACCTCGTTCAGTGAACTACCGAGCACGCCGTGCCCTTATCTCGGCGCTGGCGCGCTTGTCTCGAGCCCGGGCCTGCACACCTTCTATGCCGCCAGCGAGGACGAGGCTGCGAACATAGAGAATGTCGAGGTCGCTACGTTCAACATCGCGGCACTCCCGCCCCTTATCTCGACCTACAGCTACACCGGCGGGCCCCAGAGCTTTACCGTGCCCCCCGGCGTCGAGACGGTGACCATCGATGCCCTTGGTGCTCAGGGAGGGAGCGATGGGGGTGCTGGCGGCCTAGGCGGTGAAGGCATCACCAATCTGGCGGTCACGCCCGGACAGGTGTTGCAGGTGGATGTTGGCGGCGCCGGTGGGCCTGGGCCGGGCGGATCCGGTTGGAACGGGGGAGGCGCCAGCGGTAGCAGCGATGCCGGCGGAGGTGGCGGCGCATCTGACCTCCGTACTGGCACTTGTGCTGCGACGCTGAGCTGCGCTTTCTCTACCGGCGTCGTTGTGGGTGGAGGCGGCGGGGGCGGATCGACCGGCCACCTCTACAACTGGAGCGGGGGGACTGGCGGCGGGAGCGCTGGTGGCTCCGGTGCGGTCCAGGCCGGTAGTGGCGGTACTCAGACAGGAGGCGGCGCTGGTGGCGGCGCGGGCGCTTTTTGTGCTCCTTCGGATGTCGGCTCGGCCGGCAACGCCGGCGAGGGCGGTGTGGGTGGCCCGGACGACTTCGCCAACAGTTGCAACGGTGGAGGTGGCGGGGGTGGCGGTTACTTTGGCGGCGGCGGCGGCGGTGACGCTCAGGGGGAGGCATCGTCTGGTGGTGGTGGCAGCGGTTATGGGCAGATGCTCCTGAGCGGGGTCCAATCGGGCAACGGCGTGGTAGTGATCTCGTACGAGCCGACCCTCTGCTCCGCGGGCACCTACAGCACGAACGGTTATCTACCGTGTACCGCGGCTCCGGCCGGCAGCTACGTCCCGACCACTGGAAGCACCTCGGCGACGTTGTGTCCGCCGGGAACCTATAGCGCCACGAGCGGCGCAGTAGTTTGCACCCAGGCTCCCGCCGGCAGCTACGACTCTGGTACCGGCAACACTTCGGCGTCCTTGTGCGCGATCGGGTATTACAGCTCGTCGCCAGGATCGAGTGCCTGCACGCCCGCTCCGGCCGGCAGCTACGTCCCAACTAGCGGCAGTTCCTCGGCCACGTTGTGTCCGCCGGGAACCTATAGCGCCACGA
>Ga0181520_10012115_pt1 | contig 11153 bp, 6 predicted proteins | sample PEATcosm2014_Bin_29_FD_132451 | JGI IMG/M metagenome (GOLD analysis project Ga0181520, IMG submission 132451) | Peatland microbial communities from MTU Mesocosm Facility, Houghton, MI, USA - PEATcosm2014_Bin02_30_metaG | ecosystem: Environmental > Terrestrial > Soil > Wetlands > Peat | place...
CGGCCGCGCGGGCCGCGACGGTCTGCCGAGCGAATGTGTTTTGCTTTTCAGCGCCGGCGACGTGGTAAAACAAACGCAGTTTATTGACGAAAAACCCAGCCAGCAGGAGCAGCAAATCGCCCGCGCCCAATTGCAGCAGATGGTCCACTATGCCGAGTGCGCCGGCTGCCGGCGCTCCGAACTGCGGCGCGTGCGACAACTGCCTTTCGCCGCGCGCCACGTTTGACGGCACGCTCGCCGCGCAGAAATTTCTCTCCTGCGTCTATCGCATCCGCGAGAAACAACGCTTCGGCGTCGGCTTGAATCACGTCGTTGAAGTGCTCACCGGCGCGGACACGGAGAAAATCCGCAAATGGAATCATGAGCAGCTTTCGACCTACGGCATCGGCAAGGAACACAGCCGGCCAGAGTGGGCGGCGATTGGCCGCGAACTGGTCCGGCTCGGTTTTCTGCGGCAGACGGCGGAAAAATTCAGCGTGCTGGAACTGACGAACGACGGGCTGGCGGCGCTCAAGCAGCGGAAGAAAATCACACTTACCCAACCCGCCGTCGCGCCGGAAACCAAAGTCCACCAGGTCGGTGAAATTTCCTGCGACGAAGTTTTGTTCGACCGCCTGCGCACGCTCCGCAAAAAACTGGCCGACGAACGCGACGTGCCGGCCTACATCATCTTTTCCGACGTGTCGCTCCGGCAGATGGCGCGGAATTATCCCGCCAGCGAGAGCGATTTTGCCCGCATCAGCAGCGTCGGCGAGAAGAAGCTGCGCGAGTTCGGCGAGATTTTTCTCGGCGAGATCGCAGCATATTTGCAGACGAACGCCCGCCAGATTTTCGCGGATGATTCCTTCACCGCGCCCGCCGCGCCACCGTCGCGCGCCAGCTTGGGCGATTCAGTGCGCGAAACGCTGCGCCGATTCCGCTCCGGCCAGACCGTCGAGCAAATCGCCCGCGATCGTGGCGTGACCACTGGCACCATTTGCGGCCACATTGCCGAAGGCGTCGAGCGCGGCGAGCCGGTGGATTTGGACCAATTTTTCACCGCCGCCGAAAAACAGCGAGTCGCCGCCGCCTTCCGCGCACATGGCGTCTTCGCGCTGTCCCCGGTCTTTGAATCGCTCGGCGGTAAAATTGACTACGGCCGGCTGTGGATTTTCCGCGCGGCAACCAATGTCAGAAAGTAGGACAGGCGTCGCGCCCGTCTCTAAATTTTGACTCAAATTCCCTGCTGGAGTTTTCAATTTGAGACAGGCGCGACGCCTGTCCTACGCTGGTTGTCGTTTCAGCTTTGCCACCTCGATGTCCGCCTGGCGCGTCGGTTCGGGAATCCGGTAGCGCGTGCAACAGGCCAGAACCATTTTGACGGCGGACGCCAAATCCACACGATGGCCGATGCTCACGAAGATCGGCCGGATTCCTTTCTGCATCCGCAGCACCGCGCCGATTTGCTCGTCGCCGTCCATAAGCGGGGCAATTGAGCCGGCTTTCAACGCCAATTGTCCAAAAGTTCCAATCAACCGGCTCTTGGCAACGCCTATGCCGGGCCGGTCCAGCTCAATCGCCAGATGCGACGCGATGCCGCAGCGGCGCGGATGCGCAAAACCCTGTCCGTCAAAAAGAATCGCGCCGAACTCGTGTTTCAACGCGCCAATCGCCTGCCTGACCGCCGGGCCTTCGCGGAAACTCAAGAAGCCGGGAACGTAGGGAAATTCCACCGTTTGTGTCGCGTGGGCGGTTTCAATGACGCGCTGCGTTTCGCGGTCATAAACCACGGCGGCGGCGAAGATGGTTTTCTTGTCGGCGGAAAACGCGCAGTCCGCCCCGGCGACAAATCGCGGCAGCGGTTCCAGCGGCGCGATAATCAACCGCTTGCGCAGCCTCGCCTGCGTTGCCTTCCATTTGGCGACGAGCGCGGCCCAGCCGGGATCGGACTTGCCGCGCGGCGTCATGCGGGATTTTCCTTTGCCGCGCGCAGCACCCGCCATTGGTGAGTCCACGGATCAATCCGGCATACGGAAGCATAATCGCAAAATTCGCACGGCGTTTCCGCGCCCTTGCGATATGGGTCAACTTTCGCCTCGCCGGAGAAAATGGCGCGGCCCATTTCCTTCAATCTCGATTCGACACCATCCAGCAATTTTTCAAATTCGCCGCGCGGCAGCGCCTCGGAAGAACCCTTGCGCAGCGAGCCGTCCTGGTTCAGCCGGTAATTGAATTGGTCGGCAGCCCCGGCGCGATCCAGTTTCGGCAGCGTTCCGGCGTCAAACCGTCCGTGGTGGCGATACGCGAGTTTGCGCGCGTCGGCAGTGTCCAAAACCTCGTCGCGCGTTTTGCCGCCTTCAAACTGGCCGCGCAAATTGACAAAAAAAACGCCGGCGGGAATCAGCCTGTCCGCGCCGAATTTTCCGCGCGGATTTTTCCAATGCCGCAGCGCGTTCAGATAAGCGGGCAGTTGCAATTGCACGCCGTGTTCCACGAGAATCGCGTCCCATTTTTTGCCGCCGGACTTGTAATCCATCACCACCGCGAGCGCGCTGCCAGCAGGATCGCGCCATAAATCCACGCGGTCAATCCGGCCTTGCAGCGCGAGCCTGCGCCCGCCGTCCATGTCAATTTCCCAGGCGGTTGCGCGGGAATCTTTGCCGCCAAAATCCAGTTCCGCCGCCGCCGGATCAAATTCATATTGTCCGCGCATCCAGGACACGATGATCCCGATGAAATCCTGCAACGCCTCCGTCATCGCGCGCGCCTCGAACCGCGTCCGCGCCGTGTCGCGCATCAATCCTCCGCGGAAGTTTTCCATGAGTCCGGCGGCGATGGCGTGAATCCGCTCGCGCGCCTCCGGTGGTGTGATGTCGCGCCAGCGTTTGCCTTCGGCGGCCAGTTGCTCGTGAAAAATTTTCAGGATGTCGTGCTGGAAACTGCCGCGCTCGCGGGCATCCATCTCGAACAATTTCCGTTCGCCGGCGCGCAAACCGGAACGGACGAAAAACTTGAACGGACATTGCGCGAATTCCTCCAGCCGGCTGGCGGAAGTTTGCAGCACGGGGCCGTAAAGTTTCTCCGCCAATTTGCGCGAAAGTTTTTCCGACGGATCCGGTTCGCGTAATTGCCACAAATTTCCCACGAGTGATTTCAAAGCGGGAAGTTCAAGCAATGCCCGCCAATTTTCAAAGTGTGGCGGAGCGCCGGCCTCCGGCCCGGCGTGTGGGAGTTCAGGCTTTAGTCTGTCCGCCGAAATGCAAGTTGAAGCTTGAACTCCAACTTCTTCGCGCCGGGCCGGAGGCCGGCGCTCCTGCAAGGCCATTAAAACCGGCGCGGTTTCAATGGCGTGTTCCGCGTCCGGCAATTTGATTTGGTTTTGAAATTCTCCAACCTCCAATTTTGGAAACAGCCGCTGCAAATACGCGACGAATGGCGACGGATTCAAGGTTTTTCCATCCGCGGCGTGGCGGGAAAAAGTCAGAACCAGTTTTTCACTCGCGCGGGTGCAGGCGATGTAGCCGAGGAAACGCTCGCGCGAAAGCCGGTCGCGCAAATCCGGGCCGAGCGCGACGGCCTGGCCCAATTCTTCGCGGTCGGCATCGGTCAGAATCGACGGCGCGGCGGGCGCGGCGGGGAAAATCGCCTCGTTGACGCCAAGCACGAGGGCGAGTTTCAAATCGGGATTGCGCGCGCGGTCAATCGCGCCGATGAGCACCTCGTCGAGCACGGGCGGAATGACGCCGACGGTGAGGCTGGCGAGTCCGGCCTCGACGACGGGCAGCCAGTCGCGCAACGACAGCGCCTCGTTCGGAAATGCGAGTGCCAGATTGTCGAGCCAAGAATTCATCTGTTCGAGGACCGTTGAGTGAATTGGCGATTGCCGATTGCCGATTGCCGATTTTTCTTCGTCGAGCGTCCAGCGTTCCAAAGTTTGCTCAACCTGCAAATCGTTCCAGAGTTCTCGCAGGGCACCGGCCAGTTGCGCGCCGGTCGGTGAATTCTTGAAATGCGCGAGGCGGGCGGAAAGGCTTTCAAACGGCGGCAGGATTTTCTGCCGCAGCCGCTCGGAAAGTTCGTCCGGCAGCGGTTCGCGCCATTTTTTGCCGCGCCAGCCAAATTCGAGCGCGGCGTTTTCCAGCCGGTCAATGGCGGTTTCTTCCACGGGACAAAATCCGGCCTTGAGCGCGGCGAACCAGTCATCGTGCCGCCAGTCGCCCGCGATGGTTCGCAACGCGCTGCGGGTGAGTTCGGCCAGCGGGTGGTGCGCGACGGATTCGCGGCGGTCGAGGAAAAACGGGATTTCGTAGCGGCGGAAGACCCGCGCGAGCGGTTTGTGGTAATTTTCCAGACTGCGGACAAGGACGGCGCAATCGCGGAAGCGATTGCCTGAATTTTTTAAGCGGACGAATTTCAGGATTTCGCGGGCGGCGAAAACGGCCTCGGCTTCGGGATTGGCGCAGGCGGCAATACGGATGGCATCCGCCGGAGCGCCGGCCTCCGGCCCGGCGAGTTCTGGTTCGCGCCGTGCCGGAGGCCGGCGCTCCGATGTGTGAACTGGCAATGCCCAGTTCTTTTCGAGCCACGCGAGTTCGGAATTTTTTGCAAAGCGGCTTTGGAGTGGATTGCGTTTGAGGACTTCAACTTCGATTTTGCAATCCGGCAGGTTTTCAACCCGCTGGCGGCATCGTTGGAAGGTTTTGCCGACGGACGACCAGATTGAAAGCCAGGAAGCCTCGGCAGCCGTTTCATTTTCAAGGCAGAACGCAAGCGCGGCATTTTCGCAAAATGGCAAAATGGCGGCGAGCAAATCCAGTTCCTGCGGCGTCATTTCGGCAAAACCATCAAGCCACAGCCCGGAAATGCGGAGTGCGGAATGCGGAGTGCGGAGTTTTTCGCGCAGCGCGCCGGTGGCGAAATCGAGCAGGCAGTTCGCGTCGTGCAACTCGTGCTCGGCGAGCCAGTCTGCGTAGGCTTCGTGCAACAGCGCGAGGTCGAGGAGCTTGTCGCGGAGATCGCGGCGCAAATTACCCCTGCCTGCGAGTTCGCGCAGTTTGGCGGGCGTAAATTGATGCTGCTGAAGTCCGGCGAGCAGCGCGCCGAGTTCCTGCGCGAAACCGGCGCGGCGCGCGCTGCCGCGAAACAGCTTCAGTTCGTCCGCGTGCCGCATCAGCAATGCGCGCAGCACCATGACGCGGCCTTCGTCGGACAGCAGTTTCGGCGGCGCGATGCCGGTTTTTTCCAAAATGAACCGCGCAAGCCGGTCGAATGAAAAAATGTTCAGGCGCGTGAAGCCGGCAATTTCGTCGCCGGCGAGCAACTGGCGTTCGAGCTGGAACGTGGCCTGTTTGGGCGCGAGCAGGATGAGCGGGGGGCCTTCGGGATTTTCCCGCAACGCGGCGCGGATTTCCTCCAGACAGCGGAACGTCTTGCCGCTGCCGGCCGGGCCGAGCAGAAATCGCGCTTGCACACCGGATTTTTAACGCAAAGACGCGAAGAGGCAAAGGCGCAAAAGGATTTTGTTTTGGTGTTTGCCGCGAGGAAGGCAGAATTCAAGATACCATTCATGGGTCGGCGTCTTTTTTTCGTTCAACCGTGCTTTCGCCCAGGGCAAAAGGCGGCTGGGCGCGGGCCGTGAATATTGTGTATTTGATCCCGGCTTGACTTTGGCGGGGTGCTTCGCTTAAATTGTCTTCATGCAAACAACATTTGTTGGACAGGTTCCGAGCGCCCGCGCTCTCCGGCCTCGTCGTTTGCGTCAAAAAACCCCTGTCCAACCGCGGTCCCGATTGCGCAACATCGCCGGCGTCCCGATGAACGGGTCCGCCATCAGGGACAAATCCCCCCTTGCCGCCCCGAATGAGCAGGCCAATGGCACCGGCAACCGCGCCCTGATCAGCGCGCTGGTCAATTCAAAAATCTACCGGGATTACGAGCAGGCTTTCACCGGTTTGACGGGACTGCCGGTGTCGTTGCAGCCCGTGGAAACCTGGCAGTTGCCGCACCACGGCAAGCGGAATGAAAATCCGTTTTGCGTGCTGGTGTCGGAGACGAGCCGCGCGTGCGCCGCCTGCCTGCAGGTGCATGAACGGCTCTGTGAAAAGGCAACCCACGAACCGCAGACCGTCACCTGTCCCGTCGGGCTGTGCGACACCGCCGTGCCGGTGCGGTTGAGCGACAAATTGATCGGGTTTCTGCAGACCGGCCAGCTTTTCCGCAGGAAGCCGGACAAGGCCCAGTTTGAACGCGCGGCGAAACTGGTTGCGGAGTGGGGCATCATCGCGGACCGCGACGCCCTGCAAAAGGCGTATTTTTCGGGCAAAGTTGTCACACCGGCGCAGCACGAGGCGGCGGTCAAGCTGCTCGCTGTTTTCGCCCAGCATCTGGCCATCGTCAGCAACCAGGTGATCATCCAGCAGGAAAATGCCGAGGTGCCGGTCATCAAGAAGGCCAAGGATTACATGCGCGAGCACCAGGCCGAAAAAATTTCGCTCGGCAACGTGGCCAAGGCCGTCAACATGAGCGCCTTTTACTTCTGCAAGATGTTCAAGAAAGTCACCGGCATCAATTTCACCGATTATCTTTCGCGGGTGCGCATCGAGCGGGCGCAGAACCTGCTGCTCAATCCCAATTTGCGCGTCAGCGAAATCGCGTTCGAGGTCGGCTTCCAGTCGCTCACCCATTTCAACCGCGTGTTCAAGAAAATCACGGGCCAGTCCCCCACGGATTATCGCGGGCAATTGCTCGTGCCTTGAGCGCCGGCCGGAGGTTCCCGTCCGGTGGTTTGCCGAACCCGCCTCCGGCAAGGCGCGCAACCGGTCCCGCCGCCCCGCCCGCCGGAAGAAAATGAAACGCCAGCCGCCGGCGGGTCCTCCGATTCAAAGGCCGGAAAGCGTCACGCAAAAAAGGCAAAGCCTTTAACAACATTTGTGGAGCATTCCATTCGTGAATCTGGGATTCTCCGCCGAGCAAACAATTTTATGCTGGAAACGCTTTTATATCCGAAGTCGGTGGCGGTCATCGGCGCTTCGCGCAGCCCGGAAAAGGTCGGCTACGCGGTGCTGGCCAACCTGGTCAACGGCGGTTTCAAGGGCGCCATTGTGCCGGTCAACCCCGGCGCCGCCGAAATCCTCGGCCTCAAATGCCATAAGTCGCTGGACGAATACAAGGACCAGGGGCGAATTGACTTGAGCGTCATCGTCGTGGCGGGAAAATTTGTGAAGGACGCGCTGCGGCAGTCCATTGACGCCGGCGCGAAATCGGTGATTGTCATCACCGCCGGGTTCAAGGAAGTCGGCGCGGCGGGCGCTGCGGCGGAAAAGGAACTGGTCGAAATCTGCCGGGCCGCCGGCGTGCGGATGGTCGGGCCGAACTGCCTCGGCGTGCTCAACACGGACCATTCCATGAACGCGACGTTCGCGCCGTCGGTGCCGCCGCCGGGGAAAATCTCCGTCATCTCCCAGTCCGGCGCGTTGTGCGTGGCCATTCTCGACTGGGCGGCGGAAAGCAAGCTCGGCCTCGGCAAGGTCATCAGCTTCGGCAACAAGGCCGACCTCAACGAGGTGGATTTCATTCAGGCGCTCGCCGAGGACAAGGAAACCAGGGTCATCGCCGGTTACCTTGAAAGCATCAAGGAAGGCGACAAATTCCTGCGCATCGCGGAACAGGCGGCAGCCGTCAAGCCGGTCGTGATTTTGAAAGTCGGCATCACCTCCGCCGGCGCCAAGGCCGCGTCGTCGCACACCGGCAGCCTGGCGGGCGCGGACATTGCCTACGGCGCGGCGTTCAAGCGCGCGGGCGTCATCCGCGCGGAAAATTTCGAGGCGCTGTTCGATTACGCCACGGCCTTCGCCATGCAGCCGCTGCCGGCGGGCGACCGCGTGGCCATCATCACCAACGCCGGCGGACCGGGCATCATGGCGGCGGACGCGGCGGAAGGTCTGGGCCTGAAAATGGTTGCGCCCAGCCCGGCCAGCGTGGAAAAACTCAAAGCCTGCATGCCGGCCTCGGCGGCGTTCGGCAATCCGATTGACGTGATTGGCGATGCCGAGCCGGACCGCTACGTGAAGGCGTTTGAAATCATGCAGGACGACGAGAAGATTGACGGCATCATCGTCGTGGTCACGCCGCAAAACATGACGCGCCCGCTGGAACTGGCGGAAAAGCTCGCCGCCGCGCACAAGGGCAAAAAGCCGGTGCTCGCCGCGTTCATGGGCGGAATGGAAGTGGCCGCGGGCAAGGAGAAATTGATGGCCGTCGGCATTCCGAATTATCCGTCGCCGGACCGCGCCGTGACCGCGTTCCGGGCGATGTGCGATTACGCCGCGTGGCGCGGCCGGCCCGCCCGCATTGTCACGCGCTTCCCGGTCAACCGCCGCCGCGTGGACCGCATCGTCAATTTGCAGGCGCGCAACGGCACGCCGCAGATGGGGGAAGTCGAGGCGAAGGAAATTTTGCGCGCCTACGACTTCAATGTGCTGGCTGGCCAGCTGGCCCGCACCAGCGACGAGGCGGTGGAAATCGCCGAGCGCATCGGCTATCCCGTCGTGCTGAAAATCTCCTCGCCCGACATCATCCACAAATCCGATTTCGGCGGCGTGCGCATCAACCTCGCCAACGCCGAGCAGGTGCGCGACGCTTTTGACTTGATGATGGTGCGCATCCAGAAACGCGCCCCCAGGGCGCATCTGCGCGGCGGCTTTGTCGAGAAAATGGGCCAGCGCGGGCGCGAGGTGATCTTGGGCATGACGCGCGACCCGCAATTCGGCCCGATGCTGATGTTTGGCCTCGGCGGCATTTTCGTCGAGGTGATGAAGGACGTGACGTTCCATCTCGCGCCCATCACGGCGGAGGAGGCGATGCAGATGTTGAAAGGCACGCGCTCCTACGCCCTGCTCCAGGGCGCGCGCGGCCAGGCGCCGGTGGATTTGGACGCCATCGCCGGCGCGTTGCAGCGCATCAGCCAGCTCGCCACGGATTATCCGGAAATCCTGGAGTTGGACATCAATCCGTTCATCGTCGGGCCGGTCGGTGTGCAGGCCTACGTGGCCGACGCCCGCATGACACTTTCAATTACCGCAACCGATGCCAAAAATCATGAGTAAACCGATTTCCTACGACCCCAACTGGCAGAAGACCTGCCAGTCGCAAATTCTTTCCGTGACGGACGCGGTTAAAAAAATCCGGCCCGGCCAGCGCGTGTTCATCGGCACCGGGACGGGCGAGCCGCTCGAACTGGTCAGCGCGTTGAGCAAGCGCGCCTTTGAACTGCCGGACACGGAAATAGTCCATCTGCTCACGTTTGGCGACGCGCCCTACGCGCACCGCGAACTCGCGCAATACTTCCGCGTGAACAGCTTTTTCATCGCCGAAAACGTGCGCGACATCATCCAGGAAGGGTTGGGCGACTACACGCCCATTCACCTGTCGGACATCCCGCGGCTGTTCGATTCCGGCCAGCTCCCGCTGGACGTGGCCCTCATTCACGTCACGCCGCCGGATCAATACGGCATGTGCAGCCTCGGCGTGTCCGTGGACATCGTCCGCAGCGCGGCGGAAAACGCCTCGCTGGTCATCGCGCAGGTCAATCCGAACATGCCGCGCACGCTGGGCGACTGCTTCATCCACGTCAACGACATTGACGTGCTGGTGCCGTCCGTCGCGCCGATTCTGGAGGTGCCCGCGCCCGAGGTGACCGAGACGACCCGGCAGATTGCCGAATACATCGCGGCGCTGGTGGAGGACGGCTCGACCATTGAATTCGGCATCGGCCGCATCCCGCAGGCGATGTTCGGATTTTTGAAGGGCAAAAAAGACCTCGGTGTCCACACCGAAATGGTCACCGACAACATCATCGAACTCATCGAATGCGGAGCCATCACCGGCACCCGCAAGGCGATTGACCGCGGCAAAATCGTCACCAGCTTCTGCCTCGGCTCGAAGAAAATATACGATTACGTGGACAACAATCCGCTGTTCGCGTTTCACCCGACCGAATACGTCAACGACCCCGCCATCATCCGCCAGCAGCACAAGATGGTGGCCGTCAACACCGCGCTGGAAATTGACCTCACCGGCCAGGTCTGCGCCGACTCCATCGGCCCGAAATTTTTCTCCGGCGTGGGCGGACAGGTGGATTTCAACCGCGGCGCGGCCAAGTCGCGCGGCGGCAAGGCCATCATCGCCCTGCCTTCCACGGCCAAGGGCGGCGCCATTTCACGCATCATGACGCATTTAAGCCCCGGCGCCGGCGTCGTCACCACCCGCGCGGGCGTGCAATATGTCGTGACCGAATACGGCGCGGCCTACCTGCACGGCAAGAGCATCCAGGAACGCGCCCTGGCCCTCATCAGCATCGCGCATCCGAAATTCCGCGCCGACCTGCTCCGCGAGGCCATCGCCGCCAAATACCTCTCCGCCGAGATGGCGGACAAGGAGGGGAAAATCCTCGTCGGCCCGAAGGAACTCCGCACCACCTACCTGCTCAACGACGGCACGCAGATGAACTTCCGCGCGATTCACCCGACGGACGAGCCGCGCATGCGCGACCTGTTCTACAAACTGTCCGAGGCGACGATGTATTATCGTTTCATGAGCCATTCCCAGCGCGTCTCGCGGCACCAGATTCAGGACTTCGTCTATATTGACCACCGCAACGACGTGACCATCGTCGGCACGCTGCCGTCGGCGGACGGCGAGGAAATCATTGCCGTCGGCAGCTATTATCTGGACCAGAAAACGAACCTGGCGGAAGTGGCGTTTGTGGTGGGCGACGACTGGCAGAACCACGGCATCGGCACGTTCCAGTTGAAGCACCTGATGCGCATCGCGCGCCGCAACGGCATCCGCGGCTTCACCGCCGAGGTGCTCACGGACAACAAGGCGATGCAGGCCGTCATCAACAAATCCAACTGCAAAATCCGCAGCAAGCTCGCCGGCAACGTCTATAGCTACGAGATGGAGTTTGAATAAACGGGCGGAGGCATTTCGGCGGCGGGTTGAAACGCCCGGCACGACGCCTGCCCGCGAAAAAAAGAGGCCGGTTCAAACCTGTAATACCACTTCTAGCAAGTAATTGCACTATTCTCCGTTACGGTAGCGTTTACCTGGTCAACCAGCCAGCCGTGTGAAACCAAACTCCGCACTCTTTCAGCGGTTTGGTAAATGGGTTTGAG
>Ga0181520_10012116_pt1 | contig 11152 bp, 7 predicted proteins | sample PEATcosm2014_Bin_29_FD_132451 | JGI IMG/M metagenome (GOLD analysis project Ga0181520, IMG submission 132451) | Peatland microbial communities from MTU Mesocosm Facility, Houghton, MI, USA - PEATcosm2014_Bin02_30_metaG | ecosystem: Environmental > Terrestrial > Soil > Wetlands > Peat | place...
GATCGGCAACGATCCCAGGCTCGGTAAGACTACGAAATTCCCCGCATACATCGACGAAGTTTCTCTTCAGTTGCTCAATGCGGATGGGAGCGTTTTCGCGACGGTTCCATTTTCGCCATTTGAAAAGCTGCTCCTCGAATCTCCCAATTTCGAGCCACTCGATTATCGTTCAGGCCATGGCATTGAATATGCCGATGCCATTCACCGCGCCGAATTCTACAACGTGATGAAACGCGATTGGCACTCGGTGTTGATTCCGAAGGTGGTCAACAAGGTGACGATCACAGTTCCATACTTCGTCAATCTCCAGCTCACGAATGGAACCATTATTCAGGCCCGGTCCTATTTCACCGGGACGGCATCGGACGGCAGTACCTTTGTGCTGATGTTGGACGCCCTGTTCAACTTCTTCTACGACAACGAAGAGGTGAACGAGATCAATCTCGGCAACTTTGCCACCAACGGATTCAACATGATGCTGTTCCCGAATACCTTTCTGTTTTCACTGGATACAAAGAACCCGAACACGCCCGGAAACTGCTGCACGCTTGGGTTCCACACATACTTCACAGACGGCGCCATCCCAGAGTCCCGCTGGATTAGTGAATATGCAAGCTGGATATCTCCTGGGCTCTTCGGCCCCGGCTTCCAGGATGTGACCGCGCTGAGCCATGAAACGACCGAGTCTTTTGCCGATCCCTTTGTGGACAATGCAACGCCAAACTGGCAGTTCCCGGGGCAACCGGCTACCTCGACAGTTTGTCAGAGCAACCTGGAGGAGGGTGATCCTATCGAAGGATTGACCAACGCCACGTCTGCCATCGAAGTCAAGGAAAAGGGATTCGACTATATCTACCACCCACAGAATCTCGCTCTCTTTGAGTGGTTTGAGATGGGAGCCACTTCAAACGCTATAGACGGCGCCTTCAGCTTCCCTGACGAAACTGTGCTTCCAACCTCAGCAATACCGTGCCCGTAAGAGGAGCGGGGAACACTGTTGAGAGCAGTGTTCCCCGACAGACCAAACGGGCTCAGTGGTGGAAGCCCGCGCCCTCCAATGAGGCTGTGAAGCCGGGTTGAGTGGCGAACCAATCTAGGTGGCGACGGATGTCGCGGACTAACATACCGGCGAGATCGTGCGTGAAACCGTTGCGCACCACTACGCGCTGAATGGCCATCTGCTGGCGGTTGGCGGGCACTCGGTAAGTAGGCACCTGCCAGCCGCGATCCCTCAGCCTGTCCGACAAGTCGTAGAGAGACCAGTTTGGGTTCGGTTCCTTCAGGGTCCAGGCGAGGACGGGGAGATCGCGGCCGGTGGAGAGCATTTCGAACGGGCCGAGTTCGGCAATCTGAGCAGCGAGATCGACGGCTACCTCCTGGCAGGCCTCGTGGATGGCGCGATAGCCTGACTTGCCGAGGCGGATGAGATTGTAATACTGGGCGACGATCTGGCTGGCAGGGCGGGAGAAGTTGATGGCTAGCGTGGGCATGGAGCCGCCGAGGTAATCGACGTTGAAGACAAGGTCTGGATGGAGGTCGGAAGCCTCGCGCCACACGATCCAACCCACTCCGGGATACACGAGCCCGTACTTGTGCCCTGACGTGTTGATGGACTTGACGCGCGGAAGCTGAAAGTCCCAAAGCAGGTTGGGCTGCAGGAATGGCGCGACGAAGCCGCCACTGGCGCCGTCGACGTGAACGGGAATATCCAGGCCGGTTGTTTCCTGCAGTCGATCGAGGGCTGCGGAGAGGCCGAGGACGTTTTCGTAATCACCAGTGAAGGTGCTGCCGAGGATGGAGACGATGCCAATGGTGTTCTCATCGCAGGCTGCCGCGGCACGCTCCGGGTCAGTGACCACCTCGCATCCTTCAAGCGGGATTTCGCGGGCCTCGACGTCCCAATAACGGGCGAACTTATGCCAGCAGACCTGCGTGTTTGTGCCCATGATGAGGTTTGGCCGGACCGCACCGTCCAAATCCGTGGGCTTACCAAGGCTCTTCATCTTCTGGCGCCAGCGCCACTTCAGGGCCAGGCCACCCAACATGGAGGCTTCGCTCGATCCAATGGTCGAGGTCCCAATCGTGGTTTCCGGCTTCGGAGCGTGCCACAACTCGGCCAGCATGTGGACGCAGCGCATTTCGAGCTCGGCTGTCTGCGGATACTCATCCTTGTCGATCATGTTCTTGTCGAAGGTTTCCGCCATCAGCTTGTGCGCTTCGGGCTCCATCCACGTGCTGCAGAAGGTGGCCAGATTGAAGCGTGAGCTGCCGTCGAGGATCAACTCGTCATGGATCAGGTTGTATGCGGTGGAAGGCGCCATGCCTTCTTGCGGGACGGAGTGGCGCGGCGTCGGACCGAGAAGCGAATGGCGCGCATACATGGGGCGCACCAGGTCAGGGTTATGATGCTTTCGGCCAGTGCGTAGAGTAACGGCGTCTTCTTTCATGCGTGGGATAGCCCTCCGAGTTCCTCATCATAGATGGGGCCTTCGGGGCGCATCTGTCAATATTCGGCGAATCGGGAATGGCAGAGGCGAGGTTCTGGGACTTGGCGTGCAGATCCTGAGCGGGAGAGCTGGAAGCAACTGGTGTTGGCCGAAACTACGCGCGCACGCCGCCGGGGGAGCGGCGCGCGCACTTTGGGCAAGGATCAGGGCCGAGTGGAAAGCTTGGCTCTGGAATGCTCGTTCAGCGAAACCGTCTGCAAACGGAAGGAGTTTTCACCCGACGGAATCATGGCCAGAGGTATCGGACTTCTGTCCCGCTTGCCGTGCAAGTGCTTGGACTCCAGCCATGCGCAGAGTCGAGGGTCTTTGATCTCCGGGTCGTCTCGCCAGAACTCAGGTTCGAGCCCGCACTGAATCTGCAAATGATCCAGCTGCAATTCGATTGCGGAGATGTGTTTGGGAAAATAGCGGCGTACGTTTGTGGCGCCGACATGAAGCGCAGTCGTACCACGACCTCTGGAATGAGTTTTGACGACCATACACACCTACTCTTCAACGTCGGATGAGGTCAGTCTAGGGAGTCAGGCTGGGGGAGTTCGCCAAGTGCAGGGGAAAATCCGGTGGGCGAATTCCCCAATTGAAACTCTCGGTCGGAATGACCGATTTAGGAAGATCGTGCGCCCCTTTTCCTACTGTGTCAAGATCCCGCCCGGTTGATTCAACATTGCAATTTAGCCGTACTATGCAACAGATGCGAGAAGAATGAAATGGTTGCCAACAAAGCGCGCGTTCTATAAATATTTTGTAAAGAGTGTCGTCGACGTCGGATATGGCGTGTTTTTCATTGGGAATGAACCCATTCGTCGGTCGAGAAAACCCAACAATAAGCGGGCGTAGGCCCTCCTGGAGCCTATGCAGCCGACCGAATGGCATCTTGAAGCGCTGCGGCAACTTCTTCCTGCTGGTTCGGGGTAATCCGATTGAAGAAAGGGAGGGCCAAAGTACGGCGGGCGATGGATTCTGTGAGGGGGAGCTTGGCCGCCGCGGCGCTGGGATGACCTTGCCAGGCGGGTTGCAGGTGGATGGGCGCGAAGTACCTGCCGGTGGCGATGCCGCTTCGTGCGAGGGCGGCCTGGACGCGATCGCGATCGACGGATTGAGGCAACCGGACAACGTACACGAACCAGCTTATGGTGCAGCGGGGAAGGGTAAGGGGTGGAAGTTCCAGACCTGGGATCGGTCGCAGGAGGGCATCGTATCGCTCTGCGGCAGCTTGGCGGAGAGCGAGGATCTCGTCGATGCGACTGAGTTGCACACGACCCAGCGCGCAGGCGACTTCCGAGAGGCGGTAGTTGAAGCCGGGCTCGGCGTGGTCCAGCCAATCGGCGGAGGGTTGGCGGCCTTGGTTGCGCAGGCTGCGGAGCCGGGCGGCGTGGGAGGGTTCGTGGGCCAGGACTGCGCCGCCTTCGCCGGTGGTTATTTGCTTGTTGGGATAGAAGCCGAAGACCGCGAGATGGCCGAAGGTGCCGACGGGGCGCGAGTTGTATTGGGCGCCGATGGCTTCGCAGGCGTCTTCGACGATCACGAGGTTGTGGCGGCGGGCGATTGCGTTTAAAGCGTCCATCTCTGCGGGGACACCGAAGGTGTGAACGACGAGAATGGCGCGGGTGCGCGGGGTGAAGGCGCGCTCGACGGACTCGGGGTCCAGGTTATGGGTGAGGGGGTCGATTTCCGCAAAGACCGGGGTGGCGCGGACCTGGATGACAGCGTTGGCCACGGCGATGAAGGTGAAGGAGGGGATGATAACCTCGTCCCCGTCGCCTATGCCGAGGGTGAGCAGGGCGAGGTGCAGGCCAGCCGTTCCGGAGCTTACGGCAACGGCGTCGGAGACCCCGTGAAACGTCGCAAACGCCCCCTCGAATGCCGCGAGTTCGGGGCCGAGGCTCAGGTATGGCATCCGCAGAACCGCGGTCACGGCGTCGATTTCGGCTTCGGTAATGTCGGGAGCGCTGAGAGGTATGGTCATCGGGTGGGTCGAAAGCGTCCTTAGCTTTCATTTCAGAGAAGACGTGTCAGCCGTAAGCGCCGGTGGCTCCTTGATGAGCAGGCCGTCGAGCTTGACGGTGGTCAGGATGTGGGCGATGGCCTTTGCGGCGGTTCCATTGCCGTAAGGGTTGGTCATACCGGCCAGCGAGTTGCGGAATTCCGGACTCAAGGCGTGACGGATGGCCGTAAGGATGGCGGAGGTATCGGCGGGTACGTCAATCACATTTTGAGCGCGCTCACGGCCTTGCTGGCGAATGCCGACATTTACCACTGGTAGTGCGAAAGACGCGGCTTCCATGATGCCGCTGGATGAGTTGCCAATCAGGACGTCCACGTGGCCCAGCAGACTCCAGTAAGTAATTGGGTCGAGGTTGACATAGACGTGCGTGCAGGGCCGGGTTGCAGCCAGGGCCCGCGTGCGATCGATAAGAGCAAGGCTACCCGCGTCGGCGTTGGGATAGACGAAGATAAGCTGGCCGGAGGCTTCAGCGAGTGCGTTGAAGAGCGCATCGGCTTCCGCGTTCGTGTCCTTGAGGATCGTGACGGGGTGCCAGGCAGCCAGAATTGTGGGCGGCGCAAAGGTGAGGCCAAGGCGGGATTCCAGCGCGGGCCGATCTAGCAGGGTTGAGCGAGTTAAGTGATCGAGCGAGGGTGCCCCAGCGTGATGGACGCGCCATGGCTCTTCGTCCATGGCAATGACCCGTCGGTGCGCCGTGGGGGTGGATGTGAAATGGATGGCCGCGAGTTTGGTGAGAGCGTTGCGGACGTGGTCGTCGATGGCGCCCTGGGAAATCTCGCCACCTTCTATATGAGCAATCGGAATGCGCAGCGCCAGGGCGACAGAAGCAGGCGCGAGCATCTCATAGCGGTCGGCGATGAGCAAGAGCAGGTCAGGACGCCATGCTGTAAGCGCGTCGGCCAGGCCGAGGATGGCGAGGCCGATGGTTTTCGCCATGCCGGTGTCCGTGTCGGAATTGAGCAGGCACTCTATGCGGGCCTGAATAGGGAAGCCGTCGCGTTCTATTTCGGTAATCGTATTGCCAAATTCCGGCGAGAGATGCGCGCCGAGAGCAAAGACCGCAAGCTCGACGTCGGGGTGCGCTGCTAGCTCTCGCAACGGCCAGTAGAGATGGCTGTAGTCGGCGCGGGAAGTAGTGATGACGCCGATGCGGCGTTTGCGGTGCAGATTTGTTTCACTCATGGACGAATGCTGCTCATAAAGAAACCTGCGGGCCCTGTTGCTGTGAGAGCGCAAGAACTTCCTGGCTCGGTGTGTAATCCGGAACCATCGAACGCAGGAGGGCGAGCGCGCCCGCCAAGTGGCGGGCATCGAGGGCGGCGCGCAGATTGTCCAATCCGAAGGTGAGGTGTTCGGACGGGAGCCGGTTCGATGAGATAGAGACTATGGCAGGCGTCAATGCATCAGGTGATTGCTCGCGAGGCGTTTCCAGGCTGACCGGATAGGTTCGATCGCCCGGAGACCATAACTGCTCAGTGACTTTGTCTCCCGGGCGCGGTTGGGTGAAGTCGATTGCAATCTCACGGCCAGGGGTGAGCTCGCGGGCCATGAAGTGGGCGAGATCGGAGACGAAATGCGGCGCAATCAGAACCGGCGCGAGCAGCGTGGACGGCTCGGGCTGAGCAGCAGCAATCAACAGCAGGTTTACGGCCTCGTCGAGAGTGAGAAAGTAACGGCGTGCAGCGGGATCAGTGACGGTGATGGGACCGCCATTGGCGATCTGAGATGCGAAGATCTCGGCGACACTGTCCCGCGAGGCGAGTACATTGCCCAGGCGCAGCACGGTGCCGCCAGCGGCCAGCACAATTTGCTCGGCAACGCGCTTGGTGGCGCCCATGACGGAAGCAGGTTCGACAGCCTTATCCGTGGAGACAAGAATGAGGCGCGCGCCGTTGGCAGCGGCGGCCATAGCCAACGTCTCCGTAGCGAAGATGTTATTGGCGATGGCGGCGAGGGGTTGCTCTTCCATCAGCGGCACGTGCTTGTAGGCGGCGGCGTGAAAAACTATGCGTGGACGATGCGCGATGAAAATGTGCTCAATAAGCGCCAGGTCGGCTGTGTTGCCCAGGATGGGTGTCATGAATCCCGCGGCTCCGGCTGCGGCCCATTCGCGCTTCAGGGCGTAGAGGCGGCTTTCGGAGGACTCGAGAAGCAGCAAGGCCGGCGGCGTGAGAATGGCGAGTCGCAGAGCTAAGGCGGAGCCGATGGACCCACCCGCCCCGGTGATGAGAACAGGCTGTCCATACAGTGCGTCGAAGACCTGCGCCGAGGGGGTGGGCAAGCGCGGGCGAGCGAGAAAACTGCGCCAGTTGAGGTCTTCGAGCGACGGAATCACACAAGAAGTATAAATCGCCGGCAGTTTCATCGTGGTTATCAGATCCAAACGCCCAACTTTTCCTGCGATGCGAACGAAGTGCGGGGTCGCATACACTGAATGGGGCTTTGAATCGTTTCGGGGAACTATCTCGCGGCGTCCCGTCTTGATGAGCTTACGGCCGCGATGAGGTAATAATTTTGGGAAAATGTGGGATGAGAATCGTTGGGCCACTGGCTCTTGCTCTGTTGTTGAGCGCTGCCGCGAAGGGAGCGGTGACGCACTTTGACGCCGATGCGGTGCGGACAAACAATCGCGGCGTGGCGCAGATGGGGCAGCAGTTCACGGAACGCGCCGAAGCTACGTTTGCGGAAGCTTTCAAAAAAGATCCGAAGCTGGCGCAGGCAGCCATCAATGACGGCATTGCGCTGTTGACTCTGCAGAAGCTGGAAGAAGCGAAAAAGACGTTGCGCGCGGCCATCGCGTTGGACCCGAACAGCGCCCAGGCTTGGTACAACCTCGGTCTTGCGCAGCATGCGGGCAATGAACTGGAGCCGGCACTGGATAGCTTTCAGCATGCCGTGAAAGCCGATTCCAGAGATGCGGATTCTTACTACTTCGAAGGCGTCTGCTACTCGGAGCTGAAGGATTTCGACAAGGCGATTGCAGTTTTCAAACAGGCGCTGGAGATCGATGTGAATCATGCATCGAGCGAGTTTGCCATGGCGCGGGCGCTGCAGCGGTCGGGTCATGCGGATGAGGCGAAGGCACACTTCAAGCGGTTCCAGCATTTGACGAGCGCAAAGATCGGAGCGCCAATCGGGCTCGCTTACGGCGAGCAGGGGCACTACTCGACGGTGACACCGGTGGAGGAGTTGGGCGGGGCCGCGAAGACCATGATTGCGGTGAAGCTGCTGGCTCAGCCGTTGATGGTGCCCATGTCCGGCATGGGATGGGAGTGGACAAGTACAGGAGGCGCCTGCATGTTGGACGTTGCCGGTGCCGGGCACATGGATCTCGTTCTGATGGAGTCCGGACTACAGGCAATTCGGGTGCTCACGAGTAAAGGGGACGGGACTTTCTTGAACGGAAACGCAGCGGCGGCGGGACTGAAAGCCTCAGGCCACGCAGTCGCGTGCGCCGTGGGCGATTATGACGGCGACGGGTTGAACGACCTGGCGGTGGCGCTGGATGATCAGGTCCTGCTATTCAAGAACCTGGGCAAGGGAAAGTTCCAGGATGTGACGACGGAGGCAGGGCTGGCGGCGAAGAATCGGCCAACGGGAATTACCTTTGTGGATTATGACCATGATGGGGATCTGGATCTGTTCTTGACGGGAGCGCCGCTGAAAGACGGCGAAGCGCCGAACGTTCTGTGGCGGAATAACGGAAACAAGACCTTTACCGAGTGGACGGAGCCGACGGGGCTGGGCGGGGGCGGCAAGACGAGCACGGCGATTCTTACGGATTTCAATAATGATCGGGCGGTGGATATTGCGGTAACTGGGGATGGACCGGCACCGCTGATCTATGTGAATCCGCGCGAAGGGAAGTATCCGACGCAGCCTTTAATCGACTATCTTCCTGCGAATGCGGGCACTTCAGTTGTGGATTACAAGTACGTTCCCCTTCCGGCAACCGTCGGCATTTCCGTTCTCGACTACAACAAAGATGGCTGGATGGATATAGCTGTAACTCACGGCGGAGCACCGGGCGTGACCCTCTGGCGCAACGTCGCGGGACCGGAAAATGTTGGCCGACGATTTCAAAGAGTGGAACTCCCGCTGAAGGACGCGGTGCGCGGATGGAGTGTTACCCCGATCGACATTGACAACGATGGCTGGATCGACCTGGCGGCGATTGTGGAGACCAAAGCCGGGCCCGAGGTGCGCGTGTTCCGCAACAAGGGCGATGGAAGCTTTGAGGACGTGAGCCACGCGTTGGGGCTGGATGATGTGAAACTGCAGGTGCCGCGCGGGCTCATTGTCGCTGATGTGGATGGGGATGGCGCGCCCGATTTGATTGTGACCCAGGTCAATGCACCGCCGGTGCTGCTGAAAAATGTGGGAGCGAACAAGAACCATTTTGTGCGGCTCGATTTGACCGGGTTTGCCGATAACAAAACGGCGCTCGGCGTGAAGGTGGAGGTGTTTGAAGGCGGCTATTGGCAGAAGTGGGAACTGGCCGGAGCGTCGGGTTACCAGACGCAGGGACCACCGCAGATCCTGGTAGGTCTGGGCGATGCGGAGGGGATCGATCTGCTGCGAATTCTTTGGCCCACGGGCGTGCTGCAGGATGAGATCGACTTACCGAAGCTGACTCAGGGACGAGCGGTGATTGCGATGAAGGAGGCGGACCGGCGCGGGAGCAGTTGCCCAGTGCTGTTTGCATGGGATGGGCATAAGTATAAGTTAGTGACAGATGTTATCGGCGCTGGCGTGGTGGGTCACTGGTTCGCGCCTGAACGGCGGAACATTCCCAACCCTGGAGAGTGGGTCAAGGTAGATGGCGCGCAGACTGCGCTGGTGAACGGTAAGTTGAGTTTGCGATTTATGGAACCAATGGAGGAAGTGAATTACATCGACCAATTACGAGTAGTTGCTGTGGACCATCCTGAAAATGTCGAGGTGAATCCCGATGAGCGATTCCTGGATGATCCCCCGTTTGCTTCCGGGCGCGTGGTGGCGAGTTCGGGCGCGCGGCCGCCTGTGGGCGCGTGGGACGGCGAGGGGCACGATGTGCTGAATGTGCTCAGCCGGCGAGATCATAGTTTTGCGAGTGGATTCACGGCTTCGCCGTACGACGGTTTTGCGAATCTGCATGCACTCTCGCTGGATTTGGGCAAAGTGAATGCGCATGACCCCTTAAGGCTGTTGATGACCGGCTACGTGAATTACTTCAGCGCGACCTCGCTGTACGCCGCTTGGCAAGCCGGGATGAAGCCGGTTTCGCCTTATGTGGAGGCGCAATTGGCCGATGGCTCATGGAGGAAGATTGCGGACGACGCGGGGTTTCCTGCTGGCTTGGAGCGGACCATCGTAGTGGACCTGACAGGCAAGCTGCCGGGTGGCGCGCGGAAGATTCGGCTGATGACGAATCTGCAAATTTATTGGGACCAGGTGCTGATTGATAACCACGGTGAGGCGGATGCAAGGACGACTGAGGTACCGTTGGCATCGGCAACGCTGCATTTCCGTGGGTATCCGAGACAGATTGAGGGCGCAAGCCCTGGGGACCTGGACTACGACTATGAACGCGTAAGCCTGACTGGGCCGTTCCAACGTCAACGCGGAAGCTACACACGCATGGGAGAGGTTACCGCGCTGTTGAAGGGGATCGACAACAAGTTTGCGATCTTCGGAAGCGGCGAAGAAATCTCTGCAGATTTTGACGCGTCGAGGCTCCCCGTGCTGCCAGCACATTGGAAGCGCGATTACTTCTTCTATGCCAACGGATATGTAAAGGACATGGATTGGTGGGATGCTTCGCCCTATACGGTGGCGCAGTTACCGTTTCATAAGATGAGCACTTATCCGTATCCGGGCGGCGAGAGTTATCCAGACGACTCGGGTTCGTTGGATTACCAGTTGAATTGGAATGATCGTTGGGATTCCGGCGAGCCGGTGCGGTCGTACCGGTTTGAGTACCGTGCGATGCCGTCCTCACCTCTGGACGATCTCGTGCCTGCATCAAACGTGGTTGGCCGTCCATGAACAACGTGGTTCTTGAGCCGGCAGTGCGGCAACTGGAGTTGCTCAGCGCTGGCGAGATTTCCGTAACGGAACTGGCCGAAGCACACATTCGGCAGATTGAACGGCTGAATTCTGAGCTGAATGCGTTTGCAGACTTTGACGCCGAGCGCGTTCGCGAGCGTGCGCGAAAGCATGATGCGTGGCGAGGGCAGCGTGCGCGCAGACCGTTGTTCGGATTGCCAGTGACAGTGAAGTCCTCGATCGCGACGCGAGGCTTGAAGTGCGAAATTGGGAGCCTGCTGCACAAGGGTGAGGTTCCACGCGAAGATGCGGTGGTGGTGGCGCGGCTGCGTGCCGCGGGTGCGCTGATTCTGGGCACGACGAATTGCCCGGAGTTCCTGATGGCGTATGAGACCGACAATCTGCTGCACGGTCGTACGTGCAACCCATGGGATTTGGCTAGGTCGCCGGGCGGGTCAAGCGGGGGTGAAGCAGCCGCGATTGCGGCCGGGATGTCTGCGGCGGGACTGGGCAGCGACAGCGGCGGCTCGGTACGCGTGCCTGCGCATTTCACGGGCATCTGCTCGCTGAAGCCGACGCCGTGAAGGATTCCGGGACGTGGGCATTTACCGCC
>Ga0181520_10012117_pt1 | contig 11151 bp, 8 predicted proteins | sample PEATcosm2014_Bin_29_FD_132451 | JGI IMG/M metagenome (GOLD analysis project Ga0181520, IMG submission 132451) | Peatland microbial communities from MTU Mesocosm Facility, Houghton, MI, USA - PEATcosm2014_Bin02_30_metaG | ecosystem: Environmental > Terrestrial > Soil > Wetlands > Peat | place...
GTCAGATCATTGCTAGCAGCAGTAGTGCGGTGGGAATGTGGAAAACGCGAAGCGTTTTCCAAGGCGGTTTTATCGCCGTCATTTCCACCGCTGCATACTGCGGCGAATTCAGCCGGCGTCCGATCAGCCAGCGCCGAGTGTGGGCGGTGGTGGTTATAGTCGTGCTGCCACAGACCTAACTTGCGGCGAGCATCGGCCAGGGTAAAGAAGACTTCTACGTTCAGACATTCGTCACGCAACTTGCCGTTGAAGCTCTCGATGTATCCGTTCTCGACTGGCCGGCCTGGCCGAATGAAATCCAGATGCACTCCGTGGGTGTACGCCCAGACATCCATCGCCTTCGATGCGAATTCTGTGCCGTTGTCCACGGTGATCGACTGCGGTGCTCCGCGGCTTGCAATGACTTCATCCAGGTCGGTGGCTACCTTCTCTCCACTCAGGGCCGTGTCGGCGTGGAGCGTCAGACACTCGCGCGTGTACTGATCGACGACGGTCAGAACACGGATCCAGCGCCCGTCTGCCAATCTCTGCGCAACGAAATCCATGCTCCAGCGCTGGTTGGAACGCGATGCCGGGCCCTGGGCGATGCGCTGCCGTTGTGCCCGCTCCTTTCGCTTCTGCGTTCGCACGATCAGTCCTTCTTCGGTGTACAGCCGATAGATACGCTTGGCGTTCACTTCCCAGCCTTCACGCTTCAGCAGCACCGTCAATCGTCGGTAGCCATAACGCACCCGGCTGCCCGCCAGTTCACGAAGCCTCACACGCAGTGCCTCCTGCGGATCGCGGTGGTGCTCATAGCGCAAAGTCATCCGATCGACCGGAATCAGCCTCGCAGCGCGTCGCTGGCTCATCTGGTGGGCCTGCTGCGCCCACTCGGCAAGCTCGCGACGCCCCCGAGGCCTTACAACTTTTTTGCGACAATCTCCTGCAAGATGTGACGATCCAAACTCAGGTCCGCCACCAGGCGCTTCAACTTGCCGTTCTCATCACGCAACTGGCGAAGTTCCCGCAGCTCGCTCAGCCCCAGCCCCGCATACTTCTTCTTCCACAAGTAGAAGCTCTGCTGGCTGATCCCATGCTTGCGGCAGACCTCGACCACCGTATCGCCCGATTCCGCTTCACGAAGCACCCGCAGAATCTCCTCTTCACTGTGTCCTCGCTTGCCCATTTCCTGGTCTCCTCCCCTCTTCAGGGGACCACGAAAGGTCGCAATCTCTCAACTTCAAGCCGGCTTAGTTTTTGGGTTTTGGGTCAGGGCCGATCACACTAACAAGCCGGGGACTAGCGCTGTATACTGATATATCATAAATCCGCAGTCGTTGTAAGAGGCTGCATCAATTCAAGGCTGGCGGTATACGTTGCCGGCATGGGCGCGGCCAGATCGAGGGTGACAAACACGATGGAACTAGCAGGTAAGGTATGTCTGGTAACCGGGGGAGCAAGCGGCATTGGCGGAAGGACAGCTCTTGCATTTACTCAGCGCGGAGCACGGATTGCGGTCACGGGGCTCGGCCCGCAAATCGATTCGCCCGAAACCCGGAAGCCCTCCGGGGCCGTGGATCTCCCTGGAGTTTTTTACATTCAGTCGGATGCGGGGGTTGCCGCGGACTGTACTCGCGCGGTAGCCGAAACGGTTGCCCATTATGGGCGGCTCGATGTACTGGTTCACGCGGCGGGCGGAGCTGTCCCCGGCGGATTCTTCGAGGTCAGTGAAGAGACCTGGCTCAAGGCCTTCGATGTTCACGTACATGCCGTGCTGCACCTGGCCCGCGCCGCGGCGCCGCACATGATCAAGCAGGGGGAAGGCGCAATCGCGCTCATCAGTTCGGCTGCCGGCCACCGCGGCTGTCTCGGCGCGCTGGCTTATGGAGTAGCGAAGGGAGCAGTGCCGCAATTTACCCGCACACTGGCGCGGGAACTGGCGGAATACAATATTCGCGTAAATTGCGTCTCTCCGGGGATCATTCGCACTCCCTTCCAGGACATGCTGACGCCGGCCCAGGTGGAAAACAATATCAAGAACCGGATTCCGCTCCATCGTGAAGGCAAACCGGAGAATGTAGCCCGCGCAATCCTGGATCTGGTGGAGAATGATTTCATCACCGGAGAAGACCTGGCCATCGATGGCGGAATGGCCATGCGCATCGTCTAGTACCGTGACCGTGTGGATATGCAATCTCCCAGGTCCGAAAATCCGGACCTGGGACACCCAGATCGTCGTTACCAAGATTACCGAATCAAGTGGTCACGGTACTAGACAACATTTCCGAGTCGGTTCGCTACCGTGCCGGATCCGGCACGGCGTCTTGCGGCAAATCGGCTAACTTGGCTTTTCGCGGCAGCGTCCACACCAGCCATGCGGCGAGCAAGGGAATGACTCCGAAGAGAACAAAGACCGGCCGGAACGAGTAATGATCGACCAGCCATCCGGTCGCCAGGCTGAAGATCATTCCTCCGATGCCGGACCCGACGCTGGCGAACCCCCAGATGGAAGCCACCGCTCCCGGGGGAAATACATCTCCCGGAACAGCCAGCAGATTTGCCAGCGCGCCGGAGTATCCGAAGGTGGCGATCGAGATGAGCGCGATGCAGTATGCGGCGCTGCTTATGCTTCCCACAAAGATCCCGGACACCATCAGCGCCGAATAGATGAGGATTGCAATCCTCCGCGCCGTTGCCGCCGGGATACCGGCGCGCGCGAGCAGGCTGAACAGAGCGCCTCCGGCGAGATTGCCGATCGTGGCCGTAAAGAACGGTATCCAGGCTGTCTCGCCGATCTGCCGCAGCGAGAATGACTGGGCCACTTTGAGATATTGCGGGAACCAGAAGATGTAAAAGTACCAGACCGGATCGCTGAAGACCTTTGACAGAGTGAACTGCCACAGAAACCTCGACCGCAGCAGGGTTCTGAGAGGAAGACGATCCGCGCGATCTCTCGCGCCGACGGCTGGAGGTTCCCGGTAAAATGCAAGCCACGCCGCCAGCCAAACGAATCCCATCAGGCCGAATATGACAAATGCGGTTCTCCAGCTGCTTGCCAGCAAAATCCATGCCAGCAACGGGGGAGCGAGAATTGCCCCGATCGAGGCGCCGCTGTTGAAGATGCCGGAGGCATGAGAACGCTCCTCTGCGGGAAACCACTCGGCGATTAACTTGACGCCCGCGGGATAGTTTCCGGCCTCCCCAATGCCCAAAAGAAACTGGAAGATGCCGAGGCTAAGAGCGCCGGAAGTCAGAGCGTTCAATAGCTCCGCTCCCGACCAGAAGGCAATCGTCAAAGCATAGCCGATTCTGGTTCCCAGCCGATCGAGCAGTCTGCCCGAGACCCCGTTCATGAACGTGTAGGCCAGCATGAAGGCGAAGACGATATGAGAATAGCTGGTCGCCGAGATGCTGAATTGACGGAGCAGCACCGGCGCCATCACGGAGAGCGACTGACGGTTGAGGTAGTTGATCACCGTCGCGAGAAATGCGAAACTCAGCATCCACCATTTCCTGGTGTCTTCCGCGATCGGTGCTTGCATTCTGGATCTCATTTGGCGAACTCGCAGGTTGTATTGCAACGCATCAGCAAGTGATATATCATATGCACGACCCGGTCAATGGGAAAAGGCACTTCTCACTCGAAGCCCGGCCGCGGGTCACCCGGTACCTTTGTCTTTTGAATTGCGCTCCCCATTACAAGGAGAATCCATGAAAGCGCTCGTTCTCTCCGAATACAAGAAACTCGACCTCATCGAGATGGCAAAACCGCAAGCGGGTGAAGATGAGCTGCTCATAAGAGTTCAGGCGTGCGGCATTTGCGGAAGCGACGTGCATGGATACGATGGGAGCACGGGACGGCGGCTTCCGCCTGTTGTGATGGGACATGAAGCCGCTGGAATTGTGGAGGCTGCCGGCGGCGCGGTGAGCGGTTTCAAGGCCGGCGACCGCGTTACCTTCGACTCGACTGTTTTCTGCGGCAAGTGTTTCTACTGCCGCCGCGGCCAGATCAATCTGTGCGACGACCGCCAGGTCATCGGAGTTTCCACGCCCGAATACCGCCGCATGGGCGCATTTGCCGAGTACGTTGTTGTCCCCGCGCGCATTGCGTATCTACTGCCGGATAACATGCCGTTTGCGCACGCGGCTCTGATTGAAGCCGTATCGGTCGCGGTTCACGCCGTCTCCCTGACCCCGATCGCGCTCGACGATACGGTGGTGGTTGTCGGAGCCGGCATGATCGGGCTGCTCGCGCTGCAGGCCGCGTTAAGCGCCGGCGCGGGCAGGGTCTTCGTCTTCGATGTGGACGATTCGCGCCTTGAAATCGCGCGCGGCCTGGGAGCAACCGCAACCTTCAACTCCGGAAGCTCCGACCCCGTCCGCGACGTTCAACAACTCACCTCGGGGCGGGGCGCGGATGCCGCGCTGGAGTGCGTCGGCATCTCGTCCACGGTGAAGCTTGCCATCGATGCCGCGCGCAAAGGCGGCATGGTTACGCTGGTTGGGAATGTGTCTCCAACGGTTGAAATCGGGCTCCAGTCCGTCGTAACGCGGCAGATTCGCCTGCAGGGATCGTGCGCCTCTTCGGGCGAGTATCCCGCCTGCATTTCGCTCATGTCTCGGGGTGCGATACGTGTCGACCGGCTCCTCTCCGCCGCTGCCCCGCTTGAAGAGGGGGCAGAGTGGTTCCGGCGCCTTTATGCGCGCGAACCCGGCCTGCTGAAGGTTGTGCTTCAACCATAAAAACCATGCAAGGGCAGAATCATGACTGACTCGCTGTTTGACTTATCGGGGAAAGTGGCGCTAGTCACCGGCACCAGCCGAGGCCTAGGGCAGTACTTTGCTCGCGCTCTTGCGCGCGCCGGGGCGGATATCGCCATGACGAGCCGCGACAAACAATCGCTCTCGTCCTTTGCCGATGAAATCCGCGCGTTGGGGCGGCAAAGCTGCTCGACCGATCTCGATGTTCGCGACTATAACAGCATCCAAAACGCTGTCGCCGCCATCGAATCTCACTTCGGCCACATCGATATTCTGGTCAACAACGCAGGCTGCAACATCCGCAAACTCGCCCTGGACGTGACCTGGGAAGATTGGAACACGGTGCTCGACACCAATCTGCGCGGCTCGTTCTTCGTGGCGCAGGCCGTGGCGCGCGGAATGATTCAGCGTGGCTACGGGCGCATCATCAACATCGGATCGGTAACCAGCGTGGCCGGATACGCCGGCCTGGGGCCGTATGGCGCCAGCCGCGGCGGGACCAGGCAACTGACGATGAGCCTGGCAGACGACTGGGGAAAGCACGGAATTACCGTCAACTGCCTTGCGCCGGGTTGGTTTCGCACCCGGCAAAACGAGGTCATGTACCAGAATGCGGAGTGGGTGGAATACCTCACGGATCGCATTCCGGTGAAGCGGCCCGGGCGCCCCGACGATCTGGACGCGGCCGTCGTCTTTCTCGCCTCTGAATGCAGCCGTTACGTAACCGGCCAGACCCTGCTTGTGGATGGAGGCATCTCAACCGGCGCAACGAAAGCAACGGTGTAGCCAGTTCATGGGTATCGGGCATCGTTTTTGACAGTGTCTTTGAGCCTGATATATCATCGTTTCGGCTCAAGGCAAGCAGGCTGTTCCCTGCAGTGACGGCGTGCTTGTTCCCCGTTCTGGATTGAACTGAATCCAGGCGGAGGCGCGTTCCGTTGCTAGGAGTAAGGCCCCATGAACCGGAGGCAGTTTCTCGTATCTTCGTCCGCTGCTTTGGCGGCAACCGCAGTCTACCCTGGCTTGGCGCAGGCGCCGGAGCGGTTCCATGGATTCCCGGCCTCGCTGTTGAAGCACGATCCTTACATCGAGAACACTCCTGTCGCCGCATATCGTTCGGCTTCGGCGAGTGCGTACGAAGCCTTCCAGGATATGAAGTTCGGGGTCCGGATTCACTGGGGGATCTACTCGATCTGGCATCGCGGGGCCGAGTCCTGGCCCTTCCTTCCGATGTCCTTCGAGGATCGGCAGACTTACAACAACCTGTATAAGACCTGGAACCCCACCGGCTTCGATGCGGATGCCTGGATGGACATATTCAGGGAAAGCGGCATGAAGATGTTTGCCTTCACGACCAAACATCACGAAGGCTTCTCCATGTTCGATACCAGAACCCGGGTGAAGAGCCGGGCCAACTGGACAGCCGCCGGGGGTCCGAAGATCGAGGCGTGCGATCTGGCTTATTCCATCATGGAGACCCCGTTCCGACGGGATATCGTGAAGGAACTCTGCGACGCCGCGCACCTGCGGGACATCAAGATCGATCTTTATTTCTCGCATCCGGATTGGTATGACGCGGACTTCCGGCCCTATGTGTGCCACCCGCTGCAGATTCCCTCCTCGGCGGAGTGGATGACCCGGAACGATCTGGAGATGACGCGGGAAAGATTGGGAAATCATGCCGTGATTGTTCCCGATGCAACGGATGCGGAGGTGAAGCGCATGATGGAGAGGCATCGCGCGCAACTGGTCGAGCTGCTGACCAACTATGGAAAGATCGACATGATCTGCCTGGACATGTGGCTGGGACCGCGCGTCTGGCCGGAGCTGCGCAAGACGGTGATGAAGCTGCGCGAGATCCAGCCCGACGTGATGCTCCGCGACCGCGGCATCGGCAATTACGGCGATTACTATACGCCGGAGCGCGTGATCCCCGGCTCGCAGGAAGATTCAGACAAACCGTGGTTTTGCATTGATCCGCTGGGTACGGACTTTTCGTACGAGCCGGACGCCGCGAAGTACAAAGGCACGCAATGGATTGTGCGCAATTTGGCGGATACGGTCGCCAAGGGCGGCGGCCTGATGATCGGGGTCGGTCCCAGCTCTCAAGGCGAGTTTCACCCGGAGGCGATTCGACAGATGAAGGCTGCCGGCGCGTGGTTGAAGGTGAATGGAGAAGCAATCTATGCGACTCGTCCGCGCGCGGGCGCCCTCTGGTCCGAGGGCGAAACGGTCCGGTTCACTCGCTCGAAGGACCGGAGATTCGTTTACGCAATCCTGACCGAATGGCCGGGAACCCAGGTCGCGCTGAAGACGGTGCGGCCCAGGGCCGGCTCGAAGGTAACACTATTGGGCTCGAACGCGGAACTGCCCTGGCGCCTTGACCCGGCCCACGGAACCACGGTTACGTTACCGGAGAACCTGCAGCAAGCCGGCAACAGGCCGTGCGACGATGCCTGGACCCTGAAATTCGAAATGACGGAGGCGTAGCCTTGCCCCAGGGGAGATCTGTATAACTTTCAAAGGCGCGTGTGGTTGATGCGATAGCGTGGGAGGAAACGATATGAAAAGACGCACATTCCTTACAAGAGCAGCCATGGGAGTAACAGCCTTTGCCAGTGGAGTGCTGCCGGCTCTCGGAACCGAGAGACCGGCAGCAGGCGAAACTGGCAGCGCTGTGGCCCCCCCGGCAGCAGCTGCGGCCGCATCCGTAGGACGCCCGGTCCGCATCGTAAGCATTGGGTTTCAAGGCACGGGCATGCCTCTGGAGCGAATCGTAAAACATGTTGATGAGGAGGGGGCGCGAGGCGCCGATGTTATAGCCTTGCCGGAGACGTGTCGAGGACAGAATGCGTCGAGTGAAGAGCCGTTGAACGGCCCAACGGTTACGGCAATGGCGGCGTTGGCCGCAAAACATCGCACCTATATCGTTGTTCCGATTGATCGGCGAGATCAACAGAAGAGACTGAATACCGTCGTACTCCTAGATCGCGCGGGCCATGTCGCATGTGTCTATGATAAATTGTTTCCCTACTGGTCGGAGTTCACGTTGAATCCGCCCGTCATCCCGGGGGATGCATCCGAGGTATATGAGGCGGATTTTGGCCGTATGGGGCTTGCAATCTGCTTCGATGCCAATTTTCCGGAAGTCTGGAGAAGACTGGCAGACAAAGGAGCGGAGCTGGTGATATGGCCGAGCGCGTATTCCGCCGGCAGCTCACTCCAGGCTCATGCGATTAATCACCACTATTACATCGTAACTGCAACGGCGACACCCGATTGTATTGCCTACGATATCACTGGAGAACGGCTCCTATATGAATCGGCTAAAGATGTGAATGTCAGCCGTGTAACCTTGGATTTGGATCGATGTATCTACCATGAAAACTTCAACCTCGATAAACGAGACAAGTTACTTAGCGAACATTCTCTGGATGTTGAGCAAGATAAATGGATGAAGTTGGAGCAATGGTTTGTGCTGAAAGCCAAACGGCCCGGCGTGAGCGCCAAGAGCCTGGCTCGTCAGTATGGTATGGAAGACTTGCGCCACTATATCGACCGTAGCCGTGTCTCAATCGACAAGCGCCGTGGTTGGGTATTTGCCGAGAAGGTTATATCCCCGAATGAGAGCATAAAGAGCTGAGAGCTATAGCTCTGGGATCCGGGTCTTGGAAGCTTTCCACAGAAACCTCGCGCTCGCTCAAGGCTTCAGCGGCAAAGCGATCGGTAGCCAGGTTGGATGGGTAAACTCAGACCCACTTCAACGTGTGTACTGAATCTGCCGCGAGGTCCATTTCCAGTGCATTCGAGCCACTCAGCAGCTGAACCCGTCTCTCTGGTCCTCGGTTGGCCAGCACGACGACCACACTGCCGTCGGGATTACGGAATGCTGAATGCGAAATGGCGCCGGAGGGTTCATTGCTTGTGATGTCGCCTAGACCGTTAGTAGCGATGACCATGGCTCCACGCTTGACGTGCCGGGAGAAATGCGCAAACGCCCAATATTGCCCGCCTCGCGTCACCTTATGCGAGGAGCTATCGATCGTCACCATTCCGCCACAAGAATACGGGCCAACATTTGGCTTGCCGTCTTCGTCGAGAGCCATACACCATGCGGTGATCGAGCGCGCCCAGTTGTTGGCGATTCCATTGAGGGTCTCCCCCCACTTAGCCCACTCTGTCAGATATTCGGGGGAATGATAGGCAATGGTTGATCCCTCGCTGAAGTAGGCATTCTTCTGCGGAAAAGCTTCGTGGACGCGCGTCATGGCCGAGGGTTCTCCCGTGTAGTAATGCCAGGCAACGCCGTCGACATACTCGTATACGCCGGGGTCGCTCAATTCGTCGATCGCACGGCCCCATAGGTTGTAGTTGTGATCAAGCAACCAAAGCTTGGTGTCGGGCGCTTCCTTGCGCATCAATGGACCAAGGTGATTCTTGATAAATTCAATCTCGAATTCCTGCGGCCAGATGCAGGCTGGCATTCGACCGTCCTGGTCGGCGTCGAGTTCGTTCTGCACGGTAATTGCGTTGATGTTCACACCGGCATCTTTGTATGCCGCAAGGAATTTCAGAAGATAGTTCGCGTATGGGTCGAAATAATGCCAGCGCATGGAGCCGCCCAGTATCGATCCGTTGGCTTTCATCCATCCCGGTGGGCTCCAGGGAGAGGAAAATAGGAACAGGTCCGGATTGATGCGCCGCGCCTCTCTCAGAACCGGAAGAATATACTCCCTGTCGTGCTCGATCGAGAACTTTGTCAATTCAGGATCAGGTTCGGCGCTGTCGTCAAAACTGTAGACGCTGCGAGAGAAATCGCTGGAACCAATACACGTGCGGCAAATGTTCAGGGCCATCTGGTCAGGAGCGAAGAGCTCCGGCAACAACGCCTGCTTTTCGGATTCGGTAAGCAGGCTTAGCAGATAGCACGAGCCGTCTGTCAGCGCCGCGCCAAAGCCGCGCATTTGCTGCCGTTCTTCGGCTGGATTGATGACGATAGCATCGGCGGCAACCCCGGTGGTTTGCTTCCACTCGAGCGGATCGCCCTTTGCGTGTCTCTGGTCCCGGAACGTCGCCCAGACCTCCACCGGGCCTGATGCGTCGGCCCAGACGGAAGCCGATTTGGAAATTGCCAGCGCGGCAACTGCAGCCGACGACGTTTTAATAAACTTTCTGCGAGAGGTTGCTGTCATGATTACGTCGTGAATGTTCCTTTCCAGTTATTCCAGAATCCGCCTTTGTATTGCCCGTCAACGCCCGCTTTGCCGCTGGAACACCTATGCTCCAGAATCCAACTCGAAGTAGACTCTGGAAGCTACTTGTTTCCGGGCGAAACCTCATCCACGTCGATCGTCTGCTCCAGCCGAAAATCACGCGAGGAGGCGCCAACGCTGAGCGTGCGTTTGCCGGTGGCTGTCACCCACCGCTGGTTCGCCGTGGACCAGTACTGCAGCTGACGTAACGGGACATGCAATGTTACTGTTTTCGATTCGCCCGCAAGGATGTGAACACGGTCGAACGCCGACAGCGCCCGAACGGGGAACTGCACTCCGGCCGGAATCTCGTCGGGGGCGCTCAGATAAATCTGTGGCACTTCGTCAGACGCCATCGGGCCTGTGTTTTTGAGGGTGACGGTCACATCGAGACCACTGTCGGCTGCCTTACTTACCTTCAGGTCGGAGTAAGCAAAGGTGGTGTAACTTAGGCCATAACCGAACGGAAAGATCGGATCGATCTTTTCCTTGTCGAACCAGCGATAGCCAATATTGACGCCCTCGCTATCGATAGTCTTGCCGTCAACGCCCTTGAAAGAGCGCTCAGGATATCGAGGATCGGTTGCAGGATAGTTCTGCAGGCGCTTGCCCATGGTGATCGGCAAGCGGCCGGCGGGACTGACTTTGCCGAGCAGCACGTTCGCTGTCGACCAGCCGCCCTCGTCGCCGGGGAACCACATCTCGAGAATCGCTTTAACCTTGTCGACCCAGGGCATCGCGACAGGCTCGCTCGTATTGAGGACGACGATTGTGTTGGGGTTGACGGCGGCAACTTCATCAATGAGTTTGTCCTGATCCCCTGGCAGATGGAAGACGGGATCGGATTCAGGCCGTTCCCAAACGAAGACCACGGCGATTTTCGCCTTGCTCGCGGCAGCAATGGCCGCTCGGTGATCGGCTTCGCGCTGCTCGGGCGTGTACCAATTGAGGCGTATCTGCGCAGGCGCGTTGGAGGTGTCAGGCCGAACATCGATTTCGATGGTGTGAGGCCCGGCGCTTAGCTCGACCGCACGGCGCACGTTGTCAAGGCCGTCCGTGGTGGGAACAATATTGTCCTGGTTGGGCTGCAGAGTGTCGCCATGATGATCGCCTTGCACTGCGCCCGTCGAACCAAGCCGCCTGCCGTCGACTGAAA
>Ga0181520_10012118_pt1 | contig 11151 bp, 9 predicted proteins | sample PEATcosm2014_Bin_29_FD_132451 | JGI IMG/M metagenome (GOLD analysis project Ga0181520, IMG submission 132451) | Peatland microbial communities from MTU Mesocosm Facility, Houghton, MI, USA - PEATcosm2014_Bin02_30_metaG | ecosystem: Environmental > Terrestrial > Soil > Wetlands > Peat | place...
AGTGGGTTCGCACGTCGCGCTCAACTACGCGCACAATGTGCCGGTTTTTGATTGGAATATTTTCCTCCCGTATTTCCGCGAGTTGTGGCGCCACCCGCGGTTGCTGGAATCAGGTATACCGTTTTCCGCCACTCTATTGGGCATTCTGCTGGCCCACGAACTCGGCCACTACTTTACGTGCCGCTACTACAGAATTCACGCCACTTACCCTTACTTCATACCCGCTCCTACGCTGATTGGAACCTTAGGCGCCTTCATCCGTATTAAATCTCCCTTTGTGAATCGCCGCGAGCTTTTCGATGTGGGGATCTCCGGGCCTATCGCCGGCTTTGTTGTTGCCATCCCTGCCTTGATCCTCGCTATGTTTCTCACCAAAGGACCCGCGCCGGTACCCACTCCGGATTCAATCCTGCTGGGTAATCCATTGACGGTGGTTCTACTTGCCAGGCTGTTTGGGCATGGGATCAATCCGGCGGAGATTATGATCCATCCCGTGGGGTGCGCCGCCTGGGTCGGCCTCTTCGCCACCGCCCTGAATCTGCTCCCGGTGGGGCAACTTGATGGCGGTCATATCCTATATGCTGTCTTGGGCGATAAATGCCGGAACATCTCGCGAGGCTTCTGTCTGATGTTGCTGCCATTGGGGTACTTTTGCTGGTATGGCTGGCTAGCCTGGGCAGTGATCCTGTTCTTCCTCGGCCTTCGCCACCCAATGGTCGTGGAGCCAGTGGAGTCCCTCGGACGGCCTAGAAAGATTCTCGCTGTTGCTGCCGCGCTGATTCTTGTCCTTACATTTCTTCCCGCCCCATTTCGGTTTCAATAGAAAGTGCCCGCTAACCTGAACTTCCCGCCACGTTTGGACGCCGCCGGAAGGACGGGGTGGTTACCCGCAGCAAGTCCGTTACTTACTGCAAGGCGTCTTTCCGCAGTCAGTGAAGCCGGGTCCTTCCGGTTGATGTCAAACGCTGCCCCAGCGAGGTGAGAAATCCGGGTTGGCCCGGTTCCCTGATCCCCGATCACTTTATCCTTTCAGCAATCGTGATCACCCAACCTTCGGGATCTTCAAAAGCAAATTCGCGCATGCCGTAGAACTGGTCTTTTAGCGGCATGGTGATCTTCGCTCCGCTTTTACTGACGGCGGCAAGGATCTCTTCAATCCCTTCGACTTCGATGAAAAGCGTGAGGCTGCCGCCGATGGGCCTCGTGCCGAGTGCGGGATAGTCCTCGGCAACCGCTTTCTGGTCGTTAAAGAAAATCTCCACGCCGTCGGCCACACCTGCTGCGGAAACTACCGAGCCGAATACGTATGGCGGTGTTTCGGGGACGATCATGCCCCGCTTAAAGCCGAGCACGTTGCAGTAGAAGTTAATGCTGGCCTCGACGCTGGAAACGACAAGGTTGGGCGTAAGCTTCTTGAGTTTCATTTCATCACCTCACATGATGTTGGAAGGGTCCATGTCAATCATCAAAGCGCGCTGCGGGATGCCTTGCTGGTCAGTATAGTCGGCAAGCCGCTGCAGAACACTGCTGAGACGGCCACGAGAAGTACATTTGATCAGGAATTGAATGCGGAAGCGGCCATCCAATTTTGCCAGTGGCGCGGGTGTGGGACCAAGTATCTTCAGCCCCTCAGTATTCTTCTCCAGCGGCATCAGGAAATTGCCGACATGCTTTGCCACTATCGCGGCTTGCTCCAGCTTGGTTCCCTGGGCGATGACGTTGGCGAGAGCGGTGATTGGCGGGTAGTGCATCATGCGCCGAAAGCGCATCTCTTTTTGGAAGAATGCTTCGTAGTTTTGGTCTGCCGCCATGCGGATGGCGTAATGATCGGGAAAGAATGTTTGCACCAACACGCGTCCGGGTCTTTCGCCGCGCCCCGCGCGTCCCGCTGCCTGAGTGAGCAATTGAAAGGTCCGTTCCGCGGAACGAAAATCCGGCAGCCCCAGGCCGATGTCAGCAGAAACCACTCCTACCAAGGTCACACCCGGAAAATCGTGCCCTTTGGCGATCATTTGGGTACCCACCAGAAGGTCGATCTTGCCCAGCCGGAACTCATTCAGGATGTGCTGAAACTGACCCTGCCGGCGTGCCACGTCGCGGTCCAGTCGTGCCACACGCGCACCAGGAAAGAGCTCGGCGAATTTCTTTTCGACTTTTTCCGTGCCCTCACCCACGTAATGAAGGTGCTCACTGTCGCAATTTGGGCAGCGAGCGGGTACGGGCGTGGAATAGCCGCAGTAGTGGCAAATCAGGCGATGCTCGCGCCGATGATAGGTCAGCGAAATGGAACAGTTCACGCAGCGCTGCGTTTGGCCGCAACTTCGGCACAGCAGAAACCACGAGTATCCCCGGCGGTTCAGCAGGATCATGGTCTGTTCGTTGTTGGCGAGTTGCGCCTCGATTTCCTGGTGCAATCGGCGGGACACCGGCACTGTCGTGTGGGTTTCGCGAAATTCCTGGCGCATGTCCACAATTTCCACGTCTGCCAGCTTCCGCCCTTCCACACGCTCGGAAAGGACCGCCAGCCGGTACTTCCCCTCTTGGGCGTTCCAATAAGATTCCAGAGAAGGCGTGGCGGAACCCAGTAAAGCGAGGGCCCCGGCCAGCCGCGCGCGCACCACGGCAACGTCGCGACCGTTATAACGCGGCATCTCCTCCTGTTTGTAACTCCCGTCGTGCTCCTCGTCGACCATCACTACGCCCAGGTTTGAAATCGGAGCGAAGATCGCTGAGCGTGTTCCCAACACCACTTTGGCTTCGCCGCGGCGAATTCGCCACCATTCCGCGTGACGCTCGTTTTCGGATAAGGCACTATGCAGAAGCGCGACATTGGAACCAAACCGGGCCAGAAATTGCGACTGCGCGGACGGGGTCAGGGCAATTTCCGGCACCAGCATCAGGGCGGTGCGGCCGATCTCGAGGCAGCGCGTAATCAGCCGCAGATAGATTTCGGTCTTCCCGCTGCCGGTAATCCCGTGGAGAAGTACGGTTTGAAATTTTCCCGATTCCAACTGCTTTGTAAGATCGTCGAGCACAGAGTTTTGCCCGGCGGTCAGGATAAAGGACGCGCCCAATTCCGCCCAAGCCTCTCCTGGGGGCGATGATTTCTGGGCAGGGCTGAGTTCGATCAGCCCTGTGGCGCCCAGCTTTTTGAGGGCGGCAAGATCCGCGCGAGCAGCAGTCAGAAGTTCGCGATGGTCCGGCGACGCCCCGTCATTTTCCAGGGCCTCCAGAATTCTTTTAGCCACTGGCGACAGACGCAGCGGCTTATCCGGCAAGGGGCCTGCCAGCCGCACCGCATAGACCTGGCGTTGCGTACGCTGGCGCTCCTCTTCATTTACAACGACCCATTTTTCCTTTAACGCTTGCATGAGCGGTTCGGAGAACTTCTGGCGGAGCACTGGCACTGAGGCGCTGCCACGCGTGGTAAGGTAGTTGAGGAGATCGCTCGCAGGGTCAGGCGGATCTTGCCCTGACTGATTAATCTCCTGGAGCTTCCTCTGCCCCAACTCGCTCAATCGGACCGAGCGTGCGCGCCGCGTCTCTGCGCGCAACGGCAGCATCGCCCTGTACACCTCGCCAATCGGGGCGCTGTAGTAATCGGCAATCCAAAGGCCGAGTTCGATTAATTCCGGGGTCAGAACCGGCTCCTCGTCCAACACGCGCAGGATGGGACGGGCCGCAATTCCCGGCGGCAGCGTACTCCCCGCGCGCAGCACAATCCCGGTGGCTTTGCGCGTGGCGAGGGGGACTTGCACCCGCTGGCCGGGTTGAACGGTGAAGGAATCGGGCACAAGGTAAGTGAGGGTGTTGCGCATGGCCGCCATCACAGCGATGTCCACCAGATTGGCGTGTCGGCGCGGCGAAGATTTTGTTGAGGATGGTTTGCGATCCACGAAAGCATTCTACGCTAAAAAGCAGTGACGAGTGATGAGTGACAAGTGTCGAGCAACCGCAAAGCAGTGACGAGTGATGCGTGACGAGCCAGAAACAAGTCTAGCGCGGACCTTCGGGGGCTTCTCATCCGTCGGTCCGGCTCAACGTTCTGCGCAGTGCATTCAACATATTTCGCAAATCCGATATAAGCCCAAATGCTTCTTCCACCTGGGGAGAGACAGCGTAGCCCAAATCTATCGCCAAGATCAATTGTGTCTCTAGTTCCGCCACCGAGCCCTCAGCATGGGATATAAATAAGATGAACTCGTTCGTCGTGTGTCGTGCTTGCCCCTCGGCGATATTTGATGGGATCGACACCGCCGCTCGACGCATCTGAGAAACGAGTCCGAACTTCTCCTCATTGGGGAAGGATCCCGTAATCCCATAGATTTCCCGGACTAGCGCCATCCCCTTTTGCCATACGAGGAGATCTTTGAAGCTCCTGGCCTTCAACTTGCCTTTCTCTACTACGTTGAGATCACCACTCATTACTCCTCACTCTTCACTCGTCACTCGTCACTTGTCACTGCTTTTCGCCACGAGGCCCGCATACAGATTCCCCAGCCGGTCGAGCATGGCGATGGCAGGAGCAAAGTTCCTGCGGGTAATGTGCTCAATGTTCAGGCCGATGGAAGGGGGATCGGGGGGCAGATTATCAAACACGTCCATCAGGATGCGCTGGGCCAGGTCAATGGAACGCTCCAGGCACGTGTGGGCGGAGGCGCCCTCACCCGTTTCGGGCCCAATCAGGAAGCGGTCAAGATCGCGCGGCAGGTCAACGCCAAGCCAGCGTAGAAAATCCAAATCGCGGTGATTGCTGACGGGGGCAAAGCTGATGAAGATGCGCGCATCCACGCCATTGAGCCGCTGGATCAGCCACACCAGATCGTTGGAGTCAAACATCACCTGCGAGGTGAAAAAATCCACCCCCTGGGCGTGCTTTTTTCGAATGCGCTCCGGCTCATTCACCCGGCTGGGAATGGTGATTCCACCGAGCGAAACCGGAAGGCCAAGAGATTTTACCAATTGGGCGCATTCGGCGGGGTTGGGACCGGGATAATGAATCTCCTTCGATTCGCCGCCCACCAGAACCCAGTTGGGAATGTCCCACGTCCCGCAAGTTTCACGGCACCAACGCTCCGGCTCAGCGTCGTGCACGGTGACGCGATTGATGACCACATCAATTCCCAGGTCGCGTTTGATGCGTGAACCCAGCAGGCGGGGTTCAACGCGCTCAATGAATTTATTAGTGCGCTCACCGGGGCGGTCCTCATCGTGGATTTCCGGAATGTTGATGGCATCCACGCGCCCGCGCAACTGCTGCAGTTCGTGCAGAGAGGCTTCCAGCGCCTCGGGCTTTGCCGCGGCGGGCGGAACCACCTCAAACATCGTCATCGGAACGGCCGGATGTAGTAGCGCTTCTTGAAAGCCCATGTGAGTATTATCCGCAGATTACCCGGATTTCACAGATTACGAAAGCGCAAAGCAATAAGCAAGGCAGGTGCAAAGCTCACCCACAGGAGAACAGACGTCCGAAGACGCCACAGATTCCCACGCGCTCGTCGCCATTGGAGAGTGGCGCTTCATGTTTTCTCTGTCTACTGATTTGCCCTTAATCTGCGAAACCTGCGTAATCTGAGGACAGAGGTTCCGCTAGGCACCCTGCAGGAAGTCGCGGATCTTCTCAAAGTCCTCGCGCAGGATCTTCTCTTCGCGGGGATTGCGCAGGACGTATGCAGGGTGGACGGTGGCGAGTGCTCTGGTGGATCCAAAGTCGTAAAATCGGCCGTGTATTTTGGTGATGCCTTCTTTAATGCCCAACACGGTGCGGACGGCGGGCGCGCCCAGGCAGCAGACCAGACGTGGTTTGATGGCCTCAATCTGTCGGTAGAGGAAGGGCGAGCATGCCTCCACTTCATCCGTCTCTGGCGTGCGATTTCCCGGCGGCCGGCACTTGACGACGTTGCAGATGTAAACTTCCTGACGCTTCAGTCCCACCATCTCCATCATGCGGTTCAGGAGCTTACCCGCCCGGCCCACAAAAGGCAGCCCTTGTTCGTCTTCATCAGCGCCCGGCCCCTCACCAACGAACACCAGCTCAGCGTGAGGATTGCCATCGCCAAAGACGATGGTCTTGCGCGTGGGCGCCAGTTTGCAGCGGCGGCAATCACCAAGATCCTGGCGAATTTGCTCCAGCGTTTCCGGGCCGGAACGACGCGCGGGCGCTGCGTCAAATAAACTCACGACGGGCATCGGTGGGCGAATGACGGCGGTCACAGGAACGGGTGGAACTGCGGGCTTGAGTGGAGCCGGAGCAGTGGCAGTGCGGGTCGGTGCGGGTGACAGAGCGTGTTTTGGGGGGTCTGCCGTCATGGGCTGCGGAGGCCGGACCGCTTCAAGAATGGGGGCCGATCCCGTCGCTGTTGGATTGCGACGGTAAAAGCCCTCAACGCCGAGTTCCTGGTAGAACTCCAGCCAAGCCGTCAATTCTTTGCGTGTTTCGTTGTTCATATTTGAAGGTCGGTCTTTTGTTTCCGGGAGGACCCCCTCACCCGCCTGCGGGTCGAAGCCCAAGACCTTTCTAGTTCTCCTGTATCCCTTCGGCGGGCGTAGGCCCATCTCCGTCGGCTGACGGACTGATAGAAACGCCGGTCGCGGTCCACCCTCTCCCCCAAGGGGGCGAGGGGTGAAAATCAAAATTACAGCGGACTCTTCACTTGTCGCTGCCGGAGCGATTCGCGACCGCGGGCCTCGGACCTCAGACCCCGGACTTTCTTCTTATCTCCACCACTTGATCCAGCACGTGGTTCGCCACATCGAGTTTGCTCATCTTTTCCAGTGCGATGTTGTGCCCATCGGGGAAGAGCAGCGTAACGATGTTGGTGTCCACGTCGAATCCCGCGCCATTTTGGCTGACGTCATTTGCCACGAGCAGGTCCAGATGTTTGGCATGTAGCTTGGCCGTAGCATTTTCAATCAACTGCGCTGTCTCGGCGGCAAAGCCCACTATGATCTGCCCGTCCCGGCGGCGGCGCGAAATCTCTGCGAGGATGTCCGTCGTGGGTTCAAGCGTCACGACCGGAGCACCCTGCTGCTTCTTGATCTTTCCCTCGTGGACCGTTGCTGGACGAAAATCAGCAACGGCGGCGGCCATCACGACGACAGTGGCGTTGCCGGCGTGGCGGAAAACAGCTTCCGCCATTTCATTGGCCGTCCGCACGCGTTCAAACGTGTGGGCGGCGGGCGGTTCCTCACGCGTTGGGCCGCTAACAAGTACAACTTGGGCGCCGCGACGGCGGCTGGCTTCAGCGAGCGCGTAACCCATTTTCCCGCTTGAACGGTTGCTGAGGTAGCGAACCGCGTCCAGAGGTTCTTCCGTGGGGCCTGCCGTTACCAAAACTACTTCGCCTTTCAAATCCTCCCTGAGGCCCAGGGTTTCAAACACCGATTGCGCGATCAGTTGGGGATCTGCCAAACGGCCGGCGCCCGTCATGCCGCACGCAAGATAGCCCTCATCGGGATTTACGACGCGCACGCCGCGACGGCGCAGAGTCTCCAGGTTTTGCTGGGTGGCCGCATGGTCCCACATGTTGACGTTCATGGCAGGGGCAACAATCAGCGGAGCTTTAGTAGCCAGGCAAAGGGTGGTCAGAAAATCGTCAGCAATGCCATTGGCCATTTTGGCAAGAACATTGGCGGTGGCGGGAGCAATCACCAAGGCGTCGATCGATTGCGCCACGGCGATATGTTCGATCGCGCTCTCTACATTGCTCGCGCCTGCGGCACCGCCGAACATCTCGGTGATAACCTTGTGCCCGGAGAGCGCGGCGAAAGTGAGGGGAGTAATGAACTCACACGCATTGCGCGTCATCACCACCTGCACTTCCAGTCCCTTGTCCTGGAGAAGGCGCAGCAATTCCGCCGCCTTGTAAGCAGCGATTCCTCCCGAAACGCCTAAGGCAATTCGCATAATGGAGTGACGAGTGACAAGTGTCCAGTGACAAGCAGGCAGCGCCCCTTTGTGGCGCTGATCCCTCTTACTCGTCACTTATCACTTGTCACTCGTCACTGTTCTCCTTACTTTGCTGCCCTTTTCTTGGTGGTCTTTTCCAGTGACGCCAAGCTTACGAATTCAATCGGCACCAGCCCCGCGCCAACTTCCTGCTGCGCCACCCGCGTCGGCCGCTTTGAGGGGCTCTGAATCAGGGGTTTGGCGCCTGACTGTAATTGCCTTGCGCGCCTGGCTGCGACAAGAATGAAACGGAATTTGCTATCCAGGTTTTGAGGTATTTCCATGCGACATTATCCTCCAAAGGATTCAATGATCTTCTCCGCCCGCTTGGCCTGACTGGGGCGACGGAAGCGAGCGGCGCGAACAATCGCCCGCAGCGCCTGGACTGCGTCTTTCAGGTGGTCGTTCACCACCAGGTATTCGTACTCAGGCCAGTGGGAAATTTCCTTGCGTGCCGTTTGCAATCTGCGTTCAATATCTTCCGGCGTGTCCGAGTGGCGGTCGCAAAGCCGCCGCGACAACTCCTGGAATGACGGCGGCAGAATAAAAATACTGACTGCTTCCGGCAGACGCTTGCGAACCTGCTGATGTCCCTGCACATCGATATCGAGCAGGATGTCCAAACCAGCCTCCTGGGCGGCGAGCAGTTGCTTGTGGGCCGTGCCGTAGAGATGCCCGTAAACGTCCGCCCATTCCACAAACTCCCCGCGCGCGACCATACCTTTGAAAACCCTGGGTGACACGAAAAAGTAATCCCGGCCGTTCTTTTCCGTAGCCCGTGCCGCCCGCGTGGTGTAGGAGACGGAGAAGCAAAGGCCCGGCGAATGGGCCATCAGGCGCTTGATCAGTGTCGATTTCCCCGACCCTGACGGCGCCGAAATTACGATGATGGTGCCGCGCGACAATGGAGTTTTGTTTTTCTTGGCCACGCTATGTCCAGCGACAAGTGACGAGTGACAAGTGACGAGCAAGCAGGGACGCGCCGAAGGCAGTTCGGTCTGTTTGCTGGTCACTCATCACTTATCACTTGCCCCTATTGTTTTCACTCTATATTTTGCGCTTGCTCGCGCAGTTTTTCGATTTCGGTCTTCATCTCGATTGCCTGCCGGGTAATCTCCAGTCCCACTTCCGGGACGTCGGTGGTTTTGGATAGCAGCGTGTTGGCCTCGCGATTCATTTCCTGAAGCAGAAAATCGAGTTTCTTCCCGACTTCCGAACTCTCTTGCAAAAGATGTCGAATCTGGTCCAGGTGGCTTTGGAATCGCGTCAATTCTTCGGCAATGTCGGAGCGCGATGCAAGGTAGGCCACCTCCTGTGCCAGGCGTCCACTATCCATTTCCGCGCTACCGGCTAGATCGCGGATGCGTCCTTCCAACCTTTGCTTGTAGAATTGCGGGGCCTTTTCCGCAAGGTGGGATACGGTGCCTCGCAGCGCTTCCAGCCGCGCAAATCGTGATGATAGGTCACGTTCCAGCGATTGGCCTTCACGGGCGCGCATTTCGTTCAACTTCTCCAGCGCTTGCGCCACTGCGCCTTCCATAACCTGGCGAATGCGATCGAGTTCCTCCGGAGTCATCTCGCTGCCGCCGCTCGCGACCAACCCCGGGACTCGCAATAATGCCATCAAGTCCGGCTCGGCCGCAGTGCCGAATTCCTGCCTCAGCATCTGGTAGCCCTTCAGGTACGCTCCCAGGAGTTTGCGGTCAATCTCTAATTCCGTGACTCCCGCGCCGTTAAATCCCACCGAGATTTCCACGTGGCCGCGCGAAACGTACTCCTTAAGCAACCGCCGCACGCCGGGTTCCAGAGCTTCGAGGCTGGAAGGCATACGCAACTGCGGATCGAGAAAACGATGGTTGGTGGCGCGGATGCTCACTGTGAGGGTGAATCCCGCCTCTTCCACTTCCACCCGGCTGTAACCGGTCATGCTTCGAATCATGGATGGCTCTCAGCTTTCAGCAATCAGCCCAACAATTAGTGACAAGTGACGAGTGACAAGTGACGAGCAAGCAACCCTCTGAACGTGAAGGTTGGAAGCACTTGCTTGTCACTCGTCACTGTTCTTACAACTCCGCATCGACGAACTGCAAATCGTGCAATCGTTGGTATATGCCCCCGCGACCGACCAATTCCTCATGAGTCCCGACTTCGCAGATGATGCCGCGGTCAATTACCACGATGCGGTCGGCGCGGCGCACGGTAGAGAGGCGGTGCGCGATCACCACCACGGTGCGGCCTGCCATCAGGTTGGCCAAGGCGCGCTGCACCAGCATCTCAGATTCGGTGTCGAGTTCGGAAGTCGCCTCATCAAGAATCAATATAGGCGGATTCTTCAGCAACGCCCGGGCGATGGCGATCCGTTGGCGCTGACCGCCCGAAAGCCGCTGGCCGCGCTCGCCGATCATGGTTTTGTAGCCCTGTGGCATTTCCAGGATGAATTCTTCCGCCAGCGCCACCCGCGCGGCTTCCCGCACGTGCTTCTCCGTCGGCATTCGGCTGCCATAGCAGATGTTGTTGTAAACCGTGTCGTTAAACAGAATCGTTTCCTGGGTGACGATGCCGATCTGGGCTCGGAGCGATTGCAATTTCACATCGCGAACGTCGTGGCCATCCACCGCAATGCGCCCCTGGGTGACTTCAAAAAACCGTGGAATCAGGCTGGCCAGAGTAGTCTTGCCGGCCCCACTTGAGCCCACCACCGCCACCACTTCGCCCTTGCCGATACTTAGGTTGATATCGCGCAACAGCGGGACCCCATCTTCGTAATCGAACTCCACTTGTTCAAAGGCAATCTGTTGCTTAAACGGAGGCAAAACTATGGCTCCCGGTTTATCCACCATCTCCGTCTCAGTGTCCAGGTAGTGGAAGACCTTTTCGGAAGCGCCGAGTGCCTGCTGGTACGAATTGCTGACTCCGGTCAACCGCTTCACCGGTTCGTAGGATTTCAGCAATGCGTAAAGGAAGCCGATGAAGCCGCCGGCGGTTTGCGTATGGTGCAGGATCAGCCTTCGTTCGTAATACAGCAGGCCGGCAATGGTGATGGCGCCAAGGACTTCCATGAGGGGCGACGATACGGCTTGGGCACGTACCCAACGCAGACTTACGCCCAGCAGACGCTTGGTAGCGGACTTGAATTTTTCTATTTCGGATGATTCCATCGCGAAGGCCTTGACGATGCGGATGCCCGAAAAGGTCTCCTGAAG
>Ga0181520_10012120_pt1 | contig 11150 bp, 13 predicted proteins | sample PEATcosm2014_Bin_29_FD_132451 | JGI IMG/M metagenome (GOLD analysis project Ga0181520, IMG submission 132451) | Peatland microbial communities from MTU Mesocosm Facility, Houghton, MI, USA - PEATcosm2014_Bin02_30_metaG | ecosystem: Environmental > Terrestrial > Soil > Wetlands > Peat | place...
ATGCTTGAAGTAGCGGGCGATGACCAGGTCGCAAATTTTGTCCCAGGTCGCGGGCGTGACCTTGCCCGGATACAGCAGCTTGAGATTGTTGTCGGCGGGATTGTAGCCCTGGATATCATACCAGTCATGGTTCGCCCACATGAGGGCGAACTTCACCCGGGCGTTGTTGGTGGCGTGGAGAAAACCTTCGTCCACCGCATCGTCCAGATACGGCCCGTCGTTGTAATAATACCAGTCAAAGATGAAAGCGTTCACGCCGTAGTCCGCGGCGGCGGCGATTTTCTGCGCCATGACTTCGGGCTTCGCTTCATTCTGATAACCCCAGACCGGGGGGTTGGGCTGGTGGTGTCCCGGAAAGCGCGGCTTGGCGGCTTTGATCTCATCCCACTCCGTGAAGCCGGGATATTTGTTTTTGTCCCAGCGCGGATCCGGATGCATGCCGGGGTAATAGTAGGCGGCCACGGTGATGGGTGCGCCGGCCACGAGACGCGATTGGGCCGCAACGCCCCCGGTGGAACCCGGTTTCCGGACCGCCACGGAGACCCGGCCGAGCCCCGGAGTGGATTGCGTGGCCTGGAAAAGAATGACGATCGCCGTGCCGGCGGGCACCCGCTTCGCCACGAGCGTTTGTCCGGCTCCGTCGGTGAATTCGCCGCTCGCGAGCTGATTCTGCTGCCCGTCCAATATGGACGCCTTCAAAACCGTCTCGCCGTTGAAGACGTCAGAGACATCAAACGTCACCACAACGTCGGCCCGTTGCTCCAAGGTGCCGACCGGCTGGCTCAACCGGCCCAACTGGGACGGATTACAGATGGGCGGTGCCACGCCATGTTTGCCACTGACCGCATAGGTGCCGGCCGAACCAGTCCAGCCCTTCGGCAGGCCGGAATACCAGCCATCATTGCCCGGCGTCAATCCGGCAAGGTCGCTAAAATCGCCATTGACAACTTCCAAGCGTCCCTGAACGGTCGCCGCCAGCCCCAGCAAGGCCGCCACGGACAACACCATCCATTTCAGCGTCTGCACTCGTGAAATGGAAACCGGGCGGTTCCCGAAAAGAACATTTCCACAGGTGTGTATTTGCACCCGGCGGCACTGGCAACAAAGCATAGGCAATCAAAAAATGAACGTCTGTGGTGTACTAATGAATAGACTGATCACTTTGGTCAATACCAATCTGTAAAACATCCGATTCACGCGGCAGCCAAAAAATGTTGCCAGGCCGGTGGAATCCCTTTATTCTGCGGTTCGACATAAAAATGGCTTATTGGGTTGCGGTTGAGTTGTGACTCTGGCCCGGCTTCGGACGCCAGCTTGGCGAACGTGGTTCCGGGTTTGCTTGTCGGTAGGGCATGACCGGATGTGTTTATCGTTGGCAGTGATGGACTTGGGTAATGTTTTTGAAAAGCCCAACCAGAAGCCTTTTTTTTCGGTTGCGCGGTTAGCTCAGTGGTAGAGCATTACCTTGACACGGTACTAGTTTTCTGCAAATTCCCCAGCAAATTCGCATATTCCAAAAAAGTGTGCCCTTTTTTGTGCCCAAAAAATTCGCGGTTTCACCCTGATTCACAATACCAGACGAATTCGACTTGCACGCTAAAAGCAACGGGTGTAAAGCTGCATCAAGCATCGGGGAACAGATTGCCCAAGCGGCAATCTTACCAACCGGCCAGCAGCGGCACGGTGGTCGAACAAGGCTCGTGTGGGTCTTGTCAATGCGGAGAGCATTACGCTCTCAAAAAAGTCTGCGACGGCAGAGCCATCCCGATGAGGATGGCCGTTTTGTTGCCGTGCTTCCCGGTGTGTTGACAGAAACACACTGAATGAAAAATACAATCCCGCGGGCGGCTCGGCCTGCGTCGAACCATCCACAGAGCGCCGCGGAGCCAAGCGCTGACTTCGCCATTTCGTATCACGGAACGCTCTCGCTGTTCCGCCCACTCACGGATTCAGCCACCGACTGGCTCCGGCTCCACTGCCCGGACGACGGAGAACACTCGTATTTCGGGAAAGCCCTCGCCATTGAACACCGTTTCGTCGCCGGCATCGTCCGGCTGGCCACGGACGATGGGCTGATTTCTGCAACCGGCAACCAAGGGAGGAACTGATTTATGTGGAGCTTGCCTGACATCAAATCGCTCAACGACCGCGCCCAAGCCAACCTCCCGGCGCTCCGCCGGCAATCATAGGCCGCGGCATGAACTTCAAACCGTTAACTCTTAAATTCTATGCTCTCGGTACACCCCAAGACGCTAAAATTATACGATAGAAGCCCCAAAAGGTGGCCTTATAGCTTAACGTACGACTACATGATGGTTTCGGCTATGCAAGCCCGGAATGAAGCTGCTCACTTCTTACGGTTTTATCGAAGCCTTCCCAAAGAGCAACAAACCGACAAGCTAGCAAAGAGGGTCAAATCCATCTTACGCCAGTCCCGTGAGGCCTGTCACTGGTATGTGCGCGAACGTGACCGGATATTGAGTTATGATAAGCCTGACGCAAAATACTGGTAACGCAACTATTCCGCTTTCCCCCATGAAAGACGCCATAAAAAAAACAAGCGATGGCCAGAACGAACTCGGCCCCCTGATCCTGTATTGTGAAGGTCAAGTACGTTTGCCCAACGGGGCAACGAAATTAATGATCCGCTGCCAGACGGCGGTTGATTATGCCGACCTGCCGAATACGCTGGAGTTCGGCAAAAGGAAATTCTTAAAAATCGGTTGGAATTCCAGCCACGGGATTGCCATTTATCTTCAACCCCACGACTCGGACAGGCAATTATCGGCCATACTGAGTAATTGACCTGCTCCCTCAAAACAACGGGGCTGGCAGCAACACTGTCAGCCCCTCTTTACGCCTTCCTGCCCCCGGTTATCTGGCCGGGGTGACCCAGGGCCTAGAGGGGCAGAAGGAAAAGCTTAACATTTCAATCCGCGCCCCAGCCACCTGACCGGGGCGACCTCAAAGTGAGATACGAGCCGATAAGCGGAATCTTGTTTCAATCCGCGCCCCAGCCACCTGACCGGGGCGACCGGTGCAGCATGACGCCGCGCTCGAACTCGCGCTGTTTCAATCCGCGCCCCAGCCACCTGACCGGGGCGACATCTTCAGCGAATCCACGGTGAGTTGATCTTTGCCGTTTCAATCCGCGCCCCAGCCACCTGACCGGGGCGACCCGCGCGCGGTTGAGCGTTGGGTCACATGCTTCCTGTTTCAATCCGCGCCCCAGCCACCTGACCGGGGCGACGACTTCAACGGATTTGGATTGGGGGAACATAAGCTTGTTTCAATCCGCGCCCCAGCCACCTGACCGGGGCGACAAGTTGCATGGGAGGCCTTGCCAACGCTCACCGCCGTTTCAATCCGCGCCCCAGCCACCTGACCGGGGCGACCGCGTACAGCGCATCCGCCAACGCGTCCGGCGTTGTTTCAATCCGCGCCCCAGCCACCTGACCGGGGCGACACTCTTGATAGCGCTTCTGCCAGATGGTGTTCGAGTTTCAATCCGCGCCCCAGCCACCTGACCGGGGCGACTCCGTTTGTTACAGTTGTGTTGTCAAAAACGAATGTTTCAATCCGCGCCCCAGCCACCTGACCGGGGCGACCGACCGAATTTTTCACCACGCCGGCCGGCAGATTGTTTCAATCCGCGCCCCAGCCACCTGACCGGGGCGACGCGGCCCACGGGGACCATCTGAAGGGCGGCGACAAGTTTCAATCCGCGCCCCAGCCACCTGACCGGGGCGACCGGTGCAGCATGACGCCGCGCTCGAACTCGCGCTGTTTCAATCCGCGCCCCAGCCACCTGACCGGGGCGACACGACCAGCTTTCCGCCATGAACAACATGCTCTTTGTTTCAATCCGCGCCCCAGCCACCTGACCGGGGCGACACACTGCCGCCGATTCGCACTATCCGCAAATTGACATGTTTCAATCCGCGCCCCAGCCACCTGACCGGGGCGACATCTGCGGGGGCTCTGGTGAAATCGTGGAGGCCACGTTTCAATCCGCGCCCCAGCCACCTGACCGGGGCGACTAGGCGGCGGGGCATCAGTGAACCAATATATCTTTGTGTTTCAATCCGCGCCCCAGCCACCTGACCGGGGCGACATCTTCTCACCGTCCATTGCCTCCAGTTTGGCTTTGTTTCAATCCGCGCCCCAGCCACCTGACCGGGGCGACTCCGGTGCTCTGGTGGGGCTGCATTGCGCTGCAATGGTTTCAATCCGCGCCCCAGCCACCTGACCGGGGCGACTTCAGCGGTGGTGTTTCCTCGTAGGAGCGGGAGCGCGTTTCAATCCGCGCCCCAGCCACCTGACCGGGGCGACAAAAAGTGAACACTTTAGGGCTTTTCGTCCATAAGTTTCAATCCGCGCCCCAGCCACCTGACCGGGGCGACCGAGTACCTGGTGCGCGGCGAGGACGGACGGCAGCGTTTCAATCCGCGCCCCAGCCACCTGACCGGGGCGACCGAAAATGGTGAAACGGTTCGATCTTCCTGCGGCTGTTTCAATCCGCGCCCCAGCCACCTGACCGGGGCGACAACTTGAGGGACCTGCGGGCCGGCCAAGTTGGCACGTTTCAATCCGCGCCCCAGCCACCTGACCGGGGCGACCGGTCATCGCCCCACAGCAAGAGCAACCGGTCAAATTGTTTCAATCCGCGCCCCAGCCACCTGACCGGGGCGACTGCGGACGATCTGGCAGGTGCGTCAGGCGATCGCGGTTTCAATCCGCGCCCCAGCCACCTGACCGGGGCGACTCGCTCGGAATGAAACTCTTTGGCACGCTTACCGGGTTTCAATCCGCGCCCCAGCCACCTGACCGGGGCGACCTCATATTTAATCGCGGTCGGGATGTTGTTATTACGTTTCAATCCGCGCCCCAGCCACCTGACCGGGGCGACCCCGCCAGAGAATTGATCAGATCCAGCCAGGGCTTGTTTCAATCCGCGCCCCAGCCACCTGACCGGGGCGACAATTCGCGAGTTGATATGGTGGATGTCCACGCCCCAGTTTCAATCCGCGCCCCAGCCACCTGACCGGGGCGACATGGTGCCGTTGGTGCTGATCGTGAGGGTGCCGCTGGTTTCAATCCGCGCCCCAGCCACCTGACCGGGGCGACATGGTGCCCCCCTGGTTGGGCACCAGGACGCTAACGGTTTCAATCCGCGCCCCAGCCACCTGACCGGGGCGACATTTTGGTTTCGGCTGACGGCGGGAGCTATGAGCAGTTTCAATCCGCGCCCCAGCCACCTGACCGGGGCGACCATCGACACCCAAGGGATTACAGGCCTCGCTCGAGGTTTCAATCCGCGCCCCAGCCACCTGACCGGGGCGACCTGCCGATTCCCATCGCGGTGGGCGGCTCTGCTGCTGTTTCAATCCGCGCCCCAGCCACCTGACCGGGGCGACACAATTTCTTCGCTGGCTCCGGGGTCAATTATCAGTTTCAATCCGCGCCCCAGCCACCTGACCGGGGCGACCTCCAGGCGGACGGTGTCACCGAGGATGGTCTCCAGTTTCAATCCGCGCCCCAGCCACCTGACCGGGGCGACAGGTTTAGCCATGTTTACCCAGGAGCAACTAGATGTTTCAATCCGCGCCCCAGCCACCTGACCGGGGCGACGTTGAAAGCCGGCTGCGGAGGGTCATGCGGGAGGCGTTTCAATCCGCGCCCCAGCCACCTGACCGGGGCGACGCCTTGGAAATCTCCAAGGAAAATGCAGCCCGCGCTGTTTCAATCCGCGCCCCAGCCACCTGACCGGGGCGACACGCGTTCAGATCGGAAAAATTGACAAGGCTTTTTGTTTCAATCCGCGCCCCAGCCACCTGACCGGGGCGACTCAAAGTGAGATAGGAGCCGATAAGCGGAATTTTGTTTCAATCCGCGCCCCAGCCACCTGACCGGGGCGACTTACCCCTCTGACCTGCTCACCCGGCTGGAAGCTGTTTCAATCCGCGCCCCAGCCACCTGACCGGGGCGACAAACCGGCGACCTGATCATGTCCATCATCAGCGCGGTTTCAATCCGCGCCCCAGCCACCTGACCGGGGCGACATCTTCATTGGTTTACTACAAAGCTGTCAGAGCTTGTTTCAATCCGCGCCCCAGCCACCTGACCGGGGCGACTTAGCGGCAGTGTTAGTCCTGGGGCTTTGGCATCAGTTTCAATCCGCGCCCCAGCCACCTGACCGGGGCGACTACGAATTTGATTTTCATACTGAAATTGTCATCGCGTTTCAATCCGCGCCCCAGCCACCTGACCGGGGCGACTGCGGACGATCTGGCAGGTGCGTCAGGCGATCGCGGTTTCAATCCGCGCCCCAGCCACCTGACCGGGGCGACACGCAAAAAATAGGGAGGGATTCGTGATAGAAGATGTTTCAATCCGCGCCCCAGCCACCTGACCGGGGCGACGGCTGACTTCACGGGGGAAAGTAATATCTTTGTTGTTTCAATCCGCGCCCCAGCCACCTGACCGGGGCGACAGATGTCGAACTACTAACGGTGCTTGGATAATAACTGTTTCAATCCGCGCCCCAGCCACCTGACCGGGGCGACTAGGTGATCTCCGGCCCGGTGCCGAGGAATTTCTTGTTTCAATCCGCGCCCCAGCCACCTGACCGGGGCGACAAACCAATTGACCGCGAACAGCAATGCGGCGTTGGTTTCAATCCGCGCCCCAGCCACCTGACCGGGGCGACTATGGCTAGCGTGGTCATTTCAGATTCGGTCTGTTGTTTCAATCCGCGCCCCAGCCACCTGACCGGGGCGACTGATCTTGGCGGGGACGAAGTTGCAGGCGAGCCGTTTCAATCCGCGCCCCAGCCACCTGACCGGGGCGACGTGCTGGGCGACGCGGAACAGATCAACTGGCTCACGCGTTTCAATCCGCGCCCCAGCCACCTGACCGGGGCGACTCGGGAGCCGCCCGGAGAATGCAAATGACCCGAGGCGTTTCAATCCGCGCCCCAGCCACCTGACCGGGGCGACTTTGCCGAACAGTCTCAAGACGGAAATCGTGATGACGTTTCAATCCGCGCCCCAGCCACCTGACCGGGGCGACATAACGCCCGGAAGGTCCACGTCGGCATGACCTAGTTTCAATCCGCGCCCCAGCCACCTGACCGGGGCGACCTTGGCCACCGCTAGCCATCTCGGGAAATAAAAAGTTTCAATCCGCGCCCCAGCCACCTGACCGGGGCGACAAACTGTTCGAACGGCATGAGGACTGGCGACTATAAGTTTCAATCCGCGCCCCAGCCACCTGACCGGGGCGACAACATCTCAAAGGCAAGTACCAGCCGACGTTGAAGTTTCAATCCGCGCCCCAGCCACCTGACCGGGGCGACTTTCATGGACGAGCCGATTGAAAGCCTGGAAGCCGAGTTTCAATCCGCGCCCCAGCCACCTGACCGGGGCGACATGAAAGCAGCACGGGATATGTGGGGCCGGAGGTGGTTTCAATCCGCGCCCCAGCCACCTGACCGGGGCGACTCAAAGCGGCCGTGTTGTTGCCCGCATTGGCCGTGTTTCAATCCGCGCCCCAGCCACCTGACCGGGGCGACCTGACGTTCCATGCCCGCGACTATCTGGAGCTGGAGTTTCAATCCGCGCCCCAGCCACCTGACCGGGGCGACTGAAACGTCTGGCAGACGCCCGCACCCCGTTCCTGGTTTCAATCCGCGCCCCAGCCACCTGACCGGGGCGACTGGTTCATAATCGGTCAGGTTTTCGGGGTGAGGGCGTTTCAATCCGCGCCCCAGCCACCTGACCGGGGCGACGGCCGCCGGCCTGGCATGATCCCGGCAATCCGCTGTTTCAATCCGCGCCCCAGCCACCTGACCGGGGCGACATCTGCCGGGCGCGCAACATGACTTGCACCTGCTGGTTTCAATCCGCGCCCCAGCCACCTGACCGGGGCGACTGCACCGTCACCACGTCGCCGGCCTGGGGCTGCCGGGTTTCAATCCGCGCCCCAGCCACCTGACCGGGGCGACTCCATGCACGGGCGCGGATCACGGATAAGGCCGCTGTTTCAATCCGCGCCCCAGCCACCTGACCGGGGCGACTCAAACGGGCTTTTGGGATCGTTGATGATGTAGAACGTTTCAATCCGCGCCCCAGCCACCTGACCGGGGCGACAAACGGGGGTCGCCGTCATCCATGTCTAAGCTGGCGTTTCAATCCGCGCCCCAGCCACCTGACCGGGGCGACTCATCAAGCCAGGCAAACACTGCTTGAATCTCAGTGTTTCAATCCGCGCCCCAGCCACCTGACCGGGGCGACGACAAATCTCGCGCATCCAGCAAAACACCGGCACTGTTTCAATCCGCGCCCCAGCCACCTGACCGGGGCGACTCAAGCCGCGGCCGGTGGGCTACTCGGAGAAGGACGTTTCAATCCGCGCCCCAGCCACCTGACCGGGGCGACCAAACCACCCGTGCGCTGAATGCGCAGGATGTGGCGTTTCAATCCGCGCCCCAGCCACCTGACCGGGGCGACAAGCCTCCATCGCTGCCGTGCGCGAAATCTCCGAAGTTTCAATCCGCGCCCCAGCCACCTGACCGGGGCGACAACACGCTGTGGATTCTGGACGAGGTGCATTTGCTGTTTCAATCCGCGCCCCAGCCACCTGACCGGGGCGACAACTGTTCCGAACCATTGGGTCCAGCGTCACGCTGTTTCAATCCGCGCCCCAGCCACCTGACCGGGGCGACGTGGCATCCACTGCGAAGTGCGCGATCCCGCCGCTGTTTCAATCCGCGCCCCAGCCACCTGACCGGGGCGACTGTCCGACAATGGTGATGGGACGATCACCATTGCGTTTCAATCCGCGCCCCAGCCACCTGACCGGGGCGACGTTTACGGTTTACCAAGTTCTGACGTCTGATTTGATGTTTCAATCCGCGCCCCAGCCACCTGACCGGGGCGACCTTTTCGGGTTCGGTGCCTTCCGGCTCGCTCATATCGTTTCAATCCGCGCCCCAGCCACCTGACCGGGGCGACTTCAGCCGAGCACGCCGCACTCTGCTCGGTGGTCGAGTTTCAATCCGCGCCCCAGCCACCTGACCGGGGCGACGCGGTGAACAGATTGTGAATAAGTTTGCGCACGGTTGTTTCAATCCGCGCCCCAGCCACCTGACCGGGGCGACCTCACCGCTTATCACGATGTTTCAGGATGCCATTGTTTCAATCCGCGCCCCAGCCACCTGACCGGGGCGACACGATAGCCGCCTGCTTGTCAATTCTTGTCATGTCGTGTTTCAATCCGCGCCCCAGCCACCTGACCGGGGCGACAGGCCGGCACGCCCGACCCGCTGACAGTTCACCAGTTTCAATCCGCGCCCCAGCCACCTGACCGGGGCGACTTTGTTTGCTCGCCGCCGTCCTGATTTCCGTCTCGTTTCAATCCGCGCCCCAGCCACCTGACCGGGGCGACCCGCGTAAATCATGATTCTGGCTGACATATCTGCTGTTTCAATCCGCGCCCCAGCCACCTGACCGGGGCGACTAGCGCTGTGAATTGACCAGCCGTTGGGTTTTAGCTGTTTCAATCCGCGCCCCAGCCACCTGACCGGGGCGACCCGATGGATGCGCCTGACGCATGGCATCTGGACATGTTTCAATCCGCGCCCCAGCCACCTGACCGGGGCGACACAAAGGATTGGAACTGGACGATATTCGTGGATTTGTTTCAATCCGCGCCCCAGCCACCTGACCGGGGCGACCTCAGGGAATAGCAAATGGGAAGTGAATCCAAAGTTTCAATCCGCGCCCCAGCCACCTGACCGGGGCGACCAAAATTGCCGGACAATTCTTTCGTCAATTTGCTGTTTCAATCCGCGCCCCAGCCACCTGACCGGGGCGACGGGGCTTAACCTCGAAAGTAAGATCACGCTGAACTCGTTTCAATCCGCGCCCCAGCCACCTGACCGGGGCGACAACGCGCAAACAAACAGAATACCGCGAAAAACAAAGTTTCAATCCGCGCCCCAGCCACCTGACCGGGGCGACTATGAAAGGTGTGGTCGCGGCCCATCAAATCGTGGTTTCAATCCGCGCCCCAGCCACCTGACCGGGGCGACAGCACCTGAAAACCGTGCGCTGGACCCTGCACATGTTTCAATCCGCGCCCCAGCCACCTGACCGGGGCGACTTGGTAGGCTTGGACTTTGCGGCAGCGGACGCCAAGTTTCAATCCGCGCCCCAGCCACCTGACCGGGGCGACCTCCGGCATTGACGCGTTATCTCCGCTCAAGATCGAGTTTCAATCCGCGCCCCAGCCACCTGACCGGGGCGACCGTTTTCATCGGCAATGTGTTTGCGTTTGCAGACCGGTTTCAATCCGCGCCCCAGCCACCTGACCGGGGCGACTTTCTCGCGCAGCTTGATCTTCACCTCTTCCTGCTGGTTTCAATCCGCGCCCCAGCCACCTGACCGGGGCGACGAATTATATCATTCAGCTTGACCCGACTTACAACGTTTCAATCCGCGCCCCAGCCACCTGACCGGGGCGACTTTTTAGCGTGAATGCTTCGCGTTCGTTTTCGTAGTTTCAATCCGCGCCCCAGCCACCTGACCGGGGCGACCATGACGTTAGCTGGTTTTAATGCCGCAATCGTTGTTTCAATCCGCGCCCCAGCCACCTGACCGGGGCGACCCGCCCATTTCGTAGGCAGGGAAGTAGGTTTGCGGTTTCAATCCGCGCCCCAGCCACCTGACCGGGGCGACTCGCGGCCGTGAGGCAAATCATCCAGATTTCGCCGTTTCAATCCGCGCCCCAGCCACCTGACCGGGGCGACTGCGGCTCGCGCCATTGCGTGTTCGTCACGCAAAGGTTTCAATCCGCGCCCCAGCCACCTGACCGGGGCGACCTGAAAATCCGCGTCACTCTCGACATAAACAAAATGTTTCAATCCGCGCCCCAGCCACCTGACCGGGGCGACTCAGCCAGAATCATGATTTACGCGGTGGGTTTTTGGTTTCAATCCGCGCCCCAGCCACCTGACCGGGGCGACCCCGGCTCACTCTTTCGGTTGAGCCGCAACAACTTTCTACTCCATTTGCGCGAACTTGCCAAGTTGACACCGCATTTCTGCGATGTGTATGTCAAAGAACGATGGAAATTCTGCGTCGGCATTG
>Ga0181520_10012122_pt1 | contig 11147 bp, 9 predicted proteins | sample PEATcosm2014_Bin_29_FD_132451 | JGI IMG/M metagenome (GOLD analysis project Ga0181520, IMG submission 132451) | Peatland microbial communities from MTU Mesocosm Facility, Houghton, MI, USA - PEATcosm2014_Bin02_30_metaG | ecosystem: Environmental > Terrestrial > Soil > Wetlands > Peat | place...
CAAGAGCGGCACCACAGAAGGCAATGGATTCCCGATGTTCCCTCACTACACACGCATTGTGGAGATGGCCTGCAAGGGTGATCAGTCTGGCTCAGTCTTCGGCCTTCGCATGAAAGGCCTCAAGGTGGAAGAACCTCCATCCGATCCCGCCGAAAGTCGAGCATGTACTCCCTGACCTTTTGCCGAGCGGCGGTGGCTGGGTTGTTTCTCTGCTTGACGGCGGGGCTCCCAGCGCAAGTCTTCCGGCTCACAGGCGGAGCTTCAACCAGCTACCAGGCCCAGGGTGCGGGCATCGAGGTCAAGGGCAAAGGCTATGAAGGCTGGACCGGCGCGGGCGTTCTGGATGGAAAAATAATCTTCGGATCCTATGTGAAGATGGGCCTTCGTGGCTACGTATTGAAGCTTGGCAGCGACTACCTTCCCATGAGGCTGCCCATCGACATCTTCGGCACCCAATCGACCCTCTATACAAACGGCGTAAGTGTTGACAATAAACTGAAGGGAACTAGCTACCATGTTTTCGCCGGGCAGATGGGAACCACGTTCTCCTCGCCAATGTTCAGTGCCGGAACCTCCTCGGGACCACTGGTCGGAATCGTTTACGCCGATCGTCTGATCGCGCCAGACCTGCACATCTTCACCAAGAACATCTTGACCACCGCCAGGACCTCCATCAGCGGCATCGAATGGGATCCTTGCTCCATTTCATCGTCGCGGCTCGCCGGGGTTCCCCTGCTTCGCGACCTGAAAGCTGGAAAGCCCTATGGATGTATCTTCTCCTTCGCCGCGGGCATCGGCAGCGGCCACAGTTATACATCGGAAACACTCTCCCTCACTCAACCCCGCTTGAACCTCAAACTGGGTTATGTAAGCGCCGCGGACGGATTTCAGCGAACGATTTCCAGCACGCTCCAATCCGAGCTCGGCGGCGCAAACGTCACGGGAGACATTCGTCCAACAGGGAGCTTGGATTTAGCTTTCGGCTATCAGAACTATCTCATTCCGCAGCCAGGTAGCCTGCCCACTCTGCACGTACAGGTGGACCGGCTCTCAGGCGGCTGGAAACGCAGGGATAGCAATGGACCGGCCATCGGCTCCTCCTTCTTCCGGTCGGTAGTTCTCGACCGGACCACTAGTGGTGCTTCGTTGTGGGCCTCGCAGTCCGCCGGTCCCATCGATCTAAGATTCAATTATCTGGCCAGTGTAGCCAGCGGGAGCAACGCGGTTCAATCCCTCTCGCTGACAACCCAGGAGAAACTCAGCCCACGAATCAGCGTTCTCCAGGTCACCGGTTACTCAGGTGGTAATACTAGCGTTGTATTCGGGGGGAGCCTTCTAACCAATCTGATGACGGTCTCAGTCAATTACCAAACACTTTATGTGCCTCTTCGCCCCGACAAACCGTTCACTCAGGCTATGGCCATTTCGCTGAATTTCAACCTCCGGGGCAACGTCCGCCTGAGTACCGCTACCTCATTCACGCCTCAGGGCAAGATGTACTACACACTTGCCGGCGCCGGTTCATACTACCGCATGGCCGGCCTTGAAGCGGCTCCGCCGATGCAGAGCTTTCGCATGCAGCAGTATCTCATTCAAGGTTTTGTCAGCGATTCCGAGGGACACCCCGTCTCTGGGGCCGCAATCCGGATTGGCAAAGAAACCTTCTATACCGACCATGATGGCCACTTCTTTGCCCGCGAACGCAAGGCAGGCCACTACAAGGTCGAGGTTGACCTCAGCGCTTTCGTTGCCGATGGGAACTTTGCCGTGCTATCCGCGCCCGACGATGCTGTGGCATCCAAAGACGAATCCGCCCCCGGTATCGTCATTGTGCTCACACGCCACTGAGAACTGGGAAGCTCTGTAAAATGTTCAGATTGTTGCTTCCGCCCGGAAGTGAAGCGTCCCGATATAGGTGCCGGCGCCCAGCTCCGGGAGCGCGGAGAGATCGATGTTGAGTGTAATCGGAGAAACCTGGGAGCTGTGGCGGTTAGCATCTGTGATTGCCTGCGAGAAGATAGTTACGCCAGCACCCGCACTGAAGGTAGAGGCCGCGCCGGTGAACGAGCCAACCGATTTGCCATTCACTGCCGCGGAAACGCTCGAGCTGGGGATGTTCTGTGTCGCACCGGCAGTCAGCGCGGCTGCGGGATTATCGAAATAGGCGTACACCGTGACCGCGGTACGGGCTTCGTCCAGAACCCAGGTGGTCGTAGCGTTGATCCCGGTATTGCCTGCGTTGATTGAGCTTCCAGGTTTCACCGCAAAGAGAACACTGGTCTGATTGAGCGACATCGTGAGCGACTCCGGGATGGTCGCGCTCAGGGTAACCGCGCTGCCGGAGCTAGCCGACTGAATCGGCTGCTGCGCAAATGCGGGGACAGATGCAAGCACAATGAGAGTTGCAGCGGCCTTCAGTAGGTTGAAGCTCTTCACGGGCACTCCAACGGGCTTTGACGCAACCGGCTCACATTTGGATTGTAGCTTCGGCCTTTTCAGAATACCTCCACCGGGATCGAAATGCGGCTTGCGGCTCTGAAAAAAAGATTCACGAGCGACTTCAGCGTTGACGGTTCTGGGACGAGTGCCGGCCGCGATCTTCTCCAAAGACCTTTTAGCTCCGTCTATAGCGCCGGAAGTGGTGCCGGCAGTGCCTTGGGCGCCAGTGGCAATGTGAAGTGAAATGCCGCGCCGCGTCCCAGTTCGCTCTCGACCCAGACACGGCCACCATGGGTGAGAACAATGTGCTTGACGATGGCCAGACCGAGACCGGTGCCGCCGGATTCACGGCTGCGCGCCTTGTCGATGCGGTAGAAACGCTCGAAGATGCGATCCAGATGCTCAGAGGCGATGCCGGGGCCGAAGTCCTTCACGGTGAACTCAACCTCCGACTCCAGCAGCCGCGCGCCGACGCGAATGCGCTTGCTGTTCCTGGCGTACTTGAGCGCGTTTTCGATGAGGTTGCCAAAGACCTGATTCATGGCATCGGGATCAGCGAGGACCAGCGTGTCGGGAGCGCCGGCAAACTCTAGCTCAACCTGGGAATCGACCACAATGCCGCCCAGCGATTCGATTGCATCCTGATCGAGAGCGCTTGCACGCGTGGGCTGGAGCGCAAGCTTGTAGTCCGGGCTCTCGACGCCTGCGAGGGCTAGTAAATCTTCTGTGATCCGGTTCATGCGTGTGGCGTTCTTAAGGATGATGCCGAGGAATTCTCGCGTAGTCTCCCTGGGCGGCTGCGGATCCTCAATCAGCGTCTCGACGTAGCCCTGGATGGAAGTGAGCGGAGTACGCAACTCATGGCTGACGTTGGCGATGAACTCGCGGCGTGACCTCTCAGCGGACTCGATTCGGGTGACATCGTGGAGGACTGCCAGCGCTCCTCCCGAGGCCATGGGAACTGCATTGATCTCAAAGATGCGGCCGGCGGCAAGCGAAGTGGCGCGGCCGGAACGCGCCTCGCGCTGCTCCATCGCTGCATGAACGCAAGCGAGCAACTCTGGATCACGCACCGAGTGAACCAGCGGCCGGCCGACGCGAATCTGCGTGCCGGCAATGCGTTCCATCACGGCATTGGACCAGCGAACGAGCCCGTCGGGGCTGATGGCGACTACTGCCTCCTGCATTGAATCGAGCATGGCGGCCAATTCCTGGCGGCGGCTCTCGATCTCGGCGAAGCTTACTGCCAGCTTTTCGGCAGCCTGGTTCAGCGCTGTTTCTGGAGCGGAGAGCACCTGTTCGTCGGTGTGGGGCAGCCGCGCGGTCAACTCGCCCGCAGCGATCTTTTGCGCAAAAACGATCACGCGTTCCAACCGAGCTGAGATGCGGCTGGCAACCCAGACAGCCAGAGTCAATGCCACGGCGAGCGCGATCAAGCCGGACCAAACAATCTCATTGCTAAAGAGAAGGGCGCTCTTGCCGGGAGGGAGCTCCAATGCCTTGCCCGCAATCAGCGGGATGAAGACAAACTCCATCGCTGCGGCCTGGAAGGCCAGCAGCAGGAGAAAGAGGCCCAGCAGCCGGGTGAAGATCTTTGATTTCACTTGTGGCCTACTCGCTTTTGGGTAGTTCGAAGCGATAGCCGGCGCCACGCACCGTCCTCAAATAGCGTGGATTCTCCGCATCGACCTCGATCTTCTCACGGATGCGGCGCACATAGACGTCCACTGAGCGGGGAGTAACGAAGCGGGCATCGCCCCAGACGGCGTCCAGCAGGTGGTCACGGCTGAAGACCCTCCCTGGGTGGCGCGCCAGATAGTCCAGCAGCCGGAACTCGGTGGCTGTGGTGGTGGTGAGCTCGCCGCGCACCCTCAACTGCATGGCGTTGGCGTCAATGACGACCTCTTCAAAACTGATGACTGAGGGCGTTGTGGGCCGCTCGAAGCGACGCAGAACTGCCTTCACCCGGGCCACCAGTTCACGCGTGGCAAAGGGCTTGGTGATATAGTCGTCGGCCCCCATCTCCAGGCCTAGCACGCGATCGTTTTCACCGGCGCGCGCGGTAAGAAAAATGATAGGAACAGTCGACAGCGCGGGGTGATTGCGCAAGCGACGGCAGACATCGAGACCGTCGCCGCCGGGCACCATAATATCCAGCAGAAACAGCGCAGGCGCCTGGCGCTCTGCATCGGGAATCAGGTTAGTGGGAGTGTGAAACAGTCTCGCTGCAAACCCTGCGGCTTCCAAATGATGCTGCACAAGCCGCGCGATGTCAGTGTCGTCTTCCAGTACAAAAATGGTCTGGCTCAACCGGTCTGTCCTCACCCGGCGGCCGTTGAACTTCAGATGCGGAGGCCGCACGGAACCATTAACAGACTACTGCAACAGGGCAAAGGAATTGCAAACGTTGTGTGAATTTGAGAGGTCAGCTAGTCGGGAGGAGATTCGATCGCCGGGGCAGGGAGTCGACCAGCCTTCTCTTTTTCTTGACTTCGGACCCCGGTTTCTGCCACACTTTCGCGGCGTGTCTTCTACGAAGATGCGACCCTGTTCCTCCCCTTGGAGGGGCCGGAACACCCCCCGTTTCGCGTCCTCCCCAACATTCAGGGTCCGGGCTGTGCGCCCTGCTTCCGTAGCGCGGGCACGCGGACTCGACCGAAAATGGAGGGATCATGAAGAGATATCTGGCGGAGATTGTGGGCACTTTTATTCTGGTGCTTTTTGGTTGCGGCACGGCAGTCGTGGCCGGCGACAAGGTGGGCATTGTGGGTATAGCTCTTGCCTTTGGCCTCGCTCTCATAGGGGCGGCATATGGCATTGGCCCTATCTCTGGCTGCCACATCAACCCGGCGGTCAGTCTGGGTGTCTTCGTGGCGGGCCGCATGACGGCCAAAGATTTGATTGGCTACATAGTCAGCCAGTGTGTGGGCGCCATCCTGGCAGCAGTGACGCTGGCGGCCATTGTCGCAGGCTTGGGCGGCGGTTACGATATTGCCGCGAAGGGCCTTGGGCAGAACGGATGGGGCCTTGGCTATCAAGGCGAGTACAGCATCGTCTCAGCCATGATCTTCGAGTTCGTTGCCACGCTGATCTTTGTGATCGTCATTCTGGGCTCGACTCAGAAGAATGCGCCAGCTGGCTTTGCCGGCCTGGCGATCGGCATCACGCTGGTCGCGATTCACTTGCTGGGCATTCACATTACCGGGACGAGCGTGAACCCTGCCCGCAGCCTTGGACCAGCACTGCTGGTTGGCGGCCATGCGCTGGCGCAACTCTGGGTCTTTCTGCTCTTCCCAAGCCTGGGCGGCTTGGCGGCGGGATTGCTGTTCCGCTTCAAAGCGCTCGAAGCAGACTAGACCTAATCGTGGTTTACGCTGAGATTGCGGGCCGGCCTTCACACTTCGCGGCCCCCGATGGAGGCTTGCATGACTTGGATGATGCTGCTGGTTGGGCTGGCGGTAGGAATGGTCTCGGGCGTAGTAGGCATAGGCGGCGGCATTTTATTTGTTCCTGCGCTCGTCTGGCTCGTGGGAATGGACCAGCACAAGGCACAGGGCACATCGCTGGGCGCATTACTGTTGCCCGTGGGTCTCTTCGCATTCGCGGAGTACTATCGCAGGGGGAACGCAGACCTGCACGTAGCGCTGCTACTGGCTATTGGCTTTTTGGTCGGCGGCTATTTTGGTGCTGTCGGCGCACAGCACATCCCGGAGGTTTGGCTGCGACGCATCTTCGCGCTAACACTTGTCGCAGTTGGTGGCAGGATGTGGTTTAGCCAGTAGTTACTTGGCTGTTGCTACAAAGCGCAGACGGACATAATCGGCGGTCCATTTGCCATCCTCGTCGCGGAGAGCTGGTTTTAGCAGAGCGGCTGTCTCTTCGACTACGGTGTCGCGGAGCGCCTCGGGCACACTGTTGAGTACGCCGCGCCGAAAGGTGCGCAGCCAGCCAGTCATGCCGCTCTCGGGCAGTGACGTTGGGCGCGGTATTAACTCGATTCGCTGCACGTTGAAGCCGTGACGCTCAAGCCTGCGTGCGTAGGCTTCACTCGTGGGATAGTAGTTCTCATCACCCTCGTGGTCAGCGAAGCCGTTGCGCACCAGCACAGCCGTGAAAGCAACGCGAAGAGCCGCGATGTTGCCGTGGCCGCCCATCTCGGCGACAAATCGCCCAGTAGGCTTGAGAACGCGGTGTACCTCGGCCATCATGGCGTCCTGGCCGCGGACCCAGTGCAGGGCGGCGTTCGAGAAGACGGCATCGAAGGAACTGTCCGGGAAGGGAAGCGACTCTGCATTGCCTTCGCGGACTTCGATCCCTCGTGAACGCGCCGCAGCAACCATCTCCGTTGAGGCATCGACGCCCACCACGCAAGCACCGGCGGCAGCGATGCGCTGAGTCAGTTGGCCATCTCCGCAGCCAAGGTCGAGGATGGATTCATTGGGCTTTGCATCCAGCCATTCGAGCACTCCACCGGCCAACCCATGCACAAATGAAGCGTTTCGCCCGTAGTCTCGCGCATTCCAGGTCTGCACCATATCAGGTCTCCGCATTCAGCGTTGCGCAATGAGTAGTGTAACTCAGGGCACTTCAGATCGACTGCACCGGCAGAAGCGTTAGATCGTCGACCAGGCCAACTTCCTTCTGTACAAAGGGCTCGCCGTAACGCACTCCCGCCAAAAGACCATAATGGCGAGCCTCGGCAAAGGTGCGTTCGCGAATCTCCTTCTCGGGAACAAAGAGCCCTCCACCGGCCGCCTGGTTCGCATACTGCGAGCGGTAGGCTATCAGCGCGGCATAGCGCTGTTCGATGAAGGGAGTGATGTCCACGATGAAACTAGGACGCACGTCGGCATAGAGACTGGCGTAGACGATCTTGAAAGGACGATGCGGAGGCGTCCCAGTTTCGATTTTGGTCAAACCCGATAGGAAGCAGGCTTCGTAGCCGAGAGCCGCTACGGCTGCGTGGTCCGGGTGGCGCGCCTGCCAATAGGGAAGGATGACTATGCGCGGGCGAACGAGCCGCAGTACGCGCACAATCTTGATGCGATTTTCCAGAGTGTTCTCGACCGCGCCATCGGGCAGATCGAGCGCTTGCCGCCAGCCAACGCCTAGCAGGCTGGCAGCTTCGGCGGCCTCGCGCGCACGATCTTCTGTGGTGCCCCGCGTTCCTGCCTCGCCTTGCGTCAGATCGAGAATCGCTGTGCGCAGGCAGCGCGACGCCATGCGAAGCAGCGTGCCTCCGCATGTTTGTTCCACATCATCGCGATGCGCGGCGACAGCCAGTACATCGGCGCGATGCGGATCCTGAGCGGAGTCCATCTCTGTTCGCTCCTGTTGAATGGCTGGATCGAATCTGCTTGTCCGCCGAACTCAGTAGACAGTGTTGTTGCCGTCGTCAAGGGCATCCATGTAGGCCACGTCGTAGGCCGTGCCCGTCACAGTCACATACTGGTTGTCGATCGATGCACCGTTGACGGTCGAGTAGATGTAAACCTGTCCGCCCTCAGCTGTGTAGATCTTGTGTAGGCCGGTAACCGCGGCAATGCCGGTGGCGTCGCCGTTATAGGGCAGCAGGGTCACGGTATTGGTCGATGTGTTGACCATCGTCAGGCAGCCGTAGGGCTGATTATTGCTGGCTCGCTCGCCGTTGATGCAATTGATCATGCCGATCCAAAGAGTGTTATCGTCGGCCAGGATCATGCGGCTCGTGGCGCCGGGCGCGCCATCACTGATAGAGACCGGGGCCGATGCCGTCATGGCCGAAGAGCCTGTGGGCAGGGTCACCACCGTTAACTTGCCGCCCCAATGACCGTCGGACATCTTTTCCTGGCCCACGACGTATAGCGTGGAGCTATCGACCAGCGCATTGCTGGCGCCGCCGGAGATAGGCGTGCACCCTGTTGCGATGTTAACCGTCCCGCATTGTGCGCTGGGAGTGGCCGTCGTGCTGGGCAGCTTTCCCGACTGCTGTCCAAGAAGAAAGATCAACGGCGCCACTGGAAGCGGTGTTACCGAAGCGTTGGAACCGCCGCACTCCGGTCCGCAGTTGAGCACATACGCGGTTCCGCCATCAGCCGAGAAGACGGCTTTGATCGGCCGGTCGAAGGTCAACGGAATGATGTTCTGTTTCGTGCTGGCAGGATCTAGCGCCTGGAATAGGCACCAGACAGGCGCGTTTTGCGGCTCGCAATCCTCGGCGCCCAATGGCCAACTGCCAGGGCCGGCGGAGTAGGCGATGGTCTGCGCTGCCGTCAGTTGTTGCGGATAGTAGATGTAATTCGAGTTCTCAACGAATACCAGCGCAGCAGAGCCGCCAGGATTAACGCTGACCCGATAAACACCGGGGAGACTGAGGGGGAAACTGCCTCCGGTGGTCCGGTTCACAACCGTCAATACGTGGTTTGTCTGGCTGGCCGCAAAGATATAGGACTGGTTGCGCGTAATGAAGATGCTGGAGGACGGGCCGTTCAGGCCGGGCGCTGGAGCACCCTTCTCCTTGGAATAGTCGATCAGTGAATAGGTGCCGCCTCCGCCGCTGCTGTAAACCGCACCCTCCAATTCGTTGGGCATGTTCTGGATGGTGACGGGCAGCGTGCCGGAGAAAGAGGCGATAGAAAATGCCGCACCTGTATTGGTGCTGTTGTATTTGAACCGGATGTCGTAAAACGCATCCACGATACTCAGGGTGTTAGGATTCTGGACGGCGACCAGGACGCGATTGGCCAAGCCGCTGGGCGGCAGTGTGCGGCCCGCAAAATAGGTGGTCGAGCCACAACCAGCCAGCGCGGCTGCAACCACCAAGGCAGCGGCGGCGCTCATGCAAAGACTTCTCTTCTTCAAAATCCCCTACCTCGACCGAAAATGCGGAGCATCCCGCGCGGCTTTCCCGCGGCGAAGGCCGCAGCGTGAACCACTGGACGGCTGCCTTCGGAGCAACCGGTGAACGTCAAGAAATACCCAGCCCGGAACCGGTGCAGCCCAAGCTTAAGACCAATCGAAGTATAACAAAGCAGCCCTGCCGCTGGCGCACCCCGCCCTCATGCCTTAGCATTGCAGGAGAATGTCTCAATTTGCCGACATCTTCGCCAGCCGCCCCGTGCTCGCCGACGGCGCCATGGGCACCGTCCTCTATGCTCGCGGCATCTTCATCAACCGCTGCTACGACGAGCTGAACCTCTCCGATCCCGGCCTGATCATGGCGATCCACGAGGAGTATCTTCAAGCCGGCGCGGAGATTCTCGAGACCAACACCTTCGGCGCCAACCGCTTCCGCCTGGCCCGCCACGGCCTGGCAGGAAAAGTAACCGAGATCAACGCCGAGGGAGTTCGCATCGCCCGTCAGGCCGTCGAACACCTCAAGGACAAGCAGGCCGGCGAGGCCTGGGTCTCGGGCTCGGTCGGCCCTCTTGGCGTTCGTCTCGAACCGCTGGGCAAGACCGGCCTCGACGAGGCCCGCGAGGCCTTCGCCGAACAGATCAGGGCTCTTGCTGCGGCGGGTGTGGATATGCTCAGCATCGAGACGATGCCCGCGCTGAACGAGGCTCGAGAGGCGCTGCTGGCGGCTCGCGAGATCGCTCCCGATCTTCCTGTGCTTGTCATGCTAACGGTGGACGACGACGGCAACTGCCTCGACGGCGCATCTCCCCAGCAGGCCGCCGCGCTGCTCACCGAGTGGGGCGCCGGAGCCATCGGCGTCAACTGCTCCACCGGCCCTACCACGGTACTGACTGCCATCGAAGCCATGCGTCCGGCCACTCACCTGCCACTGGCTGCCATGCCCAATGCGGGCATGCCGAGGGCAGTCGAAGGACGCAACATCTATCTATGTTCGCCGGAGTATATGGCCAGCTTTGCCCGCAAAGCCATCCAGGCGGGGGTGCAGATCGTCGGCGGCTGCTGTGGCACTACGCCAAACCACACCCGTGCCATGCGTTCGGCGATGCGTGCCATCGACTCGCAGACTCGCGTACAGGTAGCCGGTGAGGCTCCAGCGATAACAACCGAGACTCCGCCAGCCCCTCTTGCAGAGCGCTCCCGGATCGGCACTCTGGTAGCCGAGGGTCGCTTCATCACCCTGGTCGAAGTCGTGCCTCCCAAGGGCATCAGTTGCAGCGCGGAGATCGAGGGCGCTCAGTTGCTTTCGCAACTCGGCGTTCACGCCATTAATGTGCCCGACTCGCCGCGCGCCTCGGCGCGCATGAGCGCACAGAGCCTCTGCATCCAGATTCAGCAGCATACCGGCATCGAAACCATCTTGCATTACACCTGCCGTGATCGGAATGTTCTGAGCATCCAATCGGACCTGCTTGGAGCTTCCTCCATCGGCCTGCACAACATCCTCTGTCTCACCGGCGATCCGCCCAAGCTGGGCAACTATCCCGACGCAACCTCGGTCTACGACGTGGACTCGATAGGCTTGGTCAACATCGTCCGCCGGCTCAACTACGGCCTCGACATCGGCGCAAACGCTATCGGCGCCAGCACCAACTTCACTATCGGCGTAGCCGCGAATCCCGGCGCGCCCGACATCGAGCAGGAGATGCGCCGATTCTTTTATAAGGTTGAGGCAGGCGCCGAGTACGTTATCACCCAGCCTGTCTTCGATCTGCGGCTCTTGGAGAACTTCCTTGATCGCATCGAGAAGAGCCGCATCCCGGTCATAGCCGGCATCTGGCCGCTTACCAGCCTACGGAATGCCGAATTCATGA
>Ga0181520_10012125_pt1 | contig 11147 bp, 14 predicted proteins | sample PEATcosm2014_Bin_29_FD_132451 | JGI IMG/M metagenome (GOLD analysis project Ga0181520, IMG submission 132451) | Peatland microbial communities from MTU Mesocosm Facility, Houghton, MI, USA - PEATcosm2014_Bin02_30_metaG | ecosystem: Environmental > Terrestrial > Soil > Wetlands > Peat | place...
ACGACTGCCGTAAAAATGACTGTCTTTCGCATAAAGGCCTCCATCCCGCAAATTATGAAATATGTCGTGTTGCATATTCTCTCCATAACACACTTGCGCGTTTTTGGGAACGGGCTTAGATCATGAAAAACGCTATTCTCAATATATTTTTTATATCTTTTTACAACTTTGGGCCGGTACGTTTGCAGATAGCGCTTAATCGCTGAGCGATCAGCCCCACAATAATAACGTCCAAAAGAAATATCTAGATACAACTGGCGCATTAGGGTGATGGCATTGAAGGGGCTCCATTTCTCTTATCCGCCATTATTTCTCTCGCAGGAGAAGAACCGGAAACCTCCAATGGTCGCTCCATTCGGAAGCCTTCGACAGTTTCGCCGGTACACATCCTTCCCATTTCCGTTCCGGTTTGAATAAATCCATTTTTTCGCAAGAAATTTTTAATGGGGTCGTTATCCATGCGGCATTGGCAAACAATATGTTCAAACTTGTTTTCTCTCGCCCAAGTCACTATGCCCTCAAACAATAACGTTATCACGCCGCGTTTACGGTAGTTTTCCAAAACATAGCCCGCACCTATCCCAAGGGTTTTTCCAGAAACGTCTATCGGATCGGCATACGCTTTGCCTATGGCAATGAGCTGATCTCTATCAAAGACGCCAAAATAACTTGAGCTATCGGTTGCGATCAAAAGACTTTTCCAAACACTCAAAGGCTGTTCTGCTTCCGTAACCACAGGGGGGACATCAGGGCGTCCGGGGAACAAAGAGATAAATAAATTTGTTTTCGTAATGGCCTCAAGACGAACTTCACGAAACCTTGCGGCATCCGACTCATTAAGGCGGCGAACATGAAAATTTGGTGTTGCACCTATATCATTCTGTTCGATTTTTGCCGCTGCGTAATCTGAGTGAATCGCAGATGTATCTTTTTCCATGATAATTGCTCCGAAAAATTGGGCATTCCCCAAATGCCCGAACATTCTTCAAGAGCCATTTTTCAAACTTGATTTTCAATTTCTCTATTTACTCAAATTGAGCTGCGCTAACGCACATTTTTGATAAATTTTAAAATACATCAATTTGGGTTATCGCAAGCGTTCATTTTGAACAGCGCCGTCGTTGCGTTTTCAAGCTGGCCGCCACAAACGAAACCGATGAACAAAATGCGTTAAATAAACGCGCAAAAAATGATCTCTCTTTAGAAATGCAAATTTTCCGTCTCAAAACATCTCTAAATGAACCTTTTCAGCCATTGTTTCCACCTCAGCAATCAAAGATTCTGACGCTCATTCGTGCAGGAAATGGGGAATGGATCATTATGACAACACATTGCGGAGTAAAGAGAAATTCTATGGTTTATGATAAACAATTTAGCACTAAAGCTATACACTCCGGCGTTTCCAGGCCGCAGAACAAACCCATAATATCCCCCATATATTTTACGTCTGCGTTTGAATTGCAGTCTGAGCAATTGGAAGACAATGATTTTGTTTATACCAGAGGAGGAAACCCAACTAGAAACGAACTTGAGGCAATCCTAAAAAATCTTGAAAACTGTAAGTATTGCAGCACGTTCAGCTCTGGACTCGCAGCTATATCCGCCGTTTTTGAACTCCTTTCTCCCAAAGATCACATTGTAACAAGCTTCCCTCTTTACGGGGGCACCTACAGATTTTTCAGCAAAATCTTATCGTCCAGAGAGATTACATTATCTCATCCAATCCATAGAGCTGAAACAGTTGCTTCGCTAATAGACAAAAAAACTAAGATAGTTTTTTTGGATGTTCCGTCAAATCCCTTACTGGAAATCTCAGACTTGAATGAGATCAGGCAGAAATGTGATGCGTGCGGCGCTCTTCTGGTCGTAGATAATACATTCAACACTCCATACAACTTCCAGCCACTAAAGCATGGCGCAGACATTGTCGTGTACAGCACGACCAAATACTTAAACGGCCACGGCGATATTCTTGGGGGCGCCGTTCTGACAGAGCATAAACATATTGCCGAGAAAATTACGCTATATCAGAAAGGGATCGGTGCGATACCTAGTAGCTTTGATTGCTGGCTTCTGATCAGAAGCTTGTCTACTTTAGAGCTTAGAATGCAACGGCATAATTCCAACGCCATGCGAATTGCTTCTGCTCTCGACACACTTCCGCAAATCGAGCGAGTTATTTATCCTGGCCTAAAAAGTTATCCAGACCACAAAGTCTACAAGAAGTATCTTAAAAACTTCGGTGGAATAATCACCGTTTTCTTAAAACCTAACGTTGCTCCTCAGAAATTTCTTTCAAATCTGAAAATAATAAAAAGCGCCGTTAGCTACGGCTGCATCAAAACACTTGCGACGCAGCCGTGGGGCACCACGCATAAAGAAATACCTCAGCATATAAAGTCAAAGCTAGGGCTGACCCCCCAAATTATTAGAATCTCAGTCGGGATTGAAGATGCTGACGACCTTATAAAGGACATTGTTTCAGCTTTAAAAGAGGCAACAAGTCTGCGCGGCGGTCATCATGATTAAAGAGGATTCGCTTACAAACGCCAAAGATTATGTGAATTACATATGCAACAAAAACGATATCGATTTAAAATCGATACCAAGAGTTGCCGTTATTTCTTATTCCAGAAATATCACGGAGCGTCTTAGCCGCAAGTATGCATATGGAGCCGTAAACATCGGATCGAGGGTCGACTCGATCCTGAATTTATGTAGTAGCGAGGGCGGTAAGAACAAGTTCTGCATCCTTAACGGGTCAATTGGCTCTCCCATTGCCGCCATAAACGCGGAGGAGTTGATAGCGATGGGAGTACAAAGCATCCTAGCGGTTGGGCCCGCTGGCTCCCCCATAGAAAGAATCCAAAACGGAGTATCACTGAATGGCGCGACTATATTTAATGTTTCGCGCGCACACTCATGCGGAGGAACCACTACACACTACTTTAAACACAAAAACTATTTTCATCCGTGCAAAAACGTCTTTAAACGAATTTCGTGCATTTCAAATAATATGGGGGTTGTCCTGAAGCAAGGGGCAACCGCGACGACGGACGCAATATATAGGGAAACCCCTTCATTTATAAAAAATATCATCGGTTGTGGCTGCAATTTAATCGATATGGAATGTGCCGCTCTTTTTGCAGTGGCTGAATACCGAGCAATATCTTCCGGTGCCATTCTCTATACCACAGATCTCGTTTCTGCAGAAAACGGATGGCACATATATACCGAAGATCATGTGATCCAAGAGCTGGAAGAAACGGTTTCTAAAATTATTGAGAAGTTCGTCAATGAAAATTGATGGTCAGGACGCCAACAAATTTAACAAGGAGAAGGGGTTTAGTATGAGTGACTTTCTATATAACAATCCAGAACTGTACGAGATGGTTTTTGACCGTAGCGCAGGCGATGTGTGTACTGACGCCTTTCAAAAACATCTTCCGCAAGCCCCCTCCTCGATTTTAGATATTGGCTGCGGAACCGGACGAGAGCTAGCTAAGCTTTCCGAAACTTTTCCCGATTCCGATTGTGTCGGTTTTGATGTTACGCCAGCCATGGCGGCTTTTGCGAAGAAGAGAAATCCAAACCTGACGGTTCTGACCGGAGACATGCGATCATGCAGGTTGAACCGCACCTTTGATGCAATCTACGCCGTAGGAGGAAGCATCAATTTTGCGCTAACAAACGATGAACTCGACCAAACGATAAAGACGTATCAGGCCCATGCGCATGCCGGCACGTTGCTGTTGGTTGAACCACTGAATCCCTGCCATTTCTTTGGGGGATTTCAAGCCCCAAAAACCTTCTCTGTGCCATACAAAGGCAAGACAGCGCGCGGCACAGCCTCTTATGAACTCTTCAAGGTTCAGCAAATAGTAGAACGCACCCGTACATGGGAATTCGAGGAGAAAAAGAATAACTTTGTTGAGACCATGCGCTTCCGAGTTATTTTTCCTTCTGAGTTAGCGTATTTCTTGACCCAGAATGGCTTTGAAATCCTCGATATATTTGAGAAACCACGCAACTCTATTTACGTCAGCTCCATGTATGTCGTGGCAAAGTTTAATGGGAAGCGTGCGTGAATAGAATGACCGATAATGCATCATATTGGCACAAAGCCTGCCATTTTTTCTCCAAGACTGAGTATGGACAAACGTCGGGCAGTTATTTCATTCATAACAAGAACAGAAAAATCTTAAAAATTGGCATCAAACCGAAGGCTATAATTTATTTTGACGATGGAGCTTTCTGCCGCATTGATAACAGCAAAAAAACTTCCAAAGTTCTCCGGCCTGACAAGGCTTTTTTCAAAACAGCGGGTAATTTGCTAGAGGCCGGAGTTCCTTATTTCTTTATTGCGAGCCCCGATCTCAATCGGAATTATGCTGATGAGAACCTGCCGAAGATGGTTCTGGTACAACCAAGCTTAGAGTTCACCTTCTCTCCCGATCAAAGTGACGGGTACGTCAGCTATGCACAGACCTCACAAATGGAAGAGTATGGTAGAGATTTGTTGCGCGAGACGCTGAGAAAAGGAGTGCCTTCTAGTGTAGATTATTCCGGAAAGTTATTGGAGTTCTCCAAAACGGCTGTGAATTGGGCCCCCGACGAACCAGACAGTAATTTTTTGAATAGACTTAGTGATGCCATAACCATCTTGCAAGAGTTTCCCGATGGTAAAATGATGCTAGTCCGTTCCTATGAATACGCCCTTCGTGAGAAAAACGACCCATTCAAACTTTATGAAATTTTTGCCGGTTTAAGCGGCGATTACGCTTGCAGTCATTTTTTCTGTGATCGCAACAATGTGTTTTCTCTGGGATGCAGTCCGGAAAATGTTTTTGAGATTTGTGGCGGCAAGCTTCTGATTGACGCTGTTGCCTCTACTTGTAAATCTAGCGATGGCAAACGCCTAGCTAGGGAATTTTACGATAATCCGAAGCAGATTAAAGAGCATAAGTTATCCTTAAATCGGCGCATCAATCGCTTTGGCGCGTTCTGTAAGAATGGCGCTATTGATTTGGATGGCTATATGCAAGCTAAAAAGCTTCGCCACGTCTATCATTTACATAGCACCCTTCATGGCGAGTTATTACCAAACACAACCGCCTTCGATTTGTTGGAAGCTTTTTTCCCGCCGCTTGCAACATACCCTAGAGAACTAACTCGGTATGCCGATACAGAGACCTCGCCTCACCGATATTATGGAGGAGTTGTGGGACATTCTGACTGTACGACAACGGGATGCTTTATGAATATTCGCAATGCACTACTTAAAGACAATAGGCTTTACGCCAAGGTTGGCGTCGGCGTTATTAAGGAGTCAGCACCGGATGACGAATTACAGGAAACGAAAAATAAAATATCGGGATTAATGGAAGCGACATACTTGTGGGACAAACAGCGCTCTTTGAAAGGGTAAGAGTCGCTCCGATTTCCTATCCCTAAATCCTAAGCTTCCAACAGAATAGCCAAATAGTGGTTATTACACATGTTTTCGGAGGAGTTTATGAATTTAAAAATTGGTCGGCAATTCCACAGCGAGGGCATCTATATCGCGCGCAGAAAGTTTTTGGATATGAGGGGAAATTGCCTCGGAGATTATTATTTCTTTGCCGCTCCCAATAATTTGGAAGGCTCAAGGACATTTGTGGACACCACAAATTGTATTAGTGGATTAATTAATTGGAATGGTCACGACGGTTTTAAGGTCAAAAATCCGCGCGATTATTCCAGAGAATTTGTGGCCGGTCTGAATGATGGCTCTGCTGAAGGCAAATGGAGCATCCCGATGATTGAGGATGCGAAAAGACTATACAGCTTGAGGAATACAGGGGAGTTTAGAGATACATTTCAAATCAACGGCCCAGCTTATATTAGATGGCTTTGGTCTGTTTCGTTTCCCAGCCATCAATCCGGCGTAAAGATTGTCGATTTCTCGGACGGACTTGAAGACTGGGACTATAATATTACATTCCGCGCAAGCTGCCGCCCTGTTCGCATGATTGAAGTCAATCATTTTAGGTGCCACTAAAGTGCCAAGGAAAACTTCCCTTCAGAATAATATTTACGGCAGAGCAAAATACACGTTTCCTCACCATCGATTGTCCGTTGATACCTGTGTTGCCTTACCCCTTCTTATGGGTGTATTTTATGGACTAACTCGAAAAACTGCTGCTACTTTCGAGGGTATCGTACTTCGCCAAAAACTTTGAAAAGGTCGATAGATATGTTACGCGTAAAAATATGCGGCATCACGCGACAAGAAGATGTTTTGGCTGCGGCTCAAGCTGGTGCCGACGCCATCGGTTTCCAATTCTATAAACAGTCAGCACGGTACATAACGCCGGAGCGGGCAGCTCTTCTGGCCAAGAATCTACCCCCGTTTCTTTCAGTTGTGGGCGTGTTCGTTAATGACGAGCCAGAAGAAGTTCGACGCATAGCGGAACTTTGCCATTTAGATTACGTTCAATTGCACGGCAATGAGAACCCTAATTCCTTTTCGAATATTCCTTGTCGCATCATAAAAGCCGTGCGAGTGGAGCGCGCAGATGATTTAATCGATCTGGAACGCTTCTCCGTGGATGCCCTCCTTTTAGATGCGAAGGTTGGTGATTTATTTGGTGGCACGGGTCAGTGTTTTGATTGGTCTTTGCTTAAAAGCATTACAACATCCGTTCCCCTTATTCTTGCGGGCGGATTACGGCCAGAAAACATAGCAAGTGCCGTCAAAATTGCTCACCCCCAAGCTGTGGATGTTTCAAGCGGAGTAGAGTCCGCGCCAGGCATCAAAAGCTTCGACAAAATGCGGAGCTTCATACAAAATGCTCATCAGGCAGCAGATGAATAGTTACGGGTGGTCGCCGCTCTGAACGCAGCGCTTATTCTTCGAGAATTGCCACTGCACGCGTCCAACCAGCGGATGCGGCCTTGATTTTCACGGGGAAGCAGGAAATCAGGAAGTTGGAGGATGGCAGAATATCGAGGTTGGTAAGTTTTTCGAGATGGCAATAGCCAATGTCCCGTCCAGTCTTATGCCCTTCCCAGATTAGGCTGGCGTCCTTCGTCTTCGCGTAGTTCTGCGCGGTAATGTCAAAAGGAGCATCCCAACTCCACGCATCGGTACCTGTAAGCCGCACGCCGCGCTCAAGAAGATAGAGCGTTGCTTCGCGTCCCATGCCGCAACCCCGCGTGAAATAGTCTTCGCTACCGTATACAGCCCCGGCAGAAGTGTTGACTACAACAATCTCAAGTGGCTTCAAGCTATGCTTAATTCTAGCCAGTTCAGATTCGACATCCCGTGCCGTTACGATATAGCCATCTGGGAAATGCCGGAAATCAAGCTTTACGCCAGGCTGATAGCACCATTCCAGCGGCACCTCGTCGATAGTCCATGCGCGCTCCCCCCTATTCATCGTGGAATGGTAATGCCATGGTGCATCGAGATGCGTCCCGTTGTGAGTGGTCAATCTCATGTCCTCAAGGGCCCAGCCTTCACCGTCTGGCAAATCGTTGGGAGAAAGACCCGCAAATTTGGCAGCAAGTTCTCGCGCACCTTCCTTGTGCCCGTGATAGACGATCTGGGGCCTAGAGCCAGGCGGATCGGAGGGGGTCGTGTTATCGATAGCGACCGAAATATCAATAATTCTCATGTCCAGCCTCTTGTCGATTTACTTGCCCCACAACTCACCCCATTCATTGGGCAGTATATCCCCCATCGATGGGAATGTTCGCGCCGGTCATAAAAGAGCTGTCTTCGCTCAGAAGAAATAGGATTAGCGCAGCCACGTCCTTTGGGTGGCCAATACGTTTGAGGGGAAAGAACTTTGCTTCCTCCTCCCATGCTTTACGCACATCGCCACTGAAATCCTCGTTTGCCCACAACTGAACGGCACGTTCCGCCATAGGCGTGCAGATTGTGCCTGGGCAAACGGCATTAACGCGAATGTTATACGCCGCAAAATCAAGAGCCAAACTCTTCGTCATCTGTCCGATGGCACCTTTTGTCAGGCCATAAAGAAATGATTTCGGTTTGCCGATAAATGTTTGATCGGACCCCATAAGAACAATATTCCCGCCTGTTTTCAAAAGATGAGGCAACCCCTGTTGAAGGCACAAAAACATGCCTTTCAGGTTAATGGAAACGATGCGATCCCAATCCGCATCGGAGCAATCCAAAACCGTTCCGGAGATATGCGTCCCCGCGCCCAGAAACATGCCTTGCGGTGGGCCAAACCTTTCGATGGCCGAAGAAAACGCGCGTTTAGCGTCTTTTCGGCTCGACACATCGCCGCAGGAAAAATTCACACGGTTGTCGCCATGCAATTTGGCAAACGCAGCACCGTCTTTCTCATTTGAATCAATAAACGAAACGCAAGAACCTTTTTTTAAAAGCATCTCTGCCGTTGAGCGCCCCATGCCCGTAGCTGCGCCTGAAACAAACACGTGTTTTGGAAAAATCGTCATGACCGTTCTTTCCTAAAGCCAAGGTCAACTTGGGACATACAAACGAGCCTAACTTTTTTAAAAGAACGCATTTTCGCCTCAAGTTTCGGTATCAACATGCGACCATTTTTTGAACGTTTTCGCCAACGGGTCGAACTCCGGACTGAGGGACATTTTCCCATAACGAATAAAAATGGCTCCTGGCCGCTGCCGCCATTTTTGCTGATTCAATAGTGATAAGTTTGCTGAATGGCTCTCCGTTTGGAACGGCGATCACATATTTTTGCCCATAGGTGCAGAATGGAACGGGGTTCGCATAATTCTTTGATATTGTTCTAAACTGAAAGCGTGGCGTTGACTGCGGTGCATCTTCTCCATCTATAAGAAGGCATTTAATTTCCGTCGTATTATTGGAGTCGATGATGCTATCGAGTTCAAAAATGTTTTTCAGTCCACAGAATTTTGCAAACGATTGGGCCGACGGAGTTGCTATAAGTACAGCCCCAGCGTTCTTGCTGACCGTTTCCAGAAGATTTTCGAAAAAGCACCGGCCTCCGGAAGCCCCTTCAAAAATCAGCATCTCACTTGGACGCCTCCGTGCGCCATCGGGATCAATGAATTCAATTCCAGCCGAATACAGAACGTTATAAATTGCCTTTGTCGTCGTGCTGCGGGGAGAAATATGGCCAAGCTCTGCCTTACGAACGGTTGCCAAGGAAAGACCGGAGGCATCGGCTAATTCCTGCTGCGACCAATTTAGTATGGCTCTTGCTGCTCTGGTTTGGCTTGCTGTCAACATGTTACGCCCCAACCGAAACAAAGCGAAGTGGGCGCTTAATAGTTGAGGGATGCTTGTCAAGCATAAGCCTCAACTCAACATTCGCCATCGCGTGCGCCATGTGCCAAAGGTCTTTTGTTTCTTGTTTTGTAAAGCCGAAAGCCACTAAATCTTGCAGCGAACAATCTCCATTCTTCCGCGTCAGGTCGATAATGACGTTTGCCATGCGCTGATACGGCGCAAACTTGTTATTAAACTCAGCGTCAATCAGATTAATAACCTGAGGCACAAGATTTGTTTGAGGCGCAGGCTTCATTGCTTTGCCCCCGCCTTCATGTCTTCGATCTCTTCGTCGAGATAATGCAGCACCAGATCAGCAACCTTTGCTTCCTTTGCCGTGGCGTAGAAAGGCCACTGCATTCGGCGCGATTTGCGCAGTTGAAGCCGGTCATAAAGCTGGATGAGGGACTCTTTGTCCTGAGGAAGTTCTGTCGATCCCTTCGTTCTCAGTTCTTCAATATAGATGGCGATAGCGTCGTCGATCTGCGCCGCGCCCTTATCGTCAACAAAATTGATGGTTCCTGAAGAAAACGCCTGAGAAATATTTAGATTGCAGAACTCGTCCATGCGCTTGGCGAATTCCACGACCTTTTTGGCCATTTTCTGTGTTTTGGTTGTTTTCCCGTTGGCAACAACGGTCTGAAAAGCCAACATTAGGCAGAAGCGATGATGGAGAGTGTCTTGGGTCATTTGGATTTATCTTCCCTACCCTTTGTCTCCTTGAATTTGGCAAGCAGTCCCGCAAAACGGCTCATCGTCGGACGCTCGGTCGGCGGCTCAATAAAATTCGCGGAACTTAGTATGGTAAGGCCCGCGTGCGAGAAAGCCTGAAGAAACTCTTCGCGAGCGGCTGAAGAGTCGAAAGTTCCTTGAAGAAGGACGCTATAGCGCAACTGATGATCCGATGAAGAAGGAACATGCGCCGCCGTTTCTTCTTTATGCAGCGAGAAGGCCACAATGTTATCCCTCATCATATAAACCCTGAAATAGCGTTTAATTAATGAGGATATTGTCTGCCTCCCAAGGCAGAAGTTCCACGTTCCATCTCGTCGTTTTTCGTCAATTGCGGCTGGAGTAATTGACGAAAAACACTGTTTGTATTTATTCGTCGTTTGCGGGGGTTGTTTTTGTGGAGAGAAAAAGAAAACGCGGCAAATATATTTGCCGCGTTGGGATACTTATCGGAATATAGTTAGAAACTTATCGCCGATGCTTCATTCCAAAGAGACAGAAAATCTTTCCGTTCGCCTTGAGCAACCCAGGCAATATCGTAAATAACCACCATGAAATTCAATGCGCCGTCCGTCAAAACATGGGCGTACTTATTCCCATAGATAAACATCGAAACTGCGCCGCAGGGACGATGATCAACCATCCGGCAAGGGAAGAAAGGCTTCTGGAACGAGGGCTTCGCGATGTCGGATATTAAACACTTAATATCAACAACGGCGCGCAAAGCTTCCAAACGATCCATATTACTGAGAAAGTCCACGCCGCACTTCCGCGTCAGAATCTTGTCATCCTTCGTAAAAACGAGGATTTCTTTCTGTTCCTGATCGATGGTCTTGCATATATCTTCAAAGAACAGATCGCAGCTATCGACGCCCCTCAACGTGCAAACCCCAAAATCACGGCGGCGGACGCCTTCGCCATCTGTAAATTCAAGCCCATTGTCTTGAAGTGTTGTGCAAATGTCTTGCAAGGTAGTAATGCGCGGAATCTTTCCAAGCTCCATCGTGCGAATGGTCGAAATAGAAACGCAGGACTTCTCGGCCAGGTCTTCTTGAGACCAGTCGAGCAAGGCTCTCGCCGCCTTGATTTGTCCTGCACTAACTGGACGCATTGTCCAACCTTTCAA
>Ga0181520_10012126_pt1 | contig 11146 bp, 2 predicted proteins | sample PEATcosm2014_Bin_29_FD_132451 | JGI IMG/M metagenome (GOLD analysis project Ga0181520, IMG submission 132451) | Peatland microbial communities from MTU Mesocosm Facility, Houghton, MI, USA - PEATcosm2014_Bin02_30_metaG | ecosystem: Environmental > Terrestrial > Soil > Wetlands > Peat | place...
AACCTCCGATCCGGCGCTGTATGCGGCGATTCATCCGCAGCGTGGCGCGGCCGTCAGCGACCGCGTCACGCTTCTGCGTGAGCTGCGTACCATGGGTTACGAGATTGGCAGCGGAGTGATGGCGGGCATTCCCGGACAGACCTATGAAATGCTGGCGCGCGACATTGAAATCTTTGAGGAGTTGGATCTGGACATGATTGGCATCGGTCCATTTCTTCCTCATCCCGAGACTCCGCTCGGCGCGCTAGATAAAACGGTTGGTGTGGAGGATCAAGTCCCCGCCAACGAGTGGATGGTTCTAAAAACCGTGGCTCTGACGCGCATTGTATGCCCGGAGGCGAATATGCCGGCGACCACCGCGCTGGCGACCATCAACACGGTCGATGGGCGCGAACATGGCCTGGAAAGCGGGGCCAATGTCTTCATGCCCATTCTTACGCCGACGCCTTATCGGCAGATGTACGAAATCTATCCCGGAAAAGCTTGTGTCGATGAAGATGCGACGCAATGCAACCATTGTCTGCGCGGAAGAATTAACCACCTTAGACGGCGTGTTGGAGTTGGTCAGGGAGGCAGAAAAACCGGAGCAAGGTTTCAGGCAGAGAAGCCGCAATCCAGTATGGCGCTTCTGCCGGACTTGAATGAGCCTTCGACACTGTTCGCCATCTTACGTTCATCAGGGGGTGACGTATTCCCAACCAGAAAGGGGAAAGTCAACGGTTAGAAGAGCGAAGCAGTTGCAAAACTACCATCCGATCGAGGACAAGTCCCTTAGGGAGCATTTTATCCCTTTGTCGCGTGCAAGCTCTGACATACCAGGCAGCCTGCAGATGCGGTGTTGAAAGAAAACAGTCCACATATCCCCTCGCTGGAACGAGTAGAAGGCTCACCGATCATTTCTTCCTAACAGTTTCGAAATACCAGAAGCGGCACAATGTGGGCATTTGCTCATTGAACTTGAAAGTTTTGACCAATGTAAAGTTGGTTGCAGTGCTATATCTATTCGGGAAAATCGATAATAAGTTATTAAAAAATATGGTCGGGGAGAGAGGATTTGAACCTCCGACCCCCTGGTCCCGAACCAGGTGCTCTACCAGGCTGAGCCACTCCCCGAACATGGTTTAAAAAAGCGTATCTTTGGGACGAGGCCTGGCAATATTTGCCCCTTGATTCCGCTCGTACTAGTGTACCAGAATTCTGCGGGATCTGGATTTTGAACTCCTTTTCAATACAAGAGGCACCTGCATGCGAAATCTGATTCCAATTCAAGATCAGCCACTGAAGAAGCACTCAGCATAATTGCCACAATCTCATGCACATCCAGGCAGTTTGAATCAAATTTTGAAGAGAGCTGCGGAATCAGAGCACAAATCTGCCTTGCTGCTCACGGCGCTGTTCACGGCAGTGGAAACGCCATTTTAGGAAAAGTTCTCCGAATTGGTTCCGTTTTGGATTTCCTGTCAAAGGGCAGAGACGAAAGAGATTCGTTAAATACTTGATTAAACAGGAGAAAACCTACCCGACAAAGATTGCACTAAATTTCGAATAGATTCTGTACGCTTAGATCATTCAATGAAAAAGAGAGCAGCAGGGGAGAGGAAACGAATCTCTCGAGATCACATTCGGACAGATTCCGCGGATTCGCAAACGTGGGAAGAGACGGAGAGCGTAAACAGGTTAGCCAAGAATGAAAGGCCTTTGCGAAGAGTCGCTCAGGAAGTGATGCAAGCGAATGAAGGCAGCTTGGAATTGGCGGATCGAGACTTTACAGCGATCAGGGCATTTTCCGAATTGAAGCGGAGCAGCGAGGAAGCATAGTCAGGCAGCTTTCTGAGAGTAAAGAAGTCGCCAAACCTTCGCGGTTACCGGTAAACCAATTTGGCGGAAGCAGGGGGAATTTCGATGAGAAATTCCCCTTTTCCTTTTCTATGAAGGAGGAAGTGAGGCCGTGGAATGATGGAACGGGAATGGCGGACATATGGAAGTGGCAGGACAGAGGCAAGCAGTGGTGAAGAAGCTACGTGGAACAGGGTCACCGCATAACAAGGTCAGCCGCGGAAAAGCAAGAATGAATGCCGCAGCCAGCAAGATACTGGAAGCAAACAGCGATAAGATAGCGAATTCGTTGCTTGAAAAGGCGCTCAAAGGAAACACGACAAGTGCAAAGCTTTTGTTTGCGCTTGCCGATGGGCAATTTGATTGTGAGGACGAAGTCGTGATGCAAAATCTGATGAGCTTGGCAGAAAAGCTGACTTCAGAGCCGGAGTTCAACGACGAGTTGACCGAAGTGAAATAGGAAGATGGCTCAGAATCACAAAACTTGGTGTGATGAACTGATCAAGAGAACGACAACTGAGTCTGCACAAAACAAAATCCTCAATACTCATCTCGGTGAAAGTTAATGGTTCATGAGTTCTCAGGTCCCAAAACGAGGAACCTGAGAACTCATGATTTACCCAGTCAGCAATGTGCTGGCAATTCTTTGGCATTGAAGAAACTGACATTACGGGAAGGCGAGCAAAGAGGATTATCGACTTTGCTGAGATCCCGGGAAGAAAGAAGAGAGACGAATGAAGCTCACAAATCACGAGTGGTTGCGCGCCGGTGGATGGCTAAGACTGTTGACGATTGGCTTATGCCTGATCAGCATGGCTCCGGGCATGGCCGCCAGAGCCCAGGCGGTCAGCACAACGACAGTTCAGGGAACAATATATCTGGCCAATGGCCAGCCGGGCTCGGGAACACTGGTGGTGAGCTGGCCTTCGTTTACAACGGCGAGTGGACAGTTGGTGACGGCCGACAGCACGACGGTCGTGATTGCACCTGATGGATTTTTAAGCGTGAGTCTAGCGCCTAATCTTGGCTCAACCCCGGCAGGCGAGTATTACACAGCCGTCTTCTATATGAGCGACGGATCGACGAGCACTCAGTACTGGGTGGTACCAGCAGCGGCACAAGCGACGCTGGCACAGGTTCAGGCGCAACTGATGCCCGCGGCTCAAGCAGTTCAAGCGGTAAGCAAGGCGTATGTAGATCAGGCGATTGCGGAGCTTTCAGGAAGCTTGTTGACGGCATCGGGTGGGACGCTGACAGGACCGCTGACATTGTGCTGTGATCCGACGCAGCCATTGCAAGCGGCCGATAAACACTATGTAGACCAGACATTTGCGCTGGCGGTACCGTTGGCGGGAGGAAGCATGACGGGGGCATTAACGACTCCGTCGGTGAATGGCGTGGAATCGCCGGCTACGGGAAGCTCCCAGACGACGTTGCAGAGTACGATCGGCGCGGCGGGGACAAATGGAGCAGTTGAGATTCCGCCGACCTATGCGGGAACGGATGGATTCACGAATCCTAATGGCGTGTATGTATTTGATCTACGGCAGGGAAGTTCACAGCAGTTTGAACGAAGCGTGAAAGAGTTCGGGGCAGTTTGTGACGGAAGCACGGACGATACAAGTGCGCTACAGGCGGCAATCAACTACGCGCAGACGCATGGAGTATCGCTAACGATTCCGCAGGGAACGTGCAAAACGCAGACGCTGATATGGCATGGGGAGTCAATTAGCGGCATGGGAAAACAAGTTTCGGCACTGATGGGTTTTCCAGGTCAGGATGTGTTGATGACAACCCCCGATAGCACAAATATACTTTCATATACTCGACTAGCCAACTTGACGATTTATGTGGACCAGAGCGAGGATATTTCCTGCTCGGCAGCCAAGAAGCTGGCCCCAGCCGGAAGCTGCACTCAAAATCGACCAATGGAAAGCAATTCGATTTTTTCACCGAGCGGCAATGGATTGACTGGACTCAAAGGAACCGGAGCGGCATGGGCTGTGGGCAACTGCGCGATCGCGATGCCGGCCACCACGGGCGCGGGTGGAAATGGTCTGAAGGTCGCAGAGATTGAAAACATAGAGATTGCAGCCACAGGCGTGGATCCGATGGCGGCGCAGTATCCCGGAGCACATTCGACGCACACTTGCGGTTTATATCTTGCGCAGTGGCCGCAGTGGAGCGAGTTTCGAAATATAGATATTCGCGGGTTAAATACCGGAATTGCGATTCCAGCTCTGCCTGTACTGACACCAACGGGATTGAACGCGGATTCGAATCGCTGGCAAAACATTACGATCCAGGCGGTGCATGGATTTACAGCGACAGCAGGCTCAAACAATGTTCTAGATAATGTGATTTCCATGGTGGGAAATTCAGCGGCGACTGGCGAGCCGCCAACCGGAATAGTGCTTGATTTTTCTGGAACGCAGCAGGGATGGACGATCCGAAATTCCGTGGTAATGCCCGCTTGGGATGCAGTGCAGCCAACACTGACAGTTACGACCTCGGGCGGAGCTGTAACTGCGGTGACCGTGGGTGCGCAAGCAGGGCTGGGATTCGATCCTTACGGCGTTCAGGTTCCACTGGCTTTTAGCGGAAGTTGCACTGCACAAGCGGTGGGTAATGTGAACAGCAGCGGAGCGATTGGAACGATAACTTTAACATCGGGCGGTTCTGGCTGCTCAAATACTACGACAGCAAGCATAAATGTTGCCGGGACATGGGACACGGATGCCCCAGTGAATTTAATTTCCGGGCAAAGCCAAAGTTTTGAGGGCGGCAATCTTTTAAAAGGTAAGGGCGGTTACACGGTTTGGAATGCGTCGGACTCCATGAGTTATGGTACGCAAATAGATGGCGGAGGCGGTAACTTACCAGGCGGTGGTAGTTATACAGGCCAAGTAGCAAACAGCGCAATGGGCAGCGCGCTGCAGGTGGATCAATTTCCGGGCGTCGATTTTGGAGCTAAGTTACAAGCTTGCATCAATGTTCTCAATCCGAGTTACGGAGGAACGTGTGATGCCCGGAATTTCACGGGAAATCTGTCGATGGGATCGAACCTGACAATATCGACGGCGAATGCCACAGTGCAGTTACCGTGCGCAACAATCTCGACATCCAATCAGATCATTGTTACGGCAGGAACCAGAAATGTCTCTATGCGCGGCTGCGCATTGCGCGGCGCTAGCTCTTCCAGCGGAAGTGAGGGCGGCACGGCGTTTTTATATTCAGGAAGCGAAGCGATGTTTCAAGTTGGAGACCCGACATATACGATCGATACAATGGGCTTCCACTTAGACAACGTATTGATTAACACAACAACTTCTACAAGCGGGTTAACACAAGGTCTGGTGGCGTATCGCACGCAGGAGCTGGATCTTGAAAGCCTGTATTTTCTGGGCAATTCCAATCAGACTGGCGTGACTCTGGATGGAACAGGAAATTATACGGGAGGAACATTTCTAGATAATGAATTCAGCGGATTCCTGACAGCAGTAAATGGCATTGGCCATCAGGCCGCAAATCCAGCGACAACTGACTGGCTAAACGCAAGCACATTTGTACGGCTGCATATTGATTGTCCGACAAGCGGTGGAAATCCGATTAATGGAAGTTATGGAATAAATTTGCAACAAGGCGATGGAAATACGTTCACTGGCGGCGATGTGGAGGGCTGCTCGACGGCGTTGCACTTGGGAGCCAACGCACAGAATAACACGATTGTCGGGTTACGAAATGAAAATTCGACTAACCAAATTGTGGCTGATGCAGGCAGTTCTTATAATAGTTGGCTGTCGGGCGGCACGATATTTACGGGCGCATTGACGGACAATGGAACGCGTAATAGTTTTCTGGATACCTTTCACCGAAGCTTTAATGGCATAAATGGCGATTGGTATGGTAGTCAAAAGGACGCTACGGTAACTAATCATTATCGCATCGGAATCGGTTCTGGAAATGAGCGAGGCTTGCTGAACCGCTATCAGACCGATTATGGCTACCGATGGACAATGGGCTTAAGCGACGCAACGGCCGGCGAACAGTTTTATCAAATTCTGGATGAGCTGAACAATGTTTACCGTGTTTCGATCGGGCAGTATAACAATGGACAATCGAGCACCAATAATCAAACCGTGATTAATTCAGCTGGTACGGGTGCAGTCGTTTTGAATGGCTCGAATAACTCTGGAACCGGAGGCGTGGTTATTGGATCGGGTGGAGCTAGCGAGACAACTGTTGCAACAATCAACAATTCGGGAAACGCGCAGTTTAATGGGACATTACTTGTTGGCGGGACGTCCACGTTTGCCGGCACTACGGTGGTGGAAAACCAGGCGGACGCGGAAATTGATTCGATATTGTGGGCAGGATTGACAACTAGCCAGAAGGAATCATTCAGCTACAAGGACTGGAACGGCAACAGTCAGTGGTATATGGTGAAAGATGCCAGCAATAACTGGGCGCTAAATTCTGCGACAGGCGGGCTAGACAGCTTCAAGGCGTATCAAAGCACGAATAGCGGCGACACGTACATTAATGGATCGAACAGCACGGGTGCAGTACGAATCAACTTTGAGACCGGATCTGGAACACAGTTCAAAGTGTATGGAGGAAATAGTAGTACACTTTATGCCGCTTTCACTGGAACGAGTGCCATTCAATTTCCAGGTCTGGCAGCCAGCAGTGGCCATAACTGTCTCCAAATTGATAACTCTGGTTATCTTACCAATACCGGCTTAGCCTGCGGAACAGGCAGCGGATCCGGTACAGTCAACTCAGGTGTAGGCGGACAAATCGCTTACTACAGTGCGTCGGGAACAGTGTTATCCGGCCTTAGCACGGTCCCAATAAATGCCGGCGGAACAGGAGCTTCGACCGCATCCGGAGCGCTGACAAACTTATTGCCGGGCGTGACCTCAAATGGATCGAATGGAATAGCCGTTTCGGGTAACACTCAGCTCAACGGGACGCTGCAAGTGGCAGGCACGAGCACTTTTAATGGCACAACAACGGTTGAAAACCAAGCGAATGCGGAGATAGATGCCACGCTTTGGGCGGGATTGACAGCCAGCCAAAAAGAGTCATTCAGTTATAAGGATTGGAACGGTAACAGCCAATGGTACATGGAAAAGGATGCCAGCAATAATTGGGAGTTAAATTCAGCGACCGGCGGCCTTGACAGCTTTAAGGCGTATCAAAGCACAAATAGCGGAGATACGTACATCAATGCATCCAACCCATCAGGTGTTGTGCGTGTCAACTATGAAACTGGCGCGGGCAGCGCGTTCAATATTTACGGAGGCAATAGCAGCGGACTGTATGCAAGCTTTACAGGCACGACTTCGATTAAATTTCCAGGACTGGCTGCAAGCAGCGGATATAACTGCTTGCAAATTGACAACTCAGGGTACATCACCAACACGGGTGCGGCTTGCGGGACAGGAAGCACCAACGGTACGGTCAACTCAGGCACGACGGGGCAGATCGCTTATTACAGTGGCACAGGAACGACAGTATCGGGCATAAGCGAAATTCCGGTTCTAGCGGGAGGGACGGGGTCTTCGACAGCGTCCGGTGCGCTGGCAAATCTGGGCGGGGCGGCGCTGTCAGGATCGTCGTTTACCGGACCGGTAAGTGTTAACAGCACGCTTTCAGCAGCGAATATCACCAGCATTGGTCCACGTTACGATATTACGAACCCTGTTTTTGGCGCCAAAGGAGACGGCTCCACGGACGATACACTTGCGATACAGGCGGCATTCAACGCGTGCTGGAATGGTGGGGCGTCGCCTCACGGTGGAATTATCGAGTTTCCAGGAGATCACGCTTATGTAGTTTCTTCAACGATCAATGCTTATGATGGCTGCCAGATTGAGGGTACGGTAGGCAATACGGCAGGAGGATATTTACCTCCGGAACTGCTATGGAATGGGCCAACCCCGGGCGCAGTTTACAATATTACCGCGGTCACGGTGGCAGTGAATTCAACGCCTGTCTATGCGCCAAGTTCTCCGGCTCCCTATCCTCAGCCGTACATTGCGATATTTACGGCAACCAATAGCCTTATCGCCGGGCAGTGGGTGGATATCGAAGGATTAAGCCTGCCAGGAGATATGGGACTGAACAGGGGTATCTATCAGGTTGCCTCGGCAACCACGACAAGTTTTACAGTGGCAGTTCCTGTTGCAGCTGCGACGGGCAGTTTTACTGATACAGGAACGGCTACAACCGCTAATATCATGATAGCGTTCGACGCCAACGCCCGCTATGAGCAGGCTATTAGTAACATAGCTCTTGGAAATAAGAGCGGCACCCAGGTAAATACGTTTCAGGTTGGATTTTATTTTGGTTCCCGAGTAGACACTGGTACTCGAATCTCGCATGGAGAAGTATCGGGGGCCACGGAATATAGCTACTATTTTTCCAGTGGCGGAATAAACATTGATTTTGACAAGGGTTGGAGATCGGATGGCGCCGGAATCGCGGCAATTTATTGGAAAGTGGGCGGAGCTGATTCATTTGGAATTGCCAATGGGACAGTGGATAACAATCGCGGCGCCTATGGATCTGCCAGCAGCGGAGGGGCAGTGATTCTGGACAATCAGACGTCCTGTGGCGAAGTGAACTTTACTTCGAGAAACTTCAAGGTCGAGATCAATACAACGCTAACATCGGGGTTTGGAGTATTTACGCTGTATGATTGCCCTTCGGAGGGAAATCCAGAGCAATTTCTATTGAGCTTTGATACAACCTGGGTGGTTCCAGCGAGCGGCAGCACCGCAGGGTTCAATTTTTCTTCATTTGTCATGTCGCCGGCAAATGACAAGACGCTTGTGTTAAGCGTAAAGAATAGCCAATTTGACAGCGGGACGGGATCCAATACGACTGCGGCGTTTGTGGGGATACCAGGTCTTTCTCGGAGTAACATACTTGGAGCGAGCGGACCAATACCACTGCTTACATATTCTCCTTCAATTGCGAGTTCAGGAATTAGTCCAAGTTCTGAGTCGTCTCCGACGCAATTAATGGGAGATCTCAATATCAACCAGTTATGGCAATATGGAATTCACGCGTCCACATTTTTATATTCGGACACGGCATTTGCAGCTTTGCCAAACGCAACTACTCTATACTCAGGCCAAATCATAGCGCCGCCGAGTTACTGGAGTGGAGTGAACGGGAAGCGCTATGCACTGGACGTGGTATACCAGACGGGAACTACGGGCAGTCCAAATGGCGGAGGCACGACCTGCTCTGGGGCGAGTGGGACGAGTGTGCTGACTTGCACAAGTGCCACAGATTTATCGGCGGGTCAGGTGATCAGCATTGGCACGGACACGAACAAAACGATCAATTACGTGAATGCGACACAACCGGGGGCGGTACTGGTCAATTTAACAAACAATTTGGGCTCCACGTATACCAACCAAACGCTTGGGTTTTCAGCGCCGTTACTGGCGCCAGAGATACAGATGCCGACAAAAAACTCCAGTGCGCCAACATCTCTGACGTGGAATCAGGGGGATATGGAAGAGAACTCTGGAGCAACGGCAAACGGAGTTGCAGGGTGGGTAAACGTAGTTGCCGGTACGCCGGGTACGTGGGCTGGGATACCTCTGGGAAACAGCAGCGGGCAGATTGCCGCGTCTCAAATTGCTTCCGGATCTCTTCAAGGCACGGACATAAAAATTTTGACCGCAGGAACTGTGTCTGGAACGTCAGTTCCACTTTGCACGGACGCGAATGGGGGCGCGACGACGGCAGGCTGCCCGGTTGTGTCAGGAATTGTGGCTGTGGCAAATGGCGGCACGGGCGTTGCAATCGCATCGCCTAACACGGTTTTTGCAGGCCCCACGAGCGGGAGTGGTTCACCGGGTTTCCGGGCACTTGTATCAGGTGACATTCCGAATAACGCGGCAAGCACCACGGGAACCGCAGCGAATTTAACGGCCGCTGCTGCACTTCCCACTGGCACAACGGCAACGACACCAGCAGCGGGCGATAACAGCACAAAACTTGCGACAACTGCTTCGCTGCAATATGGAACCGCAACTCCGCATTGGTTGCAGTACCTTGGAACAGGCGCAGACGGCAGTTACGAGTACAGTTCAACAGGAAGCTGCACGAGCGGCCCAACGCATTGCGTGACAAGCTGTACATCCACCGCGCCTTGTAATATCACGGCCGGCGAGATGTACACGACCGCTTTCACAGTTGATTCAGGAGCCTACGTCTACGACAATGTGGGCACTGGGCCGGGCGGTTTGGTTGTACATTCAACCGGGGCATGCACGATTGCAGGAACGATTCTAGACAACGGTTCCAAAAGCACATGGCCATCCACAAATAAAGGTATTGGTGGAGGACAATCGGGCGGAAGCGGCGGTGGCACGGCGGCGGGTGCGGCGGGCGTAATTAGTTATTTATCTGTCGCTGAAACCGGACTCTATCCTCAGTCAGCAGCAGCGGCTGGAGCGGCTTCAGGCGGGGCTGGAGCAAATGGATCAGGGTGGGCCACCTATACCCAGCGAGCGTTTTTGAATAGCGGGGCCGGAGGATTGGATGGCCTCTATCTAACAGGTTCAAGTGGGGTAACTGGTGGCAGTAGCGGCGGCGCGGGCGGTTATGCGGGCGGTGGTTTTGTTGCGATGTGCGCATCTATTAACGGGTCAGGTGGTGTGATTGACGTGAGCGGCGCATACGGTATGCCGCCTTCAGCTAACTCGACAGGGGCGGGTAGCGGCGGCGGGGGCGGCGTGGCAATACTTTCTTCGGAGCAGACAGTTAGTAATTGGCCAGCGGTTTATGTCGCCGGTGGGCCAGGCGGACTGGCGACAGTACCGGCGGCATTAGGAACTTCAGGAAGTTGTACGACTCAGCCGAAGGTGACGCTGGGAGTTACCAGCGGGGCGCTTTCCAGTTGCACAGTTGCACAGGCTGGAGCGAATTGCGGTACGGGAACGAATGTCACATTCAACATCGTGGGCGGCGGCGGTTCAGGCGGAACGATAACGCCGACCTGGAGTGGCGGCGCGCTGGCAAGTTGCACGGCGAGCGGTGGAAGCGGCTATACAGCGGCAACCTACACCACATCAGGTGCAGGCGGCGATGGCGGCAATGGCTGGTATGCGGAGTTCCAGGGTTGGTAGGCCCTGCTCAGTGCAGTTTATACGGCTCCGTAACGATAAGTTCCAATTGAACAGGAACGATCCGGGCTCAATGTATCCCATCCTATCGCCAGAAAAGGTCGAGAGGATGGGTCATTGAGCAAGAATAGCATGCTCAATGGATATGCTTGCCGTGA
>Ga0181520_10012127_pt1 | contig 11146 bp, 6 predicted proteins | sample PEATcosm2014_Bin_29_FD_132451 | JGI IMG/M metagenome (GOLD analysis project Ga0181520, IMG submission 132451) | Peatland microbial communities from MTU Mesocosm Facility, Houghton, MI, USA - PEATcosm2014_Bin02_30_metaG | ecosystem: Environmental > Terrestrial > Soil > Wetlands > Peat | place...
AAGAGCGCTAAGAAGCCGACCGCTGATGAAACCGAAAAGTTGGTGTGCGTCAGGAACAACGCAAGCGGGCCGCCGACTGAGGCCATCACAACGCTGACGAGAATAAGCAATGCCCATTTATAGGAGCGGAACATTGTGTAGAGAATGATGAAAATGGCCAGCACCGTTACCGGAACAACAATGGCCATCCGCTTGTCGGCGCGCTTTTGACTTTCGTATTCGCCGGCCCATTCCAGGTGATAGCCGGAAGGTAAGCTCACGTTTCGGTTCACTTTGGAAATGGCTTCTTCGACTGTAGACCCAAGGTCGCGCCCGCGCACAGAATACTTGATAGCGATGTAACGCTGACCGCCCTCGCGGTTGATTTGTTCGGCGCCGTCGTCTGTTGAGGCTTTGGTTAGCTGTTCGAGAGAGACACGTTCGCCCGAAGGCGCGAGAAGGCGAACGTTCTGGATCGCCTCGCGCGTGTCGCGGTATTGCTTTTGATAGCGTAGCGTCAAGTCAAAGCGTGCCTCGCCCTGCTGAACCTGCGTGACAGCATTCGCTCCAACGGCGGTCTGAACCGCGTCCTGAATGTCGGAAACGTTGATGCCCCAGCGTGCCGCGGCGTTCCGGTCCACCTGGAGACTAAGATTAGGTTGGCCCACGATGCGAAAGATGCCCAGGTCGCCAACCCCCGGTACCGAGGCCATCTGCGCTTGAATTTTCTCGGCCTGATGTTCGAGGGTGCGCAGGTCATCGCCATAGAGCTTTACGGCCAACTCGCCCTTGACACCTGAGACAGCCTCTTCCATGTTGTCGGAGATGGGCTGGGAGTAATTCCAGATCACACCGGGAAACTTCGAAAGCTCTGTATCCATTGCGGCGATGAGAGCTTCCTTGTTCTGGTGGAAAGCTGGCCGCCAGTCCTCTTTCCGTTTTAGATCGACAAAGTACTCGGTGTTGAAAAAACCGGCGGTGTCCGTACCGTCGTCGGGACGGCCGGTCTGGCTGACGACCTGGGTAACTTCAGGGAAAGAGGCCATTACAAGACGCGCCTTGTTGGTGAAATCGATGCTGGCGGTAGGGCCTTCACTGGGCGGCAGCGTCCCACGGACCCAGATTGAGCCTTCATCAAGATGGGGCCGAAACTCTGAACCGATCGGTCCGCCGACGGTGAGATAGATCGCCAGGATGAAGAGCGCTGTGGCGATTCCGAGCGTGGTGCGCCGGTGCTCGATGGCTGAGCGAACAGCGGTGCGGTAGTGCTCGGTCAGCCAGCGCAGAACCGGGTTTTCCCACTCTTTGGCTCCTTTGCGGAAAAAGAGCGCGGCCAGCACCGGTGCAACGAGGATGGCAAAAAGCAGTGCACCGAGTAAGGCAAATGTGACGGTCCAGGCCATGGGCTTAAAAAGGCGGCCTTCAACAGCTTGCAGCGTGAAGATGGGCAGATAGGACGTAATGATGATGCCGCGGGCGAAGAAGACCGGACGCAGCACTTCATGCGCGGCGTCCTGAATTCTGATCATGGGCGTGCGAATGTCGTCCTTGTCGCCAAAGTGGCGCACAATGTTTTCAATCATCACCACGGAACCGTCAACCACCATACCGAAATCCAGTGCTCCCAATGAGAGCAGGTTGGCAGGGATGTGACTAAGGTCGAGACAAATTGAGGCGAACAAAAGCGCTACGGGAATTGTGAGGGCAACAATGATGGCGCCGCGGGCGTTTCCGAGGAAGAGAAACAATACGATTACAACCAGAATCATGCCCATCGTCAGGTTGTGTTCGACGGTCTCAACCGTGTAGGAGACAAGATTGGAACGGTCAAGAAACGGCTTGATCTGTACGCCCTTGGGGAGGACGCGTTCGTTGAGTTCTTTGACCTTTGCGTGGATACCACGAAGGACCGGATCGGAGTCATCACCCTTCTGCAATAGGACGATGCCTTCAACCGTGTCGGGATTATCGACAATCGCACCATCATCGCGGTGGGTTGCCCGGCCGATCTGGCCAAGGCGAATTTTTGGGCCTTGCACGACAGTTGCAATGTCCCTGATCTTGATGGCCGCGCCGTTTGCGGTTTTCACGACGGTGTTTTCAATATCCTGAACGCTGGTGAACAGGCCGGCGGACTGTACATTGATCTGCTGGGCGCCCTGTTCGATAAAGCTGCCGCCGCCGTTGGTGTTATTCGCGGCAACCTGCTGTTCGACCTGGGCAATACTCAATCCATACTGGACGAGTTTCTCCGGATCTAGCCTGACCTGGTACTCCTTGGTGGGTCCGCCAAAGCTGGAGACATCCACGACCCCTTCGACGCTCTTGAATGATTTCTCCAGCGTCCAGTCTTCCAACGACTTCTTTTCCATCACGTCATAGGCGGGGTTGGTGCTCTCGACGGTGTACCAGTAGATTTGGCCAACCGGGCTCCAGTCTGTACCCATTTGAGGAACAAGGTTCGACGGCAGGCTGACCATGCTTAGGCGTTCCAGAACGTGCTCGCGATTCACATCGCTCGTCGAGTCATCATCGAAGATGAGCATGAGGCTTGAGAGGCCGGCCAGCGTCGTGGAGCGGAGATGTGTCAAGTGAGGAATGCCAGCCATCTGGATTTCGACCGGGACGGTGACCTGGCGTTCAATCTCTTCAGCGCTGCGACCCGGCCACTGGGTGATGATCTGGACGTAGTTGTTGGCTACGTCAGGGTAGGCTTCAATTGGCAGGTCGCGGAATGAGACAACACCCCACACCGTGAGGACAACAAGACCTCCGATGACCATCCAGCGATTCTTTAGCGCGAAGTCGACCAACGAACGAATCATCACTGGTTTCCCGCGGTTTCAAGTAATAGAGCATTGCCGACGACCTGCTGGCCGGGCTGAATACCCGTGAGAATCTCCTGACGGTTGCCCTCGATCATTGGGCCGGCGTGCACTTCAGTGCGCTTGAAGTGATTTTCACCCGCGGGCAGGAAAACCCAGTCACGATCATGGAGATGAAGGACGGCATCCGCGGGAACCGCCGCATGGATCTCCTTGTTCCTGCTGGTAAATGTCGCGGTGGCAAACATGCCGAGCTTGAGGAATCCTGGGTTGGCGACCTCGATGCGAACTTTTGCAGTGCGCAGTGAGGGATCAAGAACTGGGCCGATGTCGCTGACATGGCCTTTGAGCGGCCGGGCTGGGAAGGCGTTCAAGACGATCCGGGCTTCCTGACCGATCTGAAGCTTGGAAATGTCATTCTCGTACACATCACAGACGACCCAGACGCTGGAAAGATCGGCGATGGTAAATGCGTTGGCCGATCCAGACAGGGTGACGCCCGCGGCAGATGCGTTGGTCACGTTTTGCGCAACGACTACGCCTGAGAGCGGGGCATAGACGTTGACAACGCTGCTGGGATGATCCTTGTCTACGCCCAGGGTTTGCAGTTGCTCTTCTGCGGCGTTGAGGTCGGCCCGTGCATTCTTGTCAGTATCTTCTGCTTGCTCGAACTGAGCCTGGGATAGGGCCCCGTGCTTCAAAAGCTCATCCGCGCGCAAATACGCCGTGTGTGCCAGTTGTGCGTCGTTGACCGCTTTGAGATAGGCGTTGAACGCGCTGGTGATGTCAGGGCTCTGAACCTTCAGCATCAGTTGGCCCTTCTTGACGTTGTCATCGAGGCGGGTCCTGATGTCAACAACGCGGCCGTTCGCCATCGAAATAACAGGCACTTCGCGGGAGATGTCAGGCAAGACCGATCCTGTGGCCGTCAACTCGCTTGCTGACTCAATTTGAGTGGCTGCGACCAACGGAAACTTGGGAACATCTTTGGGGTCGATGGTAAGCAGATTCATGTCCTCGACTCGAATGACCTGGGCTTGAGGCGGTGCCGTATTTCCTTCCAGGCCGGATTTGCAGCCACAGGCGGCCAAAATGCTGAAGGAGGACGCAACTGCGAAGGCCAGAAGACCCTTTGCGGGTTTTGAAGGAAGGGAAGGCGGTTTCATTGAATTACCTCGCGTCCCCCGGCTGGGTGCAGTTGTCCGGTGGCGGTCAGATCGATGAGGGCACGGTGCTGTTCGCCTTGATTGCGGTCGAAGATTCTCAAAGGCGCGAAACCGGGAGCGGCAGTGTTGAGCGTCGGGTTCGCAGATTCAAACTTAGTCTTCACCTGATCCCGGGTTAGATTCTGCTGAGCTCCCAGCAGGGCAGGGATAAGCGTGATTATTGCAGCACCTGCCAACCAAGCAGAAAGAGAGGGAAAAGATCGCTTCATACGCCCACCTTGCGCCATAGCTTGTAAGGCGATCATAGGGATGAGAACGTGCTCAGGATTTGAATGGATTTGGCTGCGAAAGATCAATCGGCGGGCGGAGGGCGGTTCTGGATTGGAGCGAGTGCAGCGTTTGCTACAACTCGGACGGAGAAGCCGGCGGGCGGGATGAAGCGCCGAAAGTCGGATGATGAGGCAATGAAGATGGCCGCGGGCGGTCCAGCTACTGCAGTAGATGTTGAATGAATACAAGCGGCCGCGTGGTTCCGGCGTGCACGGCAATCGACCTCTGCCGGGTTCCTGAGGGCCTGCAAATCATCCGTTACCGAAATTACGGGGAAGAGAATGATGATAAGCAACGCCAGCGCTGCAACCTGCGTCCGCCGGCTTGTGCCTGCGCAAGGGGCATAGACCACCCAAAGCCGCACGATGACGAATGCAAGAAGCACCCAGCAAAGATTGAGGACAATTTCCATTCTTATCTAAGGGGCAATTCTACATGACTGGCCATGTGGGATACCTGCATGAGCTTGAATATCAATGGATTGCAGACCAAATTCGGTATTTAACGAATTTTGCAATAGGTATTCTTGAAAGGCCGTGGACGCAAGTGTAATGGAATAAGGTTGCTGGTCTAAAGAGGTCCCACATTGCGCACAAACTAGGGGATATGTGGGTCGAGCTTTATCAAAAACGAGCTGGTCCAGCTGGGCCGTTCCTGAGTGTTGATCCTCTGACACGGCCCAGCAAAGATTCATCAGATTATTGAAGCGCGACCTGCTCGTGAAGTGGTAGATCCTGCGAAGATCCACCGACCCGGACGTTGTAGTCGCCCGGAACCAGCTTCCAGCCATCCGAGTCCTCGTCAAAGATGGTGAGGCGATCGCGGTTGACGGGAACGGAGACGGTCTTCGACTCGCCGGGCTGCAACTCCACGCGCGTCCAGCCGATGAGACGCTTTGGCGGCTCGCCCGCCGCATCCGGAAGCGAAGAATAAACCTCAGCGATTTCCGTTCCAGCACGTTTGCCAGCGTTCTTTATCGTAAAGGTGACGTTTACGGTGTCGCCGGCCTCGACTTTGAGCCCGGAATAGGCATAAGTGGTGTAGGAGAGGCCGTAGCCGAAGGGGAAGAGGACGGGTTTCTTTTCCGCGTCGTACCATTTATAGCCGACCTTCAGCTTCTCGTCGTAGTAGGTTTGAAAAGCCGGCAGTCCTTTGGCCATCATGCTCATGAAGTTTGATACGTCTCCGCCTGCGGCGGCGAAGTTGGGCTCGGAGGTTGGTGGGGGCAGTACGAGCTTGGGGTGCGGCAGATCGGCGTCACTCTTTGGAAAAGTGATGGCAAGTTTGCCGGTGAAGTTGACGTGCCCGGTGAGCAGGTTCGCCAATGCCTCGGCGCCCCGGATTCCGGGATACCAGGCTTCAACGATCCCGGCAACCTTGTCCGCCCATGGCATGGTGGCGGGGCTACCGGTTTCAAGCACCACGATCGTTTTCGGGTTGGCGGCAGCCACAGCTTCAATCAATTGGTTCTGTGCGGGGGCAAGGTCAAGCGTGGGTAGATCGAAGCCCTCGGACTCCCATTGATAAGCGAAAACGATGGCCACATCGGCTTGCTTTGCCGCTGTTGCGGCCGCATCGACGTCTTCACCGGAGATGTAAATGACCTTGGCGGCAGGAAGCTCAGCCGTGAGCGCGCGCAAGGGCGAGCTGCGCAGCCAGGCCGGACGGAGAAAAGCATCAAGTGGATTCTTCCCTGGAGGAGGCGGAGGTACAGGGGTGCCTCCGGGAGGATCGACCTGGGCTGATCCGCCACCAGTGAGCACGCCGACATCCGCGTGGCCACCAATCACGGCAACCGAATGAAGGGTGGCTGCCTGCAACGGAAGGACGGCATGATCGTTTTTCAAGAGCACGATGCTCATCTCTGCAATTCTCTGTGCAGTTTCGTAGCCCTTCTCCACATCCGGCACCTGCTTTACGACCGGGTGGTCGAAAAGGCCGGTTGTAAAGATGGTGCGCAGGACGCGGTGCACATGATCGTTGATCTCGTCTTGAGAGACGTCTCCGCTTTCGACGGCCTTTTTGAGCATTTCGCCGAAAAAGTATTTGTCGGGCTGCTCCTGATCGAGCCCTGCATGGGAGGCTTTTGCCGCCGAGTGCGTGCCGCCCCAATCCGACAGGACAAACCCCTGGAAGTGAAAGGCCTTCTTCAAGACATCGGTGAGCAGGTAGGTGTTTTCGCAGGCAAAGTCTCCATTGACGCGATTGTAAGAGCACATCACGCCGCCCGCGTCGGAGATGGCGAGAGCGATCTGAAATGCGCGGAGATCGGTCTCACGCATCGAGCGCTTGTCAATGTTGGCGTTTACGGCGTTGCGGCCGCTCTCCTGGTCATTGACCGCATAATGCTTGAGATCGCCGATGACGTGCTCGGATTGCACGCCTTTGGCAAAGTTACCGGCCAGGGTGCCGGCGAGCAGGGGGTCTTCTCCCTGGTACTCAAAGGTGCGGCCGTTGCGCGGCTCGCGCGGCAGGTTGACACCGCCGCCGAGGGTCATGCTGTAGCCCTCGTTGCGAAGCTCACGGCCAATGAGAGCACCATACTCGAATGCCGCATCCGGGTCCCAAGCGGAAGCGGCGGCCAGATCGTTGGGGAGAGCCGTGGAATATCGTCCCGCAGCAGAGCCGCGTGTGACACCATAGGCCGAATCTGCCATTTGGATGGCTGGAATACCCAATCGCGGAATGGAATTGGAATAACCAGCGCCACCGTTGGACTCACTCGGCGCATTCGAAAAGAAGGGCATGCCCTGCCCATGAAGAAGCGAAATCTTTTCGTCCAGCGTGAGTTCCTTGATAACAAGGTCGGCGCGCACGTCGGGCGACAGAGTTGCATCAGACCATGGATAGTGTTTGGGCTGCTGCATGCCCGGGAACTGGGCCACAGCAAATTGAGCCGTGACAAATGCGGAAGCGAGAACCAACGCGCTCGCGGCACGATCGATGCATTTCAATGACATCTTCACAGGATTCTTCCTCTCGAGGTAACTCTTTGCAACTCTTCTAAAGCACCTTGCCGGAGATCGTCGATCACCACGATCTCCCAAGGCGTGGGCGATGACTGAATTGATGACCTGCCCGATTGGCCGGCGAGGACGGCTCCCATTGTATCCCTCTGTAGCGGCGTTCGTAAGAGCGCCATCGAGCTGAAAACTGACAACCCTGAAGAAGGCGCCAGTGCGAAATCCCAGGATAGAAACCCCTCATGTTCGCGAGGGCATCGGCGCTTGCGAGACAGGCGTATATTTCTTTCTGATGGATTGTTGAGCGGTAGCAAGGAGATGAATAAAATGGCAACGCAGATGACGAAGCCAGCTAAGCCCGCAGCAGATGAAGTTTTACTGATTACGAGCGGGGATTTGCGCCTTGCGGCCAACCAGGCGTGCTGGCCGGCCCAAAGAGATATGGAAGAGAAGTTGACCGCGGCTTTTGGTCAGCAGGGAATCAAGCTGGTTCGCGCTCATGCTTATGACGAGACGGTCAAGCATGGCTTCATTTCGTCGCAGCGGATGGGGATGGATGTCTTCATGAATATCCATCCAGAAGCCCGGGTGGTTTTTGCTACGGCCGCCTGGCAATATAGCCATCATGTGCTGCCGGGCTTGCGGAGCCATCATGGGCCAATTTTGACCGTGGCGAATTGGTCAGGACAATGGCCTGGACTTGTGGGCCTGCTCAACCTGAATGGATCGATGATCAAGGCAGGGACGAAGTTTTCATCCATTTGGAGCAAGGACTTTACGGACGATTACTTTCTGAGCGCGCTTCAGGAGTGGCTGCGCGACGGAAGAATCAGTCACGACTTGTCGCATGTTCGGCCGCTGGAGGTGAGTAGGCTGCCAGCGGATAGCGCGAAGCTTGGCGCATCCCTGGCCGATGAACTCAGGCATCGCAAAGCGATCATCGGCATCTTTGATGAAGGCTGCATGGGAATGTACAACGCGATTATCGATGACGAGTTACTGAATCCGGCGGGCATCTATAAAGAGAGGTTGAGCCAGTCTGCCTTGGTGGCGAAGATGCGGACAGTGAGCCAGGCGGAGGCAAAAGCCGTCTACGAATGGCTGGTTGCGAAGGGGATGAAGTTCGATTTCGGCCAGGACGGAGCAACTGAACTGACGCTGGATCAGGTGATTGAGCAGTGCAAGATGTACATCGCGGCCGTGCGCATCGCAAAGGAGTTTGGCTGCGATGCGATTGGTATCCAGTATCAACAAGGATTGAAAGACATGACGCCGGCATCGGACCTGGCAGAGGGAATGCTGAATAATGCGGATCGGCCACCTGTGTTTGCGGAAGGAACAGGTGAAGAGCTGTACGCAGGTGGGCCATTGGTGCATTTCAACGAAGTGGATGAATGCGCGGGTGTGGACGCGCTGATCACGAATCGATGCTGGCAAGCGCTCGGCCTGGATCCAACGACAACGCTGCACGATGTTCGCTGGGGTGAGCACTACAAGGGCCAGGGAATCGACGCGTTTGTGTGGTTGCTGCAGATTTCCGGCGCCGCACCGGCGAATCATTTTGTGGGTGGCTACGCAGGGGCAAAGAGCGAACGGCAGCCGGCGATGTATTTCCCGCTTGGCGGAGGATCGCTCAAAGGGATTGGGAAGCCGGGCGAGATTGTATGGAGCCGTGTATTTGTGGAGGGTGGAGCTTTGCATGCGGATCTGGGCAGAGGCACGGTGGTGAGCCTGCCGCCCGCCGAAACGGAGCGCCGCTGGCGCGAGACCACGCCGCCTTGGCCAATTGTTCATGCTGTCCTGTACGGAGTGAGTCAAAACCAGATGATGGCTCGACACCGGGCCAACCATGTCAACGTGGCGTATGCGCCGTCAGTTCAGTCGGCCGACAAGGCGCTGGCAACGAAGGCGGCGATGCTGGCGTGCACAGGCATCATCGTTCACCTTTGCGGTATTACGTCGACAACTTGAGAAGACCGGGTGCCGGATTTAAGACTGCAAGGCGGCGATGACCAGGTCGGTGGTTCGAACACGGCCAATGCGGGGAAAGATGCGCTCGATGGCGTTTGTGTGACTGTCTGGATGCATTCCGGTCATGGCATCTGAGGCAAAGACGAGTTGGAAGCCGAGTTCGTAGGCGCAGCGGGCCGTGCTTTCGACGCCAAACTCGGTGGCGACCCCGCACAGGACCACAGTGGTCAAGGAGCGGCGGCGCAGTTGCAGTTCGAGATCCGTGCCGTAAAAAGCACCCCACTGACGTTTGAGGATCACAAGGTCACTCGGCAGACGGTCGAGTTCAGGGAGCAACTCGCTCCAATCCGGGGGCATGGCGCCACTCATTCTCGGCTGTTGGTCGGCGACGGGATTCAGACGGTCCGCGCCGTCGGGCGAAAGGCTTACATGTACCAGAACAGGCTGCGCACCTGCCCTGCGGGCAGCGGCGAGCAGGCGAACCGTGTTGGCGATGACCGTCGTCATCGGCAGCGGCGCTCCAGGCAATTGCGCAATGCCTTTTTGAAGATCGATAACGACGATGGCCGTCTCTGCTGGATTGAGGGTGAAGTCGAGTTTTGAATCGCTCATTGTTGAATTCCTTCTTTTGCGGGGACGATTCCCAACTCCTGATAGATGGGGCGAATCTGGCGGCGCAGGCTGGGCAGCCGGGTCGTGAACCAGGCAGCACCCAATAGGAGTGCGATTCCGTTGACGATGACCGTCCAGGGAGCGCCTACTCCGTGCGCAAAGGTGCCGGCAGCAAACTGCCACCAGGTTGGCGATGTTGGACCGGCCATATTTTCTCCGAAGCCGTTTGCCATGGTTCCCGCGAGCAGGCTGCCGAAGGGGGCCATTCCCATAAAAGCCATGGTGTAGTAGCTCATGACGCGACCGCGCTTGTCTTCACTGACGATGGTTTGGATAACTGTGTTGCTGGCCGCCATGCCCATCATCATACCCATCCCTGCCACCATGACCATGGCTATTGAGAGCCAGAAGTTGCGGGAGAATCCAAAGCCGATAAGGCCAAGGCCAAAGACAGCGGCGGAGCCAGGAATCATTCTCACCAATCCGCGAACACTTCTGCGTGCAGCGAGGGAGAGTGCAGAGAAGAGCGCGCCAATGCCCATGGCGCCCATGAGGAAGCCGAGAGTGTGCGGGCCACCGTGAAGCACGCGGGCCGCGAAGATAGGCATCAGCACTACGAAGGGCATTCCCATGAGGCTGACAAGGGCGAAGAGGGTGAGGATGGTGCGGATGGGGAGGAACTCCGAGACATATGTCCAACCGACCTTGAGGTCGGTGAAAGTTGAAGTGGCCTGACACTTGATGGGAGCGATGTGAACATGCATCATCAGCAGCGAAGCGATGACGGCGAGGTAGCTGATGCCGTCAATGAGAAAGCACCAGCCTTCGCTGGTGACAGCGATGAGCATTCCCGCGAGGGATGGGCCGACAAGGCGGGCCATATTGACCATCGAGGAATTGATGGCGATTGCGTTGGATAGATCGGCGCGGTCCTCGACCATCTCCACCATGAAGGACTGGCGGCCAGGCATGTCAAAGGCGTTGATGATGCCCTGCATCACGCTGAGCCCCAGGAGCCAGTGAATGGTGATGTTGTGGGAGAGGGTAAGGGCAGCGAGGGCTAAAGACTGGATCATGGAGAGGGTTTGCGTCCAGACAAGGACTTGGCGGCGATCGAGGCGATCAACCCATACGCCGGCGAAGGGTGCGCAGATGAATGTTGGAATCTGGCCGGCAAAGCTGATCGTGCCCAGCAGCAAGGCCGATCCCGTGAGCCTGTAGACGAGCCAACTTGTGGCAATGCGGGTCATCCAGGTGCCGATGAGGGAGATGCTCTGGCCGCCGAAGAAGAGCCGAAAGT
>Ga0181520_10012128_pt1 | contig 11145 bp, 6 predicted proteins | sample PEATcosm2014_Bin_29_FD_132451 | JGI IMG/M metagenome (GOLD analysis project Ga0181520, IMG submission 132451) | Peatland microbial communities from MTU Mesocosm Facility, Houghton, MI, USA - PEATcosm2014_Bin02_30_metaG | ecosystem: Environmental > Terrestrial > Soil > Wetlands > Peat | place...
CGCTCCCAGCGGTCAGCCGATCTGGCTTGACGGGGCGCGCCGCTCGGCCCGGGCCTTGGCGCGGCTGCACCAACTGCAAATCGGTACGGCCGACGTGCTGACCCCTGCGGCGCTGCGCAACGCAATGGTGGTCCACGCGGCCTTTGGCGGCTCCACCAATCTGCTGCTGCATCTCCCCGCCATGGCCTTTGCGGCAGGATTGAAGCGACCCGAGGCCTCCGATTGGGCCGAGGTCAATCGCCTCATTCCACGGCTGGTGGATGCGCTGCCGAACGGCCCGCGGAACTTCGCCACGGTGCAGGTGTTTTTGGCCGGCGGCGTGCCGGAAGTGATGCTGCACTTGCGACAGGCCGGATTGCTTGACACGTCGGTAAAGACCGTCTCCGGCGAGACTCTCGGCGCATGCCTCGACTGGTGGGAGCAGAGCGAGAGGCGGCAACTGCTGCGCCGCAGCCTGACCGAGCAGGACGGCATCGATCCCGGCGACGTGATCATGGCGCCAAAGGACGCGCGATCACGGGGCCTGACTTCGACCATCTGCTTTCCTGTGGGCAATCTGACGCCGGAAGGCTCGGTCATCAAGTGCACGGCCATCGATCCCTCACTGATCGATGCTGCGAATGTCTACCGGCACATCGGCCCGGCGAGGGTTTTCATCACCGAAGAAGCGGCCATTCAGGCCATCAAGGCGGGCGCGGTGGCGCAGGGCGACGTGATGGTGCTCATCTGCGGCGGTCCGGCCGGCGCGGGTATGCAAGAGATCTACCAGATCACCGCGGCGCTCAAGCAACTGCCGCATTGCAAGCACGTTGCGGTGCTGACCGATGCGCGCTTCAGCGGTGTTTCGACGGGCGCCTGCATCGGCCATATCTCGCCCGAGGCGCTGGCCGGAGGGCCAATCGGAAAGATTTTAGAGGGTGACCAGATCGAGATTGTCATCGACCGCGAGCGCCTGACTGGGTCGGTCCACCTGGTGGGCGATGCCGAGGAAATGTTCGGTGCGGAAGAGGGCGCACGGCGCCTGGAAGAGCGCAAGCCGCGGCCCGGACTGCGCCCGCACCCGGCGCTTCCCGACGATACGCGGCTATGGGCGGCGCTAGTGCAGGCCAGCGGAGGCGTCTGGGGCGGGTGCGTCTACGACACGGACAAGATCATTGCTCGGCTGGGGAACGGCGCCCTTTGAACGGGCTGGTTGAGGGCGCCTGTTTCGCACGCGCTCGGGCTGACGGGACACGGGGGCATGTGGGGTGCGGGTGGGGCCGTTCTACACCTCTGTGCCGCTGCCCCTTCCCCCCGGTACCTTTTTATAAATCCATGATTTCAGATCAGATGCGGACGGTGATCTGGGTAAGGTGCATATTATCGTTTAAGTTACGGCTAAATTCCAGGGAGCATGGGAGTTAGATCCGGGTTGCGGGCATTGGGGAGACTCCGCACCCGCCTCTCGTGCCTGGACAGCAGGGTGGCCTGGAATTTGCGCTGAAATCATTGTGCGATAAAGTACGGTAATTCTCGGCGAACCGTGGAGCGATTTCCAGGTGGGCGGCGGTAGGTCGCCCAAAAGGGCAAAGGCCGCACGTTTGGGGGCTGAGGAACTGAAAAGCGTTCGGGCCCCGTTCGCTCAGGATGACAGCTGCGGGTTTGATAGGGGTTGGGACTCGGGACTGGCCTGCGGTGAGTCTGGGGTTCATTGAAGAGCAACCGCAGATCCTTCGACTCACCACCCCCGAACTGAAAAACGTTCGGGGCCCCGTTCGCTCAGGATGACCGCGTGCTGCGTGTTGTGAATATCAGTCTCAGGACAGCTGTGGGTTTGAGGGGGATTTGGGACTCGGGACGGGCGTGCGGCGAGTTCTCAAACAAAACCCTGGTTCGGGGCGAATCCCCTTCCCATAGAAGTCCGAGTGGTGTATCTTGTCTTCCATAGATGTTCGAGTGGAGCGACGCGATGGCCAAGAACGACAGGACGGACGGGGAGATGCTGAAGGGCACCCTCGACATGATGATTTTGCGTACCCTGGTGGCGGGAGACGCGCACGGGCACACCGTTGCCAAGGTGATTGAGCGCACCTCGGAGGATGTTCTGGAGGTGGAGCAGGGATCGCTGTACCCCGCGCTGCACCGGCTGGAGGATCGAGGCTGGGTTTCGTCCTATTGGGGAGTGAGCGAGAACAATCGCAAAGCGAAGTTTTACCGTCTCACGGTCGCGGGCAGGAAGCAACTGGTGGTGGAAACGAGCCGCTGGCGCCAGATGATCCGCGCCATCGGCCTGGTCATGGGCGAAGAACTGGCGGCGGACGGGGGCACACGATGAGCTGGCTCAGGTTTTTTCGACGCCGCCGGGCAGATGCAGAGTTGCAGGAAGAGATCGACGGCTTTCTGGCCGAGGAGACCGCGGAAAACATAGCCCGTGGCCTGGGCCCGGAGGAAGCGCGTCGCAGGGCGAGAATCAAATTCGGAAATCCGCGAAAGGTGCGTGAGACCTTGTGGGAACAAAACACGGTCTCGCTGGTGGACACGCTGGGCCGCGACTTGAAATACGCGGCCCGAACGCTGGCGCGTACGCCGGGCTTTTCGCTCATCGCCATCGCGGTGATGGCGATGTGCATCGGCGCCACGACCTCGCTTTTCACCGTGGTGCGCTCGGTGCTGCTGCGGCCGCTTCCCTTTCGCGATCCCGATCGCCTGGTGATGCTCTATGAACATTTCCGCGATGCCCGCAGCAACCAGGAAGGGTTCAACTACAACACCGTAGCGCCGGCCGACTATTTCGACTGGCGCGCGCAGACTCACGGCTTTGAAGACATGGCCGCGATGCGCTATTGGCAATTCAACCTGACCGGGGAGCGCGGGGAGTTGCCGGAAGAGGTGAGTGCGCGGGGCGGGAGCTGGAACCTGTTTCCGCTGCTGGGGGTGCCGGCGGCGCTGGGACGCACGTTTACGGAGAGCGAGGATCGTCTGGATGGAACCGCCGCCCTGCTGACGTGGAATCTGTTTGAGCGGCGGTTCGGCGGGGATGCGGCGATTGTCGGCCGGCAGATTCACCTCAGCGGGAAACCTTATACCGTGGTCGGCGTGCTTCCACAGTGGTTTACTTATCCCGACGCAAAGGTGCAGGTCTGGGTCCCGTATTTGTCGGGGTTGCCGCCGGATATCGTGCCGCATCACGACTATCACTTCAGCACCGTGGTTGCCCGGTTGAGGCCGGACGTGAGCCTGTCCAGCGCCCTGAGTCAGGTGGAGGCGGTCCAGTACCGGCTGCATATGGAGAACCTGCATGCGCCGGTGGCTGAAGACGTAGCGCCGCGCACCCTCAACGACGACCTGGCGCGGGAGGTGAAGAAACCGCTGCTGATCCTGATGTGCGCCGTTGGCTGCATGTTGCTGATCGGCTGTCTGAACGTGGCCAACCTGCTGGTGGCGCGCGGGGCGGCGCGGCAAAAGGAGGTAGCGATCCGGGGGGCGCTGGGGGCGCGGCGCTTGACGCTGATCCGCGGGCAGTTGACGGAGAGCTTGTTGATTTGTGCCGCGGGTGGCGCGGGTGGGGTGTTGTTGTCGCTGGCGGCCACGAATTGGATGGCGAGCACGTGGAAGGATTTGCCGAATGCGGTGGGGATTCACGTGGACGGGGTGGTGCTGGGATTCGCCTGTGCGCTGGTCTTTTCGGCGGCGCTGCTGGCGGGGTTGCTGCCGGCAATTTCGTCCACCGGCAAGGCGGCTTTTGCGGCGCTGCAAGCATCGCCGCGCAGCACCGGCGGGAACCGCTCCCGCGCCCTGCTGCGCAAGACGCTGTTAACCGTGGAGATTGCGGTCACCGTGGTGTTGTTGATCGGCGCAGGGTTATTGCTGAGGAGTTTTGTTCGCTTGCGCAGTATCGATGTGGGGTGCGTAACCGCCAATGTTCTGACACTGGACTACAGCCTGTCGATGCAAAAATACAACAGCCCGGAAAAGGTAAACGCCTTTAACGAAGCTCTTGTGGAAAAGCTGCGCGCGATGCCCGGCGTCCGTGCGGTTGCCCTCGGTACAGCGCTGCCTGGAGAGGGAAATGGCGGCGATGACGCGTTCACCATCAAGGAGCATCCTGCGCTGAAACCCGGTGAATTGCTGCCCGATGCTCTTGTCCGTGGGGCCGATCCTGGATATTTCAGCGCGCTCGGGATCCCTTTGCTAAAGGGGCGGTTTTTCACGGGAGATGATAGGCTGGACCGCGCCAAAAAAGTGATCATCGGCAGCGCCCTTGCCCGGCAGTATTTCCCCGGCGAAGATCCGGTGGGCAAGTACCTTCATGTACCTGCGTTCAAAGACGCAGACTACGAAATTGTCGGTGTCGTCGGCGACACGCTTTGGCAGGTCGGTAAGCCGGCGACGCCAACCATGTATTTTCCTATGCTCGATGGGGGTGTTGAACAGGGTGGGTCGCTGGCAGTTCGGACCGACTCGGATCCGCTGGCCATGGCGGTTCCAGTCGAGAAGCAGATTGCCGCGCTCGATGCGGAATTGCCCGTCTCTCACGTGCAGACGATGCAGCAGGCAATTGGGGAATCGCTGGGCAATGCGCGCTTCAGCGCCAGTCTGGTGCTGACCTTCGCATTGCTCTCGCTGCTTTTGGCTTCGGTGGGTTTGTACGGCGTCCTGTCTTACCTGATGACCCAGCGAACCACGGAACTTGGCGTGCGCATGGCGCTGGGTGCGCAGAGAGACCAGGTGCTGCGGCTGATTCTCTTCGACGGCTTGCGTCCTGCAGCGATTGGGTTGGCGCTCGGAGCGGCGGCCGGCGCCGGAATCACGCAATTGATCCGCTCCATGCTGTACGACACGGAGCCGCTGGACGTTGGGGTTTACGTTGCGGTTACGTTGACGCTGCTGTTGGTTGCAACCCTGGCTTGCATGATTCCCGCATGGCGCGCCTCGCGGCTGAATCCGATGCAGGCGCTGCGGGCTGATTAACCGGAGGCGGCGCTCTCAGCCAACTCGGGAATCGTTGGCCTGGGTTGCCGATTGCCAGCGCGGGGCTTTGTTGGGTCAAGATGACAGCCTGTGGGTTTGATGGGCTGTGGGACTCAGTGTGCTCGCGCGGTGAGTCTGAGGTTCGTTGGAAGGCAACCGCAGATCCTTCGCTCACCACCCCCAAACTCCACCCCAAAGAGCAAAGACCGCTCTTTGGGGACCCCGGAACTGAAGTACGTTTGGGGCCCCGTTCGCTCAGGATGACAGCCTCATTGGGGAGAGGGTCATCCTTGGGGGTGAGTGCGTCCATTGGGGGAGGGTTGTCGAATGAGAATGCGAGTTTTGAGACGGCACGCTAGGAAACTGCCGGTTCAATGGTTGCTGTGGGGGCGCCCAGGAATCCGACCGTGACCACGGTGATGTCGTCGGATTGGCCGAAGGCGCGAGCTGCGTGGGCGATATGTGCGGCGGGCAGGCGGCTGAGGCTGCGGGTACGTTCAAAGCCGAAGAGTTCGCCCGACTTGGATTGAGCCTCGACCACGCCGTCGGAGACAAACAAGAGCCGGTCGCCGGGGGCCAGGCTCAGGGTGGCCGATTCGTATTGAACCGGGGAGACAATGCCCAGCGGCAGCGAGCCGCGAATGGCGATCTCTTCGCCGTTGAGATAGGGCGGCAGGTGGCCGGCGTTGGCCAGCGTCAGATGGCCCTCCGCCGTGATCTGCGCGGCCAGGCAAGTGGTGAATCCTCCCTGGGAGCGGCCCATGGAGCGCTCGTTGAGGCAGCGCAAGATGGCGGCGGGGTCCATGCCGTGCGCGGCCTCGGCGCGGATGGCGCCGACCAGGACTGAAACCATCATGGCGGCGGGCAGTCCCTTGCCGCTGACGTCGCCCACCACGATCAGCATCCCCCCTTGGCCGTCGTTCAGTTGCTGAAAGAAATCGCCGCCCACCTGATCGGCGGGCTGATAGATGCATTCGACTTCGAAGCCGGAGCTCTGGTCCTGATGCGCGGGCAGAAGAACCTGCTGCACCTGGCGGGCGGCCTCGAATTCGCCGGCGAGCCGCATCTCCTCGCGCCGCGCGCGGGTGAAGCGCAGGATGAGGAAGACCATCATGGCCAGCAGGAAGATCAGATGGAGCAGGATGCCGGTTTGCACCGTGAAGGGCGGCAGCGGGAGGGGCACCTCAAGCACGCGCGGGATGTGCGTCCAACCTGCCTGAGCCAGCACAATGGCCAGGTTGTCGGCCAGGTAATAGCCGAGATCGAGAACTGCCGGAACCAGCAGCACGCGGGCATAGAGATTGCCGCGTAAGGTGCGGTCGATGAGAACGCAGAGAATCCACACCACGGCGGGCAGCAGGCAGGCCAGTTGCAGTGCGGCGGAGGCGGACGCTGAAAACCACCCGGGCCAGTAAAAGACGGCAGGAAGCGGGCTGAAGGCGGCCAGCGCAAGGCAGATGCGTCCCAATACCCCGGCGCGAATCTGGAGGATGGTTGCGAAGAAGCAGAGCGCCGCGCAGATGGTGATGGCGGCCAGGGTTCCGTCCAGCAGGTCGTAGACGGCCTGCGGCGGCCAGGAGTAGATCTGCCAGCCGACGGTCAGGGCGTTGTCGGCGGCCTGGGCGATCAGCATCAGGGCGAACCACAGGTACTCGTGCTCGGCGTGCCGGATGAGGAACAGGCAGAGGATGGCGAATCCCACCAGCCCGGCGGCGATGCTGTAGGCGTAGCTATCCACGAAGAGGGTATTGCGGGCCAACTGCTGGTGGAGCTGTTCGCCGGCCAACAGCTTCGGGTCGCCGGCCAGATGACCGGGCCGGAACGGACCTCCGCCCACGTAGCTGGCCCAGATGGGCGAGTGCCAGACGCGGATCGCCACCTGCGCAGTGCGGGCTGAGGAGTTGCCCTTCGTGGTGAGTGGGTAGAGGTGATAGCTGAAATTGGTGCTGGGAATCAGCGTCGGGGGCATCTCGCCCGAACCGCCCACCCGGCGGCCATCCACGTAGACTTCGAAGGCGGTGATGATGGGTGCCAGCAGCATCGACGTGGGCTTGACGCCGGCAGGAATCGCGACCGTGAACCGGTACCATCCATAGCCGCTCATGGCCGGATAACCTTGCGTATCCCAGGATTTGCGGCTATCGAGCAGCGGCCAACCGGTGTCGTCGAAGGCGGGAGCGGCCCATAGCGGAGTTTGCGATCCGGGTACAGCAGGCGAGTCGCCGGGATGGAAGCGCCAGGGACCATCGAGCGAGACGACCGGCTCCCTGCCACGGTCCAGATCGAAAGATTGCGCGGGCAGACCCGCCGCCCAGGCAAACAGGGCAAGCGATGCCAAACGGCGAAGAATCGAACCAGCGGCCATGGGCACGTTTCCTAGCGGGGGGATCGATGAAACGTGGTTCGATGCTAACGCAAACGGGCTGAAATTGCGCTAAGGATTGCCGAAGATGCAGGGCAAACGCAGGTTGGTCGAGAATCGCAAAGAATGGCCGATTTGAAAGGGCATGGCTTTAGCCGTGCCGCAAGGCCGCAGAAGAATCCAGGGCTTCAGCCCCGGAGGGAAGGTCCATGAATCGGGCAAGAGCATCCCTCCGCGGCTAAAGCCGACATGTTTTGAGCGTCGTAGTCGGCACGGCTGAAGCTGTGCCCTTTCAAAGCACCGATTGCGCTCGTTGGCGGTCTTCGCGCGATCATCCTTGCGGAAGATAAGAGCTGCGGCGCACCTTGGGCCGGGCGGGTTAGAGTATTGGGCATGAAAAGTGCGCGAATTCTTCTTGCTTTGGCGGCTTTGGCTGTCTTGTTTGCGGTCTCGTTTGGCGCTCGCGGGCAGCAGCTTGCCGCCGCCAGCCAGCCCGCGGCGACGCCGGATTTGGTGATTCTCGATACGGATATTGGCGACGACATCGACGACGCCTTTGCGCTGGCGCTGGCCCTGCGCAGCCCGGAGCTGAAGCTGATTGGTGTTACGACGACGTACGGGGATACGGAGCTGCGGGCGCGGCTGGTGACCCGGTATCTGGGTTCGCTCTGCCGCTTTGAAATCAACGTGATGCCGGGTCTCCCCACGCCGCATCCAAACTCTTTTACGCAGGCCGCGTATGCAAACGGATCGGCAAACACGAGCTGCTCTACGTTCAGAGCACATGCAGTGGGCAAGGCCGACCAAGCCCGCCAAAAGGAGGATGCCGCAGAATGGAAGGCCGACCAAGCCGTGTGGATGGCAGGCGTGGCACACCTGGTGCAACAGCGAGCGGCGCACGACGCAGCCGGCTTCTTGCTTGACCGGATTCGCGAAAGCCCCGGCCAAGTCACCCTCATCGCCATTGGCCCGCTGTTTAATGTCCAGGCGGCCATCGAGCGCGATCCGGCTTCCTTCCGCAAGCTCAAGCGGGTGGTGATGATGGGCGGCAGCATCTACCGGGGCTACGACGGCCAGAAGGGTGAGCACCGGCCTCCGGACCCCGAGTGGAACATCGACCGCGATCCGGCGGGGCTCAAGGCTCTTTTGGCCTCCGGTGTGCCGATCTACATGATGCCGCTGGACTCGACGCAAATTCACCTGGAGGCGCGGGAGCGGGAGCAGATCTTTGCCCACGGCTCTGCGCTCACCGATCAGTTGACCCTGCTCTACCACCAGTGGATGGCCGGCAATGAAAGTCACTCGCCCGCGCCCACGCTCTTCGATCCGGTGGCCGTGGCCTATGCGGTTCGGCCGGAACTGTGCCCGATGACTCCGATGCGCATCGAGGTGGACGAGAAGGGATTCACCAAGCCGGTTGCCGGCGAGCCCAACGTACAGGTCTGTCTGCAATCGGACGAGAAGGGCTTCCTTGAGTTTCTGCTGGGGAGAATCACCAAGGACGCGGGGCGCTAGGGAACGGACGCGGGCAATGTGAATATCTGTTTTATTTTCAGGCCTTCCAAGCGGAATTTGCCGATTTCCGCACAACTACCGAGCAAGTGTGCGCGGGGTCACTGGCAATTCCATTGACAGGGTTAGAGAGTTGGATAAAAATTACGGGTCGAGACAATTCGAACCGTTCTCGCGGTGTACGGAGGAAATAGTGAAAAACGCACTCAATTTGAAGGTTTTCGGGGCCGCTGCACTCATGGGCGTGGGCCTTTTGCTGACCGGTTGCAAGCCGGACCTTACGCAACCTAACGCGCTAGCCATGATCCAGGCTAAATATGACCAGACGCCCGCCGCCCCCATCAATATCACGGTGGACAAGCAAGGCATGGGGCAGGGCATCACCGCCAAGCTCTGGAACCTGACCAAGATCTATCCCAACAAGTATTGGGCAGACTACACCCTGACCCCCGACGGCAAGAAGGCGATCAAGCTGGCAGGTGGCGGAGAAGTCATCCAGTGGCGCCCGGAGAATGCCGAGGACACGAAGTTTACGGCGGTGGTGACCACGACCGTCGCCAATCATCTCAAGGCCAAGGAGATCAAGGAGATCACGGACGAGGTAGGCGGCACCAAGGGTGCGGTGTTTACCGAGGCGGTGAGCCTGGATGGAGTGCCCGACGGCTTGCAGGGTATCGCCCACAACCCCGGCAACAAGCTGAGCACCAAGCGGCAGGCGAGCTTTGTTCTCGACGGCGGGGCCTGGAAGCTGCAGTCCATCAATTAGGTTCCAAGAAACTGAGCGGGGCGGAGCCGCATAGGTCGGCTCCGCCCGCGCTTCATGTGCTCGTCAAGTGATAAGTTCCGGTTGAACTTCCGCTCTAGCCCATCGGTGCCGGAGGGTGTGCGATGCGTTTCGTTTCATGGTCATTTGCCGCTCTGTTTGCACTCTCACCCTTGTCTTTCGCCCAGACGGCCCCTGAACCAGTTCCTCTTCAGACCACGTCCGGAACCGGATTTTCCGGCGCGCCGTATTTGGGCAAGCAAACCACGGTCAAGAAACAGACACTGACTGACGGGACAATCGCGACCGAGATGTTTGTGGAGTATCTCTGGCGCGATTCCCAGGGCCGAACTCGCAGAGAGATGGTTCAGCACACCAAATCAGGAGAAGAGTATCGATCCGTCGTTGTCACCGATCCAGTGGACGGGATGTATCTGAAATGGACGGCCGGTCTCCCCTCCGCCCGGAAGGTCATGAATATCTGGCCGGTAACGTCCGCGCAGCGAGTGACGGCCCCGGTGCCTGGGAACCAGGGGCAGCCGGAAAAGCAGGGGTCCGCCACCACAACTCCCGGGCTCCAAAAGGAAGTGCTTCCGCCGCAAGAGATCAATGGCGTCTACGCGGAAGGCACACGCACCACGCGGACGGTTCAGCTGACCGAGGAGAGCAGCAAGCGCATCCTCCAGGTGACAAATGAGTTATGGATTTCTCCCGAGCTCCGGGTGATCGTCCGTCACGTTCGCGAGGATCCACGGACGGGAATGACGGTCACGGATGTGACCGATATAGCGCGGGGCGATCCGGACCCGGCACTTTTCCAGGCGCCAGCGGGATACGCGGTGGTGGACCACAGGGAGCAGAACCGGCAATGAGGGGAATGCCGCGATTGTGGCTATAATGGGACAAGTACACGATGCGGGACGGGGAGAAAAAGTTTGACCCCACCCGCATTTCTTGTTATTGTAAGAAGGTTCCGCAAGAACGCCTCTGTTCGTGTGTCTTAGCGTGGAGGCGGATGGGTAGCCCGGCCAGGCAGCAGTTGGCGTGGGTGGATACCCAAGGCCGAGTCAGGTTGAACGGCCGGCAAATCCCCGGAATAGCTCTCTTCTTGCGGAGGGCAGCCGGGCCCCCGGAGACAGGTCTTCGTCGATGGGGTGGAGGAGTACATCGCATCGGCGCCCGCGCGTTCTTCACCTTGAAGGGCTATGCGGGCCGGAACCAGCGAAACGGAGTTGGCTTTGCCCGCTAAATGCGGGAAAACGCCCGGCCACCGTCCCGGTTCTCGTCTGAGATTGGAACGAAGACAGACGCGAAGCAGCAAGCACGGGTACTTGTGCGTGTGTACGGCAGGTTTGCCGTCGCCAGCCAAGACAGCCCGAAGGGTCTGCGCGCGGCTGGTGAACTAGGGATGGCCAACGCAGGTTGGCGGGTTTTCTTGAGGTAAGGAGTTTCAGTTTGCCTACTTTTAATCAGCTTGTCCGCAAGGGGCGTACGGCCCCCCGTTACAAGACGGCATCGCCGGCCCTCCAGGCCTCGCCGCAGCGGCGCGGTGTTTGCA
>Ga0181520_10012129_pt1 | contig 11145 bp, 6 predicted proteins | sample PEATcosm2014_Bin_29_FD_132451 | JGI IMG/M metagenome (GOLD analysis project Ga0181520, IMG submission 132451) | Peatland microbial communities from MTU Mesocosm Facility, Houghton, MI, USA - PEATcosm2014_Bin02_30_metaG | ecosystem: Environmental > Terrestrial > Soil > Wetlands > Peat | place...
GCGAGGATGACCGTCGCCGCGCCGGTGACGATGTCGCCGCCCGCATATACGCCGGGGATGTTCGTCGCCCCGGTCTCTTCGTCGGTGATGATGTACCCGCGCTTATTGATCCCCAAATCGGGCGTAGTGCTTGAGATCAGCGGGTTCGCGCCCGCGCCGATGGCCACCACCGAGACCTCTACCTCCAACTCGAACTCCGATCCCTCGATGGGCACGGGGCTGCGCCGTCCGCTGTCGTCAGGCTCGCCAAGCTCTTGCTTCTGCAGCACGACCGCCCGCAGCGCGCCCTTCTCGTCGCCGAGGTACTGCACGGGGTTGTGCAGGATGAGGAACTCGATGCCCTCCTCCTCGGCGTGGTGAATCTCTTCGATCCGGGCGGGCATTTCGTCTCGCGAGCGGCGGTAGACGATGTAGACGTGCGTGGCCCCGAGGCGCTTGGCGGTGCGCGCCGAGTCCATCGCTACGTTGCCGCCGCCGACCACCATGACCCGCTGGCCGCGGCCGATCGGCGTGTCGTAGTTCGGCCAGAGATACGCCTTCATCAGGTTCGCGCGGGTGAGGAACTCGTTAGCCGAGTAGACGCCCAGCAGGTTCTCGCCAGGGATGCCCATGAACTTCGGCAGGCCCGCGCCGGTGCCGACGAAGATGGCATCGTAGCCCTCTTCGAGAAGCTCCTGCAGGGTCAGGATCTTGCCGATGACGTGGCTGGTCTTGACCTCGACGCCCAGCGCCTCCAGGTACGCGACTTCCTCGCGCAGGATGGCCTTGGGCAGGCGGAACTCCGGGATGCCGTAGACGAGCACGCCCCCGGCTTCATGCAAGGCCTCGAAGATCGTGACCTCGTGGCCCATCTGCGCGAGGTCAGCGGCGCAGGTCAGGCCGGCAGGCCCGGAGCCGATGATCGCGACTCGCTTGCCGGTCGATGGGGGCTTCGGCGGCACGGTGACGAGGTTGTGCTCGCGCTCCCAGTCGGCCACGAAGCGTTCCAGCCGCCCGATCGCTACCGGCTCGTCGACTTTCTTGAGCACGCAGAGAACCTCACACTGCTCTTCCTGCGGACAGACGCGCCCGCAGACGGCGGGGAGTGTGTTCTTCTCCTTGACCTTCTGCGCTGCGGCGGCGAACTCGCCGGCTTTCACGAGGCTGATGAACCCGGGGATGTCGATCTCGACCGGGCACCCGGCCACGCACTTGGGGTTCTTACACCCCAGGCACCGCGAGGCCTCGTTCTGCGCCAGCTCTGGACCGTAGCCGAGCGGCACCTCGTCGAAGTTGTAGATACGCTTCTGGGGCTCTTGTTCCGGCATAGGCTGCCGCGGAAGGCGCTTGGGTTTCGCTTTAGCTTCGGACATCGTTGAGACTCCTGATCGTTGTAGATGCGCGCCCTGGCGCGGCGTCGCCGTCCGCCGTCCAAGACCTGGGGCTTCAGCCCCAGGTGCTTAACCTGTGGCGCTCCGCAGGAGCGTCAGCGCCAGCGCCGACTTCAGTCGGCGAGCCGTTCCAGACATTGCCACGGGGCTGTGGGGTCCCTGCCCCCCGCTGTCACCCCACAGCCAGGGAACGATGATCGCCCTAGCCCACCGGCGGCCTCACGGCGTACTCAGCATTTTCCGCGTGGTAGATGGCGAACAGCTCCCGGAAGGCTTCATCGCAGGCCTCGGTGACGACGCCTCCACTGGCCGCCAGTTCGTTGTCGATCAGTCCGCGCAGGTACACGATGCGCCAGCGCCAGGCTTTGCGCGCTTCGGGCAGGAGCTTGCAGTTCGCTTCCTGCAGCAGCTCCCAAGCCTCCCCGGCGCCCTCTGTCGATCTCATCGCCACTCGCCGGACGCCGTCCTGCACTTGCTGGACGTGGGGCAAATTGTGCTCCATGATCTCGACGGCCCGCGCGACCTGCTCGACGACCTCGGGGGAGAACTCGGACGCGATATACTCGCGCACGATGTCCATCGCCGGGCGGTCTTCGTCCCAGAACAGCCCCGCGCAGACCGCCTTGTTGAGGTCCTCGAAGATCCCCTCCGAATACGGGAAGCCGCCACCGAGGCGGTCATGCACTCCGGCCCAGCGCCGCTCGAGAAACGCCGGGAAGGGGTTCGCCCCGTACCCGCCCCAGGGGTCATTCTCGAACATGCTGATCTCCGGGAAGTTAATCATCGGCAGGCCGCCCGGCGCGCCGTATGCGAGCGGATATGGCGGGAACGGGTTGTAGCCGTGCGTGTCCACGAGCAGGTGATCCAGCCAGTCCGGCCGCGTCGCGAAAGCGCGGGCGAGACCCTCCCACTCCCCGGCGACGGTGTACTCGAAGCACCAGGTAGACAGCGCCACCTTCGCCGACGGGTAGCGCCGACGGAACATCTCCGAGATGTCCTTCGCGATCCGCACGAAGCCGTTCGCGCCCCAGGGCACGCACTTGCTGCACGAGCACCCGCCCTGGTCGTAGGGCCAGATCCACAGGTAGTCGAGCCCGACCGGCTCGAAGGCGGCGAACTCCTCGTCCATGCCCTTGAGGATCAGTTCGCGCCCTTCAGGAGTGCTGGGGCAGACCTCCACATGATAGTGGGCGTTCTCGGCGAAGTAACCGTCGTGCCCGGCGGTCCAATCGGCCCGCAAGTGTTCGGGGCTGGTGTTGTAAGCCTCGTTGCCGAGGACCCCGACCCCCGCCTTCAGCCCGATGCGCTTGGCGGCCCTCAGGATCGCGCTGAGCCGCTCGATCATCGCCTGCGCGGCCGGGTCGTCGATGCCGGTGAAGTGGTGCATGTCGAACCACACCAGCAGCACATTGATGCCCCAAAGCGCCAGTTCCTCGACGTACTCTTCAATCTTCTCGGTCGGCGCGTCGTGGTAGAAGTTGTGGAAATGTGTGGCGAAGTACATCCCACGCACCGGCTTGTCCGGCACGGATTCGCCGCGCCACACACCCAGAGTGAACGACCCGCGCTCGAATCGCGAGCTTCGCAAAAACTTGCCGACGCCGTATAGCAGACCCAGTTCATCATTCCCGACGATGCGGACATCGCATCCCGGCGCGTTCTCGATCCGGAAGCCCTCATCGCCGATGCCAGGCTGGATGTCGAGGATGACCTGGCACTCTCCGTCGCCGCCGATCCGCGTGGGAATGCCGGTGCGCTCCCTGATCTTACGTGCCAGAAGGCACGCGATGTTATCAATGACGTCGCTTCTCCGACTCGGCAACTCAAGTCCGATGGATGATGCCATGACGATTCCCCGCGATGAAATCAGATGCCGTTACCTGCCTCGGAAACGGCCCCACCCCGCCCGTATCGGTTTAGCGACTGCCTTCTTCGACCATGTGGCGGCGCGATTTATCGCGCTAAATGCAGACATAAACTGCTCTCCGCCCATTGCACCGCTGGCACGAGCAAGCATCCTCTTGAAAGCGAAGATGCTGGTAGTTACGCGACGTAATGCGCGCGATAAATCGCGCTGCCACATGGTCTGAGAGAGGTGTCGCTAAACACATACAACGGGAGGGGGACGGCTAACGGCCGTTGTCAGCACACCGCGCCACAACATGCCGTTCCCGTCGTTCCCGTCGTTCCCGTCGTTCCCGTCGTTCCCGCCGTCCCCGCCGTCCCCTCCGTCCCCGCCGCCCCCGCCGTCCCCGCCGTTCCTGCCGTTCCTGCCGTCCCTGCCGTCCCTGCCGTCCCTGAAACCTAAAACCTGTTACCTGTCTCTTCCAGCTTACACGCCAGATGCTCCTCGTACATCTTCCGCGCTTCGGACTCCTGGCCGGCGTAGTATTTCTGGCGTGCCATTAGAAGATCGAAATCCACGAGGTGCCCGTCGAACTCCGGGCCGTCGACGCAGGCAAACTTCGTCTTCCCGCCGACCTCGACGCGGCAGCCGCCGCACATGCCGGTGCCGTCGATCATGATCGGATTGAGGCTGACCATCGTCGGGATGCCCCATTCGCGGGTCATGTTCGCGACCGCGCGCATCATCGGCGCGGGGCCGACGGCGAGCACGAAGTCGATCTTGCGCCCGCTGGTGTAGATTTCCTCCAGGGCCTGGGTGACGAACCCCGGCCGACCGTAGGTGCCGTCGTCGGTGCAGATGATGACCTCGGCGCAGATGTCGCGCAGCTCCTTCTCGAGGATCACGAGGTCCTTGCTGCGCGCGCCGTTGATGCCGATGACATCGTTGCCGGCGTCGGCGAGGGCCTTCGCGATGGGGATGACCGGCGCGACGCCGTACCCGCCGCCGAGGACCACGCAGGTCCCGAGCTTCTCGATGTGCGTCGGCTGGCCCAGCGGGCCGGCGATTTCGCGGATGTTGTCGCCCACCTGCATCTCGGCGAGACGCAGGGTCGACTTGCCGACCTCCTGAAAGACAAGGTCGATGGTGCCAGCCTCGGGGTCGGAATCGACGATGGTCAGCGGCAGGCGCTCGGCGGAATCTTCGACAAACAGAATGACGAACTGCCCGGCCTTACGCTTCCGAGCGATGAGCGGGGCTTCGACGCGGAAGCGGTGGGTCTTGGGGGCGAGGGTCTCGCGGAAGACGATCTTGGGCATGGGTGCATCCACTCCGGTGGTTGGGGCGGGCGATCAAGGCCCGTGTGACGCTATGGGTAGGTTCAACGCGGAAGCCGGAATGCCTTCCGGCCCGGCTCATTTCACCGCATGGGCAATGTGCCGAATCGGACAGGGGCGGGGCCTCCCCCGCCCCCGAGTGCGGGCTGACCTTTCGTCAGTGCTGCGTAGCCGGTCTCGCGAGAGCGCCTTCTACAGCATATCGGCAGCGTTCCCCGAGAGACCCTCGCAACGGTCGAAGACCGCCTGAAGATACTGCTGGGGCTGTAGCCCAGCCCCAGCGCTGCTGCCGTTCCCTGCCGTTCCCTGCCGTTCCCTGCCGTTCCCTGCCGTCCCTAAAACCTGCCGTCCCTAAAACCTGCCTCTCGGCGTATACTTCGTATGCAGCAGGTGGTGCGACTTTTCGCCCAGCGGCTCGATGAGGAACTCCTCGTAGATGCGCGTGACCGAGGGGTTCTCGTGCGATTTGCGCAGGGGCAGGTCCCTGTCCGCCTGGTAGATGGCCCGCGCGCGGGCGCTGCGGATTTCGGCGTCCGTCGGGATCGGCTGGCCGCCGCCGCCCAGGCATCCGCCGGGGCAGGCCATGACCTCAATGAAGTGCCAGGGGGCCTCGCCCGCCCGGATCTTGTCCAGTATCTTCGCCGCATTCGCGAGACCGTGCGCCACGGCCACCTTCACCGGCAGGTCCCCGACTTGCACCGTGGCCTCCTTGACGCCCTCCATGCCGCGGCACATCTCCAGATCGAGCGCCGGCAATGTCTCGCCGGTGATGACCTCGTATGCCGTGCGCAGGGCGGCTTCCATCACGCCGCCGGTCGCCCCGAAGATGACCGCCGCGCCGGTCGATTCGCCCAGCGGATCGTCGTACATCGCCTCGGGCAGTTCGTCCAGCTTGATGCCCGCCTGCTTGAGCATCGCGCCCAGTTCACGCGTCGTGAGGACGTAGTCCACGTCCTTGAAGCCCGAGTCGTACATCTCGGGGCGGTCGCATTCGAACTTCTTGGCGGTGCAGGGCATGACCGACACCGACACGATCTTGGCCGGATCGACGCCCGCTTTCTCGGCGAAGTACGTCTTCGCGAGCGCGCCGAACATCTGCTGCGGAGACTTGCAACTCGACAGGTGGTTGAGCAGATCGGGGTAGAAGTGCTCGCAGAACTTGATCCAGCCTGGGCTGCACGAGGTGATCATGGGCAGGACGCCGCCCTCTTTGATGCGCTTGATCAGCTCGTTGCCCTCCTCGATGATCGTGAGGTCGGCGGTGAAGTCGGTGTCGAAGACGCGGTCGAAGCCGAGGCGGCGCAGGGCGCTGACCATCTGCCCGGTCACGATCTCGCCCGGCTCCATGCCCTGGGTCTCGCCGAGCGCCACGCGAACGGCGGGCGCCGTTTGCACCACGACGAACTTATCGGGGTCCTCGATGGCTTTCCAGACCTGGTCGATGTAGTTCTTGCCGATGAGCGCGCCGGTGGGGCAGCGGTCGATGCACTGGCCGCAGTTTACGCATGCCGTGTCGGCGAGTTCCTTGCCGTGGGGCGGGGCGATGCAGGTGTCGAACCCGCGCCCGCCGAGGCCGATGGCCTCGACACCCTGGATGCCCGAGCAGACCTCCAGGCACCGGCGGCACAGGATGCACTTCTGCGGATTGCGGACCACCGAGGGGCTCGAGGTGTCGATGGGGACGGTGACGCGCTCGCCCTCGAAGCGGATCTCGCGGATGCCCATGTCCTCAGAGATGGCCTGCAGCTCGCAGTTGCCCCCGCGCTCGCACACGGTGCAGTCGCGGTCGTGGTCGGACAGGAGTAGCTCGACAACCGTGCGCCGCGCCTTGCGAACCGCCGGCGAGTTGGTGTCGACGACCATCATATCGGCGACGGGGAAGGTGCAGGCGGGCTGGAGCGTCCGCTGCCCCTTGATATCGACCAGACACACGCGGCACAGGCCGCGCGGTCTGAGGTCGGGGTGATAGCAGAGGGTGGGAATGTGCACCCCGGCGGCCTTGGCGGCCTCCAGGACGGTCATCCCCTCCTCCGCTATGGCTTGCTGTCCATTGATCGTCACTGTGATCGGAGCCATTGAAGGCCCTCCTTGGAACGCGGAACGCTAAACGCTGAACGCAGAATCAACGGCTAACGGCCGACGGCAGACTACGGCTAATACGGTTCACTTAGGCGCGGATCTGTGGGGTCCCTGTCCTCACCTACTTCGCTGGTGAGGACACCCCACAGCCGGGCGTCAGGGCTACTTCTCCACCGGAGCCAGGTCACACCTCAGGCACCGTCTCGCCTCCAACTGCGCGACCTCGATGGTGAACGCCTGCTCGACCTCGGTGAAGCCTGTGATGCGCTCTCCGACCGCGATGCACGACACGCACGTTCGCGGGGTCGGGTCCTGCAGCAAGGTCGCCTCGATCAGCTCGGCCTGCTCGTCCGTGACATAGGTCTTCGCCGGCACGGACGGCTCGGGCATCGGCTCGCCTGACAGGAGGCTGTGGATGCCCTGCGCGGCGCGCGCGCCGTCCGCCATCGCCTCGATCACGGTTGCCGGGCCGGTGGTCGCATCGCCGCCGGCGAAGACACCGGGGCGGGTCGTCGCCATCGTGTTCGCGTCAATGAGCAGCGTGCCCTGGCGCGTAGTCTCGAGGCCGAGAGCTTCGGCCCACGGCGCGTCGGGCGACTGGCCGATTGCCGTGATGACCGTGTCCACCGGGATGTCGAACTCCGTCCCGGCTATCGGCATCGGCCTGCGCCGACCGCTCTTGTCGAACTCGCCGAGTTCCATCTTCTGGCAGCGCAGCGCCTCGACTTTGCCGTCGCCTTTCACAAGCACGGGGCTGGCGAGGAACCAAAGCTGCACGCCCTCGGCTTCGGCGTCCTCGATCTCCTGCGGGTGCGCCGGCATCTCCTCGCGCGTGCGGCGGTAGACGATGCTGACTTTCTCCGCCCCGAGCCGCAATGCCACGCGCGCCGCATCGACCGCGACATCGCCGCCGCCGATGACCGCCACATGCTTGCCGACCTTCGCGCTCCCGCTGAGGTTGTGGTCGTTGAGGAAGCTGACGCCATCGACGATCCCGGACAACTCCGCGCCGGGGATGTCGAGGGTCATGCCCTTGCTGCACCCTATCCCTAAGAACGTCGCGGCGTATCCGTCGGCCTCCAGGCTCTCGAGGGTCCGAGTGTTGCCGAACTCCGTGCCGCACTGGAGATCGATGCCGATGCTGAGCAGCGTGTCGATCTCCTCGGAGAGGATGTCGCGCGGCAGGCGATACTCGGGGATGCACGACAGCATCATCCCGCCGGGGCGGTCGAGCTTCTCGAAGATCGTGACCCCGTAGCCTTTCTGTCGCAGCTTCCAGGCGGCCATGAGGCCCGCCGGCCCGGCTCCGATGACGGCGATCTTCTGGACCGCGCCCGTGGCGGCGTCGTACCTGTCGGGTTCGATCTCCGGCCGCCAGTCCAGCGAGCGGTTGTCGGCGGCCACGCGCTTGAGCATGCGGATCGCAACCGGGCTGTCGAGGTCCTGGCGGCGGCACTTGCTCTCGCACGAGTGCGTGCAGATGCGCCCGCAGATGCCCGGCAGCGGGTTGCTTTGCATGATCGTGCCGAAGGCGCCGTCGAAGTCGCCCGCGGCAACCAGGCTGACGTAGCCGGAGATGTCCACGCCGACCGGGCACGCGCTCTGGCACGGAGTGCGCATGAGCGAGTGGCACACGGCGGCGGTGCAGTGCTTGTTCAGGATGTGCTCGTCGTACTCGTTGCGGAAGTAGCGGATCGTGCTGAGCACCGGGTTCGGAGCGGTCTGGCCGAGGCCGCACAGCGCCGAGGTCTTGATCTGCTCGCCGAGTTCGATGAGCAGCTCCACGTCGCCGCGCCGTCCCTGGCCCTTGGTGATGCGGGTGAGGATTTCGAGCATCCGTTTGGTGCCGATGCGACACGGCGGGCACTTGCCGCAAGACTCATCCTGCACGAAGTCGAGGAAGAAGCGGGCGAGGTCCACCATGCAGGTGTCTTCGTGCATGACGATCAGGCCGCCCGAGCCCATGATCGAGCCGAGGGCCACGAGCGCTTCGTATTCCATCGGCACGTTGAGATACTCGCGCGGGATGCAGCCGCCCGAGGGGCCGCCCGTCTGCGCGGCCTTGAACTTCTTGCCGTGCCGGACGCCGCCGCCGATGTCGTAGATGATCTTGCCCAGCGGCGTGCCCATCGGCACCTCGACCAGGCCGGTGTTGTTGATGTGCCCGGCGAGGGCGAAGACCTTCGTGCCCTTGCTCTTCTCGGTGCCAAAGCCCGCGAACCAATCGGCGCCTTTCAACAAGATCGGCGGGATGTTGGCGTAGGTCTCGACGTTGTTCAGCAGCGTCGGCTTCTCCCAGAGGCCCTGGTAGGCGGGGAACGGAGGCCGTGGCCGCGGCTCGCCGCGCTTGCCCTCGATCGAGCGCATCAGCGCGGTCTCCTCGCCGCAGACGAAGGCCCCGGCGCCCATGCGAAGCTGGATGTCGAAGTCGAAGCCGGTGCCGAGGATGTCCTTGCCCAAAAGCCCGTACTCATGCGCCTGCTTCAGCGCAGTCTCTAACCTTTCGATAGCCAGCGGATACTCGGCGCGGACGTAGATGTAGCCTTTCTCCGAGCCGACGGCATAAGCCGCCACGGCCATCGCTTCGAGGATGCTGTGCGGGTCGCCCTCGAGTACGCTGCGGTCCATGAACGCGCCCGGGTCACCCTCGTCGGCATTGCACAAGACATACTTCGGCGTCGCCGGAGCGTCGTGGGTGAACTGCCACTTCATCCCGGTGAGAAAGCCCGCCCCGCCCCGCCCGCGCAGGCCGGATTTCTTCACAACGTCGATGACCTCTTGACGCGACATCCCGGTGAGCGCGCGCCCGAGGGCCATGTAGCCATCGCGAGCGATGTAATCCTCGATGTTCGTCGGGTCGATGAGGCCGCAGTTGCGCAGGACGATCTTCTCCTGGTGCTTAAAGAAGTCGATGTCCGCCATCTTGGGCACCGGCGTCTCCGTCACCGGCTCGACATAGAGCAGCCGCGTGACGACCTCACCCTTCAGGAGATGCCCGGAGACGATATCGACCGCGTCTTGCGGCTTAAGCTTTTGGTAGAAGACGCCCTCGGGATACACCGTAACAACAGGCCCCAAATCGCAAGAGCCCATGCAACCGGTCTGGATCACCTTGACCTCATTCTGCAGGCCCTGGCTCTCGATCTCTTGCATGAGGGCATCCGCCACTTCTTTACAGCCGGATGAGACACACGCCCCACCGCCACAGACCAACACGTGAGAACGAAACACAGGCAGTCCTCCTTCCGAAGGCAGACGATGAACTCTGAAGGATGCGCGCTGAACTTGGCAACTGACGGCCCCCTCCGTTTTGCTTATCATTCAGCATTCAGTATTCATCGCTTATCATTCATAGCTTTCCAGTATGTTTCCGAGGAGTCCCGGCTTGATGCGCTCGAAGACCTTGTCGTCGACGGTCATAACGGGCGAGAGGCCGCAGGCCCCCAGACACCGCACGACGTCGAGGCTGAAGCGCTTGTCGGGCGTCGTCTGGCCCACATCGATGCCCAGCTCCTCCTGCAGCTTCTCCAGGACGCGGCTGCCGCCCCGCACGTAGCAGGCGGTGCCCATGCACACCTTGATCGTATGGCGGCCCCGGGGGACGGTGGAGAAGAACGAGTAGAAGCTGACGACGCCGTTGACCTCGGCAAGCGGGATGTCCAGCCCCTTGGCGACATACTCCTGCACTTCCTCGGGCAAGTACCCGATCTTCTGCTGCGTCTCGTGCAGGACCTGGATGAGGCAGCCCGGCTCGCCCTCATACTTATGCAGGATCTCATCGACCTGTGAATACACATCCATATCCAGTGCTTCAGCTACCATTGTTGTGCCTCCAGACAACTTTGAATCCGTTCGGCGCACTGCTCGCCGCAAGTTGCTTGCTGCGAATCGCCTATTATGACAGTATGTACTCGGCCACCGGCGTGCCGCCGATGATGTGCTGCGCGACGATCTGCCTTGCGCCTTCGGGCGTCACGCGCGCGTAGGTCGTCCGGCCCTCGCCCGGGCGCTCCACGTCCAACATCGGTTCTGCATCACAGAAGCCCTTGCAGCCCACCTGGGTGACACAAACGCCCTGCACTCCTTTTGCGTCCAACTCATCCAGGATCGCGGCCATCACGGCCCGGCCACCCGCGGCGATCCCGCAGGTGCCCATGCTCATGATGACGCGAGCCTTCGCCCCGTCCTCCCGCGCCACCATCGCCTTACGAGCCTGGTCGCGTAGCTGACTGAGATCGGCGAGCGTCTTGACGGTTGTCATTTTGCGCGGTTCCTCCTTTCGCTCAATGCTCTTGGTGCCGCAATTCAACGGAAATATAGAACTGCACTTCTCATATCGTCGCGTGGGGCGGGCGTCTCGCCCGCCAAAGCCGTGGCCGTCAGCCGTTCTCCCCTCTCCACTCGTGGCTATGCTTTACCCACATCTTGCGTGCGCATCACGGGCCGTTGCCCCAAAAGGCCCGAAGGGCCGAAAGAGTTTAGCCAGGCTCGCAAGAGCCTGGAAAGCAGCCCC